>ERZ1034946.43-NODE-43-length-123855-cov-139.980339_pt1 | contig 123855 bp, 118 predicted proteins | sample MGYA00520591_ERZ1034946 | MGnify/ENA primary metagenome ERZ1034946 (study PRJEB33766, sample SAMN09781753) | gut metagenome | biome: gut microbiome | host: Homo sapiens | place: Madagascar | study: EMG produced TPA metagenomics assembly of the PRJNA485056 data...
AAAATAAACGTATGGTTCGATACCGTAACTCCTGAAAAATCTTGTCATTGAAATCATTCAAAGTCCGTCGTTTATAGACAAACTTACTGCTAATTTTCATAGATTATTTTATATCCGGTATCGTCCGTTCTAATCAAATCTGATCGCGGCAAACCCGAATTTAAGCTCTAGTTAAAGCCGACTACCTTCTGTGAAAGTCGGTATGCCGCAACCGAAATCTTGCGACCACCCTTACCCGGCAGGTTCATTGCCTGTCCCATAATACCTCTGCGGAGCTTATGGAAGATCGTGATATCCTTCTCCTTGATATAACGCCAGAGTTCACGCTTCTTCTCAAGGTTTTCTTCTGTGCCTGAGCGGATCAGCATGATGGTTGTAACCACCGTGATGATTTCAAGGTAATTGAGCATATACTTGCGGCACTTTAAGTTCATAACCTTGTGCAGATCCACATCATCTAACATAATCTTGTTCACACGGATCTGCTGGTCAATACGACTGATCATAACCTTCTCATTGACTGACTGATCATCACGTCCGATGAAGTAACGGTAGAAATCCACATCCATATAATACATCTTGCGTACATGCGGAAGCGGCTTATAGACATAAATGTTATCCACATAAAAAGTATGCTTTGGCAGCTCCAGACCACACTCGTGAAGCAGCTTGGTACGATAGATTACCGAATGCATCAGTATATAATGTCCCTTATAGAAATGGTGAATATCGCTCCATGTAAACACCTGATCCTGAGGGAAACCGGTCTGGCGCATTACCTTCTTGTGCTTTGCGCCTTCCTTCTCATAGACATAGTTTGCAAGCAGCATATCGATGGTTGTCGGACCGCCTGCAAACTCTCTGAGCTTCTCCAGAATTTTCTTATATGCATCCGCATCAACCCAGTCATCACTGTCTACAACCTTAAAATACAATCCGGTCGCGTTGCGGATTCCGGCATTGACTGCCTCTCCATGTCCACCGTTCTCCTGATGGATGGCGCGCACAATGCCCGGATATCTTCGTTCATAATCATCCGCGATCTCCGCTGTACGATCTTTCGAGCCGTCATCAATGATCAGAATCTCGATGTCCTCTCCTCCCGGCAGAATGGAATCGATACAATGCTCCATGTAATCTTGTGAGTTATAGCAAGGTATTGCAAAAGTCAGTAATTTCATCCTATTTCCTCCGCGAGTTCCATCGCCTTACGGCACATGGCATCAATATTGTAGTATTTATATTCCGCAAGTCTTCCAAGTAAATGGAACTTATCAAAATCTTCGGTCAAAAGGCGATATTTCTCATATAAAGCCTCATTCTCTGCATTCAGAATCGCATAATAAGGGATCTCTCCCTCCGCACCGGTGTATGCAAACGGATACTCCCGCACGATCGTCGTGCCATCGGTATCTTTTTGTCCGGTCAGGAACTTAAATTCCGTAATTCTGGTAAAATCTTCACTGACCGTGTAATTGACCACACTGTGATCCTGGAATGAATCCTGATCCAAATGCTCAAATTGAAAGTTCAATGAACGGTAAGGAAGTCTGCCAAATTTGCAGTCAAACAGTTCATCAAGTGCTCCAGTGTAAACCAGATCACCGGTAAACTCTGCCTTTTCAAAATATATCTTACCATCCTCAAAATCCAATACATCGCTGCAGTCAACACCTGTGCGCACCTCGATATTCGGATGATCCAACATTGCTGCAAACATCGGTGTAAAGCCGTCAACCGGGACACTCTGGTACTTGTCCTTAAAGTAACGGTTGTCATAAGAAATCACAACCGGAACACGTCCCGTCACTTCCGGGCTGATCTCCTCCGGTGTCTGTCCCCACTGCTTCATTGTGTAATATAAGAATACATTCTTGTACACATAATCTGCAATCTCGCGCACATCCGCATCCGTGCTCTCACGCAGCTTCATAATCGGGACGCGGCTATCCAGCCCGTACTCCTCGATCAACTTCTTCTCGAGGCGTTCTGCCTTCTCCTTGTCATATACCATGTGCAGTGTATTCAGATTAAACGGAACCGGGATCAGCTGATCTCCCACCTTCGCCACAACTTCGTGTCCAAAATCATACCACTTAGTAAAACGCGACAGGAATTCTCTGACGCCCTCATCTCCCGTATGGAAGATATGTGGACCGTATTCGTGGATCAGGATACCGTGATCATCCGGTTTATCGTAACAATTACCTCCAATATGGTTTCTACGTTCCAGAACCAAAACCTTCTTATTACTCTCCTCTGCCAGTTTGCGGGCAACGGTTGCCCCTGCAATTCCGGCACCTACAATAATGCAATCATACATATGTATTTTCCCCTTTGCATAGTATTCTGAAGTTCTATCTCATTATACACTTTTTCATCCCGGAGTCGAACTATTTTTGATTAATATTATCTTAACATTCTCTTGCAGATTCATTTTATGTTCACATTTTATTTACAAACTTCTCATAATCTCCACATACCATTTTCACATTTAGCAGATATACTAGCATCATAGATAAGAAATAAACTTTTTCTTTTTCATATTTCCCTCGCACCCTTACAAGGCGCGAGGTCCTCCCTTTAAAGATAGAAGATTTTTCTTTCTCATACTAATCTTTTTCAAAAAAACCGGTGCCTGATAGCACCGGTTTTTAAATGCAAAATTAACTTTACGTTAAATATTATTTTTTCAGATATTTTTCTTTCAATCATAAAGTAATTGCAATCACAGGGAATTATCAACGATTGCCTTCCAATAAGCAGAAAATGCACTAGGCACCGCATACCGTTCCTTCGCATCCGCCGCCTCCACAAACAATAATTCGTTTGCTTTCTGCCTGTGACTTCTCGCTGCAGCATTCTCCGCAGTAAGCTCTCTTCCCGGTTCCTCGATCAAGACCGCATATCCTCTCATATGCCACTCGACATGGGAGAAAATGTGCTTAGCCTCCGCAAGCGGCACAATACGGATTGGTCGATATCCGAGATTCTCAATATATTGCAATGCTTCTTCCCGGTTCAATTTCTGTTCACAATTAGGGAGTTCATAAAGTCCTGCAAGAAGCCCCTTCGCCGGGCGCTTATGAAGCGCAACCTTTTCTCCGTCTCTAAGAACAAATACCGTCTTCTCCTCAATTCGTCGCGCAGCTTTCTTCGTCTTGACCGGGAGTTCCCCGATACGTTCCTGCAATCTTGCCTCACAGAAATCATGCCATGGACATTCCAAGCAATGTGGCGCACCGTTCGGCACACATACCATCGCGCCCAATTCCATTAAAGCCTGATTAAATTTTCTCGGAATTAGTGTACCTTGTTGGATTTCCATCAGTTGTTGTAAGTTTTCCTGCATATGATTGCGAACGGATTGTTTCATAATATCCGAAGCATCCGCACAGACACGGGAAATCACACGAAGCACATTTCCATCCACTGCCGGAACCGGCTTATTATATGCGATCGATGCGATTGCTCCTGCGGTATAGGCTCCGATTCCCTTTAGATTTAATAATTCTTCATAAGAATCCGGCAGCACTCCTCCATAATCCTCCATAATCTGCTGCGCAGCCGCATGCAGATTGCGGACACGGTTATAATAGCCGAGTCCTTCCCAAAGTTTCAGATACTTATCCTCCGTACATTCGGCAAGTGCCTGTACATCCGGCAGTTCCCGAATAAACCGTTCAAAATAAGGCTTTACCGCTTCCACACGTGTCTGCTGCAGCATAATCTCAGAGATCCACACATAGTAAGCACTTGGCTGGTCACGCCACGGAAGCACACGCGCATGTGTATCGAACCAGTTCTGAAGCGGTTCTGTAATTTGTGTCAAATCAAAATTATCGATCATCCCTATCGTTCCTATCTGTCCACTGTTTTCCAACATAATAGCGAAAAATATTGCGGCACATCGCAGATGCACCGCAACCATCCTATTTTCAACACTTTATTTATGCCTTAAGAAAGAAAGCCGTATATGCAGGAATATTTAAACCTCCATTTAATTCTACAGCATTTCCACTGATCAGATCTGTCGCCTGTGAAGTTCCAGCATCAAATCCTGCCCAGAAATCCTGATCCGTCGCATTGACTGCTACGTAGACACGCTCACCTTCCCACTCCCGCTTAAACACACACTGTCCATTTGTTAAAACGGTAGAAGTAAAATCACCGTACTGTAATGCTTTGGACTCCTTCTTCGCCTTGGCAAGTTTCGCGATAAAATCCGTGAGATCATTCCATTGCGGCTCCTCAAACGAGATGCGAAGTGCCGGATCACCATCCTCCTTGCGTCCCTCCGCGCCCCACTCGCTTCCATAGTATACACAAGGAATACCCGGCATACCAAACGCCAGCGCATAAATAAGCGGCAGGTGCTTCTTATTATTCAGAATCGAAGCAACTCTTGTCACATCATGGTTATCCACGAAAGACAGAAGATGCTTACCTTTGTACAATGTCCAATTCTCAGGTCCGAACTGTCTGAGCAGAGAATGATTGATCTCAAACATGTTCATGCTGTTGAAGCTGGAATGCAGTCCCTTGTAGCACTCATAATTTGTTACGGAATGCAGCATCTCATCATTCATGATCTGATTGTAATCACCGTGCAATGTCTCACCCAATAAAAAGAAATCCGGCTTTAATTCATCACAGAAGCGGCGGAGTCTTCTCATGAAATCATGATCCAGACAGTAAGCCACATCAAGACGCAGACCATCAATATCAAACTCTTTTACCCAACCCCGGATGGCATCAAAAATATGCTGGATTACCTCCTCATTGCGCAGATTCAGCTTTACAAGATCATAATTGCCTTCCCAGCCCTCATACCACAAACCATCATTGTAGTTGGAGTTGCCGTCAAAGGCGATACGTCCAAACCAGTTCACATACGGTGACTGCTCACGGTTTTTCAGTACATCCTGAAAAGCCCAGAAGCCTCTTCCAACATGATTGAACACACCATCCAGAACAACCTTAATACCTTCTTTGTGAAGATTATCACACACCTCGGCAAAGTCCTCATTCGTTCCGAGTCTTGTGTCAATCTTTGTGTAATCTCTTGTATTATACCCATGTGTGTCCGATTCAAACACCGGGGAAAAATAGATTGCATTCGCTCCCACCTTCTTGATGTGTGGAATCCAATCGTTCACTTTCTTTATTCTATGTTCTAACACTCCGTCATTCTCAAACGGCGCTCCGCAGAATCCAAGCGGATAAATCTGATAAAATACACTCTCATATGCCCACATATTCTAAAACTTCCTTTCTTTTCTTACCTTGCACGCTTCATTTTACCACATTTTGATTTACCGCTCTACCCTTAATCTGCTCTTATTATCATCGCCCGTAACCGTTGTTATGCATCAATTTCCCGCAGCAGATTTACCATCTCGATCGCGCCAAGCGCACAATCATATCCTTTATTACCGGCCTTACTTCCCGCACGCTCAATCGCCTGTTCAATATTATCCGTTGTCAGCACGCCGAACATAACCGGAATATCATTTTCCAGCGAAATAGAAGCAACACCCTTTGACACCTCATTACAAACATAATCATAATGGCTTGTTGCTCCACGAATGACCGCTCCCAGACAAATAACAGCATCGTATTTTCCGCTTTTTGCCATCTTAGAAGCAACCAGTGGAATTTCAAATGCACCCGGCACCCAGGCAACATGAATATCGTCTTCTGCCACATTATGACGCAGCAATCCATCCATTGCACCCCCAAGCAGCTTCGATGTGATAAACTCATTAAAACGTGCGACAACAATTCCTACTCTGATTTCCTTTGATACTAAATTTCCCTCTAATGTTTTCATTATATTTTCCTCACTTTCTTTCATCTACAATTAATAATTCAAAAAATGTCCCATTCTATTCTGTTTTGTCTTCAGGTAAAACAAATCATGTGCAGTGGCTGTCATCTGGATCGGAACACGCTCCGATATATCGATGCCAAACTCTGAAAGCTGATACACTTTATCCGGATTATTGGTCAGCAGGCGCAGACTTTTTACTCCAAGCTCCCGCAGGATCTGCGCCCCGATATAATACTCACGCTCATCTTCATGAAAGCCCAACGCCAGGTTCGCCTCAAGTGTATCCATCCCCTGCTCCTGTAATTCATAGGCACGAAGCTTATTGATGAGTCCGATCCCACGTCCTTCCTGCCGCATATATAATAGGATTCCGCGTCCCTCTGCCTCGATCTGGGACATTGCCGCTGCAAGCTGCTGTCCACAATCGCACCGCAGGGAGCCAAAGGTATCTCCCGTAAGACATTCTGAGTGTACACGGCACAATACTTCTTTACCGTCACCCAGTTCGCCCTTTACCAAAGCCACATGGTGCTCCCCATTCAGCCGGTTCACAAATCCGTATGCAGTAAACGTTCCATATTTCGTCGGCATCTTTACCTTAGCTTCACAATCTACCAGTGTTTCGTGACATTTTCGATAATTCTGAAGATCCTGAATCGTGATAAATTTCAAATGATAACGCTTCGCCAATTCAAAAAGCTCCGACGTTCTCATCATTGTTCCATCTTCACGCATGATTTCACAGCACAGACCACATTCCTTCAAGCCCGCCAGACGGCACAGATCGACCGTTGCCTCCGTATGCCCGTTTCTCTCCAGTACACCATTTTTCTTTGCAAGTAACGGAAACATATGACCCGGCCTGCGGAAATCCTCAGCCCTTGCATCCTCCGAAACGCAGGCTTGTGCGGTTATTGCCCGTTCCTCTGCCGATATCCCGGTCGTTGTTGATTTATGATCGATCGATACGGTAAATGCAGTCTCATGATTGTCCGTATTATTTTCCACCATCTGCGGAAAACGAAGCCTTTTTACATACTTTTCTGACATCGGCATACAGATCAGGCCTTTGCCGACACTAGCCATAAAATTAACATTTTCAGTTGTTGCAAACTCTGCCGCGCAGATAAAATCGCCCTCATTCTCCCGATCCTGATCATCTGTCACAAGAATGATCCTGCCTCGCCGTAAATCTTCAAGTGCCTCCTCAACGGTATTGAACTCTATCATCTTTCCAACCTCCTAAAACCCATATTTTGTCAAAAAATCCTTTGTTATACTGCTTTTATGTTCATCCTTCTCTGCTTTTTGCATCAGTCTTTCCACATATTTTCCAATGACATCACACTCCAGATTTACGCTATCGCCCAGCTTTTTATCCTGCAATATCGTATTCCTTACGGTGTGCGGAATGGTCGACACCAAAAAAGAATCATCCCTCATTTTTGCCACCGTAAGACTGATCCCGTCTACAGCGATCGATCCTTTTTCCACTACATAACGCAGAATCCCATCTTCCGCCCTGATCATATACCACACTGCCACATCATCCTGCCGGATATCGACAATCTGCCCCATTCCATCAACATGTCCCGACACGATATGCCCACCAAAGCGGCCATCTGCCGGCATTGCCCGCTCAAGATTTACTCTCTGCCCTGCAACAAGACTTGCAAGTGAAGACCTGTTCATTGTTTCATGCATAACATCTGCCGAAAAACTGTCCGTCTGCATGTCCGTGACGGTCAGACAGATACCATTTACTGCAATGCTGTCACCGATGCGGGTTCCCTCCACAATATGCGGTGCACCGATTGTCAATGCCACTGAATTCCGTCCTCTACGGATATTCCTGACAGTTCCGATTTCCTCAATGATCCCTGTAAACATTCCTGCTCACCTCGCTTTCGATTAAAAAATCCTCCCCCAACCGACTTATGCGACTATCCGCAAGCATGAATGCCTCATCCGGCAAAGCCACGCCATCTCCGCCAACCGGACTCTTTGCCTCCACACCTCCGAACAATTTAGGTGCCACATACGCCTGCAGCTTTTGCACAATTCCACTTTTGAGTGCTGCCCAGTTAAGCCGGCTGCCACCTTCCAATAGAATACTGTCTATCGACTCAGCCCCAAGAATCTCCATAAGATTACGCAGATCCACATGTCCATCTTTTTTATTCACACACACGATCCTGCAGCCCGCCGCCTCGTACTTCCTGTGTCTTTCCTCATCCCTGCAGCATGTAGCAAGAATCGTCGCAGCCTCTCCCGCGGTCTTAACCACCTTCGCACTGATCGGTGTACGCAGCTGTGTATCACATATGATGCGGATCGGATTCCGCCCCTGTGGTATACGACATGTCAAAAGCGGATCATCCGCGAGTATTGTTCCTACACCAACCATAATCCCACTCAAACGATGCCTCAGCTGCTGCACATGATATCTCGCCTCTTCACCTGTGATCCATTGGGACGCGCCAGTGGTTGTAGCGATTTTTCCATCCATGGTCATCGCATATTTCATGACTACATATGGTCTTCCTGTTCTAATAAAATGCATAAACACTTCATTTAACCGATCACACTCATCCTCCAGAACATGCTCGATCACTTCAATACCATGCCTGCGCAAATAAGCTATGCCTTTGCCCCCGACAAGCGGATTAGGATCAGACGATCCGACATACACTCTCCTGATGCCCGCTGAAACAATCGCCTCCACACACGGCGGCTGCTTACCGTGATGACAGCATGGTTCCAGCGTCACATACATATCCGCCCCCTTCGGATCTTCTATACAAGCCGCCAGCGCATTGCGCTCCGCATGCGGCTGTCCGAAACGTTCATGCCAGCCCTGTCCAATGATCCTATCTTCCTTGATAACGACTGCACCCACAAGTGGATTCGGTGCAACATAACCATATCCCTTTTGTGCCAGTTCCAGTGCCAGTCTCATATATTCGCTGTCTTTGTCTTTCATTCGAACTCTCCTTCTTCTCCAATAACCTTTTTATGTAACTGTTCAGAACCTTTTTATATAAAAAGCCCCAAACCAGACCGGTTCAGGGCATATTAATATAAGCATTTATACAGACCGCAATATTCGCAAAATAAAGTGTGCGCTCGTCGCACACTTTCGCGCGCGAGCGGTATGATCAGCATAAACTTCATCTCCGCGAGCTGCGCATCCTCGCGGAGCGTTTTAATTCATAGGAAGGAATTTCCTATGAATTAAAAAACTCCGGAATGTATAAAACAATCCAGAGCAACGAAAATCTACACGTCATCCAATATGCGCAGTCTATATTCATCTTCTTTCATCCAGACTATACTGTCGGCTTCGGAATCTCACCAAATCATGCCTAACGGCTCGTGGGCTATACCACCGGTAGGGAATCTCACCCTGCCCTGAAGATTTCTATTCACTTTTCTTAAGTAACTGTATTGTAGCACAAGCATTCATGTAATGCAACGTAAACGCAAAATAATTCGACGAGTGGTACGGAAGGCATCCAAAAATCTGGTCTTGTAATTTTTATCAAATTTGGTTCTTTTCGAAAGTCCAAGCATGCGCTATATTGATAAAAAAACAGAAAAGAGGATTTGTTATGACAAACGAAAAATTAAAAAAATTGATTTTAACCGCTTTATTTGCGGCTTTGGCATGTATTGCCACAATGATCATGAAAATTCCAACCCCCGGCACAGGCGGATACATCCATGTCGGAGATGCCATTGTCATCCTTTCCGGAGTAGTCTTAGGACCATGGTACGGATTTGCTGCCGCCGGCCTTGGTTCCTGTATGGCAGACCTGATCGGCGGATATTTTATTTATGTTCCGATCACTTTTGTTATCAAAGGACTGATTGCACTGGCAACCGGACTTGTTTACCGTGCAATCGGTAAATCCAACAAAATGCGTTACGCTGGTGTCCTTCTCGGCGGTGTGATTGATATCGTTTTTGTTGCAGGCGGCTACTTCCTATGCGAATTCTTCATCTATGGAGCCGGAGCTTTCGAAAGCATTCCTGCCAACATCATTCAGGGGGTCGGCGGACTGATCATCTCCGCAGTGCTTTATCCGGCACTGATCGCAGTACCGTATATTCGCCAGCAGGCATTCGGCATTACAGATAAGCAGTAATTTCCATTTTTCATCTGCTCTTTCCTTCTTCCGATATCACGCTCCCCAAAAACTGCAATATGAATGATTGCAGCGATTCCTATCCGATTATTGACAAAAAGACCGATGCGAATACTCGCATCGGTCTTAACTCTACATTGTATGTATTTTAGAAATCTGTTAATGTAGCAGCTCTCTTCTCTAAGAAAGCGCCCATTCCTTCCTTCTTGTCATGTGTATCATTTACAACACCGAACAGGTTTGCTTCCATCTCAACAGCGTTTTTGATATCCATGTCATATCCGTTGTTGATTGCAGCCTTTGCAACAGATACTGCGTAGCTTCCCTTAGAGATGATCTTAGCAGCCATAGCCTTAGCGGTTGGCATAAGCTCTTCCTTCGCTACAACCTTGTTTACAAGACCGATACGGTATGCTTCGTTTGCATCAATGTTATCGCATGTGAAGATCATTTCCTTCGCACGTCCCATACCTACAAGACGAGCAAGCTTCTGTGTTCCACCGAATCCCGGGATAATTCCAAGACCACACTCAGGCTGTCCGAAGATTGCGTTCTCGCTTGCGATACGGATATCACAGCTCATAGAGATCTCGCATCCGCCGCCAAGTGCAAAACCGTTGACAGCAGCGATGGTAACCTGACGCATATTCTGTAACTTAAAGAATGGCTCTGATGCTCTGATACCGAATGCACGTGCTTCCGGAGCTGTAAAGTTCACCATCTCAGCGATGTCAGCACCAGCAACGAATGACTTGAACTCGTTACCCTTCTTATCCGGACCACCGGTTAAGATAACAACCTTGATATCATCGTTCTTCTCGATTTCTCCAAGGCATACGTTTAACTCGTCAAGAGTCTCACTGTTTAATGCATTTAATGCAGCCGGTCTTGAGATTGCAAGTACGGCGATGCCATCAGCAACATCAAGTGTCAAATTCTTAAATTCGCTCATTGTATAAATCCTCCTATGATTGTATGTAATACCTCCCAATGAAGTATTCACTCTGATATTCCAATCGTAACACTTTGACAAAATTTTGTCAATCTATAGATTCCTTTGTTCGGTCTAGAAAAACCACTCTGCCGGAATTGCCCCAGCCATGATTTCATACGCCTTTTCGCTTGGGTGAAGATGATCCCCACTATCATTTCCTTCGGCAAAAGCCTCCGGATGATTTTCGTCCCTGACAGCCTCTTCAAAATCCACATATCCGTCAAATTTATCGGTCGTCCGGATCCAATGATTAAATTCATTTTTGATTTCTTCCCGGAATGGTGCATACGTGCGCCACCCATAGATTGGGAGCAATGTTCCGCCGTATACCTTGTAACCTTTTTCTTTTGCATACTGAATATAAATATCCTCAACTCCGGCAATCAGATCGGCAGAAGCCGGCATATCCGACCAGGGACGGAACTTATTCACTTCCACACCTACCGGATGGATAATGTCATTAATTCCATGCTGGATCAGCACCGCGTCCGCTCCGGCAGCTTCCATCTCAATTGGAAATCTCGTTGCACCTTTTAAGCCATATGCCGCATAAGTGATGCAGTCATACTGTCGCAAAATGCGTGTTCCGCTTACTGCACGCCGGATTATGGCTACGTTTCGAATACCTTCGTTCCACAACCGGATTGCCAGATCATCCGGCCAGGACTGTGCGGTGATCGAATCTCCATAACAGATAAACGCATGATTTTCTGCTTTTGTTAATACATCCACCGTGTTCAAAAAATAAAACCAGTTTGTATTTCTCGTGTCATCCGCCGGAAGTTCTTCCTCCAAGGCATGATCGCCATATGCATACTGCCCCCTGGACAGTGGTCCGGTGATTAGCACACCAGCATTCATTTGCGTGATCTCGCCCAGATAAATGCTCACATTGACATCCGTTCCCGCCTTCACCTCATAAGCAATCTCATCGCTTGTCACTTCTTTCCCCGGCTCGATCAAGACGGATTTCTCTCCATCAAATGTAACCGTTGTCTGCTCAATATAAACTTTACTCAATGTGACCGGCTCCGTTCCCGTCAGATTGGAAAAATGCAGCCGGAGTGCACGTCCCTCAAACACCATCCGGATCGGATAACGCAGCGTAATGTTTTTTGCATACATGGCTTCCTTTTGATCAGTAATCGAGGTTGCGTTGCCCCAGCAGGCGACCCATTTTGTATATTCTGTTGGTTCCATCTTTCATCCTTCTTCTTATAGCATATCAAATTTGATTTTATTTGGTTTCATCCGACTCGATTCATTCCGAGCAAAAAAGCATTCATTCCTGGTATCACTACCAAACATGAATGCCTTATGCTCCAAAGTTATTCAATTACAGATCCAATTTCAGATCATTCTCCTTAATCCAGCCCATCTTACGGAAAAAGCATCCGAACAACCAGGTCAGAACTGCCGGCAGAACGAAGCAGACCATGATCAGTCCGATCCAGTCAAATGCGGTAATCGCCGTCTTCTCGCCTGCTGCGATATCGGCGAGCCAGCCGGTGTACACACCAATCTGTCCGACCAGTCCGCAGGTTCCCATACCGGATGCAACTGCTGCGCCGTTCATCTTAAGCTGGAAAACACAGGTTGCGATCGGTCCTGTGATCGCAGAAGTCAGGATTGCCGGAATCCAGATGAGCGGCTTCTTGACAATGTTGCCCATCTGCAGCATCGAGGTTCCGATGCCCTGTGCGACAAGTCCACCCCAGCGGTTCTCCTTAAAACTCATGACTGCAAATCCAACCATCTGCGCACAACAGCCTGCCAGCGCTGCACCACCGGCAAGTCCGGTAAGACTTAACGCCGCACAGATCGCCGCGCTGCTGATTGGAAGCGTCAGTGCGATACCGACAAGCACCGACACGATGATTCCCATCAAAAACGGCTGCAGTTCTGTCGCCCACATGATCGCATTACCCACGCCGCTTGCAACGAAACCGATACCCGGTCCCCACCAGAGAGCCAGACCGATTCCGACAAACAACGTGACAAAAGGCGTTACCAGAATATCGATCTTCGTCTCCTTGGAGACTGCTTTACCGAATTCTGCCGCAAAAATCGTTACGATCAGTACCGCAAGCGGTCCGCCCGCTCCGGCTACTTCCAATGCGTTCGCCGCGGTTCCCACTGCTGCCAGTGAGAACAGGACAAGTGGCGGAGCCTGTAAGGCAAGTCCGATTGCCACCGCCATCGCTGCACCTGTCGCCGCTTTCGCATATCCGCCGATCGTGACAAGCAGCTCGATTCCAGCCTGCTCGCCAAGCGTTGAAAGAATTGTTCCCATCAAGAGAGACGCAAACAAGCCCTGCGCCATCGCAGACAGCGCATCGATTCCGTAACGTTTCGCCGAAATCTCAATATTTTTTCTTTTTAAGAATGCTTTTACACGTGACATCTCTAATTCTCCTCACTACTGTCTGCGCCAATCCACTGCAACGCTGCAAGGAGTTCCCCACTATCGATGTCACTCAGACCGTTTAGCGCCTTTTCAAATAAACCGACACCGTCTGAGTTCTCGCTGCATCCGTGACCGCAAGTCATGCAGTTGTGTGTGCATTCCTCCTGAAGCTTATTCGTATCTTCCATCTTTTCCCTTTCTGGATTATTCGTGCTTAGGCACGATTTTCTCGATTCCACCCATGTATGGCTGCAGCGCCTTCGGAATATTAACAGATCCATCTGCATTCAGGTTATTCTCAAGGAATGCGATCAGCATACGTGGAGGAGCAACAACCGTATTATTTAATGTATGTGCAAAATACTTCTTGCCGTCTTTGCCTTTGACACGGATCTTAAGACGACGAGCCTGTGCATCCCCAAGGTTCGAGCAGCTGCCAACCTCGAAGTATTTCTTCTGACGCGGTGACCATGCCTCAACGTCGCAGGACTTCACCTTAAGGTCGGCCAGATCTCCGGAGCAGCACTCAAGTGTACGAACCGGGATATCAAGGCTTCTGAACAGATCAACGGTGTTCTGCCATAACTTGTCATACCAAACCTTAGACTCTTCCGGCTTGCAGACAACGATCATCTCCTGCTTCTCGAACTGATGGATACGATATACACCACGCTCCTCGATACCGTGAGCGCCTTTTTCCTTACGGAAACATGGAGAATAGCTTGTCAGTGTGTATGGAAGCTTCTCCTCGTCGTTGATCGTGTCGATGAACTTACCGATCATAGAATGCTCAGAGGTTCCGATCAGGTAGAGATCCTCGCCCTCGATCTTATACATCATAGCATCCATCTCGTCGAAACTCATAACACCTGTTACGACGTTGGAACGGATCATAAAAGGCGGTACACAGTAGGTAAATCCGCGGTCGATCATGAAATCTCTTGCGTAAGAGATAACTGCAGAGTGAATTCTTGCAATATCACCCATCAGATAGTAGAATCCGTTTCCGGCTACCTTTCCTGCTGCATCAAGGTCGATGCCGTCGAAACGTTCCATAATGTCTGTGTGATATGGAATCTCAAAATCCGGAACAACCGGCTCGCCAAACTTCTCGATCTCTACGTTGCAGCTATCGTCTTTTCCGATTGGAACGGAAGGATCGATGATGTTCGGAATCGTCATCATAATATTGGTAACCTTCTCGGATAATTCTTTCTCCTGTGCTTCAAGTTCAGACAGACGAGCCGCATTTGCAGCAACCTCAGCCTTGACAGCCTCTGCCTCTTCCTTCTTACCCTGTGCCATCAGAGCACCGATCTGCTTGGAGATCTTGTTCTTGTTGGCACGAAGCTCATCTGCCTCTGCCTGTGCAGCACGCGCCTTTGCATCCAGCTCGATTACTTCATCAACGAGCGGAAGCTTGTGATCCTGGAACTTCTTCTTGATGTTCTCCTTAACTACCTCAGGGTTCTCTCTTAAAAATTTTAAATCAATCATAATGTCCTCCTATAGATATGATTTTATAATACTTAATTAAAAAGCAAGTTTCACGGCTTCCTGCAACGATCATAGCATGCATCAATCTTTCATTCTAAAATAAAAGAAAAGACCTTCCATCCCAGATTGTTTATCTGGGACGAAAGGTCATAACATACTTTCCGCGGTACCACCCAAGTTGCTCCTTGCGAAGCCTCTCACGTACATTAAAGGGTACGAACCTTGCAGCTTTCACTGCCAGCTCAGGAAGTGGAAAGATTTCTCCTGCTTACCGGTTCACACCCGCCACCGACTCTCTGAAAAGATTCAAAATCGTAGTTTCCGTCATCGCTTCTTACTTATCTTCTGCTATTATAGCCTCTTGTATACCAAAAAGCAAGCGCATTTTAATGCATTGGCTGAAGTGGATACTTATCCGTTAAGGCTTTGATGATTGCCTTGGCATCCTCAACTGCTGCCTCACCGTTCTTGATGAGCATTGCGATTGCCTCTGCAACCTGATCGAAATCATCTTCCTTTAAGCCTCTTGAAGTAGCGGCCGGTGTTCCGAGACGGATTCCACTTGTTACGAACGGCTTCTGTGGATCGTTCGGAATCGTATTCTTGTTTGCAGTAATATGTGCACTGTCAAGAAGCTTCTCAACGACTTTTCCGGTAAGCTCGTATGGTGTCAGATCAACGAGCATCAGATGGTTATCCGTTCCGCCGGATACAATCTTGATGTCACGCGCCTGCAATCCCTTACACAGAGCCTGTGCGTTCTTCACGATCTGTGTCTGGTATTCCTTGAACTCAGGCTTTAATGCTTCCTCGAAGCATACCGCCTTGGCTGCGATCACATGCATCAGCGGACCTCCCTGCGTTCCCGGGAAGATTGCCTTATTGAAATTGTATTTTTTATTTACTTCCTCGCTGCAGAGAATCATTCCTCCACGCGGGCCACGAAGTGTCTTGTGTGTTGTGGTTGTCACGACATCCGCATATGGGATTGGGCTTGGATGAAGTCCTGCCGCAACAAGTCCTGCGATATGTGCCATATCAACCATAAGGACTGCACCGACTTCGTCCGCGATCTCACGGAATTTCTTGAAGTCGATCGTGCGGGCATAAGCCGATGCTCCGGCGATGATCATCTTCGGCTTGCACTCCAAAGCGATCTCTCTTACCTTATCGTAATCGATAAATCCCTCGTCATTAACTCCGTAAGGAACTACGTTAAAATATGTTCCGGAGAAATTAACCGGTGATCCGTGCGTCAAGTGTCCTCCGTGATCAAGGTTCATGCCCATGATGGTGTCGCCCGGTTTTAAGATTGCAAACTGTACTGCCATATTTGCCTGTGCACCGGAATGTGGCTGCACATTAACATACTCACATCCGAAAAGTTTCTTTGCACGCTCGCGTGCCAGTTCTTCTACGACATCTACGCACTCGCACCCGCCATAATAACGCTTTCCCGGATAACCTTCTGCGTACTTGTTCGTCAGAATACTTCCCATAGCGGACATAACCGCCGGGCTTACCCAGTTTTCTGATGCGATCAGCTCAATGTGGCTGTTCTGTCTGTCAAATTCTGCCTGAATGGCTGCTGCGATCTCAGGATCTACTGCCTGAATATCTTCCATTGTGTACATAATTCTACTCCTTTGCGTTATATTGATTGGGCGCGATACGCCTGTTACAACGATTGTAGCAGATTGTCTGCTTTGTTGCAATAACGTAATGCAGTGATTTCAATTGTTTTTCAAAGAAAAGATTTGTTCCATCAGCTCTGTCATTTCGGTGCGTGTGAGATCTTTGACCTCCGGGGCAAGGCTCTCAACCGTGCCGCCCAGATTACAAAGGCGGTGGGTGCGCTTGGTGCGTTCGCCTTTCTCGTAATACTGTTTGCGGTTTTCCAGACGGGTCAGCCTGCGCTGTTCCTGGGCAAGCCTGAGTTCTGCCCGTTCTTTCTCCAAACGGAGCTGGTCGAGTTTTGTTCTGTCTGACATAAAAATGACCTCCTTTTCTGAAATTGGGGATAAAAAAAGACCGCTGATTTCTCACACGGCGGTGTAGATCAACGGTCAGTTTTTCGGTATTCAGTTTCAATGATTATCTCACTTTAGTTTACGATACCAGCTATATAATCGTAGTCAATTTTTTCCGAAACCACCTTGTAAAAGAAAGGGTCTTTCCGAACAGTGTCATCAGAATTGATGATAAAGTTATTCCAGTCGTCGGCTTCATTACCATCAGATAAATAAATGGTCATCTTGAAGCTATATCCAGAGTAACCAACAGATGGCTTCGACCTTTTCAGGTTGATTTCATTTAGATTTTCGATGATATGCTCAATTTGAGTCTCGTCTGTGATGTGAGTTGTGTTTCCAGTATTCCCATTGAATACAACAATCTCCATAACTTCATCATGTTCCAAATCCATCAAGTTAATAGGAGCATTATACCAGATGCCAATTCCTGCTGCGAGAACCACTACAATAGCTAATAATATTACCAATTTCCGTTTCATGATGATACCTCTCCTTTCAGTTAGATTTTCAAAATCAAACTTGCTGGCGGCGAACAGCATTTTATGCTGTTTGCGGACGGCAAGTCCACAGGGAATAGCCGCATAGCGGCGCAAGGGGGTGTAGCCACCTTGTCGGAACGAAGTGACGTAACATTCTCGGTCTGCTGGTTTTCCTGCTGACAGAGAATGAAGCTCCGCAGGACGCACGAATACTTCCGGCAGGAGAGTATAGAAGTGCGCCCTTTAGTTCCTAAAGGGATTTTATCAGTTCGCCAAACTTGAAGTTATCGAAGAGCATCCCCTAATTGCAACAAGCCACTACGAATGCTTTCTCCTGCTCCACCAATAGCCTGCGCTATAATGATTGCAGCAACTATAATTGCCACTGCGACAATAATCTTTCCAATCAAATGTTGCTATTCTTTCATTTTGATTACCTTCATCTACAAGTATCGATTTTTATAGTTGATTATAAAATAGGTGTCTGCTGTTTGCAATGTATATTTATAAGCTCATTTCCCATAGGTACACAATTCCGAAAAGGGAGTTATGTTTTATAAAATACTTCCACTATTGTATCAATTCCAGAATCTGTTCTTCACTCCACAATTCATTGGCAAAAATCGAAATATCCTCTTTATGTTTTCTTATAATTCTTACCGGTTCAAAAGTATTATCATACACATGCACAATATCGCAAAGAGACAACAATTCCCTTATATTCGCAAGCGATTTTGCATATCTCGATACGATTTTATGTTCTTCAACATCATGCCCACCTTGTGCAACCCTTGCCTTCACACGAGCAATATTAATACATGGGTCAATCGTTAATACAAACACGCATTTTATAAAATAGCCTTCTTCTTTTGCCTTTCTTAAAATGTTCATTTTGTATTCTGAAGATAAAACCGTTTCAAACGTAAAATCCTTTTTATTTGAAATAGCTTCATATCTTTTTTCATCTACGAATTGAGCTGCCTCAAAATTATCCATTCCCGTCGAAGCCACAACGTCGTCTGCATTCGTATATTCGCCCACTTTATCAAAATATTGCGTAATCGTGCTTTTCCCTGATCCATTTGGTCCTGCCAACACAAGAACCATCGGCCTTCTAATTGACATACTTCTTTTCTCCATCCGCATATTCTACATAAGCTCGTTTCGTTTTAGGATCATACTTTGCAATCGGTTTTTTGCAAACTTTTGCCTTATCCAAAGCAGATCTAACTGCTGCTTTTGCTCGATTATCCATTTCAATATCACTTTCACTAAAAAAAGGCTTCTTCTGTATAGAAGTTGCATCTGTAACTACATTAACAGATATGTTTCCAACTTTTTTTACCTTTGTTACCATAGTCATAATCCTCTCTCTAACTGTTAATATCTAACCTTCTGTTTATATTATACTCCACCAATTCATTTATGAAAACTCCTAAGAAACATATCTTCTCCTACATTTCCGCATTTTTTCAAACTGCATTTTATACTATTTTCGCATTTTTCATTATAAATATAGAAAAAAGAGCAAACTTTACATCTGCTCTTTCGCTTTATGATCAAAATTACTTTAAATACTCCGCAAGCACATACACACGCTCTCTTGTCAGATTAGCGCCTGTCGTGTTCTCTGCCAGCGGCTGACCGGATCCGCCTTCCCATTCGCTACCGGCATCCTTGACCTGTTTTTCCTTCTCCTGGACCCATGCACGCTCCTCTTTTGTAAGTGCCTCCATCGCGTCGGCATCCAGCTTATTCTTAATGCGTTTCCAGATTGAGTTTAACTCATCATCCCACAAAGCATATAATTCTGCGGAAAGCTGATTCATATCTCCCTGCGAGAGAGAACCGTCTTCCAGCTGATCATTGATGACCTGCGCTTTGTTCTCCAATTCTCTTAATTCTGCATCAATCGTCGTCTCTGCATCGGACGCCTGCTCCGTTGTTGGTTCTGTATCTGGATTCTGAGAACTTTCTTCAACCGTGCTATGATCCTTTGTGGTATTTTTCGTTCCACATCCTGCCAGAGAAGCTACTCCAAGCGTAAGCGTCACTCCTAATGCGATCCATCTTTTCCGTTCTCTCATATTCCCCTCTCTCCCTGCGCATATTTCTATCATAATCTTCTAATTTCATTCTATATTTTTCATCGATTCACTTCAATGATTTCGCGAAATACTAAGGAAATCATAAGAAACACACATCTACACAAAGTGCAGACACTGGATCAAAAGTACCCATGCCAATCCATAATATGTTACAACTGCCACCAGATCATTCACGGTTGTGATCAGCGGACCGGAAGCAACCGCCGGATCCACCTTAATCTTGTGGAAGAACAGCGGAACCATTGTTCCGACAAGACTCGAAATGATCATCGCAACAAGCAGCGATATTCCCACGCAGCCGGACACCATGAATGCCTGATAGATGGTATAGCCTTTGAATACTTTAATATATACGCCAAGACAAAGGAGTGCAAGCACGCCAAGCAAAAGCCCGTTGCTGAATCCAACCTTCATCTCCTTGACAACAAGACTCAGCTTATCTTTTCCCGCCAAATCCTCGTCCATAAGCACGCGGATTGTGACTGCGAGGGACTGTGTTCCGACATTTCCGGCCATATCCAGAATCAGGGACTGGAAGCAGATCACGATCGGAAGCGCTGCGACAACGCCCTCAAACGCTCCGACAACCGTCGATACACCCATTCCGAGAAAAAGCAGTACGATCAGCCATGGCATACGCTTTTTCATGCTTTCGAGCGTGGTCTCCTTCAAATCCTCTTCCGCGGTCAAACCTGCTAATTTCGCATAGTCCTCTCCCATCTCATCATCGACTGCCTCAATCACATCCTGCGCAGTCAGAATACCGATCAGTTCCCGCTTACTGTTCAATACCGGAAGTGAATCCTCCGCATAATCCTTGATCTTCTCAATGCTCTCCGCAATCTTCTCATGATCAAGCAGATACGGATAGGAATAACTGATCAGATCATCCAGTACATCATGTTCTCTTGCAACGATCAGATCCTTGAGGTCGATTGCTCCACAGAATTTCTCCGAAGCATCCACAACATAGATTGTAGAAATATTGTCGTTCTCACCCGCCTGGCGGACAAGTTCACGCATCGCCTGCCGGATGCTTAAATCCTTGGATATACAGACAAAATTCGTTGTGATGAGGCTTCCGATTTCATCCTCATCGTAGGAATGAATCAGCTGAATATCTGCCTTGACATCTTCATCGAGGATTGGGCGCAGCTTCGCCTTAACACTCTCGTCAATGTCTTCTAAGAGATCTACCGCATCATCCGAATCCATCTCATTGATGACTTCCGCCAGCTTGTCAATCCCCAGTTCCTCGATATAAGCCTGCGGCTCCTCAATATAAGAAAAGATATTGGATATCCATTCTGCTCCAAGCGTATCATATAACGCCTTTCGTTCCTCCCTTGTCAGGAAAGCAAAGCTTTGCGCGATATCCTTCTCGTGATAATCACTCAGTTTCTCGATCAGCTGTTCTCTTCCAAGACCGCTTCGGATGATAGATACAATATCTTCTGTAAACTTTGGTTCTTTTAATACTTCTTTTCTCATAATAAGCCTCCATTCTCCCTAAAAAAGGGCATAAAAAATCCACCGTAGCCAAATGCTACACAAACACATACGGTTGTGACATCCCTGACGGTGGAACGGCTTATATGGATAAAAGGCGCATCTACAGACACTTACAATAATCCCAGTCTATTCCACCGTTATATGTACTTCGACTATGACTATCACAACTGTCCATATCATTCGCCTCCTTCTTATTTTTTAATTTTCGCTTACTGCGTCACTATCGTAGCACTTTCACCCGAAAATGTAAATCCATTTTTCTTAACTTTTACATCCTCCACATCACGATTGCAAGCACAATCTGTACCGTGAGAACAAGTGGCATTCCAACGACAAAATACCAATGTTTCGTCTTATGCCGGAACAGATACATGCCTGCCCAGGTTCCGACGCTTCCGCCTAAGATACTCACTAGAAAAAGCGTTTTTTCCGGAATGCGCCAGGCGTTGTGCTTCGCTTTCCACTTGTCTGCGCCCATCACAACGAGTCCCAGTACATTCATAATGCAAAAATAGATCAGCGCCTTTGTCCAGCTGTCGAAAATCATCTTATTTCACCTTCTCGTTTTCCATACGCCAGTCGATGCATCTCTGCAGATACTCGACATACGCCTCGTTCTTGCACATGCCCTTGCCCTTGACATCGGAGATCTTCGCAACATCCATTCCGTTGCAGAAGGTCGTCTTCATGACAATGTTAAGCGGCTCCACATCAGTATCGTTGGAAATGTATGTTCCGATTCCGAACGCAACCTTCGCCTTGCCCTTAAAGTGTCTCTCGATCATGGTTGCTTTCTCAAAGTCAAGCGAATCACTGAACAAGAGTGTCTTTGTCATCGGATCGATGCCGAACGCCTTATAGTGTGCGATCATCTTCTCGCCCCACTCGATCGGATCGCCACTGTCATGACGCACGCCACTGAACAGTGTCGCATAAGTCAGTTTGAAATCTCTTAAGAAGCAGTCGGTTGTGATCGCATCGGTTAATGCGATACCATTTAAGACGCCATACTCCTTGACCCATGCATCCAAAGCGTACCAGTTAGAGTATGCCGGATTGTGCTTGTGGTTTCCCTGTCCGACACACATGATCCACTCATGTGCCATCGTTCCAACCGGTGCAAGTTTTAGTTCCTTCGCAAGCATCACGTTACTCGTTCCGACGAATGTGGACTTACCATTGTAATTTGCTGATGCTAAAGCCTGTATCGCAAGCTTCTGTGCCTCCAGCGACAAGCGTCTTCTAAGTCCGAACTCACTGAATGCGGACAGCTCAAATTCATCACTTTCCAGTTTCCTGATCTTCTCATCCAATCGTGTCTTGAATGATGCAAAAAGCGTATCATAATCATACGCCATCCGAAAATACACTTCGTTGACGATCGCAAGTGTTGGAATCTCATACATGGAAGTGTTTAACCACGTACCGAATGTCTCGATGGAAAGTCCACACTCTGCATCCTCCGTGATGGAGAAGTCCTCATAACGTGGCTTCCATAAACGCAGGAAATCCACATAGCTTCCCTTCATCCAGGTAATGTTGTGAAGATATTCCAGTTCTTCCTCTGTGAACTGCAGCGAGCAGTACGCCTTAATCTGCGCCTTGATCTCCTCTACCATCTCATGTGTAAAATGCACATCTGTATTTCTACACTTGAATGTCCATGTTGTCTTATAATCCGAGTACTGATGGTAGATAGCCTGTCCCATCGAAAACTTATATGCGTCTGTATCAAGCAGACTGGTGATAATCGGATGTAATTTCATAATTTTTCCCACTTTCTATTATTTCGCCTGGTTTGCGTCTTCATTCTATTTCCCTATTCTATCCATTTCTATGCCTTTTATCAAGAGGAAGTATTAAAGTGTGCGCTTGCCGCACACTTTCGCGCGCGAGCGGTATGCTCAGCATAAACTTCATCTCCGCGAGCTGCGCCTCCCCGCGGAGCGTTTTTAATCATAGGAAGGAATTTCCTATGATTAAAATAAGGGCTGCGGAAAATCCACAGCCCCCATGTCTTAATTAAATTATTTATTTCTTCTTGATGAGACGGTTCTTACCAAGATGCAGCTTCATAACATACCACAGTGAGGTAGCGATGAAGATGGATGAGTAAGTACCACTGATCAGACCAACCATAAGAGGTAATGAGAACTCACGGATGGAAGATACACCGAAGATGAACAGTAACAGTACCATTACGATAGTTGTAACGGATGTGTTGATTGTTCTTGACAGTGTCTGTGTCAGTGAGCGGTTCGCAACCTCTGCAAGTGTCTCAGGGTTCGTCTTCTTCATTCCATGCATGTTCTCACGGATACGGTCAAATACAACGATGGTATCGTTGATCGAGTAACCGACGATGGTAAGCATACATGCGATAAATGTATTACCAACAGAAATACGGATCAAAGCGTATGCTGTCAGCATAACCAGTACGTCGTGGATCAAAGCAATGATCGCACTGCCTGCGAAACGCAGATCCTTGAAACGGAACCAGATGTACAGAAGCATACAGATACATGCTACAACAACAGCCAAGATTGCATTCTTACGCATCTCACCACTGACAGTAGCTCCGATACTCTGTGTCTCAATCGTAGAGTCATCAACACTGAATTTGTCAACGAGCATGTTACCAACTTCCTCACGCTGATCCTGTGTTAATGTCTTTGTCTTAATCGTAACAACGTTGCTTCCCTTAACGGTACTTGCCTGAATTGCATTGTCATTAATGACAGCAGCGACCTCAGGAACAACGGTCTTCTCCACTTCTTCTACGGTGTAATCCTTACCGAAGTCCGCAGAGATGGAAGTACCACCCATGAACTCGAGACTGAAGTTTAATGCATGCTGTCCGGATGCACCATATGCGATCATTCCAACAAAGCCTGCTGCGATCACAACCAGTGAAATAACGAAGAACACAACACGATTCTTCATGAAGTCGATGGTCTTACGAGTCTTCGCACGACCGTAGAACTTCTCATCACGACATCCGACTGCATAGAATGCAAGGTTTAACAGTCTTGATATAACAAGTGCTGTAAACAGTGATACAACAATTGAAATCATTAAGGTATAAGCAAATCCCTTAACCGTTCCGGATCCGAGCCACATCAATACGAGGGCTGCGATAAAGGTTGTAACGTTACCATCGATGATAGCAGATAACGCCTTCTTATAACCTTCCTTGATTGCGGTAAGAACCGACTTACCATTTGCGATCTCCTCACGGATACGAGAGATGATAATAACGTTCGCATCCACCGCCATACCGATACCGAGGATAACACCGGCGATACCAGGAAGTGTAAGTGTAATTTCAAACAGATATACAAAAGCAACAACGATCGTTGTGTAGATACCAAGACCGATCGATGCAACAACACCAGAGAGACCGTAGCAGAGGATCATGTAGATCATAACCAGGATCAGACCGATGACAGCAGCCTTCACGCTGGAAGATAATGCCTGTCCACCGAGCTGTGCTCCAACAACCTGTGACTCTAACTCTTCAAGCTTTAAGTTGATGGCACCAACACGGATAAATGTAGCAAGGTTCTCAGCTTCCTCATAGTCTGACATACCATTGATGACACACTTGCCATCTGTGATTGCTGCGGATACTCTTGGAACACTGATAAAGTGATCATTGTAGTAGATACCGATGGTCTCGCCCGCAGCGTATGCAGATGTTGTAGCATCGCCGAAAATCTGAGCGGCATCATCTTTCAGTGTCAACTGTACGACCGGCTCATTGGAGTTGAGCTGTGAACTCTTCTCATATCCTTCTGTAGCAGCTTTTACACCGTTACCATCAAAAAGGATGGATCCATCAGCTTCAAGTTCCTCAAGTGTCTTGTTTAACTTGTAGCCACCTTCTGTGTTCTGATCGTATGTATAGTTATCGTTTCCATCAGAACCCTTCTGCTTAATGAAGTATAAAGATCCCGGACTTCCTAAGTCCTGCAGAACCTTATCTGCATCGTATACACCAGGAATCTCAACCGTGATACGGTCATCGCCTACTGGATATACAGAGTACTCTGTACTGTAACTCTCGGCACGCTCCTCCAACTTGGCGATTGTGTCATTGAGATCCTTCTTCGACGGGTTCTTGTCGACAATCTTGTAGGTGATAGATACACCACCGGATAAGTCAAGACCGAGCTTGATACCTTCAGACTCTGTCTTGTTGTCAGTCTTTGCCTGACTCTTGCTTGTCATTGACATTATCGTGGTTGTATAGTATCCAAGTCCGATCAAGCAGGCTAAGATCACCGCGATAATAACGACGCCCTTACTTTTTTTCATCTTAGTTTCCTTCCTATTCTTTAATTTTCCGCTTCCGCAGCTTTTATCATGATCGCACACTCAATACGCTTCTTCTGAAGTTCACAGCCCAGATCATAGGCATCTGTGATGCTTCCGTGGAAATTGTATGAGTTTGCGGCACATCCACCACTACAGTAAAATCTTGCGAAACACTTGCTGCACTTCTCCTTCGCGTAGACATTGCAGCACTTGAACTCGTCCCGAATATCGGTGCGCTTGACACCATCCCAGACATTGCCCATCAGGAAATCCTCGTTACCAACAAACTGATGGCAAGGATATAAGTCTCCCCACGGTGTTACCGCAAGGTACTCGGTTCCCGATCCGCAACCGGACAGACGCTTGTACACACAAGGACCGCCCTCTAAGTCGATCATAAAATGGAAGAAGTTAAATCCATTTCCTTCCTTCTTGCGGCGAACCATCTCCGCTGCAAGCTTATCGTATTCCGCAAAAAGCACCGGCAGATCTTCCTCGGTCAAAGCATAATCATCACTCGGCTGTGCAACAACCGGCTCAACGGAAATCTGCTTGAATCCAAGATCCGCAAGATGCAGTACGTCATTGGAAAAATCGGTATTATAATGCGTAAATGTTCCACGCACATAATAGCGCTCCTGATTACGGCTCTCTGCCAGCTTCTGGAACTTCGGGACAATCAGATCGTAGCTTCCCGCACCCTTGCGGAACGGTCTCATACGGTCATGAACCTCCTTACGTCCGTCAATACTTAAGACGACATTGTCCATCTCCTTGTTGGCAAACTCCATAACCTCATCATTCAGAAGCACACCATTCGTTGTCAGTGTAAAACGAAAATGCTTATCGTGAAGCTTCTCCTGCTCACGTCCGTAAGCCACAAGCTGCTTTACCACATCAAAGTTCATAAGCGGCTCGCCACCGAAGAAATCGACCTCCAGATTCTTACGGCTTCCCGAATTTGCAATCAGGAAATCCAAAGCCTGCTTTCCTGTCTCGTAGGACATCAGTGCCCTGCGTCCATGATATTCGCCTTCTTCTGCAAAGCAATACTTACATGCAAGGTTACAATCATGTGCAATGTGCAGACACAATGCCTTCACGACTGTCGGTCTCTTCTTGAAATCAAGGATATGACTCTTGTACACATCCTCGGTAAACAGTTCCTCATTCTGTTTCAGTTCTTCAACCTCATCGATTGCTTCTTTAATCTCCGCCTCCGGATACTGCTCCTTCAGCTTTGAAACGATCTCCTCCGGGGTATGATTCTCGTACAGTGCAATCACGTCATACGTTACATCATCCACTACATGGATCGCTCCTGAGTTTACATCCAAGACAATATCATAGCCATTGTTCTTAAATTGATGAACCACTACAATATTTCTCCTCTCTATTATCTATTCTGTTACACAAAACAAAGACCGCGCGCAAGGCACGCGGTCAAGCATATCTCAAATACCGGGATTACTTATAAGACTCACAAGTCTGGTTTCCTACTGTGCAGGAAGTCTTACATGCGGACTGGCAGGATGTCTGGCACTCGCCACATCCACCTTTCTTAATTGTGTTCTGTAACTTTCTTGTATTTAATGTTTTTACATGCTTCATTAGAATCTCTCCTTTGTCTCCTATTTTGGGAATGACCCGTCTATCCATGCTATTATAGCACAGCATATTCAATATGCAAAGCTTTTTTGCTGAAAATCGTGTTTTATAGGCACTTTGCTCAATTTGGGCAATTTGTTATATCCACAATTCCACCAATGTAACGCCTGCAATGCGCTCCCTGCTGCCTATCCGCCCCTCACTTCACGCTTCAGGCGGATGGTTCCCACAATTCCACTGAGTACACATATGCAGGCATTCATGACATGGGTCTGTGTCATCTGCACCGCACCGCTATCTGTCACAGTCAGTGCAAGAAGAATTGTATAAAACACCGCGCCCAGTACCGCTCCATAAATGACTGCATACCTATGCATACACCGGCGCAGCACTCTGCCGCCGATCCAGCACGGAAGAATATAAAGCAGGACGAGTCCCGCGCGGATGACATCTGCGGACAGACGCAGGTTATACGATACATACGCCCAAAACAGAAACCATCCTGCGGCAAGCATAACCACCAATACCGCGACCGCAAGAAATCGTCCTACGCAATTCGGTTTCTTTTCTTTATTCTGTTCTCTGCTTTCCTTCTTCTTTAAATCTGTCTGTTCCATGTTCTATCTATATGAAACCGGAACGCATTTTATGATACGCCGGCTTCACAAATCAGGAGATCAGCAGACACAAACTTCGAATAAACTCTTACAGTTCACAGTTGTTTACGGTTCTTGGGAATGGAATGACGTCACGGATGTTGCCCATACCGGTCAGATACATCACGCATCTTTCGAATCCAAGTCCGAATCCCGCATGTCTTGCAGAACCGTACTTACGAAGATCAAGATAGAACTTGTAGTCTTCTTCCTTCAGTCCCAGCTCATTGATTCTTGCAAGGAGCTTGTCGTAATCGTCCTCTCTCTGGCTTCCACCGATGATCTCTCCGATTCCCGGAACCAGACAGTCAACCGCTGCAACGGTCTTGCCATCCTCATTCAGTTTCATGTAGAAGGCCTTAATCTCCTTCGGATAATCTGTTACGAATACCGGGCGCTTGTAAATCTGCTCGGTCAGATAACGCTCATGCTCGGTCTGTAAGTCGCATCCCCATGAAACCTTGTAATCAAACTTATCATTATGCTTAGACAGAATATCGATTGCTTCGGTGTAAGTCACACGTGCGAAGTCGTTGCTGACAACGTTCTCCAGACGATCCAGCAGTCCCTTGTCTACGAAATTGTTGAAAAATGCCATCTCTTCCGGCGCATTCTCCAGTACGTAATTGATCACATACTTGAGCATGCTTTCTGCAAGCATCATATCATCCTCAAGATCCGCAAAAGCGATCTCCGGCTCGATCATCCAGAACTCTGCCGCGTGGCGGGTCGTGTTGGAATTCTCTGCTCTAAACGTCGGTCCGAATGTGTAGATATTCTTGAATGCCATCGCATAAGTCTCACCATTCAGCTGTCCGGATACAGTCAGGTTGGTTGGCTTATTGAAGAAATCCTTGGAATAGTCAACACTTCCGTCTTCCTTCTTTGGAACGTTATTTAAGTCCATCGTGGTAACCTGGAACATCTCTCCGGCACCCTCACAGTCACTTCCTGTGATGAGTGGTGTGTGTACATAGACAAATCCTCTCTCCTGGAAGAATTTGTGGATTGCATACGCACAGAGTGAACGCACACGGAATACAGCCTCGAACGTGTTCGTTCTCGGACGAAGGTGCGAGATTGTACGCAGATACTCAAATGTGTGACGCTTTTTCTGGAGAGGATAATCCGGTGTGGATGCGCCCTCGATCGTCACTTCTTCTGCCTGGATCTCAAATGGCTGCTTCGCCTGTGGTGTCGGAACCAGCTGTCCCTTTACAATGATGGCTGCGCCGACATTGATCTTGCACACTTCATCATAGTTTGCAAGCCCATCCGCATATACGACCTGAATCGGCTCGAAGAATGTACCGTCATTCACAACGATAAATCCGAAATTCTTGGAATTACGATTGCTTCTCACCCAGCCTCCGATCGTGATCACCTGATTCTCATATTGCGCCTGATTACGGAATATGTCCCTGATATTTACTAAATCCATTTTGTTGCCTCCGTTTCTGTGCCGATTTTCTTAATCGCCACATAAATCTAATCCCTTTATATTTGTATTTTTATCTTCAAACACGATTTTCGAATCGTGCATGCTTCGATTTCAAATAGATATCTAGTTCTCTGTTGAATCCGCTTTCTGAACCGTCACATTGGCATTCTCAATAACAAATGAAAGTGCATCGTTCGTAAGGTACAGCCGCTTTAAATTCTTTTTACCATCTTCCTTGTTGCCGTTTCCGTAATAATCATAAATAGCAGCCTCTGTTGACAGTTCACTGTTGCCCGAACTGATAATATAGTCGATAAACTGCTCATACTTGTCCTGATCGATTTCAAGCCCTTCAAGTTCTGCAATTCGACCAAAGATAAACTCAAGCTTAATCTGCTTCTCAAGACTAGTTCTCCAGTTCTTCTGCTGATCTTCAAGTGTTGTATTATTTGCGGTCAGATACTCTTCAAGCGTCTGTGTCTCGCCGACATTGTCGCGTGTGAACTGTGCCTGATACTCAGCAAGTCTTGCTTCCATGTAATCATCTGGAATCTCAACCGTACTGTTGTCGATCATATAGTTCTGTACTTCGTTGATCGTATCCTGTGACTTGCTTGATGCAGCCTGCTGCTCCATCATCGCACGCACATTCTTGATCAGGTCATCCTTTGTTTCTATCTGTGCATCCGAGAAATTTTCCTTGACCTGTGCATCGGTAAGATCATCTAACGTCAGTGCCTTATAAATTCCTTTCACTTTGAACTTAAAGGTTGTCATCTCTCCCGCAAGATCCGGGTTATTCGAATATTCATCCGGAAATTTCACATCGGAGCTTGTCTCCTCACCGACCTTGGCACCAATGAGACCGTCACTGAATCCATCAATATAACCGGTCTGCTGGGTTGCCTCGCAGTTGTTGCTGACATCGATCAGCACATCCGTTGCAGCACCGTGCTCAAAAGCCTCATCATTATGGTAGCCGGTATAATCAACCAAAACAAGATCTCCGTCCTGCACCGTATCGCGATCTGTGACCTCCGGTCCTTTTACCCCGCGGTAATTAAGGAGTGCTAATGTTCTCTCGTTCACCTGGTCGTCCGTCACGTCATAATTACCGGTAATTGTGACGTCGATTCCTTTGTAATCTGCAAGTTTCTTTACCTGCTTCGACAGATCAATATCCATCTGCGCACTGCTTTTGCCGTTGTATGTCTCCTGTGCAACACCTTCCGTGCTCTCTGTTCCATTCTTTGATCCGCTTCCGCACGCAACCATGGAAAAAGCGGTTGTCATGCACAGTAAGAGTGCAATGATTCTTTTCTTCATAAGATATTCCTTTCTACGACTTCTTTTGAAGTCGAACTAACTAATTTAACATACCATAAAATACGGTAAGTGTCAAAAATGGAGTGTGAAAATTCACACTCCATTTTGCATCTTATTTCTTCTTTTTGTTTGCCTTGCGTTCAGCATCGGCAGCTTTCTCTGCCTTCAGCTGTTCGTTTGCTTCATTGTACTTTGCCTGAAGCTTCGCACGGAAGCCTTTCTTTTTCTTCTCCGGCTTCTCGATCGGTCCGCGAAGTCCGCGTACGGCGGTAATGTAGAGACCGCTTACCGTTGCCTTAACTTCCTTCTTAACCGGGATCTCATCGAAGATCTGTTCGTCGGCGATCAATGTCATAACTCTCGGTCCGACCTTCGCCTTAACGATTGGAAGCTTCGAGCGACGTAAATACTTCGGTGTCTGCTCCAATACAGCTGCCGGAAGTCCCGAATCTTTCATCCGCAATCGTTTCTTGTCAATGATCAGCATAGACACAGTCTGTGCTGCTGCCTTAATCTGTTCGTCTTGTTCATCTTTTCTCTTCTGTGCTTTCTTACCAAGAAAATACAGAACGATCATCGCTGCGATGAGTACCAGCAGGATGACCAGTAATACAATTCCTAATGGTTTCACGTTGGATTCCTCCTATTTTTACTGAAATATATTCTAGCAAAGTTTGTCTTAAAAAGCAACGTGTAACACAAAATTTACCAATCAACTGACTTCCTTATAGGCTTCGAGTGCTTCCTTCGCCTTCGGCGAAAGCTCACGCGGCACCAGAATCTCCACCGTCACATACTGATCTCCCTTGACGGACGGATTCTTGACATTCGCAATGCCTTTTCCACGCAGACGGATCTTGCTTCCCGCCTGTGTTCCGGCTTTGATGGAACATTCCACATTTCCGTAAAGGGTGTGAACGCGCGCTTTGCCGCCCAATGCTGCGGTTGTAAACGGAACGCGCACCGTAGAGTATACATTCAATCCTTTACGCTCAAATTCTTTGCTCGGTGTAACATTTACTTTCAACAAAACATCGCCGGCTGCACCGTCGCTTCTACCCGGATTTCCCTGTCCCTTAAGCCGGATCGTCTTGCCGGACTCAATACCGGCAGGAATGTGGATCGACAGATTGGATGTCTTGCCGGTTGCCGGATCGCGCAGCATGATCTCCTTCTCGCAGCCGAATACAGCTTCCTCGAACGATATCGTGAGATCCGCCATCACATCGGAACCCTTACGATTTCCGGTGCCTTCTGCTGCACTCCATCCAGAAGAAGATCCACCGTGCGAGAACATATCGCCAAACATACCGAACAGATCATCCATATTGCCCGATCCGTTTTCAAAATGAAATTCTCGGTGCATATAAGGACCGTCTCCGCCAAACGAATCGCCCGCATAACCTCCGCTTCCGAACGGATTGCCGCTTCCCGTGCCAAATCCTCCGAAGCCGCCAAATCCTGCATTCTGCGCCTCTCTTGCCGCCTCTGCCGAGAAGCCTTCCTGCAATCCTGCAAAGCCGAATTCATCGTAGAGCTTACGTTTTTTATCATCACTCAATACATTGTAGGCTTCCGTCACATCCTTGAACATCTCCTCTGCATGCGGGTCACCCGCGTTCGTATCCGGATGGTACTTCTTTGCAAGCTTACGATATGCTTTCTTGATGGTTGACGCATCTGCACTCTTATTGACGCCGAGCGTCTCATAATAATCACGTTTTGCTGCCATATGACTCACCTACCTCTCACTTTCATTTTTATACAACGCACAAGCGGACTGCATCTGCAGCCCGCTCGCTATCTCTTATCCCTCGATGGAAATAAATTTATTCTCTTCAACCTGTGGCTTAGGCTGTTTCTTCGGAATGTCCAGGTGAAGGATTCCGTGCTTGAAGGATGCTTTAATGTCATCCTTTTCAATGTCATCGCCTACGTAGAAGGCTCTCTGGCAGCTTCCGGTATAACGCTCGCGACAGATGTACTTCTTGCCTTCGCTCTCCTTCTCATCTTTCTCTAAGCCTTTCTCGGCACTGATGATCAGGTATCCGTTCTCGATGGAAGCCTTAATCTCTTCCTTCTTGAATCCCGGAAGATCCATCTCAAGTTCATACCCCTTGTCACTTTCCTTTATGTCGGTAAGCATCAGCTTCTTCTCGTTATGTCCATATAATTTCTTCTGTGCTTTCTGAATGTCTCTGTCATCAAACCATGGATCGTTGAACCAAGGATCACCGAAAAATGTATCAAATACGTTGTTGTTCTTTGCTAATAACATAAGTCATTCCTCCTTGTATACTGTGCAATTTCAAATCACTTTGTTGTCCCGGATGGCAACTCTTTGTATCTGAAATTGATGTTCTTTTTGTTTACAAGTATGTTATAGCACCATTATTAGCACTCGTCAATAGTGAGTGCTAATAATTTATAAATTCTTTATTTTTCTTCTTTCACCAACGTAAATTCTGCACCGCCCTGCGGATTCGCCTTGATTCCGATATGGCAGTTCGCCAGATGCTCATTGTTGATCTCTAACGCATACTCCACATCAATCTGGATTTCATTGTCCGCTTCGCTGACATCTACCTTATATGCATCGATGCCGACAAGCAGACTTCCGTATGGCGTATAATAATAGGTAACATTCTTCTTGTCACGTTCAAATACCATATGTACGTTGACCAAGCCTTTTTTCGTAAGCTCCATATAGTCATCCGTCACCTTGATAACATTCCTGGTCACCTTCTTGCTTCCCTCTTCCACTTCTTCGTATAAGAAAAAATGCTTGCCATTGCGAAAATAATATTGTCCCGGTGTATATACTTCCACTGTGTCCTTCTGTTCATCCGGTGCAATCTGCAAGCCTCTGATTGATAACAATACTTCTTTGGTCATAATCTCTCCTTTGCAATTCAACAGATATCATAACTGTTTTATCGGAAATATTCAAGAAATTTGAAGCGGATCTGATACTTTCCGTGACGAAAAATATCCTCATATTCTTCCGGTGTCAGGACTTCGCGCAAAGCATGCTTCGCTTCATCTGACGGGACCTCATACACGCTTCCCCGAAAACACATATTCGGATAAAGCACACACCACCAATTATGTCCCTCTCCCTCCCCGAGTGTCACCTGCAAAGCTTCATACTCGCCCGCCGGAAAGGTATACGCGCCGTAGCTTTTGACCGGGAATTCCACATTGGCAAGTCTTGCGCTCGCGCCATAGTGATATCCATTTTCTTCCAGTGTCTCTGTTGCCACTTCCACAATATTCTCCATCGACCGCTGCACAATAGCTTCCGTCTCTTCAAGATTTCTGCTTTCTGCAAGCCTCGGCTCCATCATGGCACCGACTGCATCTCTTACTTTCTTCTTTACCTCCTGATCTTCCTTACTGTCACTGTTGGCAAGCACATGAAAACGCAGGATTTTGTCGGCAATCCCCGTCTGAAGCGGATCTGTTATCACGTTTGATTTCCACTGGCTCTCACACGCGCTTTTTACTGTTTCAACAAATCCCATTCTATGTATTTCTGAATTCCAACTATTTGTCCATGGTAAAAACAGACTTCCAACTACCAAACTGATGAGATATAACGTGAGGAAGCTTCCCTTCCTTGCCTGTTTTATTATTCTATTTTTTAGCATCTTTTGCCCTCCGCAATCAATCTTTTATCATAAGGATGTCCCGCGGGGCGCAACTTATTCATTTTGTTTTTCTATACCCCGCTTCTTTCTCACTCTGGGGCTTTTTCCTTCTTTTTTCCGCTTTTTCGCCCCGCTTCTTTCTCGTGCCGGGGCTATTTCCTTTCTTTTTCCGCTTTTTCGCCCCACTTTTTTCTCGCTCCGGGGCTTTTTTCTTCCTTTTCTCACCCTTTCTCCCCGCTTTCTCCTCGCTCTGGGGCTTTTTTCTTCCTTTTCTCGCCCTTTCGCCCCGCTTTCTCCTCGCTCTGGGGCTTTTTTCTTCTTTTTTCGTTCTTTCGCCCCACACACTACCTGGCAAAAGAAATCTCCACATTCCGCGTCCACACAATCGTATCATTTTCTACTGCGACATAAGGCAGTTCGAGATCCAGCCGCTTATTGATCTGTTCGTCAAGAAGTGTCCCGAGATTGGTCAGCTCGATTTCATGATCCGGCTCATGGTGCTGCAGAAAAGTTTCAAGATAGCTTCCTTCATCCTCCGGCAGCGAATCCGCCTGTCCGAGCAAAGCCTCAATATCTCCCGTCACGCAGACATAACTGTTTCGTGGGAATACCTCGCTTTCCCGCAGGTAATCCAGCGTCTCGCCCAATCGTGCTCTGTCTTGAAGCAGAGATTCACCGATTACAAACACTTTCATATGATTGCAGTCTGCAAGGTTGCTGAGTTCCTTCTCATAGGCTGTCAGCGCTTCTGCAAAATTTCCGCCTTCCGTGAGCGGCACCCCGACATTCGCCTCTTCCATATCCGTGTTATCCTTCTGGCTCAGTTCCGGAAAGCCATAGGCAAATCGGATACGCTCTTCCTGCACGTCCGCGATCGCCATCATCGGAAAGCAGCGATCTTCGAGTTCCGTTGCACTGCAGGCACACAGACAGCATAATATGCCGATACAGCCGATCACACTTACGCTTTTCTGCAATATGGTTTGAAAGCAATGCCATTTTCCCATTGTATTCTTTTTACCAGCTTTCGGTTGTTTCCAAGCTCTCCTTTTCGCACTGCCATCCATCCCTGTCACAAATTCTCCTTCCAAAACACACGATTTTCTACTAACGTTCTTCTATTGCAAGGAACGATTCCCTGTTCTTCTATCCTTTCCCCACACGACGATTATAAGCGGAAGCAGGATCAGAAGCGGCATCGCAACATATGTCATATAACCTTCGAACCATTCCGCAAACGATCCGTAACAGAAGCCCTCCGCCACAACAAACACCAGCAGGAAAGCGATGATCGTTGACCATACTTTTGCCTTTTTTTCTTTCTGTATTTTCAGACCATCGCCTTGACGTTCTGCATTTCCATGTCCTGTAAATTCTCCGCCAATCGCTGCAATCAGCTGCTTCGCATAAAACAAAAATACATTGATGAGTGCAAAAAGCGTAAAAAACCATATTGCAAGCAGAAACGCATCCAGCCGCTTTAGAAAGCTGCCCCGCAAATGAATGTTACTCATCAGGGTGAGCGCAGGATAGCGCATCTTAGCCATCGCCCGTTCTCCAAAGCTGCCGAGCAGGATCAAATCAAATACAATAAAGACAAGGACAGCCACCCAAAGTGCCCGATACACTGCCGCCACCATTTTTTTCTGTGCGTCTTTCCGCACATATGCAGGGAAAAATAAGACGAGGAACACCAGCATCAGATACTCAAACACAAGCAGACCTCCCCCGGCCACCTCAGACACCGGGGTTGTAAAAAAGGAATGCAGATAAATCGTATTTACATCACTCGCCGCAATCCAAAGAAGCAGAAAAAGTGGCACAAACAATACCCAGAACAAGCTCTCATACACCCTCGCCCGGCTCTCGATTCCTGACTGGATCGCATACGCCGCCACCGCAAGAATCAACAAGAGAAGCAACGTATAAGATTCGCCGCCGACCAGGCCTTTTTTCATGACATCCGCAAAAATATACGCGCCGTAAGACGCCTCAAGAATACAATACGCTGCAAAGAAACAAAGCATCACAAGCGCACCCCACCGCGGCAGGGACTGTCGTACATAGGTGATCAGATCGCTGTCCATCCTGCGCATGATCCACGCGAGATACCACAGATACAGGCTTGCAAACAGACCTCCTGCAACGATTGCAAAGACGCCATCGCATCCGGAAGCCCCCGCAAGCTTCGCCGGAAGAACGAGCGTACTCATTCCGATAAAATCAAATACGAATAAGCGGAACACCTGTCTTGTCGATATCCGATTATTATTTGAAAACATTGCATTCCACTCCTTTTTATAATTCTATTATCAGGCGATTGTGGCGATTCCGGTCGGCGAGCTCCGTGGCAATCGTTTCACAATCATCTAATTCTATTATTACTTGGGCGCATCCGACCCAGCACCTCTTTTATTTTTCAGACGCACCCGCTCACCGCGTCTTGCGTAAATGGGTCTGCTTGTCATCATGCGAAGCGGTGCCCGCCAGATCGTATCACGCATATCCTCATACCCATTCAGATCCGCCCCGGTAAAAGGCATCAGATACGGAATTCCGAAGCTTCGCAGTCTTGAGAGATGGACTAGCACTGTAAGTAATCCAAGCAGGAATCCGAAGAATCCAAGCCACGCAGACATGAGGATCATATAAAATTTCAATATCCGGAACGAAAAGGCAAACTCCTCATTCGGAATGGAAAACGAACAGAGTGCGGTAAACGCCACAACGATCACAACGATCGGACTGACAAGATTTGCATCCACTGCTGCCTGACCAATGATCAGTCCACCAACAATGCCAATCGTATTTCCCATCGCTCCCGGCAGCCGCACACCTGCCTCCCGCAGAAGTTCAAACGATAACTCCATCAGAATTACCTCAAGCGCTGCCGGAAAAGGCACCCCGATCCGAGCCTCCCAGAAGGAAAGCAAAAGCGGTGTCGGAAGGATCTGCGTATGAAAATTCGTGACAGCAAGATAAAGTCCAGGCAAAGTCATCGAGAAAAATGCTGCCATATAACGCAGAATTCTTGCAAAGGTCGCAACCTCAAACCGATTGTAATAATCATCACTTGTCTTTAAGAAGGAATTGAGATCTGTCGGCAGTATCAGAGCAACCGGTGAGTTGTCGGACAGAAGCACCACGCGTCCCTCCATGACCGCAATCGCCGCACGATCCGGTCTCTGCGTGGTCTGAAACTGTGGGAAAGGGGAATACCACTTTTCTTCCGCAAGCTGCTCCACAATACCGCTGTCCATAATTCCGTCGATCTCGTAATCCGCAAGGCGCCTTTTTACTTCCTCGATCACGGATGGGTAGGCAAGATCTTCCATATAGACAAGATCGATCGCTGTGTGGGAACGGATGCCACAGTTGATTTCCTGCACCTTGACTCTTGTGGACCGGACACGTTTGCGAATGAGTGCGGTATTGGTCTTCACAGAATCGGTAAATCCTTCCTTTGAGCCACGGATGACTTTCTCGGAATCCGGTTCCTGCACATCCATCCCCGGATAGCCTTTGTCGGCAATCTTTAACGCCTTATCATATCCATCTACGAACAGGATCGCATCTCCGGTCAGCATACCGGCTGCTGCATCCTCCACATATTCATACGGTGTCGTATCCACAATGCCAAGCGCATTCGTATCCAGCACCTGGCGCATCTGATCTTCCGGAATCTTCTCAAGCGCTGCGAGCAGTCTTCCAAGTGCTGTATTCTCAAGAAGTGTGTTGCTTACCGCAACCTCAATGTATGCAAGAAAACACAGTGTGCCATGTTCTGCTCCAAGCCACATCGGGCGCATCTTGATGTCCGCGCAGTCTGCGAAGATTTTCTTATATTGTGCGATGTTTTCATCTATGTTTACCGATATTTTCGTCTTTTTTTCGTTCATGCTGAATTTTTCCTCATGCCCTATTATTTTGCTTTTCGTATATGTGATGTTGTCCTCATCCCCAACACAAAAAGGGATGAACGCTCACACGTTCATCCCTTAGAATGTTCATTATTTACAAATATATGCATTTACTCCTGCTGCTGGATCACATTCTTGACCGCCGCAGCCTGATTGGCAACATGCTCGTGCATTGCACTCTCCGCCTTCTTCACATTGCGCTCCTTAAGTGCCAGAAGAATCGCTTCATGCTCCCTGATCAGCACCGGATAGTTCATCGGATCCTTGATATATTCCACACGATACCGATACACCTGCTCACGCAGATTGTTAAGCAGTGTCTCCAGCTTCGGATTGCCGGTTGCCTCATAGATGACATCATGAAAACTGACATCCGCTTCCGCGATCTTCTTCACATCACCGGTTCTTGTGCTCGTCTCAAACAGATCCTTCGCATCCATCAGGCGCTTCAACTGCTCGTCCGTAATCTTCTCACATGCGATGCGCACCGCCAATTCATCCAAAGCCTCACGGATCTCCAGAACATCCTCCATATCCTTGAGCGTCATCTTTGCAACTTCCGCACCTTTTCTTGGCATCGTGACTGCAAGCCCCTCCTGCTCAAGCATACGGATGGCCTCACGGATCGGCGTACGGCTTACCCCAAGCTTCGAGGCAAGCTGCAATTCCATCAGACGCTCGCCGGGCTTCAGATCCCCTTTTAGAATCGCCTCGCGAAGTGTGTTGAACACCACATCTCTCAGTGGCAAATATGCATTCATATTTAATGTCAAATCATCGGTCATCGATATCTTCTCCAATTCTGTTTCCATTCTTCTACACGAACCAGATGATACATCATGGTTCTATTTCCGTCTGTTATTATAGATTGATGTCAGGTATACCTGCCGCGCCAGTCCGGACGCTTTCATGACATCACGCGCACGCTGCGCCGTCTCCTCATCCTCAAACAGCCCGAACACCGTCGGACCGCTTCCGCTCATCATCGCATGCGCCGCACCGGTCTCCATCATCTTCTCCTTGATCTCAGCGATCACCGGATAATTCGGAATCGTCACGCTCTCAAGAACATTACCCATCTTTGTGCAGATTTCCGGGAAATCCTTCTTCTTAATTGCAGCGATCAAAGCATCAATATCCGGATGATTGGTATTCTCATCCAGCTTCAGATTCTGATACACGAACTTGGTCGAAACCGAGACCGATGGTTTCGCGATCAGTACCGGACACTTGACCATCGGAGGAAGCTGGGAAAGTTTCTCTCCGATTCCCTGCGCCAAGGCAGTACCGCGCATAATACAATACGGCACATCCGCTCCAATCTGTACTCCCCGCTCCATCAACTGTCTGCGCGACAATCCAAGATCAAAGATCCGGTTCATTCCGTAAAGCATCGCTGCCGCATCTGTGCTTCCCCCCGCCATACCGGCAGCCACCGGAATGCGCTTCTCAAGATTCACATCCACGCCATCCGTAATGCCAAACTCATCCATCAGAAGCTTACCTGCTTTATAGACAAGATTATTCTCATTTACCGGCAGGAAATTCAGATTCGATCGTATATGAATTCCAGGCTCATGACTCTTAGCGATCTCCAACCGATCATACAGATGAATCGTCTGCATCACCATGCTTACCTCATGATAGCCATCTTCTCTTCTGCGTATCACATCCAGTCCAAGATTAATCTTGGCCAATGCTTTCAGTGTTATCTCATCCATGTATTATCCCTCTGTATTTTGTATACAACAATTGTACCATATATAAGTGCACCGGTCAAACCCGATGCACTTAATGAAAAATTACCTCATGTAAAAGCAGAACACGCTTATCCTTCGCTGCCTTCCCCGGCAAAATATTCTTTCACCAGCTTCACAACCACACCGGACAACAGGAATACCGCGATCAGGTTCGGAATTGCCATCAGTCCGTTGAAGGTCTCCGCGATGCTCCACATCAGACCGAGATTCATCGTCGCACCGACGATTGCAACCAATGCATATGCAACCATGAACGGCCTATTCGCACGTGATCCGAGCAGGAACTCAATACATCTTGTTCCATAAAGTCCCCAGCCGATAATTGTGGAAAAAGCAAAGCAGCACATCGCAACAGCAGTGAAAATGGAAACCCATCCGCCATATACTGCAGTAAATCCGCTGATGGTAAGCTCCGCACCTGCCGCATCACCGTATCCAACCGGCACGCCGCTGCACAGAATGACAAGTGCTGTCAGTGTACAGATTACGATCGTATCCACAAACACCTCAAAGATTCCGAAGAAACCCTGTTTTACCGGCTTTCTCGTATCCGCACAGGCATGCGCGATCGAACCGGTACCAAGTCCTGCCTCATTTGAGAAGATACCACGCGATACGCCTTTTTTCATACTCATGAAGAAGCTTCCTACTGCGCCTCCGGTCACTGCAGATGGGTTGAATGCACCCTCAAAGATTGCGCCAAAGACGGTTGGAATCGACTTGAAGTTGATCACAACCACACCGATTGCAAGAAGAATATAGATGACTGCCATAAAAGGCACAAGCTTCTCCGTAACCTGTCCGATACGCTTGATTCCACCGATCAGGATTAAAGCGATCAACGCTGCCAAAATGATTCCGAGGATCAGATTGAACGTTGGCGCAAAGCTTTCCGGAAGCAGGTTGTAATTGTATAAAGCAGAATCAATTGCCGTCGTGATCGTATTGACCTGTGTTGCATTACCTGTTCCAAACACGGTCAACACACCAAACAGGGAGAACAGATAGGCCAACCAGTGCCAATGCTTTTTAAGACCATTCTTAATGTAGTACATCGGACCGCCGACAAGCTCGCCGTCCGCATTTGTCTCACGAAAATGCACCGCAAGCACAACTTCTGAGAACTTCGTACACATTCCAAGAAGTGCAGAGATCCACATCCAGAATACCGCGCCCGGACCACCGATCGCAATCGCACCGGCAACGCCTGCGACATTTCCGGTTCCAACCGTTGCCGCCAAAGCGGTACACACTGCCTGAAACGGCGTGAGTGCTCCGTCCGATGCCTCGCGTTTCTTGAACATACGGACAAAGGTTACCTTCATCGCATAACCGAATTTGCGGATCTGGATAAAGTGAGTCCGAAAGCTCAGGAACAGTCCGACACCGATGATACAGATCATCGCCGGAACGCCCCATATAAAGTTGTTGACTACATTGTTGACTTTCTCGATCATGGATAGCATGGTCGTATTTCCTCCTATTTATTTCTTTCGCCCATACAGATAGGTACTGAAATAGATGATCGATGCGATAATGACGATCATCGGTCCCGTCGCCACATTCGTGTAATACGACAGGATCAGTCCCAGTACGCCGGAAAAGAGTGAGAACACCACCGAAAAGAAATGATATTCCCTCATATTCTCCGACAGATTCCGGCTTGCTGCCGCCGGAAGGATCAAAAGCGCATTGATAATCAGGATACCAACCCACTTAATTGACAATGTTACGATCAAAGCGACCAGCACCGCAAATAAATTATCCATGAGCCGCACCGGAATCCGCTTGCTCGCCGCCAGCGCCCGGTGAATACAGCTTGCATTCAGCCAGTTAAAGCAACATAACCAGAATATAATCGTCACAACAAAGATGATCGCGAGAAATACGATTTCCTTCTTTGTGATGCTAAGCACATCTCCGACCAGGAGACTTGAGTATTTGCTGAAATTACCGCCTCTTGAAAGGATTGCCAGTCCGATTGCCACCGAACAGGACGAAAACACAGAGATGATCGTATCGGCAGATGCCATATTTGCCTTACCAATCTGGTTTAACAGCAGCGCAAAAATAATTGCAAAAATGACCATCGAAAGATTCGTATCCGCAACTCCGCACACTACGCCCACAGCGATTCCGGTGAGTGCCGAATGCCCTAATGCATCCGAAAAATACGCCATCTTCTTATTGACGATCATCGTTCCCATCAGTCCGAAAAGCGGTGTGATGATGAGGATTGCGATCAGCGCGTTCCTCATAAATCCAAAATCCAGCCAGGATAACCAGTTAATCATTTTTGTCATCCTCCTTGATCCATTTTTCTTCGTTTGCCACAGAAAAGACGCTCTCAAATTCCGGACTCGAGAACACTTCCTTTGCGGATCCCTGCTTTAAGACCGTCTTATCCAGAAGTACAACATGATCCGCATATTTTGCAACATAGTCCAGATCATGGGAGATCAAAATGATTGCCAGATCATAATGTTCCTTCAGATAGGTCATCGTTTTGTAGAAAAGTTCCATACCATTCTGATCGATTCCTGACACCGGCTCATCCAGCAGGAGCAGATTTGGCTCATCCATGATTGCAAGCGACAGAAGCACTCTCTGCAGCTGTCCCCCGGAGAGGTTACATACCTGCTTGTCGATCAGATCCTCCGCCTCGAAAATGCGTAAGCTCTCTTTTATTTTCTCATATACTTTCCTGCTCTTCGGCAGAAAAACCGGATAGCGCGACTCGTAGCTTGCCAGCAGATCATACACACTGACCGGCGTGTTTTTCTCGATATTGACAGACTGCGGCACATAGCCGATCTTCAGCTTCTGCATCTTGCCGTCCTTCGTATCGCGAAACTCAATTTCTCCGGTGTGTGGCACATTGTCCAGCATCGCACGGATCAATGTCGATTTACCCGCACCATTCTTACCGATGACTGCGTTTAAGGAACCGCAGTGAATATGCAGATTCACATCCTCAAGTACAACCTGATCGTTGAACTGCACACCCAGATGATTTACTTTAATACAATGAAAGCCACAGGGCTTAATGATTTTACGCATCCATGCTTCCTTTCTTTTTCGTCTATCAGCCTTCCCATTCATTCGCAGAATTGCGCGACCTGTCATGCTTTTCTGCAGTAAGCTGCTAATTCTGCGTTAAATACTGCTCGATGAGATCAATATTCGCAGACATTCCCTTAATATAACTGTCCGCATCGTAGTCACCACGATTTAATGCATCCAGATAGATCACTTTTGCATCGGTCTCTTTTTCAACGGTATCTCCCATGCTCTTACCGTACAGTTCTTCCGCAAGAATATACTTAACCTGATCGTCTCTTACTGCCGCAAGTACATCTGCGACTTCACCCGCAGACACCTGTCGCTCCTCGTCCAGATCCAGCACATAAGCGACATTCAGCCCGTAATCATCTGCCACATAATCATATGCCTCGTGGAACAGAATGACGGACTGTTCCTTGATCTTCTCTGCAACCTTCTGCTGACGCTCCTTGAGTGCATCAAGCTTCACCGTATAAGCATCCGCATGCTTCTGATAATCCGATGCGTTTTTTTCATCTGCCGCAATCAGTCCTTCCGCAATATGATTTACCTGTTCTTCATACGTTGCAACGCTCATCCACGCATGTGCATTCTCTTCTCCTTCATCTTCGAGAAGATCAATGCCTTCGCTTGCCTCAATGATGGTAAGGTCAGGATAGGATTTCGCCACATCCTTCATGAACGACTCAATACCACCGCCATTGATAATGAATACATCCGCTTTCGACAGAAGTTTCATATCTTCCGGTGTCAGCTGAAAATCATGCAGACAACCAGTCTGCGGCTCGCTCAGATTCTGCAGATGAACACCGTCTGTGTCACCGATCACATTGAGCGCTGCAATATACATTGGATAAAAAGATGTCACAACGGTAAGTGTCTGTTCCTCCTGCTTACTGCCGCTCTCGCTGACGTAAATATTCGTAAGCAGCCCGCTGACCACTGTAATGACAACAAGCATTACCAGTACAAAAACATACTTGTTTTTCTTCATACTCGATTTTCTTCTCTTTCTTTCTCAGTCTCTTGAAGCTACACTTCTTATCTATTTCTTCTTTGGTTTCTTTTTATTCGATGCTGCCTTCTTATTGCCAGCTTTCTTTGCTTTCTCTTTTTGCAGTGTTTTCTTTGCCACGGGACGATCCGTTGCCTTCCAGCGTGGCTTTCTTGTGGATTCGGCTGTCGCCTGCGCCGCTGCCTTCTGCTGTTCCTTCAGGATCGCCTTCGGATCCTCCGGCATCTCGACCAGAGACTCCACCAGATCCCAGATTTCCTCTCTTCCCTGCTTGGTCTCCGCAGAGAATGGAATCACGATTGTATCTTCCTCTACACCAAGTACCTCACGAATCATCTGGACGTGCCGGATCACCTGACCTCTTTTCAGCTTGTCCGCTTTGGTCGCGATAATGATCGGTGCAAAGCCCTGATGCTCCATCCACTCATACATCATCTGATCGTTCTCCGACGGCTCGTGGCGGATATCAATGAGCAGGAACACTGCCTTCAGTTTCTTTGACGTGTGCAGATAATTCTCGATCATCTGTCCCCACTTTGCCTTGATCTCAACGTTCGCATTCGCATAACCGTATCCCGGCAGATCCACCAGATACAAGGCGGAATTGACATTATAGAAATTGATGGTCTGCGTCTTACCCGGCTGCGAAGATGTCCTGGCCAGAGCCTTACGGTTCAGCAACGCATTGATCAGCGAAGACTTTCCCACATTCGATTTACCGGCAAAAGCGACCTCATCCAGTAAATTATCCGGAATCGTACTCGTAATTCCGCATACCGTCTCCAAATTCACATCTCTAATTACCACCTTTGTATCCTCCTTTATATTCTGCGGCACTCATTTCCAAAATCTACCGCGACGTCTCATTTTATGCGGCGCCATCTATTTTCGTCCTGTTTTGCCTCGATCCGCCCTTGGTGTGTGCGCCTTTTCGTTGAATGATGAAATCTGCTTCGAATTATATGCATGTTTTTGAAGGCTAGTCATTCAGAATTGCGAATTTAGCGCATCGCCCGTTTCGCTTATTTTATGATTTATGTCCGCCAAAGTTTGGACAATTCCGAAGGCGGCTGTTCGCCGAGACATCAAATGCGTCCGTAGCATTTGTGTCCGGCGGACACCGCCACGGAATTGTTCAAACGTTGTCGTACACAAAATTTAAGCGAAACGGGCAATGCTGCTAAATTCTGCGATTCTGCCTGAAACCGCCGTTCAAAAATATGCATATAATCCGAAACATGATTTTTTATTTTGAAAAAGGCGCACACACCATGGGCAGATCGAGGCAAATCCACACGACACTCTGGCGGCACCCGCAAAATAAGACGCCGCGGCAGATTTTGAGGATCCAGGAGTGCCGCTTTAGAAAATAAAGGCCGCGCTATACAAAGGCAGCCTTTATCAGTTGGTTCATGTGATCGATCGGAAGAATCTCCATACCTTCCGTAATCTCCTCAGAGAGTTCACTTAAGTCTCGCTCATTGTCCTTCGGAATGCACACGGTCTTCATGCCTGCATTCTTCGCTGCAAGAAGCTTCTCCTTAAGGCCTCCGATTGGAAGTACACGTCCTCTGATCGTAATCTCTCCGGTCATCGCGATATCTGCACGAACCGGACGCTCCGTAATCGCGGAGAGGATTGCAAGTGCCATCGTAATTCCGGCAGATGGTCCATCCTTCGGTACTGCGCCCTCCGGAATGTGTACATGAATATCATGCTTTGTGAAGAATTCCGGATCGATTCCATAGTCAGAGCTGATGGAACGGATGTAACTGATGCCGGCACGCGCCGATTCCTTCATGACATCTCCAAGCTTACCGGTTAAGACAAGTTCTCCTTTGCCCGGAAGCACATTGACTTCGATCTCCAGCGTGACACCGCCGACGCTTGTCCATGCAAGCCCACGCACAATACCGATCTCATCCTTCTTGTTCTTCTTATCCTCACGATACTTCGGCTTACCGAGAAATTCTTCCAGGTTGTTTCCTGATACACGGATTTTCTCCGTCTCGCCCTCATAGATCCGGCGCGCCGCCTTACGGCAGATCTCGCCGAGTCTGCGCTCAAGACCTCGGACACCGGCTTCTCTCGTGTAGAATGCGATCACCTCACGAAGTGCCTTGTCGCTGATCTTAAGCTGCTTCTCATTGACACCGTTCTTCTTCAGCTGCTTTGCGATCAGATGATCCTTGGCGATATGCAGCTTCTCATTCTCTGTATAGCTGCTGACTTCGATGATCTCCATACGGTCACGAAGCGGTCCCGGAATATCGCTGAGTGAGTTTGCGCTTGCGATGAAAAGCACCTCAGACAGATCCACCGGAAGTTCCACATAGTGATCCCGGAACTTACTGTTCTGTTCCGCATCCAGCACTTCAAGAAGCGCAGATGCGGTATCTCCCTTATAGTCACTGCTCATCTTGTCGATCTCATCGAGCAGCATCAGCGGATTCTTAACCCCCGCTGTGCGAAGTCCGGAAACGATACGTCCCGGAAGTGCTCCGACGTAGGTTCGTCTATGTCCCCGGATTTCCGCTTCATCTCGCACACCGCCTAAGGAGATGCGCACATATTTCTTATCGAGTGCCCGTGCGATTGAACGCGCGATACTCGTCTTACCGGTTCCCGGAGGTCCGACCAGACACAGGATCGGACTCTCACCCTTGCCTGTCAGGTTACGGACTGCAAGGAATTCGATCACACGCTCCTTGACTTTCTCAAGTCCGTAATGATCCTCGTCAAGAATCTCCTGCGCATGGGTAAGATCCTGATTGTCCACCGATGTCTTATCCCACGGAAGCTCCAACAGAGTCTCAATGTAACCGCGGCTGACTGTGCTCTCGGAAGAGTTCCCCGCAATCCCGCGAAATCTCTGGATTTCTTTCTTAATCCGCTTCTTCACTTCATCCGAAGCCTGAAGTTCCTCTAACTTCTTCTCATATTCCAGTGCATCGGAGTCTGTGTTCGTCTCTCCGAGTTCTTCCCGGATGAGTGCCATCTGTTCTCTTAACACATATTCCTTCTGGTGTTTCTCCACACGCTCCTGCACTTTTTTCTGAAAATCGCTTTTGATTGCAAGGACCTCGATCTGCTGCAAAAGCATCGCAAGAAGTACCTCATAACGCTCAGTAATTGCGATTGCGTCAAGAATCTTCTGCTTCTTGTCGTAGCTGACCGGAAGATTGTTGCCGACATAATCCAGAAGCTTCGACAGATCCGTCGTCTCCTGCACCTGTCTGACAACTTCCTTGCCGATGCGTCCCTGTACCGCAGAATACTTTGCAAACGTCTCCTGCACGCTCATCACCATCGCCTCTTCGGCCTGTGCCGGAAGATGTTTCTCATCCTCCTCGATATAAGCGATCACACGCGCCTTGAGGTAATCCTGCTGATCCTGCGCAATCTCGTACACTTCGGCACGCTGCTCTCCCTCGACCATCACACGAATAATATCATTTTGTAACCTTACTACCTGCTTAATCTCTGCAATTACGCCGATGGACTGCAGATCCTCGATCTCCGGATTCTCCTTGTTCGTATCCTTCTGTGTCACAAGAAAGATCGAATCTCCATCCTTCATCGCACGCTCAACCGCCTTAATGGAAACTTCGCGGCTGATGTCAAAATGCGCGATCATTCCCGGCAGAATCGTAATTCCACGTAATGCTACCGCAGGCAGCATTCTAATTTCATCTCTCACTTGTATCTACTCCTGATTAAGACGCAAGTTCTTCCTTCTCCGGCTCATCCTTCTGCTCAATCGCAGCGGTCTCTCCGGACTCCAAAGCCAGATTCTTCTCAACCGTATCCTTATCGATCACACAGCGGCTGATCGACTCATCGGAAGGAATGCGGTACATGAGGTCAAGCATAACCGCCTCCATGATCGCGCGAAGTCCTCTCGCTCCGGTCTTTCTCTCCAATGCCTTATCCGCGATCGCTTCGATCGCGTTCTCATCAAATTCAAGACCAACTCCGTCTAATTCAAATAACTTTGTATACTGCTTGATCAGTGAATTCTTCGGCTCCTTTAAGATACGGATCAAAGCATCCCGATCCAGAGAATCCAAAGATACCGTGATCGGCACACGTCCGATAAACTCAGGGATCAGTCCAAACTTCACGAAATCCTGCGGCAGTGCACGCTTGAATGCATCACCGATGTTGATCTCTGTCTTGGACTTCACTTCCGCATTAAATCCGATCGTTGAAGCATCCATACGGGATTCCACGATCTTCTCCAATCCGTCGAACGCACCACCACAGATAAACAGAATGTTGGTCGTGTCAATCGGGATCAGTTCCTGCTGCGGATGCTTTCTTCCACCCTGTGGCGGAACAGAAGCGACCGTTCCCTCTAAAATCTTAAGAAGTGCCTGCTGTACACCCTCGCCGGATACATCTCTTGTAATGGAGACATTCTCCGACTTCTTGGTAATCTTATCAATCTCATCAATATATATGATTCCGTGCTGAGCACGCTCAATATCATAATCTGCTGCCTGAATCAGTTTTAAGAGAATGTTCTCCACATCCTCACCGACATATCCGGCTTCCGTCAGTGTTGTCGCATCTGCGATTGCAAACGGAACATTGAGCACACGTGCAAGTGTCTGTGCCAGAAGTGTCTTACCTGAACCAGTCGGTCCAAGCATTAAAATATTGCTCTTCTGCAGCTCTACATCGAGATCTCCTCCCGCGAGAACTCTCTTGTAATGGTTATACACTGCTACGGAAAGCACCTTCTTCGCCTGATCCTGTCCAATGACATAATCATCCAGAAACGCCTTCAGTTCCTCCGGCTTCAGAAGATTGATATCTTCCTTTGCCGATGTATTATTCTCTTCCGAAAATCCTTCCTCATCAATGATCTCTGCACAGATATCAATACATTCATTACAGATAAAGACACCGTTGTTCGGTCCGGAAATAAGGCGCTCTACCTGATCCTGTGTCTTGCCGCAAAAAGAGCAGCGAATTTTTCCATCATTCTTTCCAGCCATAAATATTACTCCATCTATCTATCGAAATTAAAAATATAAAAAAGTCTATGATTCAACAATGCCTCCGGCTTATCCGGCCGGAGGCGCATAATCTGGACAATCCAGATAATTATCTGCTCGTAATCACTCCATCGATCAATCCGTAATCGGCAGCCTCCTGTGCAGACATATAATGATCTCGCTCCGTATCCGCAGCGATGGTCTCATATGGCTTGCCGGTGTTGGCAGCAAGGATCTCGTTCAAACGCTTCTTCGTCTTTAAGATGTTCTCTGCTGCAATCTCGATCTCTGTTGCCTGACCCTTGGCTCCGCCGGATGGCTGATGGATCATGATCTCTGCATTCGGAAGCGCATAACGCTTACCCTTAGTTCCGCCTGCAAGAAGGAAAGCTCCCATACTTGCTGCAAGACCGATACAGATGGTCGATACATCACACTTGATATACTGCATGGTATCATAGATTGCAAGACCTGCAGTAACCATTCCTCCCGGTGAGTTGATATATAACTGAATATCCTTTCCCGGATCCTCAGACTCTAAGAATAATAACTGTGCGACAACAAGGCTTGCTGTTGTCTCGTTCACTTCCTCTCCGAGGAAGATAATTCTGTCTTTTAATAAGCGGGAATAAATATCGTAATTTCTCTCGCCTCTGCTCGTTTGTTCAATGACATAAGGTACTAAACTCATAGAAAAACGCCTCCTTAATAAAAGTGTAAAAGACCGGTCTGGTTTTGCCCAGACCAGTCCATGTATTTCGTCTTAAGAAACTGAAATTATGCTTCTGCTCCCTCTTCTGCTTCTTTTTCCTTCTTGCTCTTTGCCTTAGCGCGTTCCTTCACGTTAGACATTACAAGCTCAACAGCCTTATTGATTGCAAGATCCTTCTTCATGGATTCTTTCTCGGCATCTCCCATGTACTCTTTGAGCTTATCAGCTTCCATTCCGTAGCTTGCAGCCATCTTCTCGATCTCTGCATTTACATCGTCGTCAGATACTTCGATGTTCTCATCCTTAGCGATCTGCTCAAGAACAAGACTAGCCTGGATACGGGATAATGCTTCCGGACGAACCTGCTCCTTTAAGCCATCAACGGTAAGTCCTGAGAACTGTAAGTACTGATCCATAGACAGACCACTCTGAGCGATTCTCTGAGCGAACTCCTCGATCATTGTCTCACACTGTGTATCGATCATTGCCTCTGGAATATCCATCTTGGACTTGTCGATGATCTTCTGAACGGCTTCGTCTTCCTTCGTACGCTTAGCTTCGTTCTCTTTCTTCTCCTCGAGGTTCTTCTTTAAGCTCTCCTTGTACTCTGCAAGAGTATCGAACTCAGATACATCCTGTGCGAACTCGTCATCAAGCTCTGGAAGCTCCTTAGCCTTGATCTCATTGATCTTAACCTTGAATGTAGCAGGCTTTCCTGCAAGGTCTGCTGCCTGATACTGCTCAGGGAATGTTACGTTAACCTCAACCTCATCTCCGGCATTCTTGCCAACGAGCTGATCCTCAAAGTTATCGATAAATGTATGAGAACCGATCTCTAACGGATGATTCTCGCCCTTGCCGCCTTCGAATGCAACACCATCAACAAATCCCTCGAAGTCGATCACTGCGGTATCACCAACAGCTACCGGACGATCTGTTACGGAAATTGTTCTTGCGTTGTTGTTACGCTGCTGCTCTAATGCTTCTGCAACTTCGTCATCACTTACAGAAGTATCAATCTTAGTAACGGTTACTCCCATGTATTTGCCAAGTGTAACTTCAGGTCTTACTGCAACCTCAGCTGTGTAGATGAAAGGCTTTCCTTTCTCAATCTGTACAACATCGATGGATGGGCGGGATACGATATCAACACCGCTCTCCTCAACTGCTGACGGATAATTCTGCTGCATCAGTGTATTAGCTGCATCCTCATAGAATACTTCAACACCGTACATCTTCTCGACCATAGCTCTCGGAACTTTTCCTTTACGGAATCCAGGGATGCTGATCTGATTCTTCTGCTTCTTGTAAGCGGCATCAATTGCCTTCTCTAACTCTTCTGCAGGAACTTCGATGGTAAGCTTTACCATATTCTTCTCTAAATTTTCAACCTGTACACTCATTTATACGTTTCCTCCTTAATATATATCAATTCCATGTACAATCTTTCTTCTGCGTATCCCTCCGACAAAAGGGCATACTGCGACCACTACAGTCATTTAGAGATTATAGCACACAAAATTCAGTTTTTACAAGCTTTTTTTGCATTTTTACGCGTCATTCTCAAATTTGCGCCCTTTTCACAGGATTTCCCCAGCAAAAAGGCCCGGCTGCACACTGCCAACCGGGTCTTTATCATACTATGTCACCATGCGCCAGCATTCGCTGGTTTCATCATGCCTTCCGAACGGAATTACCATCATTCAATTTGACCGGAAAACGGTAGGAATAATTTTTCTCCTGCCACGCCGGATCGTCCATCATACGGAGCAGATTCTTGGCCGTAATTCTGCCAAGCTTATACTGCGGATGCACAACCGAGAGTAATTTTACTCCCTGTGCCTGCTGCAGCTCCGCATCATCAAAGGATACGACCGACAGATCCTTCGGAACAGAAATTCCTCTCTCCGTCAGGAACTCCAGATAATATCCGGCGACCTCATCGTTATAGATCAACATCGCGGTACAGTCCTTCGTCCGGCGATAAATGTGCAGCATGCCTTTTTTGCTGAACACATCCGCCATATCCTTCGTCGAATACCAGCGGACACAATCATCGTCATATTTTACACCATAATCCGAGAGGCACTGGATAAAGCCTTTGAACCGTTCCAGTCCCTGCATATCGTCGTATTTAAAGATACCTCCGATTCTCCTGTGGCCGTTCTCGATCAGAATCTTTGTCAGTTCATACGCCGCACGCTCATCCGACATTTCTACGCTGTCGAAGTTCTGATTCTCATAATGGTTATGAATAAAAAGCGTCGGTATGTTGCGCTTCTTGATTTCCCTGTAAAGCCTTACATTCGGATTCGGAAACGCAGAGCGCGATCCCTCGATGATCAGCCCGGATACATTGCTTTTTAACAGTCCTTCCAGATAGATTGCCTCATCGTTCAGACGGTTCTTCGTCACAGCGACCTCGATTCCGTATCCCTTCTCCGCAAGTGCCGACTCAATGCCGTCATAAACCTTTGGAAACAGATACTCAGAATAGTAACTGAGCAGAAGTCCGACCTTCGGACGCGCTTCATCGAACGATCCGCCTTCGTAGCAGACATAAGTTCCACTCCCCCTCACGCGCTTGATCAATCCCTCGTCCTCGAGCTGCTGGAGCGCTGTACGCACCGTCTGTCTCGAATATCCGAACTTCTTCTGAAGACTCGTCTCAGACGGAAATTTATCCATATTTTTAATGACACCACTGGTGATCAGTGTGTGTGCCCAATGATATAATTTCTGATATTTCAGGACATCCTGATCGGTATTCTGCATAGCCACTCCATTTCCGCATTCCCTTATAGTAAGATAAGGAGCTTCTTACCTGCACGCAGGATGAATCTCCTTATCTTTATTGATGCGCGATGCTTTTGATATCGCAACATTCCTATGCGTTTTGATAATACTTACTTAATAACCTGGATAGATTCACGATCTGCGAATACTGCAACGAAGATCAGGAATACAACACCCTGGATCAGCTGCATCATCTGTGTTGTGAATCCCATCATAGTCAGTCCACTGTTAAGTACAACGTACAGAAGTGATCCAACGATGATGTTCTCGAAACGAACCTTCGCACCACCGGAGATTGGCATACCGCCAAGTACAAGTGCGATCAGGATCTGTGTCTCTAACTGGTTACCACCGGAAGAGGTAACGGATCCGACCTTGATAACATTGACGAAAGCTGCAAATCCTGTGATTGCTCCGGCTAAGACATAAATAAGGAATTTCATCTTGTCCGTACGGATACCGGAGAACATGGCTGCTTTCTCACCGGCACCGATTGCCTTTAAGTATGTTCCGAACTTGGTAAAACGGAACACAACAAATCCGATTGCAAGAACAACAACGGTACAGATTACCTTGAACGCTGTGCTGTCATAGTTGATCAGCTTGGCAGATCCGGCAACCGGCGCATTGGTTGTTAAGTACTTGATAAATCCACGGAACAGGAACATGGTACAGATTGTTACAATGAAGGATTTAATCTTACGGAATACATAGAAGTAACCGTTGATTGCTCCGATCAATGCTCCGGACGCAATACCTGCAAGGATTGCAAGCGGAATGCTGTACTTTGAAACCCAACATACAACGATAGAAGAAATTCCGAGAATGGATCCCTGGGAGAAATCCAGACCACCCATTGTCATAATGAAGAATACACCCATCGCTGAGATCATTGTCACATATACCTGTGAGAAGGCCAGTGACATGTTGTTTATCATTCGAAATCCAGTCAGGAAATTGAATAACAGAAAAATTACAATCAGTCCCACAACAGGTAGAAGGGAACGGATCAATGACATTTTTGATGCCTTTTTGAGCTGCTGCTCTTTATCATTTGTGTTTACACTTGCTTGACTTCCCATAGCTGCCTCCTTATACCATCATCGTAATCAGACCGTTCTCATCGAGGTTCTGATCACGCTCAAGTTCTCCACTGATTCTGCCGTCTTTCATGATCATGATACGATCACACATACCGATCAGCTCCATCAACTCTTCAGAGATCATGATGATGGATTTACCATTCTTTCTCATCTGATCCATCAACTGATAGATATCCTGCTTAACTTTGATGTCGATGCCTCGTGTCGGGCTGTCAAGTACGACGATATCGGAATCTTTACCAATCCATCTTGCGAGTACAACCTTCTGCTTATTTCCACCGGAAAGGTTCGAAACAAACTGATTGACATCTACCATCTTAACAGACATCTGCTTTGCAAATTTATTGGCAAATTCTTTCTTCTTCTTGTCGCTGATCAAATGCGCAGCGCCGGATAATTCATCCAGTGACGGAAGGCAGATATTGTCTCCGATACTCTGATTCAATACAACAGACTCGTTATCACGATCCTTGGATGTGTAAGCGATGCTGTGCTTGATTGCAGTCGGAATATCGTTGATCTGTGTACCGTCTGCTAATGTTACAGATCCCTCGCGGTCATAAGATGCACCGAAGATTGCTTTACCGATCTCATGCATACCAGACTCAGAAAGTCCACCGAATCCAAGGATTTCTCCCTTATGCAGATCAAAGCTTACATCTTCGATCAGACCAGGTACTGTCACATTCTTAACAGAGAGAACAACTTCGTCCGAAACCACCTCACCATAGTCGCTACGATAGTAATCACCGGTAACCTCACGACCTACCATCAGTTTCTTCAAATCATTCTCGTTCACATCTGAGCTCTTAACCGTGTCAATATATACACCATCACGAAGAATTGTGATTGTGTCAGATTTATCAAGAATCTCCGGAAGGTCATGGGAGATAAAGATAACGGTGTTGCCGCTCTCTTTGATTCTCTTCATATGTTTATACAGTTCCTCACGACCTTCCTGCGAGAGTGCTGTCGTTGTCTCATCGATAACTACGATCTTCGGATCAAAGTAAGTTGCCTTAACGATCTCAACCAGCTTACGATCCTCGAAATTGTAATTGTCGATCATGTCTGATGCTTTAATACGGTCAAAGCCATACTGTTTCAACAGTTCGTTGGCTTTCTTGTTCATCGCGTTGGTATTCTTGATTCCGCAGTGTACGAACTGATCCTCATGTCCGAGGAAGATATTCTCTGCAACTGTCAGTCCAGACAGAGTTCCAAGCTCCTGCACGATGATAGAAATGCCTTCTTCATTTGCCTCAACCTGATTCTTTGGATGAACTTCCTTGCCATCCAGAATAAAAGTTCCACTTCCGATGCTGTAAATACCAGTCAGCATATTGGTCAGAGTGGATTTACCGGATCCATTCTCACCGATCAAAGCGTGAACCTCTCCTTTGTTTACGTTGAAGGATACGTTTTGCACGGCTTTGGTAATACCAAAGTTCTTGCAAAGATTTTTAACCTGTAATCTAACTTCACTCATTGCTGTCTTCCTCCTTTCATTACTTGACGATCTCGCCCTTGGTAGCCTTGGTTGTCACAGTAATGATGATAAGCAGTGCAAGTCCTGTGATAACGTCCTGAATAGCAGTTGGTGCTCCCAAAGCAATGAATCCGAAGAAGATGATGTTGATTACGAACTCACCAATGATGATTGCCGGAAGTGGCATTCCGTATTTCTTAAATGCCAGACCGAAGAAGCATCCCATGGTTGGTACGAAGTTTCGGCTCATAGATGCCATACCGGTTACAGCGACCATGGATGAACCGTAGCTGATGGTTAAGATTGCCATAACACCGAGGAAAGCACCACTTAAGATGAATGCTAAAACTTTGTACTTATTTACATTAATACCCATGTTCTTGGCAACGAACTCGTCACTGCCGATTGCATAGGTGTATGTTCCGATTTTAGTATAGTTTAAGAAAATGTAGGCCACTACACATGCTACCAGAGCCAGGATGATATCCCAAGGCATCTGTCCGAATGCACGTAAGTTGGATGGAAGTGTCTGCTCCACACCGCCTGCAATATAGTTGGCCAATGCCTCATAAATGAGTGCAAGACCGGTTGTTACGATCATGGATGGAATACGAAGCTTTACATAAAACATTCCGTTTAATGCTCCGACGATTGTTCCTGTAATGATACATCCAACGATCAGTCCAAAATATCCGAGATTAAATCTTGTTGCGAATACACATCCCACGATTGCGGAAAGCATAATGTTTGCGCCAATGGAAAAGTCGAACATTCCCATTACCATTACAAAGTAGAATCCTACGGCACCAACGGTTGCAATTAAGCTGGCCTGAAAGTAGTTAAGCATATTGCCGAAAGATCCAAAGTTATGCGGCGAAAGTATTTTAAAGATGGCCCAGGAAAGTACAACCAGACCGATCAGGATCAGATAGCCCATTGCTTTTCCCGAGATTTTTTTAGTAGTACTCATATTATCTACCTCTTCTTCTAGTCATTTCTGAATTTGTTGTCATCTTTGATAAGAAAAGGTGACGTCGCAAGCGATGCCACCTTTTCCAGTTTTCATTGTGTATAATTCCTTTTATTCGGCTGCACGAGCTGCTGCATCCTCAATAGAGATCTTTGCAGCTGTATTCTTTAATTCGTCAAGGCTTAACTTGGACATATCAACTAATTCCTCATCTGTGTATGGAAGCTGATCTACGAAGTACTCTTCGTATGCCTTGTAGTCATCAGCAGATGATACATACAGATATGGGAATGGAACATCTTCAAACTTGCCACCGAAGTCTGAGTAGTTACCCTTGATTGCGTTGTAAACCATCATGAATGCGATCAGTGGATCACAGAAGTGTCCGCCTGACTCACCAGCCATAGATCCGTTCTCAAGTCTCTCTCCAAGATCTGGAAGGAAGTCTGTAGATACGATATCGATGTCTGCTGTCTTTCCTGCACGCTCAACGGCTGCGATTGCTCCCTGAAGAGGATCTCCGCCACCACCGGCTGGGATTAATGCATCAAGGTTAGGATCTGCTGCCATAAGAGCTTCAGCTGCCTTTGAACCACCCTCAGAAGTTGTTCCTGCGTACTGTGGCTCAGAAAGTGTAGCCTGATCATCTGGATGCTCTTCGTTCCACTTGTCAACGCCAGCTTTGTAACCTTCCCATCTTCCAAGCCAGGTAGCATCTCCCTGCTCCCAACCGATAAGACCAATGTTACGATCGCCCTTGTTTAAAAGGATGTTAACAAGCTCTTCACCGTTTTCCGGCTCATCCTCATGTACAGCACCGATGTAATAATCGGAATCTGTTGCTGCCTGATAGATGTCTGCGCTGTTCTCCTGGCTGATTATACGGAAGAACTGTGCAAGATATACTTTATTGTCATTACATGTCTTGATTGCGGATGTCATCTCTGTGTCTGATGAGTTACAGATGATAATTCCCTGGCATCCTGCTGCTGCAAGCTGCTCTACAGAAGCTGTAACCTTCTCAGAAACATGTCCCTGATCTACATACTGAACATCTACATCCAATGCCTTAGCTGCCTCATCGAGGATCTTCTTACACTGTGATCCAAGTACATCGGTTGATGACCAGATGGAAACACCAATCTTAATTTTACCTGTTGAGTTGCTTGCTGAGCCTCCCTGTGTTGATGAGCCACCATTGCCTGATCCGCAGGCTGTCATGCCGACTACCATTGTTGCTGCAAGGATTGCTGCTGTTACCTTCTTCAAAATTTTCTTCATACGTAATCCTCCCTTTAAACACGTATTTGTTTTTGATGATTTGATTATATTACCGGTTGTCTTTTATTGCAATAGAATACAACCGATTTTTCATTTAAAGTTGTATTGTTGCATCGCGTTTTGCCCACTATTTTTTGTTAATTTTGTGTCAATTTAGTTATTTTGACGAGTTATTCTCTTGTTTTTGCCTTGTTTTGTTGTCGTTTTGTGCGTTTTTATGGTTTTTCTTGTTTTCACCCCTTTCCGGACAATACAACTTTGTTTTCTCATATACTTGTATTGTATTGACAGTTTTTCAGACGCGATGCTATGATAACTTCAGTAACAGATGTTAGATTAAATACGAAAGGAAGATGTATTATGAAGGTAATGAATATTCAGGATCCACAGGAATTCTTAAAAGTAATCGACGGTTGCAAGGGACAGGTTGAACTTGTGACAGCAGACGGCGACAGACTGAACTTAAAATCGAAATTATGCCAGCTGGTTTCTTTATCTACCATTTTTGAATCAGCAGCTACAATTCCGGAGCTGGAGATCATCGCACACGAGGCTGAGGATTCCAGAAAGATTATGGATTATCTTATGAGAGGTTAATCCGAAAACGCGAATAACAGTAAAAGGGAGTGATTCTAACGAATCACTCCCTTTTGTTTTACCGATCAGCAAGCATTCCTTATTTTTATATTGCCGCAAACTGCGCCATATACAGATCGTAATATTTTCCTTTTTGTTCTAGGAGCTGCTGCGGTGTGCCCTGCTCCTCAATGCCTCCGTTATTGATCACAAAAATCCGGTCCGCTTTCTGGATTGTAGACAAACGATGTGCGATCACAAAACTTGTTCTTCTCGCAAGGAGTGCTTCGATTCCCTGCTGCACAAGAAGTTCCGTATGTGTATCAATACTTGATGTTGCCTCATCCAGAATCAGTATTTTAGGGTCCGAGATCATGGTTCTTGCAAATGCGATCAATTGACGCTGTCCGATTGAAAGGCCTGCGCCACGCTCCTTTAATATGGTATCATATCCATTCTCCATCTTCATGATAAAATCATGCGCATTGACAGCTTTGGCAGCCGCTATCATTTCTTCCTCGGTTGCATCCATTTTTCCATATAATATATTTTCACGGATTGTTCCATGAAAAATGAAATTATCCTGCGTCATAACCCCCATCTGGCGGCGCAGGCTCTCGATGGATACCTTCGTCAGATCATACCCGTCAATCAGTATCGTTCCTTCTTCTATATCATAGAAACGGCTGATCAGATTGACAATGGTGGTCTTTCCTGCACCCGTCGGACCTACCAGTGCGATTGTTTCCCCCGGTCTAATGGTAAAATTGACATCGGAAAGCACTTTGGTTTCCGCAGGTGTTCCTCTGTCATAGGTAAACGATACGTTTTTAAATTCAACCGTTCCCTTAATGTCCGGCAGTTCTAACACATCTTTTCGATCACAAATATCCGGATCGGTATCCAGAATATCAAAAATCCGCTCTGCTGCTGACAGATTGGTAATGACCTGATTATAAAAATTACTCAGATTCATGATTGGATTCCAGAACATATTAATATAGGTTCCAAACGCCACAAGAAGACCTACCGAAACCCTCGGTGCCCCCATGTATTTGACCCCGACCAGATAGAGCATCATCGTTCCGATCCCCCAACAGAAATCCACGGCCGGACCAAACATGTCCGCACGCGCACACGCACTGACAAAAGAAGCTCTGTGTTCTCCCGCCAATTCCCGGAACGATTTTCCCGTCTCATCTTCTGCCGAAAAACTCTGCACGACGCTCATTCCCGCAATATCTTCATGAACAAACGCATTCAGATTGGACGACTTCTTACGGAATATCTGCCAACGTTTGTGTGCTGTAGTCTGGATAAAAAACACCGCTGCGATCATAACAGGGATCGTACACAGTGCCGCCAATGTAAGCGGCAGATCTTTGACTGCCATAATGACAACAACTCCGACCACGGTAACAAAATCCGGAATCAGCGTTGTGACCGCATTGGTTAATACTTCCTTCAGTGAATTGACATCACCGATGATTCGCGCCAGAATTTTTCCGGTCGGTCGACTGTCAAAAAAGGAAAACGACAATGTCTGAATGTGTTCGTACAATTCCTGTCTTATGACCATCAGTACATCATTGGAAATCTTCGACATCACATACATACGCACCTTGACCATGATCAAAAACAGGATATTAAGTGCAACTGCAAAGATTCCGATCTCCATCAGTCCTCTGTAATCTCCCACTGCAATATGATGATCGATCGCTTCCTCGATCAGCAGCGGATTCACAAGTTGTATAGCAACCGTGACTGCCATACAAAGCAACACTCCGATCACGCTTTTTTTATAATTCTTTAAATAAGAGAACAGCCGGATAATGATTTTCTTCTTATCCGAATTCTCCATATGTTCGTCTTCTCGATAAGAGTTAACCGCCATATATCTCACCTCCGTACTGTGCCATATAGGTGTTATAGTATAACCCCTTCTTTTCTAACAACTGTTCATGAGTTCCACGCTCTGCAATTCTTCCATCCTCAAGATAGATGATCTCATCCGCGTGGCGGACCGCTGAAATACGATGCGCAATGATCACTTTGGTTGTCTCCTTCATCTCATTTAACATCTTCTGAATTTCATGCTCCGTCTCCATATCCAAAGCCGAAGTCGAATCATCCAGCACAAGGATCGGACAATGCTTCGACAATGCGCGTGCGATACTGATCCGCTGCTTCTGTCCGCCGGACAGTCCGACGCCGCGTTCACCGACAACCGTCTCATACTGCTGATCCATATCTTCGATAAATCCACTCGCCTGTGCAGACACTGCGGCAGCCTTAATCTCTTCCATCGGCATCGTATCGCGGCGTCCCATCTTGATATTCTCCTCTATCGTGTCGGAAAACAGGAAAACATCCTGCATAACGACTGCAATATTTTCACGCAGCTGTTTGATGGTCAGTTCACGCACATCCACACCGTCAAGCTTGACGCTTCCTCTTTGCACATCGTAAAAGCGCTGCATCAGATTGATGATCGATGATTTGCCCGAACCGGTCGCGCCCATGATTCCAAGCGTCTTTCCTGCCGGAATCACAAAGCTGACATCCCTTAATATCCCGTTGTCCTCAATCGCGAAGTCCACATCGAAAAAAGTGATCTCGCCTTTTACCTTATCAAGAACCATCGGATGCTCCGCTTCCCTGATCGACGAAGTATGTTCGAAGATCTTTCGGATTTTCTTTCTCGATGCAACCGCCGACGATACATCGTTTGTCAGCCAGCCGAGCATCTCCATCGGCCAGGTACAATTACGGCTGTATTCCACATACGCAACCAGCGATCCGATATCCATCTCCCCCTTCATCACCATGTAGCCGCCGAGCACGGTCATCACAATCGGAAGCAGGATTCCGACAAACGAAAAGATCGGATAATAACGAACCAGTGCCCTGGCCTGGGACATATTCAGCTCATAATACCGCTTATTGTGCGATAGGAATTTCTCAATTTCATATTTTTCACGCGCAAAGGCCTTAACCGTACGCACACCGGCGAGATTTTCCTCCGCGACAGTGGTAAGCTCCGCATTTTCCTCACTGATATCTTCGTAGATCTTATCCAGCTTTCGCTCCATAACAACTGCGACCGTTCCGCACAACGTCATGAATGCGAGCGGTATAAATGTCAGTTTCCAGTTTAGATGAAACATACAGTACAAGACACTTACCACATGGATGATGACCTGTACCACCAGCATTCCGACAAAGCCGAGTGCAAACATAATATGATCCACATCATCCTTCACACGTGCCATCAGTTCTCCGGTGTTCGTCTTGCCGAAGTAATCCATGGACAATCCCTGAATGTGCGTAAACAGTTCCTTACGCATCTCCGTGCCGATCGTCACTCCGACTTTGTCTGCTGTAAATTCCTTAAAGTATCCAAACACGCTGCGACCGATTCCGATCAGTACGATCGCTGCCAGTAATTTCGGTAAAAGCGCGAGATCTCCGCTCGTGAATACTTTATTTACAATTTCTTTTGTAATCATCGGATAGAACATGTCGAGTCCGATTGCAAGCAGCATACATACTAGTATGATCAAGTAGTAGTACCAGTATTTCAGCATATATGTGCTAATTTTCTTCACTTTCATTCCCCTTTCTGTTACCCCCGATTGCTTTTGGAACGCAAAAAAGCCTCCGGTGTTCTTGTCCGCACACAAAAGTACGCCACAAAATCACCGAAGGCTTCACGTTCTATCTGCATTTTCTCAGTAAAAACTAATCCCAATGCGCAACCGAGGTAATTTCATGACTCAGATTATTCAAATCTTTATAAAGTGCAAATCCAAACATTCTTTTTACCTCGCTTTCTTTTATATTTTTGGTTTACCGTACAAGTAAATCATAGCTTCCAATAATTGTCAAGCAAATTTCTTCATAATTTGGCTTTTTGAGGTCACACTATACTCAAGCACATGAGAACAGTAAGTTGACAAAGGAATTTGCCGACTCACCAAGTATCATGCGCACGTCGGCAATTCTTTGTTGGCGAAATGTAAATCAAGGAGGTGAAAGATATGGCAAGCAATTCTTCAAATTCTTCAAACAATTCCGGACGTATGGCTGTTCCGGAGGCAAAGGAAGCGATGAAGCGTTTCAAGGAAGAGGTAGCAAGCGAGCTTGGAGTACCTTTAAAGGATGGTTACAACGGTGACTTAACTTCTAAGCAGGCTGGTTCTATCGGTGGAGAGATGGTCAAGAAGATGATCATGAAGCAGGAAGAGCAGATGAAATAAATTCTGATGCAGGACATGAAAGCCCGGAGAAACGTAAGTCTCTCCGGGCTTTCTGTAAATACATATAATTATGATAAGAATAGAACGTGTTCCTCATTGACCGTAAAATAATCCGGCACTTCAGGCAGTTGATGGATATCCGCATGTGTCTTTGGAATCTTCCATAGCAGTTCTCTTGGTGCCCCCTCCATCGTAAGATAAACATTCCACTCAAACAAAGCCTCCTCGATCCGGTGGGACACGCAGTGAAACGCTTCGTCATCAGCCACACAAGGCGTAAGATCATGTGCCCGGATTCCAATACTTGAAAAATTGTCTTTTCCAGCCGGTACTTTAAAACGGATGTTCCAGTCCTCCGCAACTGCATGTGTCTGATCCACCATGTGCGCACTCGTAATATTTTTACAGCCGGACAGAATTGCAGCATTTACCGTACATGGATTTGCAAAAAAATCTCTCGTATTCTGAATACAGTCAACACTTCCCTGTCTTATTGCACATATCGTATGGCCTAACGCAAACGTTTCATCCCTGTCATGCGTCACAAACAAAACCGGGCAGCCTCTGTCTGCAAGCTCCTGCTTCATCTCATATAACATCTGTTGTTTCAGATAGCTGTCAAGCGCAGCAAACGGTTCATCGAGTAAAATCACCTGCGGTTCAGATGCCATCATACGCGCCATCGCAAGCCGCTGTTTCTGTCCCCCGGATAATTGTCCCGGATATCTTCCCTGCAATCCCTCAAGATGAAACGCTTTCAGATATTCTGCAACACGCTCCCTGCGGAACTGCTTTTTCTTTTCATGCATTCCAGCCATAATATTTTCTTCTACCGTCATATTCTGAAACAGTGCATAGTCCTGAAACATATATCCGACATTTCGCTTTTGAGGTGGAAGATTAATTTTGTTTTTGGAGTCATATAGAACTTTTCCATTTAAAACAATTTTGCCTTCATCCGGGGTTTCAATTCCGGCTATGCATTTGAGCATCATACTCTTTCCACATCCGGAAGCACCCAGAAGTGCAAATACTTCCACGTCGGTCGAAAAAGCAATATTGAGCGAAAATGCTCCTAATTTCTTTTTGATTGCTACCTCAAGCGACATCTTTTCTCACCGCCTTATCTTTTTTCTCTCTTCGCTGCGATCAAATTCATGATCGTGATAATTCCAAAAGAGAGAAGCATAACAATTGCCACCCATATGCCGGCCGTCTGGTAATCACCATCCTGAATAACCATAGCGATCTTCTGGGAAATGGTTCCTGTCTTTCCAGGTATATTTCCTGCCAGCATGGAAGTCGCACCATATTCGCCGAGTGCTCTGGCAAATGTCAGGATTGTTCCGGATGCAATACCCGGTGCAGCCGCCGGAAGAATCACTTTCCAGAAAATTCTCCGTTCTGACATTCCAAGCGTTCTTCCTGCGTAGATCACATTATGATCCACCTGCTCAAAGGCCGCTCTTGCATTCCGGTACATAAGCGGAAATGCGATCACAGTTGCTGCCAGAATACACCCAAGCCATGTCTGAACTACTTTAATATGTAGATTCTGAAACAGGAAATTTCCGATCGGACGCTTTTTACTGAACAAAAGCAACAGGAAAAAACCTGCAACGGTCGGTGGCAGCACCATCGGCAATGTCAAAATTCCGTCCAGCACGGCTTTCCTTCTGGAATTGGTCTTCACCACTCCTGCCGCTGCATAGATCCCAAGAAAAAACGATATCACGGTTGCAACGATGCCTGTTTTCAAAGAAATCCATAAAGGGCTGAAATCCAATGTACGAATCACTTCTGCCATATCTTCATCCTCTGCGTTTAGTCCTCTACCTCTGTATCAAAATAATAATTCTTGTAGACTTCCTTTGCACTGTCTGATACCAGGTAATCGATAAAATCATTTGCTGCCGCTACTTCTGTATCACCCGCTTCATCATTTACAACACCCGATACCGGATAGATAACATCTCCGGTCAGATCATAAGGCACAACCTCTAAGATCTCAAGCTGATCCTCTAAACCATACAGATCCGAATAATAGATCGTACCAACTTCATTTGATCCTTCTGAAACTGCTGCGGTAACAGCACCTACATTTGCACATTCATTGATTTCTACGCCACCAAGTGCATCGGATACTTCCTGTGTCGTAATCAGGGAAACATCATCTGCCTCCGGAAGAATACCTGCACTTACCAGTGCCTGTCTGGTATATTTTCCTACCGGAACAGATCCATCCGCAAGTGCCATATTTTTTGCCTTGGATAAATCGGCAAGACCAGTAACTTCTGTATTGCTTCCTTTATATGTAACAACACACACCTGGTTGTTTACAACATTGTGTCTTGTATCTGCGGTAAGCAGATCCTTTTCTTCCAGTTCATCCATCTGTTTCTGGGCTGCCGAGAAAAAGATATCACACGCAGCACCCTCCTCAATCTGTGTCATTAAAGTTCCTGAACTGTCATAACTTGCAAGAATCTTTACATCTGGATGTTCTTTCCCATAGCTTGCGATCAGCTCATCCAGCACCGTATTTAAACTTTTTGCCGCAAATACAGTAATGGTCGTCTCCTCCGATGCTTCGCTTGTGTTTGCCTTCTGCGTATCAACCGATGCTGATTGTGACGCAGACTTCTGCCCGCATCCTCCGAGCACCGTTGCTGCCATTGCAAATGATAATAATGTTGCTAATACTTTCTTTCTCATCCTTTTTTCTCCTAAAATAACTAGGTATTTTGAGCACAATTGGATACCGATCCAATCATTACCCTGATACCATGTTCCAGCGAATCCATAATCGCATCCATACTCTCTTTTACTGCCTTTGGACTTCCCGGCAGATTTATGATCAATGTCCGGTCTCTTATTACCGACACTCCTCTTGAAAGCATTGCACGCTTCGTATGCCGCATGGATTCTGCCCGGATTGCCTCAGCAATTCCAGGTGCATTTCTTGTTGCAACTGCCATCGTTGCCTCCGGCGTATGATCTCTCGGCGAAAAGCCGGTTCCGCCGGTTGTCATGATCAGTTGAAGCTGCCTCTGATCACATAATCGGATCAGTTCCGCTTTGATTCTTGCCGGATCATCCGGTAAAAGTAATTGTTCTACCACTTCATATCCGGCTTCCGTCAATTCTTCCGCCAAAAGCGGACCACTCTCATCCACACGCTCACCTCTTGCGCCACTGTCACTTAAGGTAATTACTGCAGCCGTAAATTTTCTGTCTTCCGCCGGGTCAAGCAACTTCACTTCATCCCCCTGACAGATTCTTCCTCCGTGAATGACTCTGGTGAATACGCCCTCTCTGGGCATAATGCAGTCTCCCATCGTCTGATATATTTTGCAGTGCGTGTGACATTCCTTACCAATCTGCGTCAGTTCCAATAACACCTCTCCAATCTGGAACCGGCTTCCTACAGGAATTGTCTTCAAAGAATCAAAACCTTCCACGATCAGGTTCTCTCCAAAGCTTCCGAAGTTCACATCCGCACCTTTTTCCCGGAATTTTTCAATCTGTTCATATGCAAGCAGGCTCACCTGCCTGTGCCATCTGCCCGCATGTGCATCCCCCTCAATGCCCCAGTCTTCCTTCACACAGGCACTGTCCACCTCGGTCTTTTGTGTTCCTCTTTTTTCACTGATGCAAATACCTTTTAAATATCCCATCATTTATCCTCCTATCGCAGCCATCTTTTGATGTTCTGTCATCTTTCCGATATGTTCAAAACAATGCTCCGATGGTTTGTTGTAGATTGCTTCGGCAATCACTTCCTTTAATTCTTTGTGCAGCCGTTCCTCTGCATCCCTGCTCTCCTGCCATTCTGCTGTCCTTAGGATCTGTCTCAGATTGCCTTTGCTCTCGTAGCAGAGACAGGACTTCAGCTGTCCGGTAGAACTTAAGCGGATACGATTACACTGCTCACAGAATTTCCCGTGTATGGCACTGATAAAACCAATGCTTCCAACAAATCCCGGAATCCTGTAATACCTTGCCGGTCCATTTCCGTGCCGCTGCAGGTCTTCCTGCAGCGCTGGATATCTTTCTTCCACACTGGAAAACCAGGCTTCCCCGGAGATTCCCTGCACCCGTTTTCCCTCACCGATTGGCATCATCTCAATGAACCGGACATCAACCGGTGCTTCTTTTGCGATCAGAAGAAGCTGAAATAATTCTTCTTCCGTTGTTCCTGCAAGCAGCACCGTGTTAACTTTGACGTTCAGGCCACGCCCGGATGCTTCTTTGACTGCTGCAAGAACCTTGGGAAGTTCATCCCGTCCGGTGATCTGCGCATAACGTTCTGCATTCAGTGTATCAATACTGATATTGATTGCATTCACGCCACTGTCTACCAGTTCATCCAATTGATCCAGAAGCAGAACACCATTGGTTGTCAGGGTAATTTCCTGAATCCCCGGTATTGCATACAGCATTTTTATGAGATCCCCGATATGTTTTCTCACCAATGGTTCCCCGCCCGTCAGCTTGATCCTGTTAATCCCCAGTTCCGCTGCCGCTTTTACAATCTGCGTAATTTCCTCATAGGTAAGTATCTCCTCCATGGGAACCGACCGTATTCCATCCGGCATGCAGTATTTACAGCGCAGATTGCAGCGGTCTGTCACTGAAATTCTCATATAATCAATCGTTCTGTTATATCTGTCTTTCATAATCTATCCTTCGTAAGCAAAATCTCCGCTTTTTCCACCGGATTTTGTACACAGATGAATGTCCAGCATCTGCATGCGCTTATCCACCGCTTTGCACATATCGTATATGGTAAGTAACGCAATATTCACTCCGGTCAAAGCTTCCATTTCTACACCTGTTTTACCAACTGTCTTCGCGGTACAATACACGCGGATTCCATCGTCATCTTCAAACTGGAAATCAATCTCCACTCTGGTCAGATTCAGAATATGACATAACGGGATCAGGTCACTGGTTCTTTTGGCTCCCATGATTCCCGCCACTCTGGCACAGGCAAGCACATCACCTTTGCCCATCTGACCTTCCTCCACTTTTTTTCTGCAAAGTGGAATCATCACAATTTTTCCGGTTGCGGTTGCTTCCCGCACAGTATTTTCTTTTTCACTGACATCCACCATAATGGCTTCGCCTTTTTTATTAAAATGCGTAAATTCTTCCATCCTCGCTTTTCCTTCTTCCTTATTTCCCAAATCCACAGTTCGGATAGGTACAGACCGGACAATTCATGCAGAGACCGCCCTCTCCATATCCATCCAGTTCTTCCTTGGTAATTCTTTCTCCCGCTGCAATTCTCGGCAGCACAAGATCGAAGATCGTCCGCTTTGCATACATGACACATCCCGGCAGTCCCATGACCGGAACCACCTTCTTCTCTCCCTTCGGATCCCACGTTGTCTTATAAGATAGTAAGAACATTGCTCCCGGAAGAACCGGTGCGCCGTAACTTACGATTTCCGCTCCGCTGGAACGGATGGCAAGCGGTGTCTTATCATCCGGATCCACACTCATACCACCGGTACAGATCACCATGTCTACGCCTTTTGCTATCATCTGCTCAATCTGGTCTGTGATATCCTGAGGATTATCCGAACAGACGGCATGCTCCGTCATCTCGATTCCATACTCTTTACATTTTTCCACAATCACTGGTGTAAATGTATCCTGAATGCGTCCCTTAAACACTTCGCTTCCGGTGGTAACCACTCCGACCGTCTGCAGCCGGTACGGTAAAATCTGAAAAACAGGAGCTCCCTTTACCGCTTCCCTCACGTTCTCCATCTTGTTTTTCGCGATCACAAGTGGAATGATCCGGGTTCCGGCAAGTTTATCCCCCTTGTGTACCGGGAAATCGCCATGCCGGCTTGCAACCATCATCTCTCCGGCAGAATTGATCGTAAGAAGCCTTTTCCGGTCAATCTTTAAGACGCCATCCATATCTGCGATCAACTCAATCTTTCCTTCTTTAATCTCGGAACCATGCATATGATCCCCTTTGCACATATCATAAAGAATTTCTGCCGCTTCATTTTCATGTAGTATGCTTTCATTTTTTTCCCATATATAAAGATGCTCTTTGCCAACACTCAGCAGCACCGGAATATCTTCCGGTGTCACAATATGTCCCTTGCGAAACACCGCATCCTTTTTAACACCTTTGATAATCTGCGTAATGTCATGACAAAGAACCTGTCCCGCAGCATCTCTTGTATCTACCAGTTTCATGATCGGTCACTTCCTTTTCCTATATTCTTGCGTGAGAATATCGCTTTTAAACAAAAAAGGTGCTGACTCTCTGTCAGCACCTTTGCTATCCTTATTGTGCTCTATACGGCATTGTTTTTCAAATTCTTTTTTAAAAGAACTCGTTATCTGCTGTATGGCGTATGCGCAAGCGGCAGACTGTGGCGGATCTCTCCATCCAATTTCTGATAGGCTGCACTGATGGCAGGCGCTGTCGGGATGGATACAACCTCACCGATTCCGATCGCACCATACGCTTTATCAACACCATCTTTTTCAATTATGATGCTCTCAATTTCTGGCACTTTATCTGCGCGAAACAGGCCGTACGTTCCAAGTTTCGTCTTCAGATATCCCTGATCGACCACATACTTCTCTGTCAAAGCATATCCCAAAGACATGACAACGCCGCCCTCTATCTGACCTTCCACCATCTTTGGGTTGACTGCCTTGCCAACTTCATGTGCAGCGATCATTTTCTGAACCGTGCCATCTTCGTTCAGAATGCATACCTGCGTTGCATAACTATATGCCACATGGGAGATCGGATGTTCTACAGGAGTCCCCATCGGATCCGTTTTCGCATAGTATTCTCCATAATATTCTGTTCCATTCAGTTTTGACAGTGGTGCATGCACAAGTGCTTCCTTTAATTTCTCTCCGGCTCTTCTCATTGCTTCGCCTGTTACTAATGTCTGTCTTGATCCTGAGGTACAGCCGGAATCCGGTGCCTCATCCGTGTTCGGATTATGGTAGACGATCTCTTCACTGCTCACACCGGATGCCTCTCCCAGCATCTGAACCAATACGGTTGCCAGTCCCTGTCCGATACAGGTCGCACCCGAGTAAATGTGCACTTTGTTGTTTTGTATTTTCAATTTCACACGTCCGATATCTTTCAGACCAATGCCGACACCTGCATTTTTGATCGCACAGGCAATACCGACATAAGGATGTGATTCAAACTCATCTTTAACCGCCAGAAGTGTTTCCACAATTCCCGTGGAATCATCTGCGATCTGTCCGTTCGGCAGACTGTCTCCCGGTCTTACCGCATTGCGGTATCGAATTTCCCATTCCGAGATGCCGACCTTTTGGGCCAGCATATTCAGGCACGTCTCAATGGCAAAACAGGTCTGTAATACGCCGAATCCACGATATGCACCTCCCGGAGGATTGTTGGTGTAAGTTGCAATTCCGTCAATCTCAATATTATGGAAATTATACGGTCCGGATGCATGGATACACGCTCTCTGCAGAACCGGTCCACAGAGAGATGCATACGCACCGGTATCCGCAATATTCTTCTCCCGCATTGCAACAATATGTCCTTTATCATCGCATGCTAACGTCAGATCAATGGAAAACGCATGACGCTTCGGATGGCAGAGCATACTCTCATCCCTGGAGAATTTCACTTTGCACACACGGCGCGTTACATAAGCGGCGAGTAATGCAAGCGGCTGGCAGACAGCATCTTCACGACCGCCAAATCCGCCTCCCACCAGCTTATTTTCCACAATGATATTTTCCTTCGGCAATCCCATCATATAGGACAATTCCTCACGAACCGAATGTGGGCTCTGGTCACTGGAATATACAAAATAGTGATCCTCATCGAGAGGCATGGCAATCGAACACTCCGGCTCCAAATAAGCATGTTCCTGAACCGGTGTCTCAAAATGATCCGTCACCACAAACGCAGCTGTCTTCAATGCCTCATCAACATTTCCTCTTCGCAGATGCTGCTCATTGCAAATATTTCCTGACGGATGCAGCAAAGGTGCATCCTCCGCCAGTGCCTCGTTCGGACATGTAACCGGCTTTAATTCTTCATACTCGATCTGAACCAGTGTTTTTGCCTTCGCCAGGATTTCTTCCGTCTCCGCAACAACAAGGACGATTGCATCTCCAAGAAAATGCGTAATCTCGCCTACGCCCATTAAAACATCCCAGTCCTGTATAATATGACCAACCTGTTTATGACCGTTTTGGGGCATATCATCTGCTGTAATACATGCGATCACACCATCGAGCGCCATTGCTGCGGTCGTATCGATAGAGAGGATTCTCGCTCTCGGATATCTGGATCGCACCGGACTGGCATATACCATTCCCTCAATTTCTACATCGTCGCAATACTCTCCGGTTCCAAGGATTTTCTCCTCTGCGTCAATTCTCCGGTAGCTTTCACCCATCTTATTGTTCGTATTCACCGAAGGCAGTTCCTTCTCTCCACGAAGAATTTCGGCAGCCATCTGTATCGCTTCAACAATTTTCTTATAACCGGTGCATCTGCAATAATTTCCACGGATTGCTGCAGCGATCTCCACCTTATTCGGCGATGGATTTCTGTCCAGAAGCGCTTTGGCACACATTACCATTCCCGGAGTACAGAATCCGCACTGAACCGCGCCTGCTGTACTGAACGCATAGACATACACCTGCTTTTCATAGTCACTGAGTCCCTCTACTGTGAGGATATGTTTTCCCTCAAATTTATCCGCAGTCTGTACACAGCTCTTTACGGTTTTGCCATCCACCACTACCGTACAGGTTCCGCACGCGCCCTGCGAACATCCATCTTTCACTGATTTCAGATGACAATCCTTACGAAGGACATCCATCAGTCGTCTTTTTCCATCAACTTCTATTTCTTTTCCATTTACATACAATCTACTCAACTGTTCTTCCTCCGTCTATCCCCGCAACGCGTTTTATTGTTCCTCGATTGATTTCATCTTATCGCGCATCATATCAATAATCTCATCCGCGCAATTTTCTCTTCCAAGGCGGTGTGAATTTACAATCAAGTCATAATCCTTATAGCTAAGCCAGTCTTTTCCTGTAAAATAATGATAGAATCCGGATCTCTGCAGATCGATCTCCGCAACCTGATTGGCAGCTTCTTTCTCCGATGTAACAAACCGATCGGCAATCTCTTTTACGCAGACATGACGTGGAGCCTGAATATTTGCCGATAATACATTCGGATATTTACGAAGAATGTAATTGGCCGCATAGCCGACGATCACACAGCTTTCCGTCTGTGCCAGACCTTTGATGATCTGCGCTTCGTACAGAAACAGATTTTCGTCCTTGATGGTTCCCTCAAAACGATAACCCGGCAACGCCAGAACGCCTTCATCCATTTTGTTCAGATATTTCGAAACACTCCGGCCACGCTGTTTTGTATTCATCCGTTCAAACAACACCGGCTCCAGTCCACTCCAGTCAGATGCCATCTTGACAATTTCCTGCTCGTAGCAAGGCACTCCAAGCTTCTTGGCAACCTCGTATGCAATCGTCTTTCCGCCACTTCCAAAACCTCGTTCCACGGTAATTACAAAATTTCCCATAAAAAGCTCCTTTACAAACTATTCAACACAGCCCGATAATCCTGATCACATTTCCTTGCAACCGCCCTCTCATCGATGCCAACCAGCTTTCCGTCCCTGACAACCACCTTTCCATTGACCATCGTCAGATCCACCGGCTTCTTGTAACCAACGGTAGAAAGCATTGCAACCGGATCATCATAAGCGCCAACATTATCCGCATCCTTCTTCACATCGATCATAAACAGATCAGCAGCTTTTCCCACTTCCAGAGATCCGGTATAATGATCAATTCCCAGAATGTCAGCGCCTCCTATTGTTGCGATCTCAAATAACTTCCGTCCGGAAGGAGCACGCCTTCCGGAATGTAACCGGTGTAACAGATAAGAGACTCTCATCTCTTCCAGCATATCCGAACCATCATTCGACCCGCTTCCATCCACAGCCAGACTCAAACGTACGCCACGCTCGATCATATCCGGCACACGGCAGATTCCTGATGACAACTTCATATTGGAGATCGGGCAATGCGCAATTCCCGTTCCTGTTGCTGCCAGCAGATCCAGTTCTTCATCATTAAAATGGATTCCGTGCGCATACCAGGTATCGCTTCCGATCACGCCCGTCTTTTGTGCCCATGCAAGTGGTCGCATTCCATAAGTCGAAAGGCAGAAATTTTCTTCATCTTTGGTCTCACACAGATGCGTGTGCAGGCGAACCCCGTAAGCTCTGGCAAGCTTTGCCGATTCTACCATGGTATCCTCATAAACCGTAAACGGTGAACAAGGTGCCACAACAATTCCCTTCATCGCAAACGGCGAATCATCTTTATATTTTTCAATCAGTTTCTGCGTGTTATGAATGAACTGACCGGTCGTTTCGACCATACACATCGGTGCCGATCCGCCATCATTGATGCCTCTGGTAATACCGCCTCTGCCACAGATATAACGGATTCCCAATCGTCTGGCAGCTTCATACTGTGCATCGATCAATTCCATGCTCTGCCCATTCGGATAGGAATACTGATGATCGAATACCGTCGTACAACCGTACTTTAGTAATTCGCCTCCGGAAATCATCATAGTGTCATATAAGAAATCCGGATTCACCTTTGAGAGTACTGCAAAAATCACATGTAACCATTCAAACAATTCCATGTTCTGAGCCTTGGGAATATTGCGGGAAAAAGCCTGCATCAGATGGTGATGCGTATTGACCATTCCCGGATATACTACCATCCCTGTGGCATCAATCACCTCATCCGCTTCATCGCACAGATCGGTTCCAATCTTTGCAATACGGTTATCTTCAATTAATATGGAATTATGATCCGTCCGGAACAATTTCTCATCCGAAATATGTTCTACAACTGCAAGTGCATTTTTTATCAGCGTCTTCATATTTACCCTCCAGATCTTCTTTATCTCAACTGTTCTCCATCCACATACACATGTATGATATTTCTGTCATCCGAGCAGTAAATCATACGCTCCGCTCTCTGTTTTAAGGTAAAGTCGTTGTATTTGAGCGCATCTCTATCATCAATAACAAGCGCATCAAACGCATATCCGGGTTCAAAGCTTCCGGTTTTTCCGAAGAAGCTTCCTCCGGCTTTGGTTGCACAATAAAATGCTTCCGCTGCCGTTACCGGTCTGTGGTATGTATGATTCACATAATGCATTCCACCTTCCTGAATCGCTGCCTGCATATTGGAAAACATATTGAGCGTATGTCCACCGGCAAGATCACTTCCAAGACCTACCCGTATACCCAGATCATTGTATTCGGCCAGTTTCATAACCCCACTAAGCAGATTCAGATTCGACTGCGGACAATGACCGACCAGAATGTTTTCATCCTTTAACACCTGCTTTTCACGATCCGACAGATGAATGGAATGTGCTACCATCGTCTGCGGCTTATTCATAAGCCCTGCCTTCTGATAGGTCTCTGTGAAATCTTTGCAGTCACCAAAAAAGTTTAAAGTAAACTCTATCTCACTTTTATTCTCCGACAGATGCATCTGTACCGGAAGGTCATACTTATCAGCCTGCTCCGCGAGTGCTTTCATTAATTTTCTGGTACAGAGCATTGCCAGTGTAGGAGTCACGATCGGCTTAACTTTCGGAGATTTATTCAGATTTTCCAAAATAAACTGTTCGGAATCTGCGATCGACTGCTCCGTCTCTTCCGTTGCATCCGGCAAGGTATTACAATCTTCACATACCTTTCCGACATACGCCTTAAGCCCTGTCTTTATGATCTCATCCACCAGAATCGTAGCAGATGCCCCATGAATGGTCGTCATAATAATAGAATGAGTGATTCCGTATTTCAGAAGCTGACTGGCAAAATCCGCATATACACGCGCCGCATATCCGGTATCATGGAGACGGATTTCCTGTGGAATCGTGAGCGTATCCAGCCATTCGATCAATTCTGTGTTGTATCCGATCCCGATTGTCGGCATCTGGGATGCATGAACATGGCAGTCGGTAAAACCGGGAATGATCAGCTTATTCCCATAATCCACGATCGTATACGATGGATCCGGACGCTCCGTTGTACAGGCGATCACTTTTCCTTCCTCATCAACCAGAACATAACCGTTCTCGATTGTTGTAAACGCGTCCTTTGTTTTTGTATAAATAATATTTCCTTTATATGCTTTCATCGTTCTTCCCTCTTTTCTGTGCATGCCTGATGTGATGTCTTTACATATAAGTTCTATATCTCTATAAAACGTATATGTTAAGATATCACATCTGTGGGAGAAAACTCCCACAGATCAGATTTCTTAAATGGTTTATGGCAGCTGTCCAATGACATTGTCAACAAAGTAATCAAACTTTCTTGAGCTTTCTTCGTCCATAACCTCGCCCTCTTTTACGATGACATTGCCCTCGTTGTCCTTGATCTCACCTGCAAGAACATTGATCTCACCGGACTGGATCTTATCCTGTACTTCAAGGACTTCATTCTGTACATCTTCCGGTACAAGATCATCTGCAAATGGTGCGATGGAGATACATCCTTCTGATGCACCCCAGAGATAATCTTTTGCTGCCGGTACATAATTATTCTTTGCATAGGAAGTTAAGATATCTTCAAAAATAGGTTCCCAGTTCCACATAAAGGAAGAAAGGACTGCGTTTGGTGCATAACTTGAAGTATCGAGATTATAACCGGTACAGAACACACCGGCATCGCCACAAGCCTGTGCTGCAGCCGGAGAAGAACATCCGATTCCGATATAAGAGATACCTAAAGAAATCAAAGAATTTGCACACTGACCTTCTACTTCCGGATCATACCAGCTGTTCGCAAACTGAGCTCTGACCGTTGCCTTCTCATTTGCATATTTTGCACCGAGTGCAAAACCGTCAATTGCTTCAATAACAGATGACTCCGGCATACCTGCTACATAACCAAGTTCATCGGTCGGCGAAAGCTTCGCACACAGATATCCCATCAGAAACATACCCTCAACACCATGGATCGCGTAACCGATCAGATTGTCGCCAACCGTATTACCATCTGCTTCTGCAAACAAAAGGTTTGGATACTTCTGTGCAAGTGCTTCCATATCGGTCTTATGTCCGGTAGAAGTAGCTAAAATAAAATTACATCCATCTGCAACGAGAGATTCCACTGCATTCTGGGTATCAGAACCGGTCTCGGAAACACCTTCAATATATTCATACTGATCATCCTTTAATCCAAGCTTACTGATGGTTGCTTCCAGTCCGTTGATCTGTGCTTCATTCCATCCACCATCGGTCTTCGATGTGTTGATAATGACACCGATTTTCAGTTTACTGTAGTCCACGTCACTTGATGCCCCCTGGGTGCTGCCAGCCGAACCTGCATTGGCTGACTCCCCGGATCCGGAACCACATCCTACCAGCATGGATACGGCAAGGATTGCTGTCATGAACAAACTTAATACTTTCTTTCTCATAATATTCTCCTTCCCGGCGATATTGCTCGCCTTGCTGATTTCTCAGCAGATTTATCAAACTAAAGCATTGACTCTATCTATAACTACATAAATGTAGTAGTTACCTGACTGTTTAACGCTCCTCTCTGTCATATGGAACACATAGCATAGCCGGCTGTGCGGTATGTTTGTTTTTTCTGAAATTACCTGTCGAAAAGATCAGTACGATCACGGTACAGATATAAGGAAGCATTTTCAGGAAAAAAGTCGGCACATCTGGGAATGCCATCGGAATATAGTTTGTCAGTACATTGATTCCACTGAACAATAAAGCTCCACCGATTGCAATCACCGGATTCCATGTCGAAAAAATAACCAAAGCAGAGGCAATCCATCCTTTTCCGGCTGTCATGCTGTCATTCCAGAACGGAGTACTTACCAGTGTCAGATATGCACCGCCGACTGCTGTCAGCATACATCCGAGTGTTACATAGAAATACCGGAGTCCCACTACGTTATAACCATCCGCATCCAATGCACCCGGATTCTCACCTAATGCTTTCAAAACCATACCAGGCTTTGTTTTTGCCATAAAGATGGCAGCCGCCGGAACCAGCAGATACAAAATATATACCAAAGGATCCTGATCAAAGAGAACCGGTCCGATCAGCGGGATCTTCGATAATCCCGGAATCGCTACTGCTGAGATCTTATAAGGAGAAGCAACACTTGTGAGTGCTTTTCCAAGGAATCCACTCATACCAGTACCAAACGTTACAAGCGCCAGACCGGATACTGCCTGATTCGCTTTCAGCGTCACCGTCAGAAACGCATATCCCAGTCCGACCAGAATACCTACCAGCATAACAACAAGCATCGCCACCGGCATATTCCCCGTTTTATATCCGGTATAATAACCGATCACTGCACCGATCAGCATGATACCTTCCAGACCAAGATTCATAATACCTGCCCGCTGTGAAAAAATTTCTCCGATGCAGGCATATAACAAAGGCACAGCACCTGTTAGAATCGTCACCAGAATCGTAACTGTCATATCCATCGTACCCATATTACATTTCCTCCTGCATTTCCTTTTTGATTTTTGCGCTTCGAATCACCGTAAATTTATATCTTGTGAAGATTTCTCCTCCAAGGACAAAGATTAAGATGGTTCCCTGCAGCATCGTAACAATCTGGGATGGAACACCCAGCATCTGGATGGAATAACCACCGATCGTAAGACCTCCGAAGAAAACAGAGACAAGCAGAATGATAAACGGATTAAACTTACTCAGATATGCAATAACAATTCCGGTAAATCCTGCGCCATTTGCGAAATCCGTCTGCAGCTTATGTACCTGTCCGCTCACCTGTGCAAAACCGGCAAGTCCAGCAATTCCTGCACTGATCAGCATTACCAGAACGATTTTGGCTGCGACCGTCATTCCTGCATATTTTGCGGCATGTATATTTTTGCTGATGACCTTGATCTGATATCCCATAACGGTATACTTGAAAAAGGCATAGATCAGAATTGCAATAATGATCGCAATCAGAATGCAGATATTAAGATTGGTTCCAAAATACGTTTTTAACATGGCATAATCCGGTATCGGTTCCGACACGGCTATATTCATGCTGTGATCAATCCACGGTCCATAACAGAGCCAGTTCAGGAAAAGCAGTGCCACATAATTCATCATCAGTGTAACAATCGTGTCATTTACATTCCAAAGCGCCTTTGGCAAAATGGAAAGAACGCCCCATAATGCAGCTCCAAGAAAAGCTGCTATAAACATGGCGGGAATTACAAGTGAATGTGGAATGAACGGACAATACAATGCAATTCCTGTCGCAGCGATCGCGCCCATACAATACTGTCCCTCAGCTCCGATGTTGTTGATTCCCATTTTGTAAGCAACCGCTACACCAAGCGAGCAGAACATAAGAGGTATGGAAGTAACAATACTATTCGTAATTCCGATTGTCGAACCAAATCCCGTCTTAAGCATCTTCGCATATACCGTAAAGGGATTCTGTCCATGCCCTAAAATAAAGATTCCGCAAAAGATCATCGCCAGTAAAATACATACTATAACATTGAAGATTCTCTGTTTGACGGAAACATGATCCTGCTTCTGTGCAATTATTTTCATATCATCGCCTCCAATTGATCAGACCGCTTCCCCAGTCATTAGTTTTCCTATTTTCTCATAAGTTGCATCTTCACGTTTCAACGTATCCTGTAACCTGCCCGAACACAGGACTCCGATCGTATCGCACAACTGTAACAACTCATCCAGATCTTCGGATATCAGAAGGATTGCCTTACCTTCATTGCGCGCCTGTAACAAAATATTGTGTATCGAATCTGTCGTACCGATATCAAGTCCTCGTACCGGATATGCTGCAATGATCAGATCCGGATTGTTGTCCAGCTCTCTTCCGATAATCAGTTTCTGTTGATTACCTCCACTCATCATACTGACCGGATACTTTAAGCCCGCATTCTTTACTGCAAACTCTTTTACGATCTCTTGTGTTCTCTGTCTGACTTTCTTGGAAAGCAGGATGCCGTGTCTGCTGTACTTTGGACTGTTACTCATTTTCAGGAGAAAATTCTCCGCCATATCCATGGATGCTACCAGACCGGTATGGATTCGATCTTCTGGAATAAATGCAATTCCGTTATCGATCCGCTTTCTGATCGATGCTTTCGTGATGTCGTTGCCTTTGTATTCAATCGTTCCGCTTTCCACATTCCGGAGTCCGGTAATAACCTCTGCCAGCAGATTCTGTCCGTTTCCTGCAACTCCCGCGATTCCGAATATTTCATTTTTATGTAGTGTGATATCCACATCGGAAAGTCCGACAATTCCCATATCATTCTTTACGGAGATATTCTTAAGCCTTAAGATTTCTTCTCCGACCGACTTCTTTTCGCCCAACGGATGCTGCTGTCTCGCCTGTCCCATCATAAGCTCGGTCAGTTCTTCTTTGGTCGTATCTTTCTTCATAACTGTTGTGATCGAAGTTCCGTTTCTAAGTACCGTGATCCGATCCGCGTGTTCCATGACTTCATTCATCTTGTGAGAGATAAACACAACGCTCTTGCCATGATTTGCCATCTTCCGCAATACCATAAACATATTCTCCGATTCTTCCGGTGTCAGAACCGCACTCGGTTCATCCAGAATCATAAGTTCCGTACCACGGTACAAAAGCTTGACGATCTCCACTCGCTGCTGCTCACCAACTGACAACTGCCATACTTTTGCTTTTGGATTGATCTCCAGGCCAAAATCCTCGGAGTATTGGGCAACTTTGCTGTTTAATTTGTCCTCGTTCACGAAAAAGCGGTTCTCTTTATCTTCCGATCCAAGCAGGATGTTCTCTGTTACCGTCAAAGTAGGGATCAGACGGAAATGCTGGTGAACCATTCCAATTCCAAGTTCGACCGCTTTCTTCGGTGATTTAAAAGATACTTTATTGCCCTTAAAATAAATCTGACCGTACGTTGGTTTATAAATTCCGGTCAAGATATTCATCAATGTACTTTTTCCGGCTCCGTTTTCTCCCAACAAAGCATGTATTTCTCCCGGATACAGCGTCAGATTCACATTATCATTCGCCTTAATTCCAGCAAAAATTTTTGTGATGTTCTTCATTTCCAATAAAGGTTCAGCCATATGATTCTCTCCTTTATGCATTGATTACCCTGTCAATAAAATCATTCAGCAATCGTTCTGCGGTCAGCTTCCGATATTCTGCCGTCGATCTCTGATCATCGATCGGTTTCACATAAGCCATACAGATATCTGCAATTTCTTTGCGTTTCTCCTGCAGTTGCGTGCTTGTCAGTCCGATTGCCAGACTTCCTATTTCATCCGGATTTACTACAGTAATTCCAACAGCACCAAACGCTATCTTAATTTCCGCAATCCGTCCCTCGCAACATTTTGCCATTCCGAAAAAAGAAAGTTTTGAGATGGCTTCGGCTCTTCGTGCTCCGACTTTCTTATAATAAAAGCAGGTATCTTCCGTAAGTCTGGAAAGTGGTACTCTCACAGCAGTAAGCACTTCATCCTTTCTGCGATCGATTTTACGGATTCCCAGGATAAACTCACGGATGGGGATCGTTCTTATATTGATTTCTCCCTGATCCGAAAGACTCTGAAGTTCAACTTCCGCAGATAACGCATACCACATTGGCAGTGTGTCTCCCGCAGGAGATGCATTACATATATTTCCACCGATGGTTCCGCGATTTCTGATTGCCGGTGAAGCAACCATCTCAAACACACGCTTCATAATCTCCGGTATATCTGCATGCAGAAGTTCCTCATAAGTAAGCGCAGCTCCCAAAACCAGATATCCATCTCTTTTTTCCAGTTTCCGCAGTTCTTTTACCTGATTGATAAACAAAACAACCGGCTGGAATTTTTTGACCACCATCAGATCGGTTCCACCTGCATAGATCGTTGCATCATCATTTACAGCCAAAAGTTTAAGAAGCTCCGAAAGTTCTGTTGGATTGTATCCTACCATAACCCTTTCCCTCTTTCCGCCGCGAGTAATACGGCCTCGATTATCATGTTGTATCCGGTACACCGACATATGTTGCCGGAGATTGCAACTCTTATATCATCCTCTGTCGGATTCGGATTGCTCAGGAGAAGTCCGTGTGCAGCCATGATCATTGCAGGGATGCAATATCCACACTGTACAGCCCCCGCATCTGCAAAAGCCTGATTCAACACTACAAATTGCTCGGTATCCCGGATACCTTCTACTGTCAGAATCTCCGCTCCCTGTACGCTTCCGATTGCAACCAGACAGGAATTTGACAATTTTCCATTGATCAGGACTCCGCATGCTCCACATTCGCCTTCACCACACCCTTCTTTTGCTGCCGTAAGATTTAATTCTTTTCTCAATACATCCAACAGTCTCTGTGTTGGATCACAATCAAGCTGATATTGTTGATGATTGATTTTTACATTGATCATAATACTCACTCTTCTATCTCTTCTGATGCTTTATTACTTGTTCCGGGGTGATTGGAATTGCTGAAAACTGACATTCACCCGCCTGCTCAATTGCCTGTACAAATGCAGGTCCGCTTCCGAGCAATGTCAATTCTCCCGCTCCTTTTGCACCAAACGGACCATTCTCATACAGGTTGTCCATCATATAGGTCTTGATCGGTGCAATATCCATAGAAGTCGGAACCATATAATCCGTAAAACTGCACTGTGCAATTCTTCCGTCTACGCTCTCCATCTTTTCCATGGACGCATACCCGATTCCCTGCAGCATGCCGCCTTCGATTTGTCCTTTCATGACTCTTTCATCAATGGCGGTTCCAACATCATACACTCCGCAGCCACTTATGACGTGTGATTCGCCGGTGAGTGTATCGAGTTCTACTTCAATCACATTGATCCCCCATGAATACGTCGGGTACGGATCTCCTGTAAAATCATCCAGACACCAGGGAATCAGATTCTTGGGATGCTTGTAATGTCTTACAACCTTCTGTTCTTCTCCGTCTTTCCATATATCTTTCAACTCTCTCGCTGCATCTTCCAACAATTTTCCGACGATCATGATCGATCGGGATGCAACCGTTGGTCCGGAATTTGGAACCCTGTCCGTATCCGGGCTTACGATGATTACCTGCGAGAGAGGAATATCCAATGCCTTTGCCACGATTTTGGAAAACGTTGTTTTTACGCCCTGCCCCATATCAGAATTACTGGCTAATATTTCCACTCTGCCATCCTTATATTTCTGAAGCGAAGCGACGGATTTCAGAAAATCTTTTTCTGCTGATCCGGTAAAACCACATCCGTGAATCGACAATCCCATACCGATTCCATGTCGGATTCTTCCGCTTTCCTTTTGATATTTTCTTCTTTTATTTTCATAATCCGTAAGTTCAATGGCCTTATTGATCATATCCGGCATAATGATCGGATAATGAAATACGCCACTGGTGGATGTCAGATCGCCCTGTCTCGCCAGGTGCTTTCTTTTAAATTCCAACGGATCCTCACCAACAAATGCTGCCACATGATTCATCAGTGTTTCTACCGCAAAATGCGTCTGCGGTGCTCCGAATCCCCGGTAAGCTCCGGTCGGAACCTTATTTGTCATCATGACTCTTCCATCAACCTGAAGGCTCGGAATATTATAAACTCCGATGCAGGTGATCATACTTCTCTGCATAACGGTTGCTGATACCGTCTGATAAGCACCTCCGTCATACACGATTTCAATCTTCATTCCCGTAATCCGGTTTTCTTCATCTAACGACACTTCATAGCGAAGATCCGTCGGATGTCTCTTCGGGGTGTCCGCTACATCTTCTTTTCTTTTTAAAATTACTTTAACCGGTCTCTCCAATTTCATGGATGCCGCTGCCGCCTGCACGGCAAGCAGAGAAGGATAATCCTCTTTGCCACCAAATCCTCCACCGGTCACACAATGTTTTACCTGAACCTGATCGCTTTCCAATCCAAAAACACTCATCACAGAATTCTTAATATAATAAGGATTCTGCATGGAACCATATACGACCATCTTATTCCCATTCCAGCTTGCCAGCATTCCGTTCGGTTCCAGATACATCTGTTCCTGATATCCGGTATGTAAATCTTCTTTATAAATTCTTGCAGCTTTCTTAAAAGCGTCCACCACATCCGCCTTCACATAATGATAGGTGACCAGCGCTTTGTCAGCTTCTTTTACCGTACACACTGCCGGTAATGCATGATAGGTGACGTTTGTTTCGGCTGCCAGTCTCCGGACCGTATCTTCATCCGGTCCGCATATCATCGCAATTGCCTCAGCAATGTAATTCACTTTCTCTGTTGCAAAAATCTGCTGTCCATCATTTGCATCCCGCAGGTAATTTTCCCGGGGCATGTCAGAGGCATCTACAACCGAATAACCGTCCGGCATGTCCGGATAGTCAATGCGGACAACCTCTCCATGTGGAATGGTTGATCTCACCAGCGCTCCGTATAACATTCCATCCATTTTATAATCGCAGATATACTTTGCACTGCCGTTCGCTTTCTCATCATGATCTATTTTTTTAACTGCTTTGCTTATTTCACTCATTGTTGCCTCCATGATCGCCTATCCTGGCATTTGTATGTATTCAGGCTCAGATCATAATCTCATAGGTAAAACCTTCCTCCCCATCTGCTTCGGCAAGAAGTTTTCCGTCCGGATCGTACACGGCTCCATATCCATTTCCCACATATGCCACATAGCAACTGCAACTTTTTGCCAGCTTTCCAGCATCTCTCTTGCGTCCGTAAGATGCTGCAAGAATCAGAGATGTCTGTGTTGCTGCAATCTGCTGCACATATTCCGGTGTATCCATATCTGCACCCAGTGCATAAGTTACGGTTCCAAAAGCAAACGGATCACTGACCGGTTTTTTATCCGTGCTTCCTGTCATATACAACTGATCAAGATCATCAAAATACCGCTTCTGGAATACGTTTTTGGTATGTCCATCGGGACAGCATATGATATAGGAAGAATAAAGCCTTCCGGGGATCATGCTTTGCTGCACCATTCCGGCTGCAATATGAATTCCCATTGTATGAGAAAGATGTTCCAGCCATTGATGAAGCCTTCCATATGCCGGCTGCGCCCGGTCATAAATCTTTAATCCCAATGCTTCCGGGTCGGCTCCATTTAAGATCAATTCCGGGAAACACAAAAGATCCGCTTTCTGGGCGATCGCTTTCCTGCAGCTCTCCACGATTTTTTCCAATACTTGTTCGGTATCATTGACCGATCCCTGCAATGGAGCGATCATTAGTTTCATCTTTCCTTTTTTCATAGAAACTTCCCATTCCTTTTCATCATCAGCTCTATAAGACGTTCTGAATCGCCGTTCTCGGACATCTGGTTGCACATAAGCTGCATCCCATGCACTTCTTTTCATCTACCTGCATACCCTGATTGCTTTTGCTGATTGCAAAAAACGGACAAACATTTTCGCAAATGCCACATCCTACACATTTCTCGTGATCAAAAACAGGAATCTTTTTCTCATATCTGCAAGGCATGATCTTCAGTTCTGTATCAACCACTTCCTGTACGGATGAAAACTGATATTTTGCAAGAACTTTTGGCAGTTCTTCCAGGATCTTTCCATACAGATCATGTCCCTTTAACAACGCTGCGGAAAGCATCTCAACCGCATTCGCACCTGCAAGCAGAAACTCTACGACATCTTCTGCGGACTCCACACCGCCAACACCTATAATTTCACACTCCGGGATATGCCTCTTAACATTATTGACAAAAGCAAGTGCTACCGGTTTAATCGCCGGTCCGGACATCCATACCTGTCCGTCCTTATTTCCAATCGGTACTGATCTTGTTGCCAGATCCACCTTCATCGAAGGTCCGAGTGAATTGATTGCCACAATGCCCGCTCCACCACAGTCCATAACCATCTGTGCGAATGCGACAGGATCCGGAAAATGCGGACTCACTTTCATGTATACTGGTTTGTCGGTCAGTTCCTTCAGCATCCGGATGGTATCTTTCATCGGCTTTAAATCTTTGCCGACATAATGTGTGGAGATCTCATAACCATCGGCAAACGGATTCATCTTTGGAATCAGATATTTCATATCCTCATCCGAATAACCCAGACTGATCAGAAGCGGCTGTCCGATTTCCTTTTTGATCTGTGGAAGGAATTCCTGTTCCCACTGATCTGCACTGTATTCGGACCATGGTTCACAGTTCATAATAAAATTTCCGTATCCCTGCATAAAAGGATGCGGGATTTCCGGCAGTCTCGCGGAAATTGTCTTTGTAACAATTGCACCAAGATCATACTTAGAGAGAGTTATGATCTTGTCTGCCGATCCCACAAGCGGTCCCGATGCAGGAAGCAAAGGCGTCTGTAATGTCATATTTGCAAGTCTAGTTGTTAAATCCATCTTTCTCTCTCCAATCCCGATCGTATCGTACGCTTTAATAATTTGAGCAATCCGTAATTAACGTATATGCCTCTGGTCTTCTATCCTTAAGATAGGAAAGCATCATCGCATTGTCCTTGATACATGCATCAATATCAACTTCTGCATAGATAGTTTCCTCTTCTCTTCCAGCCATTGCCAGAACATTGCCTCTTGGTCCTACGATACAGCTCTCACCATTTAAGGTCGAATCTCCCTCGACTCCGCATCGGTTTGCGCATACCATATAGATATGATTCTCTAATGCTCTTACTCTTGTTTCCAGTTCCCAGATATCGGCTTCCTGAATTCTCCATGCAGCCGAATCAAAAATAATATTGCTTCCCTTCAGAGATAAAACTCTTGCAGTCTCCGGGAAACAGGTATCATAACAGATCATCGTTCCTGCCTTACACATTGGCATCTCGAAAGTTGTAAATTCACAAGAAGTGCTTTCCTTCCATGTCAGTTTCTCCAGTCCCCATACATGAATCTTTCTATAGAGACCAACGATCTCGCCTTCCGGAGAAATGGTTACCTGTGAATTGTATAATCTTCCAGGAATCGAACTCTTTTCTGAAATACCGGTAATGATATACATTCCGGTTGCTTTTGCTACCTCACACAGGAAATCGGTCTGTGGTCCCGGAATCGGATCTGAAATCTCATAATACTTCTCTCCAAGGATTGTCGGGCTGTATCCTGTTGTTGCAAGTTCCGGAAATACGATCGCTAATGTTCCCTTCTCTGCTGCCTCCTCACAAATCTCTTTCATGTGATTTAAGTTGTACTTCACATCACCTAATTTGCAATCCATGTTTGCTGCCGCTACAATAAACTTCTTGTTTTCCATCTTTTCATCCTCCGCTTTCTTAAACTAAAAAGACGTCAAAGCATATATGCTTTGACGTCTTTGTCATTTCTGTGTGTTATTTATGGTTATCATTATACAAATTCTTTTTTGTTTTTCAAATTCTTTTTGATAAGAACTCGTTTTTAGGTCCAGTATGGTTCATCCCATAATACAAGATTCTGACCGATCCCCTGACGCTTTGCTTCCTCATACAGACGCTTTCCCCACGCCACATCAAACAACACCTGGCCGCTCGTCACAAAGATTTCTTTATCCTTCGGGTTTTGTCTTCCAAGTGATGGATCTACGACGACGTCACCAAGACTGATCTGCTGATCCAGCCCTTTCATCCGTCCTCCTGCCATCAGGCTGTACATTTTTCCCCATCCGTTGCAGGCTTTTCTGACATCACCGAGTTCTTCTCCTTCTGTATAATAAGCCTCGTGCATCTTGGTATTATCAAACACAATTTTGTTTTTCAGCCAGAAAGCATCATCTGCTTCAAACGGCGATGTACAAAGGATGGTTGCACCTTCTTTGAACCACGCATCCTCGAAGAACAGCGGATCCTTTGGAGAAGCTGCCACACTCACGATATCTCCTTTTTTGCAGCACGCTTCCATTGAATCAAAAGCCTCACCGTTTAAGCCGAGTTCTTCTTTGCACCATTCTACAAATCCCTGTGCTCTCTCAAGATGTGCAGCTTCCGCATATACATACTTTAAATCCGGCAGTTCCGCCTTCATCGCAAGCATCGTTGCTTTCTGAATCGGACCGACTCCGATGACACTGATCGACTCCGCGTTTTTATTGGCCATATAACGGACACCAACTCCCGGAATACATCCTGTTCGCATGGAACTGATCAGATTTCCTGACATATAAGCAATCGGCTCACAGGTATCAGGATCATTTAATGTTACCGTCAGCACGGATCTCGGCAGCCCTCTCTCCTTAGGGTTTATGACATTGGATCCATACCATTTCTCACCACATACATTAAATTTTCCACCCAGATACGCCGGCATCGCAATGAAACGTCTCTCAGGACCTGCAAGCGGCATGTTCGGGAATTTGCTTTCCTTAGGGAAAACCAACACGAGTCCATGCTCATTGTGATTTGGACCTCCCATCAGATAATCTCCCTCATGCAGGATCTTAAATACCTCCTCACATACATCGATGCATTTCGCAGCATCCAATACACCTGCCTTGATCAGGTCCGGTTCTGATAAATATAAGAATTCTGTTTTTGCCATAATGGTTCCTCCTTGTCTACTTAAAATCTATGAAAAAAGGGTCATCAGCCCCACCTTCCAGAATTAGCCCTACAAGAGCGTCCGCACGCTCATCCGCTACAATTCCACCCACATTCTGCTTAAATTTCTGCACCACATCCTCTGTTGTGAATGGATCCGGATTATCAAAATCTCCTCTTGCATGAAAGACTTCCACGGTTTTTGTTTCTCCGTTTTTAAAATGAAACTCTACTCTGCCGCCCCTTGTATCCGGCAGAAGTTTGTTGTAAGCTTCATCTTCATATAAGGTAATCCGCCCCTCCCATGCCAGAACTGCCGGATCATCAACGCACGCAGTGATCGTATCCGGAGACAGTTCGCCTTTTTCCAAAAGCACTGCAAGTGATACCGGAATCGAGAATTGTCCTGCAAGTTTATTCGGCACATGCTGTGCGGTCAGTCTTGCTGCTTTCTTATAGGTATAAACGGAAATGGATGCGATACGCTCCTTGTCCAATCCATCTGCCAGTTCTTTCTGTACCACATCTGCAAACGGATGAACGAAACGACAGCCGGTATGTATCTTATAGTAATTGGAAAGCAGAAAATAATTCGTTCCAAGTCCTGCCGCAAGTGTCTCCTCTGTAATGGTCGCTCCAAGTACATCCTGATACACACTGCGAACCAGTTTACCGGTGCTTCGCACTCCCTTGCTCAGCAGATCATATGCCTGCTTCGCTTTGCATGCCGCTATACCGGCATAGGCATCATGAAGACGTGATCCATCCCATACCGATTGCCATACCGACACCTCCGGCAGTGAACCCGTGAGTAACAAAGCCTCATACAATTCTGTAGCATCTGCTCCTCTATACAAGCCCTCAGCCACGGTCGCACCGGTCGTCATAACCGTTCCATGCCCCAATATGTCATGGGTAAACCGAATGGATGCTCCCCATCTGGAAGCAATCTCATAAGCAGCCACAAAATTCTTCAAAAAAGTTCCAAGCGTCTGTTCCTTTTCATTTTGCGCGAGCATCAGGGGAAGAATATGACAGGCCGGATGTCCGATTGCCTTGCGGTTTCCTTCGTAGAGCTCTGTCGAAACCATTGCCAGTGTCAGATCCAGAATCGAATGATCCTTGTCCCCTGCTTTTGCCTGATCGTTTTCCATTCCTTTGTAAATACAGCCGATTGAATCCAATAAAACGCATCTGGCTCTCTGCAGTACTTCCTGCGGTATATCCTCACAGGTCAGATTTGCAGCAAAATCTGCCTGCTGCCTAATTTCCTCTTCCATCATTGCCTCCTTATTTTATTCATCAAAAAAGGACAAAGAAACCAAACTGACTTCTTTGTCCTTCTTCAATATATTCTCTCACATATTATTTTTCAAATACTTACTAAGAAGAACTCGCTAACAGGAACTGTTTACAAATATTCTCTCATATTCCTTTTGCGCATATTTCTGCACATTTTGTTCTAATTCCAGATATTTTTCAAGATATTCCAGACCTTCCTTCGTCAGATCCGTTCCTCCGCCTCTTTTTCCACCCTGCCTTCGATCAACAACCGGATACTGCAGCTTTTCCTCCAACAGATTAATGTATGACCACGCTTTTCCCACCGACATGGAAACCCGCATACATGCTCTTTTGACCGACTTGGTCTCATGGATCATGGAAAGCAGAAGTCCTAACCGCTCATCAAAAATCTTCGTGTCATAATCAATATCCAGATGAATATAAGGATGCTGCATCTGATAATTATGCTTTTTGATCAGACGCTCACAAATACTGGTATCTGCAATATTACAGATGACTCCCTCATCATCGACCGGAATTGCCACGGACATAAGCGGCTGATCATCCAGATAATCCTCCAGTATCTCATACTTTTCCAGATCCTCCACATGGATCTTCGTTATGATCGACTTGTCCAGAATGGTCGGATAACCACGCTGCCCCTGATATTCCGGATAACAGATATCCCCTTTTGTTTCGGTCAATCGTCTGATCGTCTCCGTCTTCAAAAGCGGATACTCGACCGGAGCATAAATGATGCGCTCGCATTTATCCTGCAAATAGGAAAGAACCGGCAGCACATCCTGTTTCAGCTGAATATGCTGAAAGTCCTGCATTTGAAAAAAGACCACTCCATAACAGTCCAGATGATGTTCCACACGAAGATTGTCGCAGCCACTTAAGACAACAATCGGCGACACCCCTGCCAATTGCATATTCACAACCTGTCTGCGTATGATGGACGAATCCCCCAGCCACGAGATCGGGTTGACACTCTGTCCTTCACTGTCATATCCTGTTGCAATAATGAATCCGGCCGTTCCTTTACCCATAATACTCACACTCCTAAAACTGCTGCCACAACTTTGCCGCTTCCGCTCTGGATTCATATAAGATCTTTTCCTCATCCAAAGTGAGACAGTGACCATCCTTTGCGATCAGTTTTCCTCCACAGATCGTCATGTATACATTGCTTCCATTCATACCAAACAACATGTGACTGTGAATGTTATCTGCATGAACCGGTGTCGGGCTGTTGTAATGAAGCACCATAATGTCCGGCACTGCCCCTTTGACAAGTCTGCCCATGCATCGATCAAAATATCTGCCTGCAATCTGCGCATTTCCCTTCCATATCATCTGCGGAAGATCTGTCCATGCTGCATTGATATCACAGCTTTCATGCTTATACAATGCGTTGGCGATTCTCCACGACAAAAACATATCATGTGTATATCCATCCATTCCAAGTCCCGTCACAATGTTCTTCTCAATCAACCGGTGTGTCGGCGGGCATCCAACGGCATTGTTCATATTCGACTCCGGATTGTTCACCACCATCGCATCCTTTTCTTTGATCAGATCCATCTCCTCTTCCGATAAATATACACCATGCGCAATGATGGTTTTCCTGTTCAGAAGCCCGATCCGCTCAAGACGCTCCACGATACGCATTCCATATTTTTCCAAAGCGTCCTCTTCGTCATACAACGCTTCTGCAATATGAATATGACAGCCTCTCTCTGCCGGATATTGATCCATAATATAGTCAAATGTCCGATCCGACAAGGTAAATGAAGCATGTAATCCAAGCGTAGAAGCCATCTTGTCTGATTTCTGTCTGTCGCACCACTCCATCCAACGAATATTTTCATCTACCGCACGCCTTGCCGTCTCCTCGCCCCACCGGTCAGAGACCTCAAAGCATGGGCAGATACGGATTCCTACTTCTTGTGCCGCTTCTGCCAGAAGTGATAAACTTCCCTCAATAAATCCGAAGGATGCATTATGTTCAAATTCTGTTGTAACACCATTTTTTGCCGCATCGATCAGGAACGCCTGTGTTCCCACTCTAAGCTGCTTTTCCGTCAACGCCCTGTCCAGATTCCACCATTTCTGTGTCAGATTTTCCATAAAGTTCTTCGGCGCGTACTTCGTCATTGCCATACCACGCACCATAGCAGAATAGCAATGTTCATGCGGATTGATAAAAGACGGTGTAATATAACCACCTCCTGCATCCAGCAACTCTGCCTTGGGATACAATGCTACGATCTCCTCCCTGGTTCCCACTTCCAGAATTTCCGTATCGTTATATGCCACTGCACCGTTTTCAATATAAGGATTCTGCTCGTCTTCCGTTACAACGGTTCCTCCGTAAATGATCTTAATACCCATCGCTTACACTCCTTCGTTTTCTTCTTTTCCAATAAAATATTCCGCAAAAGCATCCGCCAGAGTCTGATTCATTGCCGCCTCCATCTTTCGGTACGCAACAAGAAACGCTCTTCCCTGTTCAGTCAGGGATGTCCTTCCTCCACTGCTGCCTCCCCGCCTGCTGACAATCAATTGTATTCCCAGATCATCCTCTGCCCGCTTTAAAATTTTCCATCCCTTCGAATACGCCATACCCATACGAAGGCAGCTCTCCGACAAAGAATCGGTCTCTTCGATCAATTCCATCAATTCTGCTGTTCCCGGTCCAAATGATGTCCCGTTGCGAAAAATCTTTAATCTTGCCTTGTATTTGAGTTCTTCTATTCTCAGTTCACTCATAGGGACACTCCATTCAGTTTTTCCAGATAGACCAGAATGTTACCACCACAAGCCATCCCTTCCTCTTCCGCATCCAGGCCGGACATATCAATCTGGACAACTTTACAGATCTCACTTTCCTCCCGCAGCATATATCTGGCCTCCCGAATCACTTCGCTCTCCATGCAGCCTCCTCCGATTGTTCCGACAACCCGCTCATCCGGATAGATGATCATTTTGGTTCCAGTCTCTCGCGGTGCAGAACCTCTTCTCTCGATAATGGTCGCTAAAGCAAGCTGCATTTCTCCGTCAGCATCCCCTGCCAGAATATGCAGAGTTTTCGTATCGTAACCCGTAATCTTTTTATGCTCGCTTCTCTCCTGTATGATTTCAGCCCATACAGACACTGCAATCTCATGTGGGGATTCTGCGCCGATTGCCATACCGATCGGTGCATGAAGCCCGGAAAGTTTCTCCTCATCATAGCCTTCCTGTTCCAGTTGTTTCTTCAATAAGATCACTCTTCGCCGGCTTCCCATCATACCAGCATAAGCGTACTCCTTGTTTAGAACTTCCCGCAGACAATCTGCATCCCATTTGTGACCTCGTGTGACGATCACAAAATAAGTATTGGCACCTCCTTTTATCTCCGATAGGGCATGCACAAACTCGTCACAGATGCTCTCATCCGCCCCAAGTCTTTTGGCTTCATTAGCAAAAGAAAGCCTGTCATCAATGACAGTGATGTAAAATCCCAGCATTTTACCAATCTGCAGGATTGCACTTGAGACATAACCGCCTCCACAGATCACAAGCTTCGGCTGACTTCCGATCTTTTCACCATATACTTTATTTTGCCCCACTTCCTGTGATTCGGGTTTCGTAAATGGAAGAAGAATATCCCTGTTCTTCTCCAGAAAAGCCGCACGATCTTTTGGGATTCCGTCACTTGCAAGGATATCATTTCCAGCTAGAAGGAGCTTTTCTCCTTTATCCGGACCATCAACAACCGTTAGCATTGTTAAATCTTCCTGATCTTTATGTTCTAATAAATTCCGGTAAAATGCTTTATTCATATCTCTAAAACTCCTTTCGCATCCTCTTTTGTTCCCATATACGTTTGATGTGCTGATAATCCTCCATCGTATCCGCATCCAACAGAATCCCTTCATCCTCTACCTCAACAGGCTGAACATGAATGTCCATTTTCTGAAAAGCTCCCTTTAATCCATTCTCCCCGGAATATTTCAAAATCGAATCGATCAATTCTGCCCGTACATACAAAGGATGCCCACCATGTCCATGATACATGGGCTTGCAAACCAGACATTCTGTACTTAATAAAGCTCTTATTGTCTCTTCTTCAATCAGTGGAATATCTGCCGGGAGGACAAAAAAACTGTCGCATTTTCCTCTCAGCCAGCGCATGCCGATTTTAACCGTATCAAACATCTCTGTCGTTTCATACTTATCATTTCTTATGCACACAATCCCTCTTTGTGATGTCTGCCGCTTATATTCCTCGATATAACTTTCCAATCGTTTTGCCTCATTTCCGGTTGCAATAACGATCGGAGACATCCCAAACGCAATAAATTTATTCAACGTATGGGAAATCAAAGTATCTTTCCCCAGTGGTAATAATGGTTTAAATCTGCCCATTCGTGACGACATTCCAGCCGCCACGATCAATACTCCGACATTCTGCATATTTCTCTCCCAGTTACCGTGGCATTCGTCAATCAATGTATCCGCCGTACATGCATGGATTCTTGCTCATTGCCACGCAAAAAGGAGTCAGCCGCCATTGGCAACTGACTCCTTCGTCATAATTATGTTTTATTATAGCATTCCGCGTTTACATGTCAAGCAATCCTGCTAGATTCCATATACAATACTTTCCTTCAGTGATTTAGCTACATTCTCATCAAGCAGATACGCGACAATTTCAGCGGCAAATTCGATTGCAGTGCCAAGTCCGCGGCTTGTGATGATGTTGCCATCCTTCGCAACTGGATCGGTCACAAAATCAGCTCCGGTCAATTTACTCTCTACACCAGGGTAGCATGTTGCCTTCTTTCCCTCGAGCAAACCTGCATTACCAAGGACTCTCGGTGCCGCACAGATTGCTGCTACGAGTTTGCCGGAAGTGGCAAATTCTTTGATCACACGGTTGACGGTATCATCTTCCATCAGGTGTGTCGTTCCCGGCATTCCGCCCGGAAGCACGATTCCATCATAGGAAGCGAAATCTGCATCTGCCTTACTTACGTCTGTCTGAAAAGCGATCTTATGTGATCCCGTCACGCTTTTCTCTCCGCTGACAGAGATCATCTCGATCTCAATGCCTGCTCTGCGAACGAGATCAACTACCGTAAGTCCCTCGATTTCCTCGCATCCGTCTGCCATAAATATTCCAAGTTTACTCATGCTTGCTCTCCTTTTTCTTACTCTTGGTGATCAAAGATTCCAGAAGCGCCATCGTCGCATCATAATTTCCCTGAACGACAAATTTACCACTTCCGGTCACATCCGGGATTGCGATCTTCTGTTCTAAGACATCAAACAGAGTCTCGGCATCCACATACACGACCGCATCTCTGTCGTAATACTCATACGGCTGTACCGAAATTCTACCACTGTCAATCTCAATATAGAAAGCCCCTTCGCCCTCTCCTACAATATTAAACTGTACCGCAATGTGCTGATCCGTCTTTGCCCTACTCTTGATCACCTGCTTCTGTACTTTATATACAACCTCTTCATATGTCATAACAATTCCCCTTTCTCTACTTTTGTGCAGCCTTTCTCAAACTATATTTCACGCCCTCTATAATTAATATTATTTTAACACATTCTGTCCGAGTGAACAACCGCGCAACCTCTTTTCTCCTCCTGCTTCTTCTGCTATAATCATGACAAAGAAATAACGAATATATCTCAGGCTTCATTATCTCCTGAAAGGAAATCACTATGGAAATCGAACGCAAATATTTAGTAAAAGAAATTCCGGTAAACCTGGATCAATACGAAAGTAAAAAAATTGCACAGGGCTACCTGTGCACAGAACCCGTGGTACGCATCCGCCGCTCAAACAATGATTACTATATGACGTACAAAGGCGACGGACTTATGGCGCGCGAAGAATATAATCTCCCGCTTACCGAAGAAGCATACACTCATCTTCGTCCAAAGATTGACGGTCTCTTAATCTCCAAGACACGTTATCTGATTCCACTTGATGATAAACTGACCGCCGAGCTTGATATCTTTGAAGAAGATCTCAAGGGGCTTGTTATCGTTGAGGTTGAATTTGATTCGGTAGAAGAAGCAAACGCCTTCACCTCTCCTGACTGGTTCGGGGAAGACGTCACAAATTCCGGCAAATACCACAACAGTTATCTCAGCCAGCATGGTCTTGCGTAGATTACCATAAGATATTCCCATTATCCTCCATTTTCACTGTAACTACGCCTGACACATTGGTGATTGAATAAAATTTTTCTTCATTAATATCATCACTATACAAATGCCTGCTGACAAGTCGGAACGTTCCCTTACCATCAGTCTCACACTTTACTTCAAACACATGAAATGCTGGCGAACTCCCAACCGCCAGATTCGGAAGATTCATACGAGGCTCATCAACAGCATAATCTCTGCTAACACATACTCCCTCCCCCTCCAGCTCATAATTCCAGCGATAAGGGAGGGCCTGATCTTCCTGCAAAACAAAAAATACGTTTTCACTATCAATTGTAATTTCATCCATTTTCTGCAGGTCACGATAGGAATATGTGTGAAAAGTCTCCATATTCTCACTTCCCCCGCCCTTCGTTTCGTGTACCAAAGCGCATCCACCCAGAATATTTAAGAGAACGATTATAACCAAAAGCCGCTGTAACAAAGAAAACTTATTATTCATCGCCCCTCCTCATTCTTTCCGTCTCGTTTACTTTTGACCAGATCCATGACAAATGGAGCATTTTCCGGTTCCCGCACATACTGTACAATCTTTTTGCTCCATTGTATGAGTAACCGCATTATAGAAATTCTTCTTTCCTCTTCCTGAACAAGCGAAGCAATTACCTGTTCCCGCGCATCCTGCACATAAGTCCGATTCCGGTGCGGGTTCATCATCAGAGAAGTCGCTTACTGTAAGAACCTCAATATCATATACTTTTCCTGTTGTCGGTCCCTCCGTCACAATATGAAAATAAAAAGCAGTAATCCCAGATGTGTCATATTGTTCTACCGTCATATCAGTCGTCTTATAATATGATGCATCCATTCCCTCTGACGCAAGAGTACCTGCCCAATAATTAGGACTTCCATAGATATCTAATTCGCTGCTGTCATAGAAATTCTCCAATTGAAGGAAGCAATTCACATCATCAAATTGACTTGTCGTAAAACCGGTGCGAAGTCTGTCATATAATCCCGGAATCTGCGCTATAATAGTATATTCCCCTGCAATATTCTGAATATTGATCTGCTCCACACAATTGGCACTACTTAAAAACATCCCATTATCATCCACAACATATTGTTCACCATTAATCTGAACAAGTGCCGTATCTGTCATTGTGCTAAGCTGTGGATTGGTTGTACTCGTATAATTTTGTGGTCCCGGATCCACGTCCGGCTGTGGCTCCTCCCGCTGCATATTAATATTCTGTTGGATTTCAGTTTCCTCATACGATTTATCATTTATTTCCTTTTGCTGGGTTTCTGAACTTGTCTTACTGATCAGATATTGAGGTTTCTCCGATTTTTTACTAATAACTAAAACCATAATTGTAATTACCAGACACAGCACAGCGACAGCAGATATTCCTATTATAACTTTCTTGTTTCTGTGCTGCTTCTGCTGCATTGGATTATAATAATATGCAGGTGCCGAATCCCTGCTATCGGTTCTATGCACATCCATCCTATCGGATTCATTCCCACTCTCCACTTTCGATCCGCATATTGAACAGAACTTTGCGCCTTCTGTTAATTTATTTCCACAATTACTACAGAACATAAAAAATCCCCTCCCTTTGATTTTCTTACCTACATTTTATCAAAGGAAGAGGATTCTTTGGTGGGCAGTATTGCCCACTTTTCATCCTATTTCATTCTATTCTCAATGCTTGTATTCTAACGCAGCCTGTTTGCAAATTCGTACTGCTGTCTTGTGCGGATGGTATACTTGAGATCCTCGAAACGCTTCTCGATCGGCCCCTCTGGAATCACAGTATCCATAACAACAGCCATCGTATCGATCATGCTGTCCGTGATATCATCTGCCATCGTCACAAGAATATTGTATCGCTCCTCGAAGCTTTCTGCCTCAAGAAACTCCATCAGTTTCGGGCTGACCTGTGGCTCCTGTGTCATACACGAGTTATCGGATGGCTGCTTCGCAAACTGACTTCTCTCACTTTGTGAGGCAACAGCACGATCTCCACCATGTTCATTCACTGCCGCAGGCTGCTTCACGAACTGGCTTCTCTCACTGCGGGAAGCTGCTGCACGATCAGAGCCTCGTTTACTTTCTGTCCTTGTACCCGCGAAGGAATCCGTTGCGGACGATGACCGGTTGACCGCAAACTTTCTTCTGCGAATTCCGTTGTCTTCCTGACCGCTTCCTGATGTATCCGTTCTCTCTATGGTAACGGTCACTTCGTTTGCTTTTGTAGTTCTTTCAGCTTCAACATTTCCTGCTTCTTTCCTGTCCACCAGTTCGAAGCGATACTTCTGCTGCACATCCGGATATTTCACATGATCTACTTCGCTCACAAACATGGAGAGTGGTCTTGCATACACGCCAAAATCTCCGTACAACGCCTGATAGATCACTAACTCCTCTTTCGTCTCCGAATGCGTTGCCACTGTCACGATCTGATATAATTTGTTTTTAAAATGCCGGTAAATTTCACCCGATTTCGGTCTTCGTTCCACCTTGTTGTTCCTCCTGTCATCCCTTAGATGTCTCTTGTCTTCATGATCATGCAATTCAATGCCACGTCACGAATCACTTGTATGTATCGCTACACATCCTTAATCTGCCAACGTAAATCGATTGATCATATCCATCGCCTCTCCAAGGAAATCTCTCTCAAAGCTTAACTTGCCGTCATATCCCTTGACCATCAGATCCTCAATACTTCCAAGAAGATTCTCATCTTCCACACCAGGCGTTGGTTCCATATGCATCTTCAGATGTTCCGCACGATCCTTTGCCACATAAGCGGCTTCTGCCGAAGACACCTTCTCCGAATGTTTATGCTCACTCTCAAGTTCATGAAGCGTCTCATCCGCCTCATACTTCTTCGTATTTGACTTCGCACGCTGCACGATATCCGGTGTCGGCTCCTTCGTGGCACGATACGGCTGTCCCTTCGGACTCGGCGCTACCCCATATGCAGCTGCGGATCTTGCGGCAGTTCCATACGTCTGTGTGGTTCGATTACCATTCACTACCTGCTGTCCATTGCTGTATGTCGCAGCCTGCTGCCTTGTTACATTAGAAGCAGTATTCGTCCCCTGCGAACTCTGCGCACTTGCAATCTCCACCCACTGTGCTGCCTGCTTCTCAAACTTCGCCACATTTTCCTTAACGAGGCTTCCCACCTTCTCGAAGGTCTGACTCTGACGATTGAGCGGCTGACCATTGATATTCGTCTGATTCTTCTTTGCAGCATCGTTTTTCGTTGCCTTTTTCATAATATAATAAACGATGGCAATCCATATAATAACACCAATTAGTCCCGACATTCTACCCCTCCTATCTGCACTCTGCGACCTTGCTCACGATGCGCTCCGCTCTCTGACGCGAAGTATCCTCATCGTTTTCCTTATTGTCGAGTAACTCTGTTGCCTCTATAAACTTACGACTCCTGCGATCCGTTGCACCTTTGCATTCAATCCGTTTCCGGTCTGCGCTCTCAATCGCAGATGCCACCAGATTAACGATCGGTTTTAAAAAATGTTCCTCGTAAGTCTGATTGACACAGGTCACTTTCCCGCCTGCCGGAAGGTCTGCAAGATCCTTCTCAGAGTGATCCATCAGATAGAACGCAAGCTTCCATGCGGACGGTCTCTCTTTCTCTAAATTCTCCCGTAGCAAAGCAAGAAGATTCTCAATCTCACTCTGTAAGATCAGTCTCTGGTCTGCTGTCTCATACGCCTTCTGTCCAAGACGAACGATCGTATCATAAGTAGAATGGAACTCGCGATCCTCTGCACTGATCAGGAATTCATGATCAAACCCATTCTGTCTGCGCTTCATCTCCTTGAGGAACTGCGCAAATTCCTTCTTATCATATGCTTTCTCTCCGGTGATCATGCGCTCCATCTGCCCGGTCGCGTCGTTCACCCACTCCGTTGCCACGCGCGCATTCTCATACTGGGTCTGTACATTCTGCCACTGGCGGTTCAGCTTCTCATACTTCTTCTGCCAATCACGAAACGCCCCCATATCCACGTCTGCCGCAGAAAGCGCTGCCTTGATCTTCTCTAACTCCTCGTCCTTACCAAACATAGTCCAAACGCTCCTCGCCCTTTACAGATACCTTTTCCTATATCATATCGAGTCCATTATAACCTATTTGGTAGTTTTAGCCAACAATTCCTCGTAGAAAAAGAAAAATGAATACGACGATAACGATTGCAAGCGCAACCAGATTGTTCTGTTTTCTCTTACGGTAATATTCCTGCATCGCTCTCTCCGTCTCGGTAAGTACTGCTGCTTCCTGCTCATCGCGGCAGATTACCGCATCATATCCGTTTTCTCCTAGAATCTCGATCGCACGGGCGTGATCCGCCGCCGCGACATACAGATTTCCGCTCGACAGTACTGTTGCATTCACAGGCTCGCTCTGGATTGCCACATACATTCTTCCTCTTTTTCTTTCTTCCGATGTGCCCTCGGCATAAGTCTCAATGTTGTGAGAAAGCAGGAGCTTTATGATTGCTCCTGCTTCCTGTTCACTGACCTTAACCGCAAGCTTGCGAATAAAATCATAATTCATATTTATACCTCATCGTAAAGGTGACATTTTACCTTGTGCCCGTCGCCCATGTCACGTGGCTTCGGATCCTCATGTTTACAGATCTCCATGCACTCTTTGCAACGTGTATGGAACTTACACCCTGCCGGTGGATTGGCCGGAGATGGGATATCCCCCTCCAGAAGAATACGTTCTCTCTTAGCATCCGGATCCGGCATTGGAATTGCCGAGAACAATGCCTTGGTATATGGGTGAAGCGGATTCGCAAAGATATCCTCTGTCTTACCGGTCTCTACCAGACCACCAAGATACATAACGCCGACCGTATCGGAAATATGCTCTACAACCGATAAGTCATGCGAAATAAACAAGTATGTCAGATTACGTTTCTCCTGTAATTCGCGGAGAAGATTGATGATCTGTGCCTGAATTGATACGTCCAAAGCCGATACCGGCTCATCACATACAATAAATTCCGGATTGAGTGCCAGTGCACGTGCAATACAGATTCTCTGACGCTGTCCGCCGGAAAACTCATGCGGATAACGATCCTTGTGATACTCCTGAAGTCCACAGTCTAACATAACCTTGGTTACATAATCATCGTACTCTTCCTTTGAAACCAATCCGTGCTCGCGGACAGCCTCACCGATAATCTCACCGACCGGAAGTCTTGGCGAGAGGGATGAATACGGATCCTGAAAAATGATCTGCATCTTCGTACGCATATCACGAAGCTTTTTCTTATCCCAGGAATTGACATCCTCTCCGTTGAAGAGAACTTCGCCGTCCGTCTTCTCGATCAGACGCAGAATCGTACGTCCCGTTGTGGACTTGCCGCATCCGGACTCTCCTACAAGTCCCATGGTAGTTCCACGCTTGATGTTAAAGCTGACATCATCGACTGCCTTTACCTGTCCTGTCACACCACCGAAAAAGCCTCCCTTGATTGGGAAATATTTCTTTAAATGAGACACTTCAAGAATGTTCTCATCATTATGTTTGATCTGTTCATTACTCATTCTTTGTGTCTCCTTCCATGCAACGATAACAGCTCACTTCATGTGTCGGCGATACTTTGTAGACACCCGGGTATGCTCCCTCACATCCGTCCACACACATCTCGCAGCGATCTCTGAAGTAGCAATAATTCGGCATATTGATTGGGTTCGGCACACTTCCCGGAATGCTGTAAAGCTTATCCACATGTTTACCGACTACAGGCTTTGAATTCATAAGTCCGATCGTATAAGGATGGCGTGGATCCTTGAAGATCTCCTGCGCAGTTCCTTTCTCAATGACACGTCCGGCATACATAACAACCACATAATCCGCCATCTCAGCAACCACACCAAGGTCATGCGTGATCAACATAATGGAACTGTTAATACGATCTTTCAGACTTCGAAGCAGATCCAGGATCTGTGCCTGGATGGTAACATCCAATGCCGTCGTAGGCTCATCGGCGATGATCAGCTTCGGATCACAAGCCAGAGCCATAGCGATCATAATACGCTGTCTCATACCACCGGATAACTCATGCGGATACATCCGATAAACACCTTCCTTATTAGCAATACCAACCATTTCAAGCATCTCAAGTGTACGTGCCTTTACCTCTTCCTTACTCTTTTCCGGGTAATGAAGAGCGATAACTTCATCCACCTGATCTCCAATACGGAATACCGGATTAAGAGAAGTCATCGGTTCCTGGAAGATCATAGACATATAGTTGCCTCGAAGCTTCTGCATGACAGAAGTCGGAGTATTTACAATGTTATAGGTTCTGTTTCCGTCGTCGAAACGGATTTCGCCTTCTACCGTCTGTCCGGTCGGGCGCTGTACAAGCTGCATCAGAGAAAGACTGGTTACGGATTTACCGCAACCGGACTCTCCTACGATGCCAACGGTCTTCCCCTGCGGCACATCAAACGATACGCCATCAACAGCTTTAACCGTTCCGATATCCGTGAAGAAATACGTATGGACATTGTCAAACTCAACACAGTTATCCGGATTCTTCATCTTGGTAATATATTCCTCTTCCGGAATATGTTTTCTGTTTCTCTTCTTTTCAATCTCTCCGGTGATCTTGCGATTCTCCTTCGCAATACGGTGAGACTCCTTCGCGGAAATATATCCGTTGTCTTTATCTTTTTTTAATAATCCCATCTTTGCCACCTACCGTTTCATCTTAGGATCGAACGCATCTCGCAGACCATCACCAACAAAGTTAAATGCAAGTACCGTAAGAAGGATCAAAAGTCCGGCCGGTACCCAGACGAACAGATAATTCGTCATAACGTAGGAATCGTTTACAGCATTGATGATACTGCCCCAGGAAGCTGCCGGATACTTGATACCAAGTCCCAGGAAACTTAAGGAAGCCTCTGTTAAGATAACATCACCGATTCCCATGGAAGCAAATACGATCAACTGCGGAATAACATTCGGAATCAGGTGCTTGAAAATTCTTCGCTTAATACTGATTCCCGTGGCTTCTGCCGCGATCATGAACTCCTGCTCGCGAAGGGAAAGGATCTGTCCTCGAACGATACGCGCGATTCCAACCCATCCGATAACACCCATGATCACACAAAGCATATAAATACGAATTGTCGGTGATACCTTCATATAATCCATGACGGAACCGAGGATCAGATACAATGGCATCGCCGGGATACAGTAAACAATATCAACCAGACGCATCAGAAGATTATCCACCCAGCCGCCGAAGAAACCGGCAACACCGCCGACCAATACACCAAGGATCAACTCGATCAGCACAACAACAAAACCGATCAAAAGGGAAATCCGTCCACCATACATCAATCGGGTCAGAAGATCCATACCATTGGCATCGGTTCCCACCGGATGCTTAAATGATGGAGATGCATAGGTATCCATCACTTTTGACTGCTGATACCTCTTAATAATATACTGTCCGTCCTTACGGCTTAACAGATACTCTTCGTCCTTTCCGTCCGCATTGGCAAAAGTAAAGGAATCCTCGTTACCGTCGATTGCTGCTTTTGCAGCTTCCTTGAACTCAGGTGACAGGTAAACGCTGTCAGATACTGCATTAATGTTCATATCGGAAACATAAGCATATGTGTTTCCAGCGGAATCATATACCATTGTAGCTCCTTCTCCTTCTGCCTGAATGGTATATGCATTGCCATCCGCATCTACGGAAGCCTCTCCGTTACTGATTGCAACCATTACATTACGACAGAAATCATAAGAAAACTTAACCTCCGATGAATATGCCGTAAAAGAACGCTCATAAAGCATACCGATCTCATTTTTTTCAATCGGGACTCTTCCTTTGTATAACAGATAAACCCCCTCGCCGATCTGGTCAAGACACATCATATCGTTATCCGCAGTCTTAAAGTTCAGCTTGTTGGTCGAAATTGCAAGAATGGACTGGGAATAGCCGTCACTCGGCATCTTACCTCCATCCTTCATCATAACCTGATAATCTTCAATATAAGTTGCGCCGGCATAATCCTTTTTTATCTCATCCATACGGTAAAAGACTTTGCTCTGGCTATATGGCATGATCGCACCGCCCACGAAGGCGAATAAAAACATACACACGATAATGACAAGTCCTACGATTGCAAGCTTATTACGGAAAAAGCGCTTTGCTACCATCATTCCCGGAGAGAGTACTTGAACACGCTTTGCATCGTCCAACTTTACTTCTTCCGTTGACGGATTTGTTTTCTTTTCGTTATCCATAGTTCCCTCCTTTCTAGTTTACACGCACACGTGGATCAACCACTGCATACAAGATATCCGCAATCAGGTTTCCGAGAAGGATCAGGATTGCAAGAAACAACATGTAAAACATAACAAACGGGATATCTCCCTGTACAATACATTGGTATGACGTATATCCGATACCCGGAATCTGGAACAGTGTTTCTGTAATCATTGCACCGCTGAACAATCCCGGAAGGGATCCACCAAGCAATGTAATGATTGGAATCAACGTATTGCGGAATGCATGGTGATTGATGACACGGTTCTCGGAAAGTCCCTTCGCACGTGCGGTACGGATAAAGTCCGCATTCAATACCTCAAGCATATTTGTACGGGTGTAACGCATCAGCGAACCGATACTTACGATTGACAATGTAATCGTCGGCAGGATCATATGTTGTGCCATATCAAGAATCTGTCCGATCGGAGACATCTGATCGTGCATACGACCGACAATTCCATAGAGATCAACCCATCCAAGCTTGATGGAGAATACCCATTTTAAGATGGTCGCAAAGAAGAAACTCGGTAAAGAGATACCGATCAAAGCGATGACCGTGATCGTATAGTCCAAAGCGGAATACTGCCGCCTTGCTGCCGCGATACCGGCAGGAATCGCAATAATAATTTCCAATATAAAGGACGCAAGTCCTAATGCAAAGGAATACCAGATAACTTCGGCAAACTTATCAAGTACCGGTTTGTTCCAATACCAGGAATCTCCGAACTGTCCTCTGACAGCCTGAGATGCCCAATGGCAATATCCCTGAACCACGCCGCAGTCGAGAGCATATGCTTCATCCAATTGTTCCTTCCATTCCTGATAGGTTTTTGAACCCGGCTTCTGTGCAAGTTCTCTCGCTTTGTTCTCGACGAATGAAGTCGGCATACAACGCATGATGCCGTAGATGATCATCGTAACGAAGAACAGTAATACGATTGAGATTAAAACTCTCTTTAGAACAAATTTCTTCATCTTGTTCTCTCCTTTTTCTAATTTTCTTACAAAGCGATAACGCGAAAGGTATTTCGTAAGAAGAGTCTTTTCCCTCTGCTTGCGAAATACCTTTCGCACTGAAGGGGGATATCCCCCTTCAATGCTTAGCAGTATTTCATTTATGTGCTTAAGATTAGTTCATTTCTACGTTCTGGATCTCACTGAACCATCTGTAGTAGGTTGTCTGATCCTTTGCAAGTGTATCTACATTGACACGCTCGGTACTGAAGAGAAATCCCTCCTGTCTCTGGTATACAGGGATCTCAACAGCATAATCTACTACGAAATCAAGACACTCTTTGTACTTCGCCTTACGATAAGACTGGTCTGTGTTTGTCTTGGCATCCATAACCATCTTATCAAGCTTGTCAGAATAGATTGCATACTTGTTTGCATCTCCGCCCTTGCTATGATAGATCTGGAACATGTCCGGATCAAGAGTTGCCTGCCAAGCTGCACACCACATGTCAATCGTTCCTGCATCAAGACCGTTCCAAAGAAGATTTGAATCAGCAACATCGTTGATCTTTAAGTCAAATCCGATCGTTTTCAATGCATTGGAAGCCTCTGTTAAGATACCGAAAGATGGGTGATCTCCGTTACCGCCGGCCGGAATCATTACTTCGTAAGACATCTTAGCACCTTCCGGAGCTGCTGTAACCTTGCCGTCTTTTACCGTATAACCGGCTGCCTCAAAGTAGCCTAAAGCTGCCTTTAATGCAGCTGCATACTTCTCATCCTCTGACATATCATCTGTGTAGATATCATTTCCGTCAACATCAACGGAGAATGCCACCTTGTAATCCGAGTCAGACTTCTGCGGAGCTGCCCATGATGTATTAGAGATCGGATAGTTGATAACCTCAGCTGCCTCTCCATAATAAGAATCAATTGTTACGTCACGGTATACTGCGATAACAGTGGCAAGAGCCTTTCTTAAATCCTTGGAAGCCTCGCTGGATCCGTCTCCGCCAACACTGATATTCTGTGAATTCATACCAATGTATCCATATCCGTTGTAATCAGTAAGAACGGTTGTAAGCTTATCTCCACTAATTTCTCCATCTGAGTTCTCTCCTGAGATCTGCTCAAGCACAGCCTTTGACATAGAAGGATCTGCCACATCAACAGAACCCTGAAGAACACCCGGAGTCATATCTGCCTCGGATGTTGTCTTGAACTGTAAGTTCTTTGTCTTAGGAGCTCCCTCGAAGTAAGTATCATTTGCTTCCATGTAAGCGATCTTGTTCTCGTATTTTACAAACTTGTAAGGTCCTGCACCAACCGGATCGTTTGTCTTTGCACGAACCGTAGACAAATCACCCTTGTCAAAACCGAACTTGTTGTTATCGTAATCATACTTGCTTGTGTCACCATAGTAGTGCATTGGAGCTACCTGGATTGCCAGCTGATAGATGGCGGTTGCATCCACGTCTGTTAAAGTAACACGAACGCTGTAATCACCGGTCTTCTGAATTCCTTCGATGTGATCAGCAGAGGAACCAGTCTCTACAGTAGCCTTATAGCTGTCATCCAGGAAATCAAACAGAGAAGCATCCGCTGTCTCTGTGTCGGAAGCCGTCTGATAGTCTCCGTCATAATTGGCTACGATTTCGTTGAAGAAATCTGCCATCGTAGGATCGTCGTATGTCTTTCCTGAAGGAGCGGTAAGAACTCCGTTATCATCTACATCACCATATCCGTATGCAGCCATAGCACTTTTTGCAGTATTGTCCTCACTGTATCCCTGTGCTGCACAGAAATCTGCAATATTCTGTGTCCACTTCTCACCTGCTGCCGGAAGGTCTGTATCAAAGAACTGCTTCTGCTGCTCTTGTGTATAGTAAGTGAAATCTGTGTTATCCGCACCGTTCTTGAGCATTAACTTATATAATACTTCCGAGCCGCTTCTGTACGCTTCAAGACCCTTGATCGGTAAAGCATATGTAGAAGCAGATCCATCATAAGACGGATCAAGGAATACATACATAGAGAAGATAACATCATCCGCTGTCATCGGCTCTCCGTCAGAAAACTTAATGTCATCACGGAGTGTGAAATCGTAATCTACGGTTCCGTCATCGTTCTCGGTAATCTTGCAATCTGCAATTCCCTTGTAAGTGTAATCGGTTCCGTTGTACTCTTTCGTCTCGCCCTCGATACCATTCATGATAATTTCTCCGGCACGATCATTCGTCAACAGATAAGGGTGTACCAGGTCAACCAGACGCTGATCCGGAACGGACTGTACGAAAAATGGGCTAAACTTCTCGCTCATATCTTGAGATGCGATAACGAGCGGAGTGTTGGATGTTGCTTCTCCTGTCTCCGTTCCATTCTGACCTTTAGAGCCACAACCGGAAACAAGACCTGCAACCATTGTTCCTGCTAATAATAAAGCAAGAGCCTGTCTCATTTTCTTCATATTTTTTCCTCCTATTATTGAACGCGGAAGTGGGAGCTTCCGCTAATCTATGTTCTAACCTCCATTCGAGGATAAAACCTAATTCATATTTTTCTCCTTCACAGAGGAAGCGAATGTCCGGTCATAGTACCGGCCATATACGACAACCAGAATAATATGGGGAAGGTGAAGCAGTAAATACATCAGTTCCGGGGCAAAATCCATCCCATTCCGGTGCAATACCATATATATTATTTCAAATGCAATGCCGATCACATCCATCACCAGCACCGCAAAAAGTGACTTTCTGATACGCATAAGTCCATGCTGATACTGCAGACAGCTCATAGTTGTCCCCGCCTCCCAGTATGTAAACACACCGAAAAAGGCATAGATCAGCGGCAGATACGTAAACAGATATAAAAATACAATCCAACCGGTCCGCGAAGAATCCTGATTGACCATACCCGCAAGAAGCTGGAATACACTGATTCCCAAAACAAATGCCAGATTCACACAGGAACTTTGCTTTTTTCTGGAATCGCTCATCGCAAGAACATATACGCGCGGATCGTTCAGATACTTATTGTTTTTAATCATCAAACTTGACTTTCTTTTCTAATTTTCCAACAAGTTCCTCCATGCATCCGTCCTCAAACGGGCTGTTTAATCCCGCCTCACGGATCACATTGACGTAAAAATCCTTTGCAGACAGCTTACAAAGCTTCAGATAGTTGTTCCATGCAACATCAAAATTTTCATCCATCTGCACCTTGTACTGCATCGCACAAATACTTGCAAGTACATAATCGATATAATAGAACGGAGACTGGAAGATATGTGACTGTCTCTGCCAGTAGCCACCGTTTGCAAAAAACGGATCATCCTCATAATCCAGATGTGGACGATACTCTTTTTCCAGTTTTGCCCAGGCATCCTTGCGATCCTGTGGTGTCATATCCGGATTTGCATATACGATATGCTGGAACTCGTCCACCATACATCCGTATGGTACAAAGATTGCCGCATCCTCAAAATGCATCTTCAGATAATCATCCTTGCGGTCTCCGAAAAACTTGTCCATCCATCCGTATGTGAAATATTCCATGGACATAGAATGACACTCAGCGGTCTCCATGGTAATGTCTGCATGCTCACGAATCTCATCGTCGCGAAGCAGATATCCCTGAAAAGCATGTCCGCACTCATGCGTAATCACATCGACATCACTGCTCGTTCCGTTAAAATTTGCGAAGATAAATGGTGCCTTATAATTCGGAAGATAGGTCATATAACCACCCTGGCGTTTTGTCTTGCGTCCCAGCACATCAAAAAGTTCATGTTCCATCATAAAGTCGAAGAACTCTCCTGTTTCCGGCGACAGCTCATGGTACATCTTCTGTCCGGCTTCGAGGATTTCCTGCGGAGTTCCGATCGGATTCGGATTTCCACCTTTGATATATACGTCATTATCGTAATATTTTAAGGAATCAACTCCAATGTCTTTACGTCGCTGCTCATGCAGACGATTGACAAACGGTACAAAATACTTTTTAACCTGTGCGCGGAAATTCTCCACCATCTCCTGATCATAGCAATTACGGTTCATGCGATAGTAACCGAGCTCGATATAATTTTCGTATCCAAGCATTCTTGCCTGCTCGGTACGATTCTTCACCATCTTATCATAAATCTCGTCAATTTCACCTGTAACCTTCTGGAAATATCCGCTGACCGCAGCCCATGCGCGTTTTCTCGTAGCACGATCCTCCGCGGTCATAAACGGCCTCATCAGCGACAGATTGTAGATTTCTCCGTCAAACGGGATCTCTGCTGTCGCAATCAGTTTTCCGTAACGACTGACCAAAGTGTTCTCTTCCTGCATCAAAGGAATCAGTTTCTCATCAAAGGACTTTAACGCAATCTCAATGTTCTTAAACATAACCGGTCCGATCTTCTCCTCCAATACATCGCGGTACGGTGATTCATAAAGAACCTTCGAATACTCATTCCGATAATTTTCAAGAATTGGCATCATTTCATCGTAATAGTCATTTTCTTTCTCGTAAAAGGAGTCTGTTGTATCAATATTGTGGCGCGTCGTCGCCAGTACGATATTCGTCTCAATATCTGCAAAAAATTTATAATAATCACGGTGAATCGCAAACTGCTCCTCCCCCGAGGTCGCCGCTTTTGTTCTTGCAATAATGTCTTTATATCCAGCCTCCACATCCGCAAGTTCTACTCTTTTATACGGCATCTCCGAAAACTTCATACAATCTTTCCTCTCTTACCTTCATTCCATTTGTGGTAACGTGTTAGCACTTTACCAAATTAAATTTTTTCTGTTTAAACGAAAAAGAAGTCCAACCAATCCTTTTGTCCGTTGCACTTCCTAAATACTCATTCTTCTGTTCGTCCGAAACACAACTGTTTTTGTCGTGCGAACAAACCTATTATATCTTGTGAAAATAATTTGTCAACAAAAATCGTCTTCCGATCCTTGTATATTTTTTTACATATTTCGTTTTTTTGAATCTATATACATAATTTGCTACTATTCTACGTTTTTTTCGCATGTTCTAGTGTATTTTTATTCATTGTGTTTTTGGGCGAACTTTTTATGGTAATGTGATATACTAAACATAAGCCACTCGGAAAATCTTCGATTTTCCGAGTGACGCACGGCGATAAGAAAGGAATCCCCATATGCTTACAACAGACGAAGTACTAAATCTGAATTATTATAAGAAAACAACCTACACCGGCTGGATCAACGGCATGCGTTTTCTGATCAAACGCGAGGCGCCGGAAGAGGGCGATGCCTTCTTTCACGCCTGGGTATGGCCGGGACCTCTTATCTTCGACCTGGTCGATGATGCACAGAAGTACGATTTTACTGCACCTTTTTCCAATGAAGGGAAGCAGCAGGTCGTCGACTGGATCAATGCACAGTATGAGGATAATCCCGATCTGTGGTCCCATGAGCGCAAGCCGATGTATCCGCAGTAACGATGCTTTATAAATAACAGCTTTCAAAAAAGTCGCCCGCGTAACGAACTATATGCGGACGACTTTCCTTTTCTCTATATTTACTCTTCACAAGCCTTGATATGCTCAGACATCTGATGCTTCCAGGCAACATATGCAATCAGAAGCATGATTCCCGTAACCAGCCACGCTGCCGGATCCGCAAAACACACACCAAGGTATCCGTAAGGCTTCGCAGCGATAAGAATAACCACATATCTGCTGACTAACTCGACAACACCACTTAGCATAGGAAGAAAGCCTCTGTCGAGTCCCTGTAAACCATTTCGATAAATGAAGATCCAGCCGAGCGGGATCATAAACGCGCTGATCGTATACAGATACTGCATCGCAGCGTTCATCGTCTCTGCCGACGGATTGCTGATAAACCAGCTTACCATGAACGGTCCTGCACAGCAGCAGATCAGTGCTGCAAGCGCCGCTGCCACAAAACACAGGTAAAAGGACTGACGCATTCCCTGCGTGATTCGCTTGTATTTTCCGGCACCGAGATTCTGACCACAATAAGTAGCCATCGCCGTTCCAAGTGTCGGGAATGTCTGTGTCGCAATATTTGACACCTTCGATGCGGCAGTAAATGCGGCAACTGTGCTCGATCCAAACACATTGATCGCACTCTGCAGAATCATCGTTCCGATCGCAGTAATCGAATAATTGAGCGCCATCGGGATTCCAATGGAAAGCATTCTTAAGATACCCTGGTTATCCCAATAATAATCTTCTCTTCCTGTACGGAGAATATCATGCTTCTTGAACATCACGATAAAACAAAGTACCGCAGCCACGCCCTGTGAAATAACCGTTGCATAAGCAGCTCCTGCTGTTCCAAGCTTAACCACTACGATCAGGAAAATATCTAACACAATATTCAACGCTGATGAAAAGATCAAAAAATAAAGCGGCGTCTTACTATCCCCGATTCCTCGCAGAATACCGGATGCCACATTATATGCCATCGTACACAGAATTCCACCGAAAATAACACGGATATAATTGTCTGCAAGTGTCAGAATATTGTCCGGTGTATTTAACCAGATCAGAAGCTGACGCGATCCCATGACCGTGATCACACTCAGTACCACAGAAACAATTGCCGTCAGTATCAGCGACAACGCAACATAATGCTTCAGAAGCTTGAAATCCTTCGCACCAAATGCATGGGAAACCATAACTCCAAATCCCTGCGCGATTCCGTTCGCGAATCCAAGTACAAGAAACATCAGACAACCGGTCGAACCCACAGCAGCGAGTGCATCTTCGCCGAGATACTGACCAACAATGACCGTGTCTACCATATTATAGAACTGCTGAAACAAATTTCCGAGTAAAACCGGAATCGAGAAGAGAAGAATTATCTTCATCGGATTGCCGATTGTCATGTCCTTTCTCATCGTAATCTCCTTATCAACGAAGTCTTAATTAAAGTCACTTTCCATACACCACATTCATTACCTTCTCCAGAAAATATTCTTTCAAATAACAAACATTCTCATAAAATAATTGGCGAAAGAAAGAGACTAACATAATGTTAGTCTCTGACTGCGGGCAACAGGACTTGAACCTGCACGTCGTAGACACTAGAACCTAAATCTAGCGCGTCTGCCAATTCCGCCATGCCCGCTGTTCGTTATAAAATTTTGTAGAGTAGTGTATAACGTTACTAATTAACTATACAGACTCCCTCAACTTATGTCAATAAGTTTTTCACAAATTTCTCTTGACGAATGGCAAAAAATATTGTAGTATACAAAAAGTGTGAGAAATACACATGGGCTTGTAGCTCAGCCGGTTAGAGCGCACGCCTGATAAGCGTGAGGTCGGAAGTTCGAGTCTTCTCAAGCCCACGAAACCCGATGCATTTGCATCGGGTTTTTATTTTTGCGAATGTGTGGGGCGGGGTTCTTAATAGTTACTATAAGATCAAAAAAACCGATGCATCGCATCGGTTCTCACAAGAATGTGCTCGAAGGGATTCGAACCCCCGACCCACGGCTTAGAAGGCCGTTGCTCTATCCAACTGAGCTACGAACACATATTTCATTTAAGCAAGCTGGGCTAGTTGGATTCGAACCAACGAATGCAGGAATCAAAATCCTGTGCCTTACCGCTTGGCGATAGCCCAACAAGTAGTTGCTACCGCAACAGGGTGGATACAGGGATTCGAACCCTGGGCCTCCAGAGCCACAATCTGGCGCGCTAACCAACTGCGCTATACCCACCATATAATGAAATGAGACACGGGGGATTCGAACCCCCGACAACTTGATTAAAAGTCAAGTGCTCTACCAACTGAGCTAGTATCCCATAATATTGCATTTGGCAATATCAAAGCGGGTGATGGGAATCGAACCCACGTATCCAGCTTGGAAGGCTGGTGTTCTACCATTGAACTACACCCGCATGAAGTCGGGGTGACAGGATTCGAACCTGCGACCTCCTGGTCCCAAACCAGGCGCTCTAGCCAAGCTGAGCCACACCCCGAAGGTTATTTATTTGCGTCTGTTTCATCCGTGACGCAAGTAGTATTATATTATAGGGTGCGGTTCTTGTCAACATTATTTTTGAAATTTTTTAAATATTTTTTTCTATTTCAACAATTAAGTCCTCAAATTCTTTCTGCGACAACGGATTTTGCGCACTTAATGAATATGCAAACGATCCATCCGTCCACACAGCAAGCGAATATGCGTCCTCTTTTGCGCCTTTTAAAATACAGGACATTTTATCAATCATCACCTTCTCCTGCTTCTCATATTCATTCCAATCCCCGGAATTATCCTCCGTTCCAACCGACTTCCGGTAACAAATACTCTGCGTGCCCTGCGTATAAGTAATTTCCGCAAAATCCTCATCATACGCAACGTAAGATGTCTCATCCGCATTCTTTGTCAGTGAAGGAATGTCTTTCATCTCAAAGGTCAGTTTCTCCGACATGTCCGATGCAGAGTCAAATTCTTCCATCGACAGAACGCCCTGTACATTCTCATCCTGTGCTTTATGGAGCATCTGCGGATAAATGATTGCCCCCGCAAGCAGTAAGACTACAAAACCTGCCACAAGCGGGACAGCTTTCTTCCACGCTGATTTTCTCTTTAAGGGTGCTTTCTTCTGATCAAATCTGACGATATTTGTGCTATCCGGATCCGTATGCTCAATATTGGTGAGAATACGATTTCTCATCTCCTCTGTCACTTCTATTTTATCCATAATCTCATCATATTTCTTCAAAGTCATACGCCTCCTTCAGGATTGTCTTAAGCTGCTGGCGTCCGCGCCGCAGATCGGAACGGACCGTTGCCTCCTTACGTCCCAGCAGCTTTGCAATCTGTGCAGTCGAATAGCCCTCATAATGAAACAGGTGTATCACTTCCCGGTAATGATCCGGAAGCAGCCGTACCGCCTCCCATACAAACCGCAGATCCTCCCGCTCTTCTGCAGCCAGCGTCTCATCCAATTCATCTGCTTGTCGCACATGATTATAGTTGATCTTATTTTTGCTCAAATTGGCTGCCACTTTAAAAAGCCACGCCTTCTCATGTGCGGCATTCGTAAGAACCGGCTTCACCTTCAGATACTGAATCAATGTATCCTGCAGAATGTCCTCTGCATCGCTCATATTGTGCAAATATGAGTATGCCAATCGCAGAATACTATTTCCGTACTCATCCAGAATACGTACTACCTGTGCGTTTGTCTCTTCCTTTTCTTTCGCTTTTGCGTCCATCGGAAGAACTTTTTCTGAAAACCGAAACGTCTCTGAAAGATATTTTTTCCCACATAATATCAACTGTTTCGTTCCTGCAACCAGAGATAAGGCTGCCTGCTGCAGCCCCACGCTCCATGTATACGGTTGTTCCAAACACATTACCATGATTTCATCCTGCCTTATTGTACCTGTTTCACAATCTTAAGAAGTGCTTTCTGGCTCAGTCCCTTGCTGCTTGATACGGAATACGAATAGTCACCATCTGACCAGATTGCCAAATTTTTCTTCTTTGCAGTTCCCTTGATTGTGATTGTTTTCCCATTCTTCTTAACCTTGCTTACTTTTGCATATTCATTATTATCACCACTAATATCTTTTCCCTGTGCTTCCGGGGCTTTGCGGATAAGAATTTCTGCATCGCCTTTTTCATAAAACACCTGTAACATTTCTTTGTCGATTGCCTGGATTACACTCTTTTTGTATCCACTGATTTTCTTAGGAAGCTTTACCTTAAAGCCTGCTGCATCCTGCGCATCCTTCAGTGATTCATAATCCTTCCACGGATTCGGAATCTTGTTCTGATCATCCAATGCCGAAATTACCATAATTTCTTCGCTCGGCTCTGCTGCGAAGACCTGTGTTGTCATACCTCCTGCCAAAGCAGATATTGTCATCATTCCACACAATGTTAAGATTACAAGTTTCTTTTTCATAATAAATTATCGTCCTTTCTGTATGTAATTAAAACAGCTCTCCTGCCGTTCTACTTACTATACAGATCAGACGATAAAAATGTTGCACCATATCATAAATTTTTTAAATTTCTTTCACGAGAAGTTCCTTCATCGCGCGAAGTGCCTTACCTCTGTGACTGATTGCATTCTTCTGTTCACGGGATAACGCTGCAGAGGAGCATCCGAACTCATCCAGATAGAAGATCGGATCGTAGCCGAATCCATTCTCTCCTTCCGGCTCCCATCCGATATAGCCTTCCATGGTCTGGCGTGTCACAAGTTCACGCTTGTCCGGCAAGACGGCTGCAATCGCGCAGACAAAGCGTGCGGTACGCTTTTCCTTCTCCACGCCATCGAGGCGCTCAATCAGATTCTGATTCTTAATTGTATAAGAAGTATCTTCGCCCATATAGCGTGCAGAATACACACCCGGCTCCTTATTTAATGCATCGATCTCAAGTCCCGAATCATCCGCAAGAACGATCGCATCCGTATATGCCGCGATCGCACGTGCCTTAATGAGCGCATTTTCTTCAAACGTAGTGCCATCCTCAACGATATCAACATTGATTCCGGCTTCCTTCATGGATTCGATCTCCACATCACAATCCGCCATAATCTCGCGGATCTCACGCATCTTATCCTTATTTCCTGTTGCAAAAATAATTTTTGTCATCTTAATAGCCCTCCTCAAAAGCCTGTTTTATCGCGTTATAGATTCCCTTTGCGGCCTTCTTCTGGTATGCCGCATCATTTAACTTGTCCAGTTCCTCGTAATTGGTCATAAATCCGACTTCCACAAGTGCCACCGGCACCTTGCTCGTCCGGATGATATAGATGCTGTCTCCCGGCAGAAGGTTGCGCTTCGTGCTGCCAAGTGACTTACACACCTGATCCAGACATATCTGCGCCAGATGCTTACTGGACAGCTTCGCATCATCCGATTCGCTGTACATGACCTGTGTGCCCTTCGTACTCGTAAAATTACCGGTCGCCGACGAATTATTGTGGATGCTGATAAACAGATCCGCATCGCATTTGTTAGCGAGCTGCACTCTCTGATCCAGCGTCGGATTGGCATCCGTCGTCCTTGTGTAATACACACCGATATTCTCATCATCCGCATCAAACATTGCCTTCAATTTCAAAAGAATCGCAAGGTCAATATCTTTCTCGGAGATGCCAAGTTTTAACGCACCCGGCATCTTGCCACCGTGACCGGCATCCACAACAACAATCTTGTCATAGATATCATGCGGGTCCACGAAATCGAGATAAAGGCTGCCACTTCGGTACGCCTGCGACAATTCATACACCCTGTCCAGCATGAGCGCGATCACGCCTTCGTCCCCATCCTTATAATAGGAAAGTGAGGCAATATGGTCGCTGCTTCCCTTAATGCCGTACTGTTCAAAATAATCATCCACACCACCTGCAAACCGGATATAAACCGTCTGTGTAATATAATCATTCTCTACTTCAAGTTCATCCTCCGGCAGATCCTGCGGCAAAGCGATCGCAAGCTGCGCGTCCACCGTCTCATCACTGACCACGACCTCATCCGGATCCACATAATCCGCGATAACATCCGCACCACCGACGCGTTCCTGCTGCTCCGCTGCAAGCACCTCACGCGCATGCAGATCCGGGAAAAAGTAGAGCGAAACACACACCACCACTGTCAACACACCGCACAGGAACGTGACCCATTTCAATACCCGTTCATCCATCACTGATTCCTCGTAAATGCCTTAATACAGAGATTGCAGTCTCTCTTTTCCTTCACGTTAACAAACTTCTTGCCGTTCGGGCTGATATAACCCTCTCCGTCATCTAAGTTTACACCCTGTAAAATTTTCTCTCCGGTGTCATACTCGATTGCCAGCGGATGCTTCGATCCAGGCGTCTTCAGTCGGATCACGATCGCATAATCCTCCCCGGCATGCAGCTTGATCTTCTCATCAAAATCAACCGTATAATATCCGGCCTTCTTGAATACACCTTCCGCAACCTTCGTCCGTTCATCAAAAGACTTCTCATTCACGAAATCATGTACAACGTACACTTCATACTCGGTATTCGCGCCAGTCGCATAGAAAGATGTTGCTGCGAGCGTCTCAGCACTCTTAGCCGTAAAGACATTCGCACCATAGATCTGTTCGCTGTCATAGCCCATCTTTCCGACCCAGCCACAGAGATCGCTTTGGTAAATATGGTCATAATTATCGATGTCTTCCACTCTTGTATACACAACGTTATGCGTACCGATATTCGTGTCATAATAGGACACATAGAAGATACCGTTATCGCCAAAAGCCTTACCCCAGCTGTTCTGACAGATGAACGCACCGTCTCCCTCGAGCTGCGTATTGAAATTGGAACTCGGGTAATTGTCATCCCATCCGATGATCACAACATCGTGATTCGGCTTCTCCGTACCGATGTAACAGTAGGCATTCGCAGACTTGTTATAATACTGGGAATCCCCCTGCGAACTGCGGATCGTGCTGTATAACGAGGTCTGCACACCGCCGTATTTAAATACCGCTTCCTTGATGCCTTCATAATCCTTACCATCGATAATCTGCATCTCCTGCACATGCTTGACCGCCTTAAGCGATGCATCGCTCTCCCCGTCTCCGTAAGGATCGTCCGCCTCGTAGACCGGTCCCTGCCATGCCGCAAGATATGCCATACCCATCGTGTATTCACCGCCATCATACTGGTTCGCATCAAACGAATTGCTCATCGTCATATGATCCACGGAAAAAAGCGCTTTTTCTTCCGGAAGAAGCGAAGATTCGAGCGCCGATGTCGCAGCGAATGCCCAACAGGTTCCGTAGCTACCCTGGTTACGGATCTCTGACACACGCTTGTTGTCACGCAGATCGTACGCGTTCGGCACAAGCGCTGTCGTATCTGTATCCGATGCAACGATCGTGTTGTCTGCAATATCAAACGAGCAGTTGTAGCCAAGCAGATCCGACAGATCATTCAGACTCACGTACCAGACACCGTCCCGCTTGGTCAAAGCAGAGGTAATATCATGTTCCTCTCCATTGACATACGCCTTTTTCTCGCCTGCCATCATCGCAACCGACAGAGTGTGCTTCTCAACCAAAAGCCGCTCGTTATCATAAATATGTGCGCTGCAGTTCAAAGAATCCCGCAGCATCGATACCGGAAGCATAATATTCCGGTCGCTATTCATATAAAAGGAGCTCCGCTCATTTGTGTACCCCTGATTGTCAATGACCGCCTTGATCAGGTTCGCGTTCACGTCCTTTGCAACCAATGGATTCCACACCTGTGTATCCAGCTGCGCGCCACGGAACTGTCCGATCTCACCACGGTCCACGCCCAGGATCTGAAACTTAAACACAAAGACACAAATCAGCATCACTGTAAAAGCAATGTATCTTTTCGAATATTTCATAATTTCCTCGTTCTTATTTCGTTCTCTTCGGAGGTTTCGGACCCATAAACTGGTAGAAATAGGTCCGGATCATACCATTGTAGATCTTGCGGTTCTTGTCCGCCTTCCGCCCAATGTAACGCTCCGCATCCTCGTAGCTTGTAATCATATACAAAGACCATGAATCAAGGCCTGCGTATGCCTGTCCGATCTGCGTATAGAGTGCCGGAAGATCGGCCTTCTCCTCAAGGCGCTCACCATACGGCGGATTTGTAATAATAAAGCCATATTTCTTCGGATGATGAAGCTGCGCGACTTCTCGCTGCTGAAAATGGATCAGTGAATCCACACCGGCTCTCTTTGCATTCTCGCGCGCCGCCTTCACAACCTCACCGTCAATATCATATCCCTGGATATCGACCTCAACATCCAGATTTACCATATCCTGCGCTTCTTCCACCACATCATACCAAAGTTGCTTCGGGATCAGATTTGTCCACTGTTCCGCAGTAAAACTCCGGTTCATGCCCGGTGCAATATTTGCCGCCATCATCGCAGCCTCGATTGGGAACGTGCCGCTTCCGCAAAACGGATCCACCAGAATACGATCCTTCTTCCACGGTGTCAGCATGATCAGGGATGCCGCAAGCGTCTCTGTCAGTGGCGCCTTGCTCGTCGCGAGACGGTAGCCTCTCTTGTGCAGCGAATCACCCGAAGTATCGATTGTTACCATCACTTCATCCTTCAGCAGGAAAATGCGTACCGGATAGCTTGCCCCATCCTCCGGAAACCAGTCCAGATGATAGGACTGCTTCATACGCTCCACCATCGCTTTCTTCGCGATCGATTGGATATCCGAAGGACTGAAAAGCTTGCTTTTGATCGAAGAAGCCTTCTTTACCCAGAACTTTCCATCCTTCGGAATATAGTCTTCCCAAGGCAGTGCCTTAATGCCTTCAAATAATTCATCAAATGTCATCGCATGGAATCTTCCGACCAGCAGAAGCACTCTCTCCGCTCCTCGCAGAAATATATTCGCGCGGCAGATTGCCTCCGCATCGCCGGTGAACGTCACACGCCCGTCCTCCACCTTTGTAATTTCATACCCAAGATCGTAGATTTCCCGCTTGGTTACAGCCTCGAGCCCAAAGTGGCAAGGCACTACTAAATCAAATGTTTTCATATTGTTCTCTTTCTATGTATTCTATATTGCATTTGTATGCACATCTGCATTCTCTTTTCATACACATTCCGTCCAATGTCCTCTTTTTGTGTACGCCCTTATTGTTACATATTCTCGCTGATTTTGAAATAGGTATTCTGCACATTTTCGATACTTTTTATCGTAATTTTCTTAGCGCTTCATATCCTCCGACAACCGTTGCAACAAGGTACCCCTCCCTGCCGAGTCTTCTTGCAATCTGCATACTTCCGCCGCCGTGCTCACAGTACAAGATCAGCTTACGATTTTTCGGTAGCCGGAGTCTGCCCTCCTCAAACTTCTCATACGGATAATTGACCGCTCCCGGCCAATGCCCCTTCTTATAATCCTCCGGCTCTCTGATGTCGATTAAAATTCCACGGCTCTCCCGCAACACCTGCTTTAACTGTGACGCATACACGATCTGAAAATCCATGATTTCTCCTTAAACGAAAACAGATTACGGAAAAAGCATTCTCCATAATCTGTTTTCTACTATACTATGCAGTTATACGCAAAATGTTCTAGCGATGGCAGTCATCCATCGAATCGGTCTCATCCGTTGCACGGTCCGTCATACGATTTGAAGTCTTGTTCGTTGACTTGTTGCTCGTCTTGTTCGATGCCCGGTTGCTTGTCTTATTGGATGTTCTGTTGCTTGTCTTGTCCGAAGACTGATTACTTGCTGCGTTTGTTCTGTCATAAGCATTACTGTTTTTGTTGTAAGCCATATTTTTTCCTCACTTTCCTGAAACACTTAAAACCGTCTCCGTGTCCTTGAACCCAAGTGATTTCAACGGTTTGTTCATTGTGCTACAAAAATAGTGTACCTTTTGACTAAGAAAATATACATAATTCTGATTGCTTTTTTCTTCCACATCATATATAATCAATTTGAGAAGATGTTTATCTTTTCAATGTTATACCTCTTATTAATTATTTATACTCCCCTCAAAAGGACCAGTCGCGTGACTGGTCCTTTTACTTTGCTCATTTTCCCAACAAAAACACAGCTTCCACCCTGTGAAAGCTGTGCTTCATTTACGATACATATTTGCTCATCACCGCACCGAATGCCGCTTTGGAGAATGGCCTCTTGTAGAGAGCCAGCGAGATCAGATACGCGATACCAACTCCCAGAAAGACAAATGCATATGCGATTGCAACATTTCCGATAACCGGAACATTTGCAAACAATCCGGTCTGCGGTCCGTTTACTACACTCAGATAACCAGCGCGACCACCGATTCCCATCATAAGCACATACAATACGACCATTGCGATCCAGAAGTATTTGTACATGATCACAGTAAAAATCAAAACCATCATGGTCATGATTCCCGCTATCGGAATATCATTCCACAACTTCGCCGCCAGGTCCGGATGCACCACTCCTGCGATCGTTCTTATGAAAACAAGAAACGTCAGCGCAGTCAAAGACGTAATCAGAGATACTTCAGCGAACATCTTCGTCTGAATTTTTTTCTTATACGAAGAAGTCTGCACGATATGAGACACATCCGTTGTCACCATAAACTGCGTCGGAAAAGAAAGTGCCGCGAGCAGAAGAAATGCAAAGATGTCAAACCCATAATTCATGGTAAATCCGGTTGCAAGATAGAAAGTCTCTCCCACCAGCCCAACCACAGTAAAAAGGACAAGCGCGCCGATATTGATTCCCTTATTGACGCAGATTCCGAATTTCATCAATTCAAACGCTTTACGCAGATCATTTTTCATAATAACTCTCCTTCCATCGGCCCTGAACATGAACCACCGTGGCCACTCCGAGTGCAGCGGAAACCACAAGCAGAAGCATCATGATCGTGCCCCTTAAGCCTGCCGAATCAATCGTTTCAAAATCCGATCCCAATAACATGATCAGATGATACAACGCCACTGCCACCTGGCTCATCGAAATCTGCAACAGGAACGTTGACATATAACGTGTCATATTCAGTACGATGATTAACGCAATATATCCAGCCATCGCTGTCAGAAGCAGGGAAAACATTCTCCATTTCACATACGCGATCACACCGACTCCCAGCAAATACACAAATCTTCGTATCAGATCCATCACAAGTGCATTTCGAAAAACATTCTTTCCCACCTTCGCCAGCTTAAGGCTTTCCACATTGCAGCCTTCAAGCGAACAGATTCCGCCAAAAAGCCAGTAGTCATTGATGACTTCATACGTCAGGATCAAACCAATAAACAATTTAAATCCGATCATTGATGTATTCGCATTTACCAGCGTGAAAAGTTCAAACTCTCCTATGATAAAAACGACCGGTATCACAAGAAGTGTCATCAGTCGGTAGATCCACGAACTGAACACCGCATAACTTTTCCATATCTTTTTCATACGTCAGCGCTCCTATTCCCGAATCATCGAATACTGCTTCATGACCGCCACACTGATCTGTGAGAGAGTCGCCTGCTCCACGCTCACATCGCATCCCGCAAGCGGATCCAGTTTTTCTGCCAGGCACACACCCTCGAAGCCGTACTGGCTCTCCCGCATGCTGAACATCACGTTTCTTGCAGCTTCAATATCCCGTGGCTCGCCTTTGACATACACATACTTTTCTTTTAGGTCCTCGACAAAGCCCTCTTCCACGATACGACCGCGTTCCATGATGATCGCATAATCGGTCACATTCTCCATATCCGCGATATTATGTGTGGAGAAGAATACACTGTTCTCACCCTCGTTCTCCGCAAGATACTCACGGATCAGACTGCAGAGACAGTCCCTCATCAGCGGGTCCAATGGTGATGCCGGCTCATCCATCATAAGAAGCTTCGTATCACGTGCCAGGGCAGAAGCGATCATCAGCTTCATTTTATTTCCATCGGAAAGCGAGCGGACTTTCTTGCCACTCACATTGCCCTCACCGCCCACAGCCAGCCGCTCACAGAGCTTCTCAAAGCGATCCTCATGAAAGTTTTCAAACAAAAGCTGATTCAGATTTCGGATCTGTCCGACCGTCCACTGCGGCAGATAATACGCTCCCGGTCCTGTATATGCATACTGTTCCTTGACGATTGGATTCTCCTCGCGATCCTTGTCATGATATTGTCCAAAGTAAGTCAGCTCACCTTTGTAATCCAGGCGAATGCCTGCCAGAATATTCATGAGTGTTGTCTTGCCCGCTCCGTTCTCCCCGATTAAGGCTGTCGCAAAGCCCTTCGGGATGTGAAACTGTGGCACATCTAATGTAAATCCTCTGAATTTCTTTTTGATATTGTTACCTTCCAGAACATATTCAAATTTCATATCATTTTCCCTTCTTTTTCCAGCTCCCAATTTTTGCGATCACATCATCCCCAAAATCAATTTCCTGATTTTCCTGCATACAACCAGTTTCCTGAATATAGCTAGATTTCTTCCATCGCAAGAAGTGTCTGTAACGTGTCCACCAGCTCCTGCTCACTCATACCCGCAACTTTTGCAGCCGCAATGGCTTCCGTAAGCGCCGATTCCACCTTGCGAAGATGCTGTTCCTTCAGCATCTCGCTGTCCTGTGCGTTCACATAAAACCCTTTCCCCTGCACTGCAGTCACAAGCCCCTGTTCCGCAAGCAGCTCATATGCTTTCATCGTTGTGATCACACTGATCTTCAGTTCCTTCGCCAATCCACGGATTGACGGCAGATACTCTCCCTGCTCATACTTTCCCGCAAGAATATCAGCCTCGAACTGACTCGCAATCTGCTGATAGATCGGTTCACCGGAATTCTGTAATATTTTCATAGAATCACCTGTATTTCCTCTTATAATACGCGCACGTATTTATGCGCTTCGCAATACTGTTTATATGTTATATATACACTAGATACAGTTATTTGTCAACTGAAATTTCTTCCTCAGGATCAAATCAGGTCAGATCTTGATACATAATCTGTTTCATTTCTCCTATGTTCCTATATATTTCACCGGATGTTTCTCTGTCTGCGTACCCGGCTCAGATGTTGCTCAAAATATCCCTTATTGATAAATTCCGCAAGCGCATACTGTTCAAGTACCGGAACCGTACACGAAAATCCACCGGATGTCTCGTGATAACGCTCCAAGAGATGCTCCGGCAGGATCATATACCCCATACGAATAGATGGGGAGATACTCTTAGAAAATGTATTGATATAGATCACACGATTGCCGTCGTCCAGCATAAACAGTGTTTCGATCGGCTTGCCGGGCATAAAGAACTCACTGTCAAAGTCATCTTCCACAATATAATTCTTTCGTTCGCGTGCCCACTGCAGATACTCATATCGCTTACCGATCGTCGCCGTCACGCCGGACGGATAACTGTGAAATGGCGTCACATGCAGCACATCCGCCTGCGTAGATTCCAGTAAGCAACTCCGAATTCCGTCCTCTCCCATCGCAAGGGCCTCACACCTTGCACCAGTGCCTTCATACACTTTTCGAATCTGGTGATATGACGGATCTTCAATTCCATACACTCTATCATTGCCAAGGATGCGCACGACCGTTCCGTACAGATGCTCCGCTCCGGATCCGATAATGATCTGCTCCGGCTGGGCAAATACACCACGATACCGCAACAAATACGAAGCGATGCTGTTGCGAAGGATTGCACATCCCTCATTCGGTGAACGCTGCAACAGCTCCTCTCCATATTCCGTGATAACGCTTCGCACCGTCTTAAAATATTTCGAATATGGAAAACTCTCCATCATCGTATTGGTCAATCGTCCATCCCTGATCTGTTCCGGTTCCTCCGGCAGCATGCGAAGCTTCTGATCCACCGGCTTGCCCGAAGCGATCGCATGAATCTCGCAGACATAATATCCGCTGCGTTCCCTCGGTTCAATATAGCCTTCTTCCTTTAACATCTGATACGCATTCTCCACCGTGATCAGACTGACACCCAGATGCTCCGCAAGGCTGCGCTTCGAGGGAAGCTTCTCCTCGCGCTTTAATGCTCCGTCCTCAATATCCTTTCGGATCATCTTATAAATGTAGTAATATTTCGGTTCGTCGTTTCGCTGCTCTAAATTGTAGGTAAGCATGATCTTCTCCTGTTTATAACATATATTATTTGGACCTATATATATTTCTATGATTATCATATCCTATAATATCAGATATTTTATTCTTATCAATCTTTTATTATGATATAATGAAGCGTGCTGATGCACGCGTAGGTCATCAAGCTTCGCTTGGTGACATTATATAATGAAACATCATAAACAAAGGAGGGATACCATGATCTGTGAACCGATTGAAATTCAGGATAAACTTGGAAGAACTGTCATTCTTCGTACTCCGACACCGGATGATGCCGATGCATTGATCCAATATCTTAAAGTTACTTCTGCCGAGACCCCGTACCTTATACGTGAGCCGGAAGAAATTACCCTCACCCACGAGCAGGAAGTCACTTTTATCAATAGCAGCATAACTTCCGAACGATCTGCCATGCTGATTGCCACCATAGACGGTAAACATATCGGAAACTGTTCTCTTCAATCACTGGGGAATTTTAAACGCTATGCACACCGATGTGAGATTGCGATTGCTTTATATCAGGAATATTGTGAATGCGGAATTGGGAAACAAATGCTGGAAACAATTTTAAAGATTGCAAAAGAAATTGGGTATGAGCAGGCAGAACTTGAAGTAATTTCAAGTAATACCTCTGCGATTGCTTTATATGAAAAACTCGGCTTTAAAAAATATGGTACTTTCCCGAGAAATATGAAATACTCAGACGGCACCTATGATTCCGCAGATTGGATGATGAAGGAATTATAATCGTGCGCGAGAGGGCGCTAAGTGCCGGTGGCACTTGTTCAGCGCCGACCGAAGTGAAACGTAGATCGAACCCCTTCGAGTCCGAACAGGACTCGAAAAAAATAAGGTTCTAAAATAAATGTTGGGGTAACGAATTATATTTGGTATTCGTTATTCCA
>ERZ1034946.45-NODE-45-length-121556-cov-138.805104_pt1 | contig 121556 bp, 107 predicted proteins | sample MGYA00520591_ERZ1034946 | MGnify/ENA primary metagenome ERZ1034946 (study PRJEB33766, sample SAMN09781753) | gut metagenome | biome: gut microbiome | host: Homo sapiens | place: Madagascar | study: EMG produced TPA metagenomics assembly of the PRJNA485056 data...
CTTGTGACCATGAAACAGGTGGGACTGAATGTGGCATCGGATCCGCTGATGTCACTTGCTTATGTCGGAGTCAAAGGCGGTATGGTAGTTGTATCGGCGGATGATCCGGGACCAATCTCTTCCCAGACGGAGCAGGACACAAGAAGGTTCGCGGAATTTGCAAGAATTCCGGTATTCGATCCGACATCACCGGAAGAAGCATTTACCATGATCCAGGAAGCATTTGCTTACTCGGAAAAATATAAGACACCGGTGCTTTTCCGCCCGACAACAAGAATCTGTCACGCGTATGCGAACATTCAGGCTCCGGCGGATATAACGGCACACGAATTTGAAGGATTTGTGAAGGATTCCAAGAAATGGGTGATTTTCCCAAGATTATCCTTTATGAATCATGCGATGATCGAGAAACGTAACGTGGAGATCGGGGATGATTTTTCAGCGAGCGGATTCAACGAAGTGTCAGGAGCCGCAGATAGTAAGAAGGCAGTATTTACCGGCGGAGTCAGCTACGCTTACGTGAAGGAAGCGCTCGCAGATCACCCGGAGGTGAAGGTCTGCAAGATCGGAACCCCTTACCCGTTCCCGGAGAAATTCGTACTGGAAGCGTTTCAGGGAGTGGAAGAAGTGATGGTGCTGGAGGAACTCAGCCCATACATCGAAGAGAAGCTTCTTATGATCTGTGGAAAACACGGATTACATATCAAAGTGTACGGCAAGATGACCGGACATGTGCCGGCAAGTGGAGAGAACTCCTACGAACTGTCACAGAAGATTTTAAGTGATTTCTTAGAGTTGGATCTTGCAGATGCAGCAATTGATACTGCGGATGCACCGCAGCTTCCGGTCCGTCCACCGGTACTGTGTGCAGGCTGTCCGCACCGCGCATCATTCTATGCGGTAAAGAAGGCGATGGAAGGCAAGAAAAGCTATTTCTGTGGCGATATCGGATGCTACACATTGGGCAATGCGATGCCACTTGATATGTGCGATACCTGTTTGTGCATGGGTGCAGGTGTCACAATGGCGCAGGGCTTCCACTGGTCAGACCAAAAGATGGAAGGAGCAGCTTTCGCTTTCATCGGCGATTCGACATTCTTTGCTTCCGGTGTGACGGGTGTTGTGAATGCGGTCTACAACGAGGCAAATATCGTAGTCTGCATTCTGGACAATTCGACGACTGCGATGACCGGTCACCAGCCGCATCCGGGAACCGGTCGCAACATGATGGGCGATATTGTTGAGAAAGTAAGCATCGAAAATATACTAAGAGGCATCGGACTCACTTTTGTTAAGACGGTTGATCCGCTGAATCTGGAAGAGGCTGTGGCAACGGTGCAGGAGGCCGCTTCGGAGCAGGGCGTGAAGGCAATCATCTTCAAGTCCCCTTGTATCGCGATTGCCAAAAGCGCTAAGAAAGCAGCAATCTCTGAGAAGTGTATCCAGTGTGGCAAATGCATTCGTGAGATCGGCTGCCCGGCGATTGTGAAAGTGGACGGAAAAGTAACGATTGACAACAATCTGTGTACCGGTTGCAACCTTTGCGGACAGATCTGTCCGGTCGGGGCGATTCAGGTAAGTTAGGAGTATATAGAGATGAAAAAAGATGTTTTGATATGTGGAGTAGGCGGACAGGGAACGGTCTTAGCCTCCAAACTGATCGCTGCAGCAGCGATGGAAGAAGGCAATACCGTGCATTCTGCGGAGACCATCGGCATGGCGCAGAGAGGCGGCTCTGTAACGAGCCATGTACGAATCGGTGAGGCTTTTTCGCCGCTGATTCCAAAAGGCAAAGGAGATATGATACTGGCGTTTGAGCCGGCAGAAGCGGTCCGTAACCTTTCGTATCTGAAGAAGGATGGAACAGTGATCGTGAATGCGTCTCCGGTGAAGCCGACAACTGAGTCTTTGCATGAGACCGGATACGATGGAACGGAGATGATCGCATACCTGAAGGAGAAGTGCAACGTGATCGTTGTTGATTCCGAGCCTCTGTGTGAGAAGTACGGCAGCAACAAGTATCTGAATGTGATTCTGCTCGGAGTTGCAGCGGGATCCGGCGCTTTGGGACTGACTAAGGAAGCACTCATGCGAGAGATTGAGACGCGTGTGCCGGAGAAATTTATCGAGAATAACAGGCAGGCGTTTGAAGATGGTTTTGCATATGCGAAGGAGGTAAATGCATGCAGTTAAATGACACACAGCTGGCGCAGGTTGACGCACAGATCAAGAAACTGATCAGCGGAGACAGCTATTACGGCAGAAAATATAAGGAATTGAATATCACAGGCGTATCCAGTCAGGAGGAATTTGAGAACCTTCCATTCTCCAGCAAGGATGATCTGCGCAACGCGTATCCGCTTGGAATCCAGGCAGTGCCGGACGAAGAGGTTGTAAGAATCCATTCCTCTTCCGGAACCACCGGCAAACCGGTCATCATCCCTTATACCGCAAAGGATGTAGATGACTGGGCAACGATGTTCGCAAGATGTTACGAGACGGCTGGAATCACGAAGAAGGATCGCATCCAGATTACACCGGGTTACGGTCTCTGGACTGCAGGAATCGGCTTCCAGCTCGGCTGCGAGAAGCTCGGAGCCATGGCAATTCCGATGGGACCTGGTAACACCGACAAGCAGTTGCAGATGATGGTTGATCTTCAGTCCACCGTCATTACAGCAACCTCTTCTTATGCTTTGCTTCTCTCAGAAGAAATCGAGAAGCGTGGATTAAAGGATAAGATCCGCCTGAAAAAAGGCGTGATCGGTTCGGAGCGCTGGAGTGATAAGATGCGCAAAAGCATCAGGGACGGCTTAGGCATTGAACTGTTTGATATCTATGGACTGACGGAAATCTATGGACCGGGTATCGGTATCAACTGTCCGGGCGAGTCGGCAATCCATTATTGGGATGATTATATTTACATTGAGATCATCGATCCGAAGACCGGCAAGACCGTGCCGGACGGAGAAGAGGGCGAGATTGTTATCACAACACTCGTCAAGGAGGGGGCTCCGCTCATCCGTTTCCGTACACACGATATTTCGCGCATTGTACCGACCAGCTGCAACTGTGAGCGATGCAAGAAATATCCGAGAATCGATATCATCAAGGGTCGAAGCGACGACATGTTCAAGGTACACGGTGTCAATATGTTCCCGAGCCAGATTGAGGAACTTCTCTCTCAGGTGGACGGTGTATCCAGCGAGTACAACATCAACATCGCACACGATGATGAAATCAACAAAGATGTCATGCTCATCACCTGTGAGGCAGAAGGACGTGTCAGCTTTGAGAAAGCCAAGGAGCATCTGCATGAACTGTTTAAGTCAAGAATCGGTGTCACACCGCGAATCACGGTTGTTCCGGTCGGAACGCTGCCACGTTCGGAGAAGAAGACGAAGCGCGTGATCGATCACAGGGAACTGTAGAAATATCGGATACTATAGTGGAATTTACAGTTGAAAAGTCAATGTTCTTTTGGGCATGAGATGAAGACCAGGAAGAGATTCTTTTTATGCAGACAAGATTAATAAGACTGGCTTCAGAAGAATGGTGTTTGCCAATAGAGAAGATTGTTGAATTATTCAAAAGATTTAATGTTTTGGAATACATAGAAAAAGGTTATGGGATTTTCCAATGTGAGGGTGATGAGACTGTTGTTGATGACATCACAGAGTTTCTGAAGGAAAAGAAAATCAACAAGTAATTATAAGTTATGAGATACACTACCTCTGCATAAACTGTACAAACACAGTAATGCAGAGGTATTTTTTTGAAAACATATATCGAGGAGCGGGCTATCGAGATCGCTAATTATATGATTGAAAACAACGCTACGGTGCGGCAGGCAGCAAAGAATTTTGGAATCAGTAAAAGTACAGTACATAAGGACGTCACGGAGCGTTTGGAGCAGGTCAATCCGGCGCTTGCAGCGGAGGCGCGCAAGGTAATTGATGTCAACAAATCGGAGCGCCATATCCGCGGAGGGATGGCAACGAAGGAGAAGTATGCGCATCAACACGAGCAGGCGGCGATGTAGCGGACTGCGCCTTTTGTCCCGTAAGTTCGTGTTTAAGAATGCGAGGAAACAATGGGATTGACATCACAAAGCACCGTATCGAAAGAAAAACAAGGCGAAAATGCCGGAAAAGCTTGCATTATCGGATGGAGAGGTTATAATACTAGGTGGTTCGAAGAACCATGAATTGAATGGGGTGCTCGCGCAGGCGGGCTGAGAGTAAGCGGATGCTTTAACCCATAACCTGATTTGGATAATGCCAACGTAGGGAAATAACGCATAGTAGAAGGTGCAGGATTCCGGTTGGAGTCCTGCGTTTTTTGTTGTATAGGAAATTTCTTTGGAATTCCCGGTATAACAAAAGCAAGCAAGACGAGGAGCAATTTTATGAAGAATTTTAACAAAGAATGGCTTCGGTTATATGCGGTAACGGACCGTACATGGCTCGGAGACGAAACATTATACGAACAGGTCGAAAAGGCGTTAAGAGGCGGAGCAACGATGGTTCAGATCCGTGAGAAGGAGCTGGACGAGGCGCATTTTGAGGAGGAAGCAAGGCAGATCCAGACGCTTTGCAGATCTTATCAGGTTCCGCTCATCATTAACGACAATGTTGCACTTGCAAAACGCATTGATGCAGACGGTGTCCACATTGGACAGTCGGATATGGAGATGCAGAATGCAAGGGAGATCCTTGGAGAGGACAAGATCATCGGTGTGACAGCAAAAACTGTGGAGCAGGCGCGCGCAGCGGAAGCGGCAGGCGCGGATTACTTAGGCAGCGGAGCCGTCTTCGGCAGCAGTACGAAGACAGACGCGAAGCCGATGGATCACGCTTTGCTTGCGGAGATTTGTGCGAGCGTAACGATTCCGGTTGTGGCAATCGGCGGAATTACCGCAGATAATGTCGAGCAGCTGGAAGGCCGCGGGATGGCAGGTGTTGCCGTAGTCAGTGGCATTTTTGCATGTCCTGACATTGAGGCGGGAACGAAGCATCTTCGCGCACTCGTGGACGAGATCCTCTAAGAAACAAACAATTTAAAAAGCGGCAGACTGGGGGCACCACTTTCTGTCGCTTGAAACAAAAGTGATGCTTAATGTGTCAAGTTTTCTGTGAAAACTTGACATGTAGCACCAGCCCTTGCGGACAGCAAATTTAAATGGGCTGGTGTTCCGAAAAGGAGAAAGATTATGAACACAGCATTAACAATCGCCGGAAGTGATTCCAGCGGAGGCGCCGGCATCCAGGCAGATATCAAGACAATGATGGCACATGGCGTATACGCGATGAGTGCGATCACGGCTTTGACTGCCCAGAATACAACCGGCGTAACAGATATCATGGAGGTAACTCCGAAGTTTTTGGCAGAGCAGCTGGATTGTATTTTTACCGACATCTATCCGGATGCAGTCAAGACAGGAATGGTCGCATCCAGCGAACTCATCGAGGTGATCGCAGACAAGCTGACCGAGTATCACGTAAAGAATATCGTGGTCGATCCTGTTATGGTGGCAACGAGCGGAGCGCGTCTCATCAGCGAGGAAGCCATCGGCACATTGAAAAGTAAATTATTACCGCTTGCAACTGTGATCACACCGAATATTCCGGAAGCCGAAGTGCTTTCCGGTATGGAGATCAAGTCCGAAGCGGATATGGAGAAAGCCGCAGAATCCATCTGCAACTCCTTAGGATGCGCGGTCCTGTTAAAAGGCGGTCATCAGTTAAACGATGCCAACGATCTTCTCTACCAGAAGGGACAGGAGCCGGTCTGGTTCAGGGGCAGACGCATCGACAACCCGAACACACATGGAACCGGATGTACGTTATCTTCCGCAATTGCGTCGAACCTTGCGAAGGGGCACGACCTTACCACATCGGTAGAAAATGCGAAGAATTACATCTCAGGCGCGCTTGCCGCAATGCTTGACCTTGGCAAAGGAAGTGGACCGATGAACCATGCGTTCGCAATAAAAGGGGAATATTAAAGGAGAGTACACATGGAGAAAAAAGGAACATCCGTATTCAGTAACGGACTTATTTGGTTTGGTGCAGGTGTATCGATTGCAGAAATTCTGACCGGTACTTATTTCGCACCACTTGGATTTGGTAAAGCAATGGCTGCCATCTTACTCGGACACCTGATCGGTGGTCTGATGATGTTTGCAGCAGGAATGATCGGCGCACGCGAGAAGCGCAGTGCCATGGAAACGGTTAAAATGAGTTTCGGTAACAAGGGAAGTCTGCTTTTTGCAATCTTAAATGTATTGCAGCTGGTCGGATGGACCGCGATCATGATCTATGATGGAGCACTCGCTGCCAATGGTATTTTTTCAACCGGAGAATGGGTTTGGGCGATCGTGATCGGCGTACTGATCATCGTTTGGATTCTGGTCGGACTGACGAATCTTGGAAAGTTAAACACGATCGCGATGGCAGCGCTTTTTATCCTGACACTGGTATTGTTCAAGGTTATCTTCCTTGGTGGCAACGGCGCGCAGGCAATCGTGGACGAGAGCTTAAGCTTCGGTGCAGCAGTGGAGCTTGCAGTCGCAATGCCTCTGTCCTGGCTGCCTCTGATCAGTGACTACACAAGAGAAGCCGAAAAGCCGCTTGCAGCAACATCGGTCAGCGTTATCGTGTACAGCATTGTCAGCATTTTCATGTACATGATCGGAATGGGCGCAGCCATCTACACCGGCGAGTCGGACATCGCACAGATCATGCTGAAGGCAGGATTCGGAATCGTTGGTCTGCTGATCATCGTATTTTCAACGGTTACAACCACATTCCTCGATGCGTATTCTGCAGGTGTATCCTGCGTATCGATCTCTGAGAAGATTCCGGAGAAGTGGGCAGCAATCATTGTGACCATCATCGGAACCATCGCAGCAATCGTATATCCGATGGACAATATCACCAACTTCCTGTACCTGATCGGTTCGGTTTTCGCACCGATGATTGCTGTACAGATCGCCGATTATTTCATCCTGAAAAAGGCCGACTCGTTCAAGATTTCGTTTAATATCACGAATCTGATCATCTGGCTGATCGGCTTCATTCTCTATCGTATTCTGATGCAGGTAGACACACCGGTTGGAAATACGCTGCCGGATATGGTGATCACGATCATCATCTGCCTGATCGTGAATGCAGTAAGTAAAGCGGTAAGCAAGCAGAAGCAGTAAATGATTCCCTCTTTTTGGATGGAAAATTTGCTGAGATTTCTGTGAAGAGTTGACATGCACACCGACCAAAATGGGGTAACGATGATTAATTGTTGTCCAGTGGTCAGTGTTCCAACAGAAAGAGAGGACATTACTTATGGAAAAATTCAATATCAAAAAACTGACACTGACAGCGCTTTTTGCAGCAGTAGCTGTCGTAGGAAGCCTGTTTTCCTTCCCGGTATTCGGTGCAAAATGCGCGCCGGTGCAGCACCTTGTAAACATTCTCTGCGCGGTACTGGTTGGACCATGGTGGGGACTTGCCGCAGCGTTTATCGCAGCCTTGATCCGTAACCTTCTTGCACTCGGATCGCCGCTCGCTTTCCCGGGAAGTATGTGTGGCGCTTTGCTCGCAGGACTTCTGTACCAGTATGGCAAGAAGCTTCCGTGGGCATACTTCGGAGAAGTGTTTGGAACCGGAATCATCGGTGGACTGCTTTCTTATCCAGTCGCACTTCTTGTGATGGGAAATACGGCGGCAGCATTGTTTACATTTGTTGTTCCGTTTTTGATCAGCACCTGCGGAGGAACGATTATCGCAATCATTGTGACGGTTCCACTCAAGAAGTCAGGAATGCTTGCAAAGATGCGGGAAGCGTTGCAGTAGAGAAGCGGAGCGCTTGAGCAAAAAGTAATTGTGATATATAGCAATAAATTGATTGAAATGAATAAAAAATTCGTGAAATTTAAACTATTATGTAAGCTTGTATCATATGGTATAGTAATCACACGACGTGCAGCCGAACAGCGATCGCAAGATTGGTGTTCGGCTGATTTTTTGTTTTTATAAAAAAGGAGTGTATATTATGCCAAAGACAAAGTTTCAAGAAGTAGTATTTACAATTATGATGGTGTTCGTTATGGTTTACGCCATGATCTGCTACAACATTTCCTTCAACATCGGTGGAATGGCTAACCATGTTTTCTTAGATGCATTTCATGAGCTTGTGATCATGGGACCGGTTGCGTTCATCCTGGATTTCTTCCTCTACGGAAGCCTCTCCAAGAAGCTTGCATTCCGTATCGTAAATCCGGCAGAGGACAAGCCGATCATGATCATTCTTGCCATCTCATCCATCACGGTCTGCCTGATGTGCCCGAGCATGAGTCTGGCGGCAACCTTGCTTTTTAAGAATGCCGGAACAGAGTTTATTGCAGTCTGGTTACAGACCACTGCACTCAACTTCCCGATGGCATTCTTCTGGCAGATCTTTTTTGCGGGTCCGCTCGTGCGAAAGATTTTCGGAGCAATCTTCAAATAATTGGAGCAATCCTGCGCATAACATTGAAAAAGCCGTTTCTTCTTGTTAAAATGAAGCAACGGCTTTTATTTTGAAAAATATGTAAGAAGGACGAATTTGTGGTAGAAAATTCAGTAAATACAGAAATTAAAATAGATGATTTAAGTAAGAAAATCCGAGCGCAGCGCCCCATCATCCACTGCATCACGAATATGGTGACAGTCAATGATTGTGCGAACATTCTGCTTGCGGCAGGCGCGTCCCCGACGATGGCGCACCATCCGCTCGAGGCTGCAGAGATTACGGAGGGGGCAGCAGCGCTTGTCTGTAATTTTGGAGCAATTGCGGATTATGAGGCGATGATGGCTGCCGGACATCGTGCGCACGAATTGCATCATGCGATCATCGTGGATCCGGTTGGCGTGTCCGGTTCGACCTACCGCAGAAACCAGTGTCTGGATTATATTGCTGCGGTTCATCCGACCTGCATCCGCGGGAATTATTCGGAAATTAAGGCTTTGCTGGAAAATTGTAAGACTGTTACCGGCGTCGATGCTGCAAGCGAAGATCAGCAGGCGGATGGACGCGATGCATTGATCCATGAGATGGAGCAGTATGCGGCACGCGAGCAGATCATTCTGACCGCATCCGGCGAGACGGATATCATTACAGATGGTCACAAAACATATCTTTGCAAGAATGGTGATCCACTTATGGCGCGCATTACCGGTGCCGGATGTATGTCATCCGTGATGCTTGGCGCATTTCTTGGCGTGGACGCATCGGTAGAGAGCGCGGCAGCATGTTGCGCCTTTATGGGAATCGCCGGGGAACTTGCTGCGGAGCGCACGCATGCGTGCGGAGGCGGAACGATGACATTCCGTGAACGATTGATTGATGCGGTATCACTTATGGATTCGGAAAATGTAGAAACGCGCACTCGCATTTTTGAAAAATGATGTCCTGAGAGAGGAAAACGAAGCAAGGAACATCAGAAAAAGCAATGTACCCACGAGAAAGTCGAGAAAAAATGATGTTCGATAAGCAAAAAGGCAGCTTGGAACAATAATAAGAATGAAAAGAGGGGGAACTATGGAGCAGAAAACATTACGAGCAGAAGATGGATACAAATTAGACCTGCATATTTTCGAGACGGAAAATGCGCGCGGTTGTGTGCAGATCATTCATGGCATGGAGGAGCACAAGGAACGCTACGATGATTTTGCGCAGGAGCTGCAGAAGGCAGGATTTACCGTGGTTAGTTCCGACATGCGTGGGCACGGCGTGGGTGCGCCGGAACTGGGCTTTTTTAAGGAGAAAGATGGATATAAGCTGCTTCTGTCTGATCAGAAGCGCATCACGGATTACATCAGAGAGCGTTTCGGAGTAAAGAAAGTCAACATTTTTGCGCATTCCATGGGAACAATTATTGCCCGCAATCTGTTGCAGACGGAGAGTGCAAAGTATGAGCGCGTCGTGCTTTCCGGCTATCCGTATCATCCGGGCAAGGCTGCCGTGGCAGCAGGCTTTTTGCTGACGGATGTGATCGGGCTGGTGAAAGGACCGAAGTATCATTCAAAGCTTGTACAGATGGCATCGACCGGTTCGTTCAACAAGGCAATCCAGAATCCGAAGACAGAACTGGACTGGCTGAGCGTCAATGAGGAGAATGTGGCAAATTATATGGATGATCCGTATTGCGGACATGGTTTCAGTGTGTCAGCGTATCATGATCTGTTTTCGCTTGTTTCGAATATGGAGAAAGTGTCCAATTACAAGCATGTGAATAAAATACTTCCGATTCTGATGCTGCGTGGAAAAGAAGATCCGTCGACGGGCTTTGACAAAGGTGCGAAGCAAAGCGTCGCAACGCTTCGGGCGGCAGGTTTTGCCAGAATCAAAACGACCGAGTATGATAACATGCGCCACGAGATCTTAAACGAGAAAGAAAAGCAGAAAGTGATCGATGATGTGATCGCTTTCTATAGGGCTTAGATGTGAGAAAAAGCAGCGCCTTTTTGCTGGCTGGATTTGTTGTCGGTTACACAGTGAATAGAGTGGAAAACAATTCATGGATGGACATTATATTTAGCCTTGTAAAATTGGGCTCGCTTCTATATAATGGTGTTTGATTAAGTTATGCACTTATTAACAATTGCGAGTCGAATAGACAACCATGAACCAGCATGTAGAAGAAAGAATTCACCCGGTTTAGGTGGAATTATTTAAAATCATGCGGGAATTCGTGCTATATAAATTAACATTCAGGAGGAACATAAATGGATCAGGAAAAAGTCATCGTCATTGACTTTGGTGGTCAGTACAATCAGCTCGTTGCGCGCCGTGTCCGCGAGTGCAACGTGTACTGTGAGATTTACTCATACAAGATTGATATTGAGAAAATCAAAGAAATGAATCCTAAGGGAATTATCCTTACCGGCGGCCCGAACAGCTGCTACGAAGAGGATTCACCATCTTACCAGAAGGAACTTTTTGAGCTTGGAATTCCGGTGCTTGGTATCTGCTACGGAGCCCAGCTCATGATGCACAAATTAGGCGGCAAAGTCATCACACCGGAAGTCGGTGAGTACGGAAAAACCGAGATCACATACGCGTCAAATGGCATTATGTTTAAGGAACTTCCGGAGAAATCCGTCTGCTGGATGAGCCATTTTGACCGGATCGCTGAGGCGGCACCGGGCTTTGAAGTTGTTGCACATACCGCAGACTGCCCAATCGCGGCAACACAGAACGTTGAGAAGAAACTGTATGCCGTACAGTTCCATCCGGAAGTACTTCATACCATTAACGGAACACAGATGATCTACAATTTCGTGCGCGGCGTATGTGGATGCGCAGGCACATGGAAAATGGATTCGTTCGTAGAGAATGCAATCAAGGAAGTCCGTGAGAAAGTCGGTGACGGAAAAGTCCTTCTTGCTCTCTCCGGTGGCGTGGATTCGTCCGTACTTGCAGCATTACTTGCCAAAGCAATCGGTAAGCAGCTGACCTGTGTATTTGTTGATCACGGTCTTCTTCGTAAGAATGAGGGAGATGAGGTGGAAGGCGTTTTCGGTAAAGACGGATCGTTCGATATCAACTTCGTTCGTGTCAATGCGCAGGAACGTTATTACAGTAAGCTCGCAGGCGTAACCGAGCCGGAGCGCAAGAGAAAAATCATCGGTGAAGAATTCATTCGCGTTTTTGAAGAAGAAGCAAAGAAGATCGGCAAAGTCGATTTCCTTGCACAGGGAACTATCTATCCTGACGTAGTAGAGTCCGGACTTGGCGGAGAATCCGCAGTCATCAAGTCCCACCACAACGTAGGAGGTCTCCCGGATTATGTTGATTTCAAGGAGATCATCGAGCCGCTCCGCAACCTCTTCAAGGATGAGGTGCGTAAGGCTGGTTTAGAGCTTGGTCTGCCGGATTATCTTGTATACCGTCAGCCATTCCCTGGCCCGGGACTTGGAATCCGCATTATTGGCGAAGTAACTGCCGAGAAAGTCCGCATCGTACAGGATGCCGACTGGATCTACAGAAGCGAAGTAGACAAAGCTGCTAAGGAATATAAGGAGGCACACGGCGAGGACCCATCCTGGATGCCGAACCAGTATTTTGCCGCTTTGACCAATATGCGAAGCGTAGGAGTCATGGGTGACGAGCGTACCTATGATTATGCGGTTGCTGTGCGTGCAGTGCGCACCGTCGATTTCATGACAGCCGATGCAGCTGAGATTCCATTCGAGGTACTCCAGACCGTGATGAGCCGAATCATCAACGAGGTCAAGGGAGTGAACCGCGTATTCTATGATCTCACGAGTAAGCCACCAGGAACGATTGAGTTTGAATAACGGATTAAAATGCCGAAAGCCTGTATTTATGCGGGCTTCCGGCATTTGTTTTATCAAATGGCTCTAGTTTGGCTCTATTTGTGGGGAGAGTAATTGATGCAAATGTAATTATTCAGAAGAATGAAAAGGAAAAAATGATATGAAGAAATGCAAACTTCTTTTATTTGATTTAGACGGAACTTTATTACAGAGTGACAAAACAATATCAACCAGAACATTATCAGCTCTAAAAAAATGCAGGGGAAATGATATATTGATAGGTGTTTCCACCTCCAGAAGTGAGCAAAACTATTTGGTATTTTTAAATGAATTGATGCCCGATATTTTAATATCGAGTGGAGGTGCATTAGTAAAATACAAAACAGAATATATTTATAGGGCAGAATTTTCCGAAGAAGAAACGAATGTGATGATTGACATGGCAAGAAATATTTGTGGAAATGATTGCGAAATTACGATAGACACAATAGATGCACATTATTGGAATTATAAAATAGATCCTAAGAAGTTAGATAAGAGTTGGGGAGATAGTATTTATACAGATTTTTCAGATTTTAACGAATGTTCATTAAAAATGTGTGTTGAGATATTTAATCAAGATAAGGCAGATAAGCTGACTCGAAGTCTCTCTGATTGTGATTGTATTCGTTTCTCTGATGGATTTTGGTACAAGTTTACAAAAAAGAATGTGGCGAAAGAAAACGCAATTATGAAGATTACGGAAGTATGTGGATTTAGTACAGATTCAATTATTGCATTTGGAGATGATTATGCAGATATCGGAATGCTTGAATTATGTGGAACAGGTGTTGCAATGGGGAATGCGATTGATGAGGTAAAAGAGAGAGCTGATATTGTAATTGGTTCAAATGATGAAGATGGTATTGCGGGTTTTATTGAAAATGAAATATTATAGATATGTACATGGAGAGGAAATATGGTGGAAGTAAAATTTTATGATACGGTTAATGATGAACTATTGAAATTTGCAGTGATTATCTCACAGAGTAACGGCAAGTGGGTATTTTGCAAGCATAAAGAAAGAGATACATATGAAGTGCCGGGAGGGCATAGAGAAGATGGTGAGGATATTCTTGAAACAGCCAAACGAGAACTATATGAAGAAACAGGAGCAATAACTTTTGATATTATTCCAATTTGTATATATTCTGTGACTGCACCAGATAATTTCGATGGAATGGAGACTTTTGGAAAATTATTCTTCTCAGATATACATACATTTGAAAAAGAGCTTCACAGTGAAATTGAAAAAATAGCAATTATGGATGAACTACCGATTAATTGGACTTATCCAGAAATTCAACCCAAACTGATAGAAGAAGCAAGAAAAAGAGGATTTTGCCCCAAAAAGGACGAAATAAAATGGCTATTTTTTGATGTTGGGTCGACATTGGTTGATGAAAGCAAAGTTTATGAAGACAGGATGAAAAGGATAGCGGATTTATCAGGTTTAACTTACGAGCAAATTAATAAATATGCCATGTCGTTTTATAAAGAAAACAAAAAAGGAGACTTAGAGGTAGCAAGGCAATTGGGCGTGAAACTACCTAAATGGGAATCGCAATACGAAAGGCTGTATACAGATACCAAAGATTGTCTGAAAAAGTTAAGTAGAATTTATAAAATTGGTGTAATTGCAAACCAATCACTAGGAACTTCTGAGAGATTAGAAAATCTTGGAGTACGAAAATATCTTGATTTGATCATCGCATCAGCAGAAGAAGGTGTTTCAAAACCAGATAGGCGAATATTTGAAATTGCATTGGAAAGAAGCCGTTGCAGACCAGAGAATGCAGTTATGATTGGTGACCGTATTGATAATGATATTGTACCTGCAAAACAGTTGGGTATGAAAACTATATGGGTAAAACAGGGATTTGGAAGTTTGTGGAATATAACAGATGAGAGTGAAAAAGCTGATATTGAAATTAATAACTTATCTGATATATTAAAATATTTATAGGGAATGAGTCTATGAAATAAGATTCAAATTACAATTGTTCTTGCAGAACATATGATATATATGCTAGGGTACTCTTTAAGGAAAGTATCCATGACAGGGCGTTAAGCATCTGGGGGCACTTGCTTAGTACCGATGACGGCTTATGATCAGGCAGTTGCAGATGGACTTACTGTTTCCATTAAGTATCATCCGCGTATTGCAAAGGTATTGCTTGATAATAAAAAAGTAAAAGAAATTGAGAATTATTATAAAAAATGTGCTGATGATGGTGCAACATATGAGGATATCGAAGCAAGTAAGAAAGCAATGAGCTCTATGGAAATAATTCTTGGTGAGCCTTCCAGACTTGAGCGTCTTGCTACAGATATCCACAACCATTATGTTGCGTCTTGTGCAGGTGATCCGGATAGAATACAAAAAGCAATGGTTGTATGTTCTAATAGAAAGATTGCTTATGCATTATTACAGAAGTTTAAGGATAAATACCCAGAATGGTTTGAGGAAAAGAAATCACCGGATGGGGTTTCTGTAACAGAAGAGGAACTGAAAGAATTGAAACCGATGCCATTTATGGCAATGGTATCTAGTGTCGGCAGTAATGATGAAAAAGATATGTATGATTATCTTGGCGGAGTTAAAAATGATAAGCGTTCAGAAGAATTGGATGCTGCTTTTAAACAGGAAAAATCAAATTTCAGTATTGTCATTGTTGTAGATATGTGGATTACGGGCTTTGATGTTCCTTGCCTTACATATTTATATAATGATAAACCTCTCAAAAAGCATTTGCTGATACAGACAATAAGCCGTGTAAACAGAAAATATCCGAGGAAAGAATATGGTATGGTTATCGACTATATTGGTATTCGCGACAATATGCGTGAAGCCATGAAGGTATATGGAGGAGATACATCTGTTGCACCGACATCCGATGATGTTGAGCAGGCTACATCAGTGTTTAGAGAAGAACTAGAAGTGTTGAAAAACATGTTCACAGGTTATGATTTATCACCATTTTTAAATCCGGAATGTGATCCTATAGAACGATATAGACTTCTTGCAAAAGCAGCAGAATATGTATTTGTATCAACAGAAGAATTACAGTCGGAAGGAAATAATGGTGTTCAGAAAGTTTCCTTCAAAACCTATTTTTTAAAGACAGTAAAACGAATGAGGGCAGCTTTTGATATTTGTCAGCCTTCCGGTTATCTTGGAGAAGAAGAATCTGCACTTGCACAATGCTTTATGGCTATAGCTGGTTTTGTTCGTAAAATGAGTGGAACAAGTGAAGTGGATACAGATACCATGAATCGTGCAGTTTCCAAAATGGTTGTAGAAGCATTGAAATACAATCAGGTGGAAAGTGTTCTTGAAAGTGGAGAGGAAGAAGATATTTTTTCTCCGGAATATTTTGAAAAATTATCTGATGTCAAAATGCCGGCAACTAAATTGGAACTTCTTGTCAAAATGCTTCGTAAACAGATTAAGGAATACGGAAAAGTCAATCAGTTAGCTGCAAAATCATTTCAGGAAATGTTGGAAAAGACGATTGCAGAATATCATGAAAGACGTAAACATCTTACAGCGGAAGAAGCTGGAGAAACACAGGAAAAGGCATCAGAGGATATTATTAGGATTGCCACGGAACAGGCTTTAGCAATTCTTCGTCAAATGAACGAAAACAGAGAAAGTTTTCGTAAAATCGGTTTAACCTTCGAAGAAAAAGCATTCTATGATATTTTGATTTCACTTCGAGACCAATATAACTTTGAATATGGAACAGATAAAGAAGTTGATGGTGTTGTAGTAAATGATAAATGTAAAGCATTAGCTAAGAAGATAAAAGATATTATTGATACAAAATCCTCATTTGCAGATTGGCTCAATAATCAGAATGTTCGGAATGATTTAAAATTTGAAATAAAGATATGTCTGGTTAAGAATGGTTATCCGCCTCAGTATAGTCCGGAAGTATTCAACAAAGTTATGGAACAGGTGGAGAATTTTGAAGAGTATTCCGTAACAGAAGATATAGGAAATGAAGCAGCTAAGACTGCAAAGATTTATCAATATGAGCCAGAGTATAATGTGATGAAGGTGGCGGAAGATTCGGCACATTATGGTGATTCAAAAAATAATCAGTAGGGGAGGCACTGAAGATGAAGTACATTTTTTTCTATGATGAAACAGAGCATAGTAGAAAGATTAATTATGAAACTGTTACTGCGAATAATTACTATGATAATTTCATAACTGGAATTGTAGGGTGGAAAGCAGAAGAAGATGAATGTATTTCTGACAGATACCTTGCTTTTGAATCGAAGTATGCTTATAGAAAAAAAGACGGAGAATTAAAGAGCCAGACCATGAAAGCAAAAGATTTTAGGCTTGGGTTTGCTTCTCTTAATAATCATACGATTGAGTTTTATGAAGACCTTGTATCATTATTTGATGAGAAAATAATTATTTATTTCTCTGTGTTTAGCAAAATAGAGTATGTTATTAGCCAGTTGTTTGTAAATTATCATAGTTCTATGTTTGTTGATGTTGATTACATGAAATACTCAATAATTAAGGCTATCAATGTATATCGACCACAAAATGTGATAGAAGCAATTTATAAAGAACCACAAATATTTGTTAAAGAACTACGGTCTTTTTTAGAAGATAGGATTATTAAAAATCAAGCGAATACTACTTTGAAAGAGCATGAGAATCAAGCATTTGAGGAAATACATATACTCCTTGAGGACACAGAGGTACCCGAAACATTAGATTGGTCCTATTTTGCACCTTTTGATGGATTTAAGAAGTTATTGACAGAGATGAATATTTATGAATATCAGTTGATGATTGACCGAGAAGGGAAAGAATCTCATACATTGAATTCTGCAATAGATGTAGGTCTTGAAAATGTCACCGAAGAAGATTCTAAGGATTATGTTGGAATCAGAATGGCTGATTTGCTTGTTGGATTAATATCTCGATTGATGCAATCATTGAAGATATCATTAACCGGAAATTATAAAGAAGGGGAAATTAAGAAGACTCTTTTGGATTCTGGTTGGTTTGCATTGAATCAAAGACAGCTTGATTTGTATAAAAAATTATATCGGGTAATTTGTGAGAATAATGACTATTGGTACAAATCTTTTTCTGGAATTTATTCGGATGATTTGGTGGCTTTTGTAGCACTTCTTCAATTTGTGAATCATTTTTCAGATGCAGATGAGATTCGTAATAGTAAGATAGAAATGCAACCAGAATATTATAATGCTTTTGTCTGCGAGAGCTTGAACGAACGTTATAAAATAATGAGGAACAAATTACCGATTGATCCTATAGTAGAAGATGGCAAAGATTATTTTTATAATCAAAGAGGTGCAAAGGTTTATAAGGATATTAACAAGCAACCTATGTTGCCATTACATAGTGGACAGAATGAGTTTTATGTTCTTTCAGTTGGATTTTCACAGAATGGAACTCCATTAGTAACAATCTCTGAAAATGATAAGCCGATATGTTATAGGTTGCCGGAGGATTATGGAGAATGGGCAATGAATGTAGTTGGAATGGCTAATATGGGTGAAAGATTATTCCCATCTAAAGTAGTGTTTTCGTTAATTGACGGAAGGTATTGGGTTGATATTTTATAACTTTTAGGGAGTTCAGTAATTTATATTTATAGTATTAAAAAGTAGGTGAATAGATGGAAAAAATTTTTTCGTATAATGTAGATATAGACAAAACAGCATATATGAATTGGAGAACCAGACAGCATCAACCCATTCATGATATGACGATTATTGCTGATGGATACATGAAGGCAGCGATAATGCTTGCACAAGATTGTTTGCAGGATAATGGAGATAAAAAGGCGGATATTGTAGTTTTCCCAATGCTGTTTTCGGCAAACCATGCAATAGAGTTGTATCTAAAATCTATAAACTGGTCTTTGAATATGTTGCTTAATGAGAAAGAGTCCTTTTGCGGAGGGCACGATATCAGGCAGATATGGCATACAGTAAAAAAACGTATGATAAGTTTTGAATCCGATAAAGACCAAAGAAAACAATTTAAGGAAATGACAAAAGAACTCGACGACTATATTTTAGAATTATATGACAAAATAGATAAAGACCATAATGCTAATGCAAAGATGAAAAATATGGATTTTTCACGGTATCCGTTTAATACGGATGACGAATATCATTTTTATATTGAGAACTATGGAAATGAGGTTGTAGATTTGGAACTGTTTGTGGAGGTATTCAAAAAAATAGGTGATAACTTAAATTGTATTGCTGGATATTATGAAGAAATGGCAACGTTTGTTCCTGATTATGATTGAGAGAAGGAGTACACCGAATGATAGATATATATACAGAAAAAAAAGATTCTAAAGACTGGATTCTTCAAAACGACTTGTATTTCAATTTAAATACAAGTAATGAAGAAATGTCCTCAAATGAAGTAAATCTCATTCAGCAAGTAGATGAGGCGAAGTTGACACCAGATAAGCATATTGAAACAAAATATGGTTTAGGTACAATCCGTAATTTGTCATCTGGCTGCAAGACATTACTTAATATTGTAAAGCATCCTGATAAGGTGGTGAATGTAGAAGAATGTGGTCCGAATGTGCTTAAAATAATTTTTACTATGGATAATATAAAGATTTATATGTCCAGACCATCGCTTTTTGATCTCCCGGATGATGTGCAAATCAGATTCAATGATTCTGATATAGTGACCGGAGGGAGAGGATATAATGCCTGGTGGGGCAAGGAGTATGAAAGGAGAGAAGCAGATGATTTATAAGAATATTACATTTAAAGCAGATCCATTTTCATACAATCTGGAATTTGACGATAGAATAACTCTTGTTGGCGGAGATAGCGGTACCGGTAAAACTGTGCTTTATGAAATGTTAGAAGATTTACGATTAACTGATGAGTACAAAGCTATAAAATTGTTTAATTATAAATCAGATAATTTCTCAGAATCGATTGAACAGTGCAGAGATAGTTTTATTGTAGTCGATAATGCAGATAATTTGATTAATGATGAGGTCAGACGTTTTATTAATTTTGAGCCGTCGAATCAATATATGCTTTTCCTACGAAATTGCGACGGACTAAATGTATCTGATAAGAGCTTTAAGGTGTTGAAGTTTGACAATAATAGGATAACACTGGAAGAGGAGTTGTGATATGAAGTATTTATGGACAGAAGATACCGGCGCAGGACTTCACTTCTGGGAATTGGTTAATCAACTTTTCTTTGATGATGCATTTGTAATCGAAAGCAAGGGAAGCAATCAAGGCTTATTGGATGCGTTGTCAGATATTGACATAAAAGAGGACGATAAGTATTATATTGCATTTGATTATGTGGTTGATAATCAGGATATTCGTAACAAGTATCGTATGTTGAAATCAATAGCAGATAAGGCAGAAGGGAAGATTATAATTTTGGATATGATTTGTTATGAATACCTGATCCTTGCTTTTGATAAGCTTGTGGCATGGACAGGCACTGGAAAGATAGATAAAATCAAGATTCGTGAAGAGGTTTTATCAGCAATAGAGAATCATAGAATCAACTTGTCAAAGATTGATGATGAGAAGACATTACAGTACTTGGCAGGTTTTAAGAGATACTCTACAGAGCGTGTGATGAAATCATTGGTGGGTGAATTTACACAAAACGAGAAGTGGTCCGTTAAGGGGGGACTTATGGGCGAGTGTTGGTATAAGGATTGCTGTGTGTCGGAACATCCGGATAATCTGAGGTGTGGTAAGCCGGAGATTGAGGATGGGAATGAGAAGATGAGGATGTTGATACAGTCGGAGGAAGTGCAGAAAATTTTATCCACTATTATAGTATAAAACCGAGCACATATTGTGAAATTATTAAGAAAAAACCTCAGTGATTACTTGAATTGGGTGTATAAATAAAGGATTTTCGCTTATGAAAGAAAAAATAAAAGATACTATAGTCGATTTATTATTAGATGGTGTTAAAGAAAAATTAGATAGTGTTAAGGAAAATTATAAATGGCAAAAGCTATTTGTTTCAACAGGGGATTTTTTTGTGAATAATCCGGATGTTTTGGTGAAATTTGAAGATGATTTATATTCCGTATTTTCAAAGGATAATCTAATTAGGATAGCGAAAAGATTAAAAGATAAGAATGGATATGATTTTTCGCAATTACTTCATAATGAGTTATATGATTTGATGGTGAGTTATGAAATTCCGATAATGGAGACAGAAACGTATATTCATCACTTTATGCAGGTTATAATAACTTATTTAGAAGAAAATGATTCGGATAAAGCATTGGAAATGTTTTTGGGTGATATGAGAAAGGAAATCGGAACTTATTTTGCTGCATTAGAATCAAAATTAGAATTAGTTTTAAATCAAATCTCAAATTTAAATAAAGAGAAAATAACTACCTATTCAATAGCGGATATTGATGCGCAGATTAGGAGAGAAACAAAATATAAAGGAATGGGACTTGATTTTTTCAAACTTGATGATGAACAATTTGAATTAAAATTCCAAAATTCTCTAAATGATACAAAGATATATGTTGTTGGAAAATCGAGAGAAGAGACAACTTATAGAATTTTAAATGAATTAAAAAATAAGAATTCGAAAAGAATCACATTGGTGGTTAAGTCGGAGAAAGAGTGGAATAAATTACAACATTCAAATTTGTCAGGGAATATTTTAGTGCCGTTTTTTTATGCAGATAGGATAGTGGTAATTCCTAATAATACCAATATTTTTATATATGGTGAAGATGAACCTTGCTATACACAAAATAAATTGATTCTGAGAAAAAGAACAAAAAGAAATATTATAGATTCATTAGAAGAACTTGGTATAGATGCAAATGAAGCCTATAAGATGGTGGATAATACCCATGGATTATATGTGCCATTAAAGAAAAAGCTTTTTGATGGTGCGATGTATGATAAGCCAGATTGGGTAGAAGGCCATTCAGATGTGGTTATAGCTGCTCTTTTATGTGGTCAATGGACTGAAGCAACTGGAGATGTATTGGTTTTCGAAGAATTGTCTGGAAAAGCATACAGTGACTGCAAAAAAGAATTGGGAAAGTATTTACATAGAGAAAATCCATACATAGTATCGAATAATAGCTGTAGAGGGAGCAATATGCAACTTGCTAGTGTAGAAGATGCATGGGAAGAGTTGGATCTTTATATAAATGATGAGATGTGGGATAAATTTATAAGTCTATTTTATGAGGTTTTGATAGAATCAGAGCCTATTTTTGAGTACCCTTTTGAAAAGCATTTTGAGGCGAGTATTTACGCAAAGAAACCAGAGTGGTCTCCAACGTTAAAAAAGGGGATGATAAGAACTCTTATTATGCGTGCGTATTATAGAGGGCATGAAGAAAATCAAAAGCAAATTGATAATATAGTAGCAAAAGTTTTGGATACTATTACCAGTAAAGAAAGATGGGGATATATTTCACAATATTTGCCAGAGTTGTGCGAAGCTTCACCGGAAAGTGTTTTAAGAAAACTAGAATCTGAAATAGAGGTATCCCAAGGCTTAATCGACTTGTTTGCAGAAAAAGGTGGAGACTTTATGACAAGTCGACATTACTATACTAATGTTTTATGGGCCGTAGAACAACTAATTCAGCAAAAGAAATATGTTGCAAGAGCTTTGGAGTGGTTATGGGAGATTGACTCACATAATATTAAATTTAGTATAAGTAATAGCCCTAAAGGTGTGTTAGATGTGGTCTTTTGTGCTTGGATTAATGAGAGTGCATTGACGGTTGAACAGAAAATTGAGTTAGCAAGGAGTGCAATTGAACGATATCCAAATGCTTGGGATGTTATTGCATCTAAATTGCCACATGGTACAAGTTCAATATGTTCAACATTGAATACACCTAAATACAGAAGAATAGATGAACCAGAAGAATTATACGTACATGAAGTAAATAAAACATATATTGAATATCTGAGAATGTGCATTGATAGAGCATACACGGGCGCTGACAGATGGATTAAAATACTTCAGCATGTAAAGTCTTATGATATAAATATTCAAAAAGAAGTATTTGAAAAATTAGTGTTTATTTGTAAAAAAATGAGTGACGAGGAAAAAATCAGGATAAAAAATGAAATAAGATATGAGATATTTAGACACAGATATTTTGAAGATGCAGATTGGAGTATGCCACAAGAAGTATTGCGTGAATATGAATGTGTAATGAATAAAATAGTTGTAGGTGAAAAGATTTATGACTATTTGTATATTTTTTCGCATGTATATGATTTTCCGTTGCTTAATCCTATTCCATATTCTAAAGAAGAAAACACAGAAATACATAATCAAAATTATATATTAAGAGAGGAAGAGATTAATGCAAGAATCAAGAAATTTAAGGAGAAAGGATATTCAATAGATAGATTAATTCAATTGGCTGTGAAGGAAAAATATGACGTAGTAGGTGAAGTTCTGGCACAGTTTTATTGTGAGGGGTTGTTTGATGAGAAAGTATTTTGCTCTTTAATGGAAAATGATAAAGAAGGAAAATATGTTTATGACTATGTAAGCTGTCTATATAGAAAAGGAATTATAGATTTAAGCGAGGTTATAGAAAAGGTTAAAAGTATATCTGATAATAAAAATCTTCTAACAAACTTGATTTCATTAGAATTTGTAGAGAATTATGAAAATGCTCTTATTGTAAAGGAAAATGAAGATATCAAGAAGATGTATTGGAGCAGAAATGTACGATTAAGGATATCAGATAAAGCGGAGCATAGAGTGTTTATATGGGCGATAAATGAGTGTAAAAAATATGGTTCATTCAATACATATTTAGAATTGCTATATGATATAAAAGATAAAATTTCTGTTCAAGAATTATATAAAGCTACACTTGAAATATCTGATATAAAAAGTGATGTTGCTAGTTCTATGACTGATTATTACCTTAAGGAAATATTTAATATTCTTCAACAAACTTTTATAGATGATGATGAAAAATGTGCAGAATTAGCAACATTAGAGTGGATGTGCAGAAATGTGCTTGAATGGGAGCATATGAAATGTATGCAAAAGATTATGAAGGATGATCCGACCTTCTATGCGTTATTAGTTAGTATTATATATAAGACGGATGACAATGAAAACATTGACGAAGAAAAGAGAAAATTGGCCAATAAGGTTTATTCGGGTTTTGATAAAGCAAAGTTTTGCCCAACAGAAAAGGATGGGGAAGTCATATATGAAAATCTGAAAAAGTGGATAGAGAAGTTTAAAGAGCTACTGATTAACCAGAAGCAAGAAAGACTATTCGGGAATTTGGTCGGTCGTCTATTAGCATATTCACCAATTGGCGAGGATGGTTATAGTCCGTGTGAAGCTGTGCGTATGGTTATAGAAGAATATTATACAGATTCGTTAAAAACCGCCTATGTGGTGGCAGAAGAGAACAAACGCGGAGTGCATACGGTTGATGCTGGTAAATCTGAGCTTATATTACATCAAAGATATCAAAAGAATGCGGAAGCATTACAAGAACGTTATCCTTATACCGCAGATATATATTTTGCAATTAGCGATAATTATAAACGCGAAGCTGAATATGAAAGAAAGCGTGCAGAAGATGAATGGTAGGAAAAAATATATAGGTGAATTGTATGGCTTCTATAGAAAGAATAGGTCTATTGGAAAAGGCGGCAATGGAGCTGTGTATGAAGTCGAACTTCTATCCGGTAATGGATTGAATTTTCCTGTGGTGGCTAAATTTTTTGAATATGAAGGTCCAGATAAAGAAAAAAGATATAAGAGGTTTAAGAACGAGATAATTGCTTTAAATGAGTTGAAGGATATTGATGGCATAATGCAGGTGCTCGATAAGAAATGTCCTGAAGATATACCTCGAACTATGGATGAAGCATGGTATCTGATGCCTAAAGCTAAACCATATAAGCTTACGCGCACATCTAATTTATATCTTAAAATAGTAGATATGCTTCAGTTGGCACGAATTATACAATGCATCCACGAGAGGAAAGGAGCACATCGAGATATTAAGCCGGAAAATATTTTGATATTAGATGAACGATTAGTTTTTTCCGATTTTGGTTTGTATTGGGGAAAAGAAGAGGAACGGCTTACAGAATTTAATGAGCGAATAGGACCATATAAAATAATGCCACCAGAATTAGAGAATGTGCAAACTGATTTGGACTTAGATTTTAGACCTTCGGATGTATATTTATTTGCTAAGGTATTATGGATGACATTGAAGGGTGATAATATTGGTTTTCGGGGACAATACCAACGAGGAGATGTTCAGATTTTTCTAAATAAAGAGAATTTTGGTGATGTAATTACACTAGAGCCAATACATAAATTAATAGAGCAGGCTACTTTTGAAGATATGAACAAAAGAATATCGATTCACCAATGTATTGATTATTTGGAATTGCAACTTAATTTATTGAACGAGAGGGAACGCGAACTGCTTTCTGATGAGTTAGTTAGTCAGTTGCTTTATGATGAACATAGTAAAATGGTTATTGAACGTGCCAAGCCGGATGAGTTGATATATGAAGATGAAGGTACTATTTTTAGTATGTTAAGAGGTGTCATTCCGATATCCACAATCATGGTCAAATCACTTAATGATGAGCAAAAGGCAAAGCAGATTCAGCTGACGGATTTTCAGGTTGGCTCAGGTGGCATATGCAAGATGCTTTATTTTAATAATGGAATTAAAGTCAAAGAATATATAATGGAAATAAATAAAATGACTTATTCTCATTTAAATTTAGATATTGTACTTGAGTTAAATGATATTGATGCAGTTGATAAAGAATATGTTGCATATTCAGAAACAGTGCACGGATTTGGAAATGTATATCCTAAGATACTTTTTTCTTCAAATGAAAAGATTATTATAAAGAGAAAGGAATAAGAAATGACTGAATATATTATTGCCATTATAACAGCGATTACTTCGTTTATAGGTGCATATGTTGCATCATCATTAGCAATGAAAAATATAAAGCAAGAACAATATTTTGCAGAGAAAAAAAGGATATATTATGAGTTGGTAACCATATTACCTGATGTTGAAAAATTTTCGGCTCAATCAGACTATATGGATGGAACGGAAGGAAATTGTGGTGCTGAAAATAAAATTTCTATTATGAAAATACAGTTGGAGGATGCAGAAAGTAGGAAGCAAAAATTAATAGGGCAAGCCGGTGTTACCAAAGAACGTATGTATGATATTGATACAGAGATTAGTAATCTAAAATATAAGATAGAAAAACATGAAGAATACCTAACTCAAATGCGAGAGCTTAAAGATAAAATCTATAAATTTGAGTTGGCGGGGAATAGAAATTTGTTGCGTATTTTTGCATCTACGAATGTATGGAGCAGCTATGTAAGATTTAATGTTGCTTTAGACAATGAATATTTATGTAACATTGGAGTGAAAAAAGAGGATATTATTTATCATATTAATGACTTGATTGCATATATGAGAATGGATTTGTCAGGTGGGTGCAAATAGAAAATAAGAGAAGATGTCTGTTAAGGCTGCATGAGCACATAGTATCCACCTGAACTTATCCTTTCTCGTGGTACTAATATTTCAAAATCTCACACCCGAAAGCCGGTGGAACCGAAAATAGATTTTGTCAGTTAAAAAGTTTTTCTTGCAAAACGACATATTCGATTCTATAATTTAGTTATGGATATGCAAGCCAACCGCAGATGATTCTGTCAGTAGTATTTACTGGCTTGAAATCCAATGGAACCATATACAATGATGTAAAAATGCACTGGTACTGGAATGGTACTAAAAGCAGACAGAACGATATTGAATAGGAATAAAACGTGCATATTTTAATACGGATATGTATAGAAAATGAACGAAAAATAATATCTTGCACATCAAACTTTGCGAGTTTGAATAAAGTAAAAACAGCGGGAAGTCTTGAAAATCAAGGCTTCCTGTTTTCTTCGTCTACAAAATGTCGCTAAAAAGTGACGAAAAGTTATAAACTGAGTATGGTAAGTCTGAAGGTAAGGCTTTTCGGAGATCTGTTTATATTATATAATAATTGGCAGAGTGTACAGTGTGTATAAAGGAGCAGAACTAAATGAAAATTAAATGTGTTAATTCACATTTGTTCCAATAATGTATTTACAAGCGGCAATCGAGAATGTAGAGAAGATGTTACAATCAACATTCTTTGATATTCCCAATGATCAAAAATAAGAGGTAAAAAATGAGTAGTGTTGCAAGGCCAATTATTAAGCAAATTAAAGATAGTCGTGACGCTTTAGATTTCTTTGAGAAAGTATCGCTGCCTAAGGAAGATGAGAAAACGCAAGACATTATAATGAATTTTCCAACGGTTTATATTCATAATTGGCAGGAATCTGGAGATTTTGAAGTATATGTAGGTGAGTCGAATGATATTTTCAAAAGAACGCGCCAACATTATGATGCAGCTTCGGACAAGTCCAGATGGCAAAGTAAATTGTTAGAAAAAGATGCAAGCCTTTTTATAATAGGACATGAGCATTTTAATAAATCTTTAACTCTTGACATAGAGAACCGATTAATGCATTACATGATGAGCGTAGATCGTGTGAAGCATGTGTATAATTTGAGAGATAATCCTCAGACAAGTTATTATCCAATGGAGGAATTGGATGATATATTTGGTAAAATTTGGGGCGGACTTCGAAAAGAAAATAAGGAGTTATTTCCGTCGGAAAGTGCAATAAAAGATTCTGCAATATACAAAGCGTCACCACTACATAAACTTACGAAGGAGCAGGAAAAAGCAAGAGATCTGATCATTCATAAAGTTTCAAATGCACTGAAAAACAACGAAACGAGACAACTTATTTTTATTGATGGAGAAGCCGGAACGGGAAAGACAGTTTTAAATAGCAGTACATTTTATGAACTGTATTGTCAGGCTGAAGAAAATAATAGAAATTTAAAATGCTTTTTGCTGGTTAATCATGATGAACAGATTACGGTATATGAGCAGATAGCGGAAAAGCTTGGCTTGATTGAAAAATATGGACAAGTTGTAGGCAAACCCACGACTTTTATTAATAATCATTCAAAGGATGAACCGGTTGATGTTGCATTTGTGGATGAAGCTCATTTACTTCTTACACAAGGAAAACAATCGTATCGTGGTAAGAATCAATTGAATGATATTATGGATCGGGCTCGTGTGACGGTGGTCATGTTTGATGAAAATCAGATACTCACAACGGAGCAGTTTTGGGAGGCACAGATTCTTGAACAATATAGGAATCAGGCCAAACTGGAAGAGAATCATATAGTTTTGAAAAAGCAGCTTCGTATGCAGGCTGATCCGGCAACGATGGATTGGATTGATTCTTTCACAAAGGAAAGACGAGTAAAGAAAATTCCAAATACATTCGGTGGATATGCGATTAAAATTTTTGCCAATCCAGAATTACTTGATTTAGAAATTCAGAGACGAGCACAAGAAAGTGATTCGGCTTTATCAAGAGTAATTGCCACATATGATTGGCAATATAGTTCTAACCATAAGATGGAAGATCAAGTAATGAAGTATTGGGAAGTATTAATCGGAAAATGGCATAAACCATGGAATCGTGAATTGGAGTCAGAACTATCGAAGAAAGAAAAACGAGATATTAAAGGTTTGGCATGGGCCGAGCAACCGCAGACTATTAATGAAGTTGGATCAACATTTACAATACAGGGATTTGATCTTAATTATGCAGGCGTTATTTTAGGTCCGTCTGTAAAATATCGGGATGGGAAGATTATATTTGATCCGACGGCTAGCAAGAATGAAAAAGCGGTGCGTAATAGAACCTTGTCAGATGGTACAAAGCAGAAGTTTGGAGAAACATTAATTCAACATGAAGTAAGAGTATTAATGACACGTGGTGTTAATGGAATGTACATATACGCGTGTGACCCAGAACTTCGAGCTGCATTGTTAGAGGCTGCAAAATAAGGAGCAACCATGAAGTTAAAGAATATTGTGATTGTGGTAGACAATATAGAACAATCTGTCAAATTTTATAAGAATCTGTTTGGTTTACAGGTGATTATGAGACAGGATGGTAATGTTATAATGTCAGAGGGACTTGTATTACAGGATGCAGAGGTATGGCGTGAAAGTACAGGAATAGCTACGACTCCGCATAACAACATGGCAGAACTGTATTTTGAAGAAAATGACATGGAAGGTTTTATTAAGAAACTTGAATCGTATGATCTTGCAATCCGTTATGTTACGGAAATGACGGAACTTGAAGGTGGACAGAAGGTTGTAAGGTTTTATGATCCGAGCGGAAATCTCATCGAGGTGCGTACACCGTTAAGAAATTATTAGAGACAACAGATGCATTTGATAAATGCAAGGGAGGATAATTATGAAACAAGAGACAATAGACAGAATTCGAAAATTTACGGAAGACAGAGACTGGGATCAGTTTCATGCACCTGCGAATCTCGCGAAGTCAATCGTGATTGAAGCAGCAGAACTATTGGAGTGTTTTCAGTGGGCGGATGATGAATATGATCTGCAACATGTGAAAGAGGAACTGGCGGATGTTATCGTTTATAGTCAGAATTTGCTGGACAAGTTAGGACTTGATGTGGACGAGATCGTAAACATGAAGATGACAATGAATGAAGCAAAGTATCCGGTCGAGAAAGCAAAAGGCAGTGCGGCAAAGTATGACCAGTTGTAACAACTGAATTCACCTTGTGCAATTTTTGCACAAGATGAGAATGCAAGTGACGCAGTGGTGAAGCAATCAAAAGAAGGTGATCAGAATGGGGCTTTTTAAGAAGAAAAGTATCGTCAAGTCCTACGATAAGGAAAATAAGAGACCGGTAATCAAGGCGAGCATATGCAATGGGGAACAGGTTGCCGGTTTTAAGGATATCCATACAGGTAAGATCGAAGAGGTTATGCTGATCAGAAGTCAGGCAGATCTGGAGAATTTTAAAGCTATGTATGGAATTGACGAGGCGATAACGAAAGAATACTGAGCAGATAAAAAGATATCGGGAAAGGATGAAAAATGGTAAAGAAAATAGTACGTGATCCACTTTTTCTTGCACAGAAGTCAGTGGAGGCAACAGAGGCGGATCGGCAGGTCGTGACGGATTTGCTGGATACTTTGAAAGCAAATTTAGATCACGGTGTTGGGATGGCTGCAAATATGATAGGGATTCAGAAAAATATCATTGTGGTGGCAGCGGGACCGTTTCAGTTCCCGATGATCAATCCGGTGATCACGAAGAAAGACGGTGCGTATCAGACGGAGGAGGGATGCCTGTCGCTGGATGGGGTGCGTCCATGCACCAGATATCAGGCAATCGAAGTGGATTATCTGGATCAGAATTTTAAGCAGCAGCATGGAAAATATTCCGGCTGGACAGCACAGATCATCCAGCATGAGATAGACCACTGCAATGGAATTGTGATATAGGGCGTATGTCAAAAATTATTTTGCAAGGTAAAAATCAATGAGAAGGAAGTTTCTTTTCATTGATTTTTTTTGCTTGACGATAACCAACGGTTAGTGTATTATAGAGATAACCAATGGTTAGTCACGAAGAGGAGAAGACATTATGAAACATTACATTGAGATACAAAGACTTAGAACAGAAGATGTAGTTATAGATGATAATTTAACGTTAGAGAAGAATACACAGGCCTTTTTAAAAGGTGACATCATCAGCATTACAGAGAAAATAGATGGTGCCAATGCAAGTATTTTTTATGATAAGCACGTGCAGAAATTAAGATGTTTTAGCAGCAGGAACGAATTGGATTTTAGCAATCAGTTAAGAGGGTTCTATTCCTATGTGCAGGGATTAGACAGCAGCATATTTGCAGAATATCCGAATTACATATTTTTCGGAGAATGGTTGGTAAGTCATACGGTGATCTATGACGAAGAAAACTATAATAAATGGTATTTATTTAGTGTATATGATTCCAAGACGCAGAGCTGGCTGGAACAGGAATTTGTAAAAAAATTTGCCCATGATCATGGCTTCTACTATCCGCATGAATTGTATTATGGACAATTTATTGATTGGGACCATTGTATCAGCTTTTCCAACAATCCAGCGTATGGAACACAACAGGAAGGTATTGTGATAAAAAATCAGACAGCGCTTAAGGAGAACCGTGGTCCACATATCTTGAAATATGTTAATCCTACTTTTAAGGAAATTCAAAAAAGAAATCATAAGAAAAAAACAGAGGATCCTAATAAGCTGAAGGAGAAGGCTGAGGCGGAGGAATATATCCGTATGATCGTGACAGATGCAAGAGTGTTGAAATGTTATCATAAATTGGTTGATGATGGAATACTGCCGGAAAAACTTGAATTAAAGTATATGAAAGAAGTGGCGAGGAATCTTCCTAAGAAGGTGTATGAAGACTGTGTAAAAGAAGAGATAGAAATATTAATGAAAGCAGGGGAATATGCTGGAAAGCTATGTAATAAGGTTACGATGGAAATTATAAAAAATAAATTAAAACTGACGCAATAAAGCAAAGGCGAATTATTTAAGGAGTTTATGGGCATATGCAAGCAATCGACCGCCCAAATCATTTTGTTCTTTGATCATTTTGACAAGTGCATATAATTCAGGTGTCTCGTTTGACGATATCATAATATAATCGGCTTCCATTTTATCAGAAGTACCATAAAGAAAGTCAACATTACAGTTAAAGGTCTGGGCGATATAGCATACGGTCTGATAGGAAGGCTCTCGTTCGCCTTTTTCGTATCGACCGTAAGCCATGGCTGATATATTAAGGCGGCGGGCTGCTTCTGCTTTATTTATATTAAGCGAAGTTCTTAATTGTAGTAAACGTTCCGGTTGAAAATTCATAATAAGGATCCTTCTTTATGAAAAAATATTGGTAACCAAAGGATATTGTAATTGATATATTGGAAAATGACAATATTATTATTGATATTAATATTGGAGTTATTTGATGTTGTTTAAAATTGAATAACGTCGAATTATAAGATGAGGAATTTTACATAATCCTGATTTGAGGGACGTGGTATAATAAGTGCACAGGCAAATAAAGATAGAAGGTGAACGATTTGACACAAACACAGAGCAACCACCTGATCTTGGATTTCTCTCACGTATACTGTGACGAGAATATCCCACGCAATGATAAGCTTCACTGGATCCACTGTTCGGATATTCACGAGTGTGATCTGTATTGTTCTGATGCTGCGGCAGCAGAGATCCACCGGAGAATAGATCCGTATGGAACCAGAGGTATCCATTTTCTGGATTCCGGCAATTATCATTATGTGACCAAAATTATGACTGACCGCATCGACGAACCATTTTCTCTGATTCTGTTCGACCATCACACGGATATGCAGTCCCCGATGATCGAGGGGATGATCAGTTGCGGCGATTGGGCAAGAAGTGTATTGCTGGACAATCCGCAGCTGCAGCAATTGATTCTGATCGGACCGAAGAAAGCGGATATTCAGGCAATTTATAATGACAAAGAATTTACAGCGAAGCAGAAGAAGCGCCTGAAGGAGAAGCTGATCGCTTTCTCGGCGGAGGAGCTTCGCGCAGACGAAGGACACGAGAAAGTGGAACGGATCCGGATGGATGTACCGTTTTATATCTCCATTGATAAGGACGTTTTGGACGAACGGTATTGCGAGACGAATTGGAATCAGGGACGGATGTCACTCTCTTTGCTGGAGCATCTGCTGAGAGCATTTCTGGAAACCGGAAACATTCTCGGCATTGACATCTGCGGCGAATGCCAGCAGGGAATTCCGCTGCCGGAGTACATGGAGGCGGAGGAGAAGAACGCCGAGACAAACCGTAAGCTGTTTGAATTCCTGACGCATTACATACGGCGCAAATCCACAATTCCGCGGCAAAAGGCGCCGGATCACGATGAGAAAGCTTGAATTTCTGCTTTTATTTACGATAATTTCACAAAGATTTACATAACCTTGATAGCAGGTGGACAAAATTTTGTTTAGCATAAGATCATAAGGATGTGATGAAGAGTGAATAAGAAAAGCCATATTATTTTTACGAAAAAAATGAATATTGAGTTGCCGGCAGGTTGCCGCAGAGGTCTTTATCTTGGTTCCATTCTGCCGGATCTGTTAGTACACACGTATCTGAGAGGACACACCTGGAAGGCATCCGGAGAAAAGGTTTTAACGAAACTGAAGGAGCTGGAAGAACTTGGTACCTTAAATGTGTGGACCGGGATTCGTTTTGGAATGCTTCTGCATTATTTAGAAGACTTCTTTACGATGGCACACAGTAGATATTTTCAGGGAAATCTTGTGGAGCATATTCGCTATGAGGTAAGGCTGTCGCGCTATATTCGGGCGCTTTTTGCCGGGAATTATAAATTGTATGATGGTGATCCGGATAATACGCAGGTGTATTCGATGGAAGATCTGCATGAGCGTATCGTTTCACTGCAGAAGGACTATCAAAAGGAAATCAGGGAAGCAGAGGATGAGACGCTTTGCTTTGCAACGGATCTGGAATATATGAATATGGCGGTGCAGACCGTGGTTGGCTATATGATTCCTGTGATGAACCGGAAGACCAACATGTATTGCAGACTGGAAACCCGTGTGATGATTCAGATGCCGCAGAGATACCGCTTTTTATAATTGTGAGAGATTTGTGCGCTTGTTTTGAGGATACAGGACAAGCGCACACTTTATTTTCTTTACGCACATTTTACACAAATTCCCCATAAAAAAGATAGATACGAAAGTGAATGTAACGATATAATATTACATACTGATTTACACTCGGATGAGAGTATGGAACGAACTGTTGGTTCCGTGGTTGATGGCCGGGTAACGAATTGAAAGACCGATATCAGGAGACATATCAATTTCACGTCAAGGAGATAGAATGATTCGAGATCAGATATTGCAATGGATGATTGACCGATTGGAACGATTGAAATCACCCCGGACACGCGAACAAGTAAATAACTGTAGCACACAGAAGAAGGAGATCACAATGAAAAATAAAGCGTTGAAAGCAGAACCGTACATGATGAACCGCGAATTATCATGGTTAAAGTTTAATGAGCGCGTTTTGAACGAGGCGGGCAACCCGAGAGTACCGCTGGCGGAGCGATTGACATTTGCATCCATTTACCAGTCGAATCTGGATGAATTCTATATGGTTCGCGTCGGCACCCTGATGGATCAGATGGAAGCGCCGGAAGAAATCCGTGAGAACAAGACAAATATGACCAGCAAGGAGCAGGTGAAGGTGATTCTTGATGCCACAAGAGTGCTGGACAAAAAGAAGGACATTATCTACGAGCAGCTGATGGGCGAATTGGAGCCACAGGGAATCCGTATCATTAATTTCAATAAGCTCTCCGGAGAGGAAGGCGACCTGTTAGAGACGTATTTTGATCATGAGATTGCACCGTATCTGTCGGCGAATATTGTCAGCAAGCAGCAGCCGTTCCCATTCTTAAAGAACAAAGAAATCTATGCCGTTGCATTGCTTGGAACGAAGAGTAAGAAGACCAAGGTCGCGATTATTCCGTGCAGCAACAACGTGTTCAAGCGCCTGATCGATATCCCGACAAGACCGGGAACCTTTATGCTTTCCGAGGAACTGATCTTACATTTCCTGCCGAAGCTGTTCCCGAAGTATGAGGTTGTTGAGAAATCGCTTCTTCGCATTACGAGAAATGCGGATATTGATACGGAAACTATCTACGATGAGGATATGGATTACCGAGATGCGATGGAGAATCTGATCAAGCAGAGAAAACGCATGAATCCTGTCAGGATGGAACTCTCCAGAGAGATCAATAAGAAGCTGGTCAACGAGATCTGCAAATGCGTCAATGTGGACAAAAAGCATGTTTTCATGTCAAAGGTGCCACTGGATATGTCGTTTGTGTTTGCCATCCAGAATTACCTGAGAGGACAGGAAAAAGAGAACTTATTCTATCATAAGAGAAATCCTCGCATGACGGATCAGTTGAACGACAAAGAGAGCCTGATCGGGCAGGTTGAGAAGAAAGATGTACTGCTTTCCTATCCGTTTGAAAATATTAAGTCGTTTACGAATTTACTCTATGAGGCTGCAAAGGATGAATCCGTAGTCTCCATCAAGATGACATTGTATCGTTTGGCAGACAGAAGTCAGATCGTGGATGCACTTGTCGATGCAGCAGAGAATGGCAAGGAAGTTGTCGTCTTAGTAGAACTTCGTGCGCGTTTTGATGAGGAGAGTAACATTGAGTATTCCAGAAAACTGGAAGAGGCAGGCTGCCGTGTCATCTATGGCCTGAACGGATTTAAGGTCCACTCCAAGCTTTGTCTGATCACTAGAAAGACAGGAGATGGTCTTGCGTATATCACACAGGTCGGAACCGGAAACTATAACGAGAAGACATCCAAGCTCTACACAGATCTCTCTCTGATTACGGCAAATCAGGAGATTGGAAAAGAAGCAGCGGAAGTATTTGCCTGTCTCTTAAGAGGAGAAACGATTGAGGAGACACATCTTCTTCTGGTTGCACCGAAGTGCCTGCAGAACAAGGTGCTTGCGATGATCGACGAAGAAATCGAACATGCAAAGAAGAATGAGCCGGCCTATGTCGGAATCAAGATCAATTCGCTGACAGACAAAGTCATTATTGAGAAGCTTGTGGAGGCTTCCCAGGCAGGCGTCAGGATCGAGATGATCGTTCGCGGAATCTGCTGTATGATTCCACAGATCAAGGGTTACACAGAAAATATCACGGTGATCAGCATTGTCGGAAGATTCTTAGAGCATTCAAGAATTTACCGCTTTGGAACACCGGAGAGAGAAAAGGTATACATTGCTTCTGCGGATTATATGACGAGAAATACCGTGCGCCGTGTGGAGGTTGCAGCGCCTGTATTAGATGATAAGCTTCGTCAGAGACTCGACGATATGTTTGATACGATGATGCGCGATGATGAAAAAGGCAAACGTCTGAATGCAAAGGGCAATTATGAGGATCGTATCGTAAATGATACCAAGCTGGATTCACAGGAATTGTTTTACGAGCAGGCATACCAGAACGCGCAGAAGAACGCATAACCCTGGCGGGCGTTTTTTACATGGATTTACAATAATTTCACAAATCTTTACAGGGACATGATAGCAGGGCGAATGAATTGTGTTTAGCATATAAGTAAACGTTATAGAAAGAAGGAACGTAGGATATGCCATCAACCTATGCACATTATCGAATGGGACAGGAAGTTGCACTTCGGGTTCCCAAATGGAAGAAAAATATCATTGACAAAAACAAAGAGTTATTCAATATCGGTCTGCACGGACCGGATATCCTGTTTTATTATCACCCGCTGGCTTCGAACCGGGTGAATGAAATCGGGTACCGGATGCATGAACATTCCGGAAGCGAATTCTTTGAGGAAGCGGCGAAAGTAATCCGGGAAAAGGATCATGATGCGAGGTCTCTGGCCTATGTGTATGGCTTTATCTGCCATTTTGCTTTGGACACAACCTGTCACGGTTATATCGATGACAAGATTGCAGAAAGCGGGGTCTCACACGCGGAGATCGAGGTGGAATTTGACCGGAACCTGATGCTTGAGGATGGATATGATCCAATCACACATAAATTGACGAAACACATTGTACCCTCGGAGAGCAATGCAGAGATTATCGCACCGTTTTTTGCGACAACGACGCCGGATGAAGTGCAGGAGGCGCTGCGCGAAATGATCCGGTATAACGATCTGCTGATCGCACCGTCCAAAATCAAGAGAAAACTGATTTATGCGTTGCTGCGTATCTCAGGCAATTATAAGGAAATGCATGGTCTGCTTGTCAATTATGTGGCCAATCCGGAGTGTGAAGACAGCACGAGGATCCTGCGCCAACTTTATGATATCGCCTTGGAGCGTGCCGTAAAACTGATCAGCGAATATGACAAATATCTGATCGGAGAGCAGAGGCTGGATCCAATCTATCATTACACATTTGGCGGAAAAGAATTGGGAAAAGAGGAGTTCGCATATGAAGTTCAAAATAACTAAGGAAGAAAGAAACTGGATACTGTATGATGTGGGCAATTCGGCATTTGTCCTGCTGGTATCGACAATTATGCCAATCTATTTTAACTATCTTGCAGAGAAAGCGGGACTTTCTTCGGTCGATTATCTTGCATATTGGGGTTACGCTGCATCCATCGTTACCGTGATCGTGGCGGTGCTCGGACCGGTCTTTGGAACCTTAGCAGATACAAAAGGATTCAAAAAGCCGATTTTTATGGCAACACTTATGATCGGTGCAATCGCCTGCCTTGCACTTGGATTTGCGCAGCAATGGCTTATTTTCCTGCTCATTTTTATGATTGCGAAGATCGGATTCTCGGGAAGCCTGATCTTCTATGATTCGATGCTCGGCGATGTGACAAGTGATGATCGTGTGGATAATGTGTCGTCGCAAGGTTACGCCTGGGGATATATCGGAAGCTGTATTCCGTTTGTCGGATGCCTGGGACTGGTGCTTTGCGCAGACAAAATTGGTATCAGCATGGAAGCGGCGATGGGAATTTCCTTTGCGATTGTTGCCGTGTGGTGGCTGGTTATGACTCTGCCACTGTTAAAAACCTATAAACAGAAAAATTATGTGGAGAGACAGCCGGGCGCGATCTGCAATAGCTTTAAGCGTCTGGGAGAGACTTTACAGAGTGTAAGAAAAGAGAAGAAAATCTTTTTGTTTCTGCTCGCCTTTTTCTTCTATATTGATGGTGTGTACACGATCATCGATATGGCGACTGCCTATGGAACTGCGCTCGGATTGGACAGTACAGGACTGCTTCTGGCATTGCTGGTTACACAGCTGGTCGCTTTCCCGTTTGCAATCCTCTTCGGAAGACTTTCGGTCAATTATGATACCGCAAAACTGATTATGATCTGTATCGCAGCTTATATGGGAATTGCCATCTTTGCGATGTTTCTGACGACGCAGTGGCAGTTCTGGTGCCTTGCCGTCTTTGTCGGTATGTTTCAGGGTGGAATCCAGGCTTTGTCGAGATCCTATTACACGAAGATCATTCCGGCTGAGAAGTCGGGTGAGTATTTCGGACTCATGGATATCTGTGGCAAAGGCGCATCATTCCTCGGAACAACTGTGATCAGCCTGGTTTCCCAGCTTACCAACAACGTAAATCTCGGTGTCGGTGCGATCGCCGTATTTTTCGTGCTGGGAATCATCGTATTTAAGCTGGCAACCGATGAAGAAAAGAATGCATCCGTAACGGAAAGCATGATCGATTATGCAAAACAAAGCGGAATATAAAGGAGTTGTAGAATTTGAAATATAAAGAACTGGTCAACAATAAAGAAATTAATGCGTATCTGAAAAAAGGCGATAAGAATCTGGGACAACTCGGATTTACGGATCATTCCAAAGCACATTGTATGCAGGTCGCGCATCAGGCCGGAAAAATACTCGAGCGGTTCGGCTATCCGGATCATGACGTGGAACTGGTTAAGATCGCAGGACTTATGCACGATATCGGAAATGCGATCAACCGCAGACATCATGCGGAATATGGCGCACTGCTCGCCAATGAGATTCTGAGAGGAACGGATATGCCGCTTGAGGATCGTGTGACGGTTGTGTCTGCAATCGGAAATCACGATGAATCCACCGGCGGTCCGGTTGATGTCATCTCCGCAGCACTCATTATCGCGGATAAGACGGACGTAAGAAGAAGCAGGGTGCGTCAAAAAGAAAAGTCAGCATTTGACATCCATGACCGTGTAAATTACGCGGTAACGGATGCAAAATTAAAGATTGCCAAGGACAAATCTGTGATTGCACTCAATCTGCAGATTGATGAGAGCATCTGCTCCATGTACGATTATTTTGAAATCTTTTTAGAGCGTATGATGCTTTGCCGAAAATCAGCGGAAATTTTAGGGACAACCTTTAAGCTGACGGTAAACGGACGCAAAGTCTTATAAATAGTTGAATACAAAGCGTTGTGTTATGGTTTTGCACAATGCTTTTTTGATTTTGACAATCTTTTACTATCGGTATTACTGAAAACATGGTATAGTAATAAGATAGATAACGAAAAGGAGAGCGTACATCAATTTCTTTGACGAGGATGTGCCGTGTGAGCCGCAGCGACTATGAAATTTTTGCAAAACCATCAGAATTGGTTGTGGCTGAATATTATAGCAGATACAAGAAAAACTAGATATAAGGAATCGAAGCTGGCAGCAGCTGATTCGAGAAGAAAGTAACTTCAGGGTAATTATGGAATTGGGCGCAGGTAATAAGCGGCCCAAGAAGGAGACAATTTTGAGTAAAACAGGAATTATGACAGACAGCCACAGTGGAATTTTGGAGCAGGAGGCACGTGAGAAGAAGATCCATGTGCTCCCGATGCCTTTTATTATGAATGGAACGACGTACTATGAGGGCGTCAGCATGACGAGAAGTGCGTTCTATGAGAAACTCAGAGAGGGCGTTGATGTGGCAACCTCGCAGCCGTCGCCGCAGGATGTGATGGAGATGTGGGACGAAATGCTGAAAGAATATGACGAGATTGTTTATATCCCGATCAGCAGCGGCCTTAGCGGATCATGCATGACCGCGCAGGCGTTGGCGCAGGATGAGCCGTATGAAGGCAGGGTGTTTGTGGTGGACAACGGACGCTGCTCTACACCGATGCATCAGTCTGTGCTTGATGCAATCCGGATGGTGGAGGCCGGTTACACGGCAGAACAGATCAGGCTTAAGCTTGAGGCGACAAAAGACCAGATGATCATTTATGTGGGACTGAGTACACTCGAGTATCTGAAGAAGGGCGGTCGTATAAAGGCGGGCGTTGCAACGATCGCGAATGTGCTCAACATCAAGCCCGTGATGAAGTTTGGAACCGGAACGCTGGATATCTATCAGAAGTGCCGCGGTATCAAGAATGCGCGCAAGGCGATGATCGAGGCGATGAAGACGGAGCTTGAGACGAACTTCAAGAAGGCATATGATGCGGGAAAAGTACATCTGTTAGCGGCTTCCAGCTGCATTGCAGAAGTGACGGAGGAATGGGTGAAACAGATTAAGGAGAGCTTCCCGGGAATGGAGGTACGGTGTGATGAACTGCCCTGCGGACTGGCATGTCATATCGGCCCGGACGGACTTGGAATCGGCTGCTCGACGGATCCAATGTAAAATTTAAAAATAAAGATGGAAGAAACGCATCTTTTGGTATAAAATAGACTTGGAATATCGTGATGATATTTTAAGTCTATTTTTGTTCAGGGGGTAAAAGTTCATGAAAACAGAAGCATTTGGCAGTATACAAAGTGGAAAGAAAGCAACATTATATATTTTAGAAAATAAGAATCATACGGTAGTGAAGGTTACCGATTTTGGAGCAACACTGGTGTCGGTGCTTTTTGCAGATAAAGAAGGTGTCATGAAGGATATGGTGCTTGGTTATGATGACGCAGCTTCTTATGAGAAGGGAACGAGCTGCTTCGGTGCAACGATCGGCAGAAACGGAAACCGTATCAAGGATGCGCGCTTTACGATCGATGGCAAGGAATGGGTGATCGAGGCCAACGAGAATAACAACAGTCTGCACAGTGGTAAAAACGGATTCAATCATCTGATGTGGGAGATGAAGGAGAGTGGCGATAATTATGTTACGTTCTACCATTACAGCCCGCAGGAGGAGCAGGGATTCCCGGGAAACATGCATGTTACGGTAACGTATACACTTGACGATGAAGATACCGTACATATCACATATCATGCAAAGGCAGACGCAGACACGGTTATGAATTTTACGAACCACAGTTATTTCAATCTGGCAGGACACGACAGTGGTGTGATGCTTGATCAGAAGCTGCAGCTTTTTGCGGATGCATATACGCCGGATGAGGATTCGCATTCCATCCCGACCGGAGAGATTGCTCCGGTTGCAGGAACTCCGATGGATTTCACTACTATGAAGCCAATCGGACAGGATATCAATGAGGATTTTGAGCAGCTTCATTTTACTGGCGGATATGATCACAACTATGTGCTCTCCGATAAGCCTGGCACGATGCGCCAGATGGCGAAGGCAGAGTGTGATGCGAGCGGTATTGCGATGGATGCTTATACGGAGTGCTGCGGCGTACAGCTTTATGCAGGAAACTTTATCGGAACACAGACCGGAAAAGGCGGAGTTACTTATGGCGATCGTCACGGATTCTGCCTGGAATCCCAGTTTTACCCGAATGCGGTCAATGAGAAGAACTTCCCATCCCCGGTTGTACCTGCGAATACAGAGTATCACTCAGAGACGAAGTATCACTTCTATCATATCTAAGAGTTGTTAATCCGGAGCGCCTGCACAAAGGCGCTCCAACTATGTGCATCCGTTTCTTGCGGAAAATCGGAACAAATCAGATGTTCTATTAAAAAATCAGAATGGACGTGTAGAAATTGAAGAGAAACAAATATGAAATTGATATGTGCAACGGAACCATTATGGACAAATTGATTTCTTTTGCACTGCCACTTATGGTATCGGGAATCCTGCAGCTGATGTTCAATGCGGTGGATCTCATCGTTGTCGGACATTTCAGCGGGCAGCAGGCGCTTGCGGCGGTCGGATCGACCACGGCACTCATTAATGTATTTACAAATTTATTTATCGGAATCTCACTCGGTGCGAACGTACTCGCCGCCCGTTTCTATGCGGCGGGGCGCGATAAAGAGATGTCGGAGACGGTACATACGTCGATCCTGCTGGCTTTGATCAGTGGAGTGGCGATGGCGGTCATTGGGCTGATTTTTGCAAAAGGTGCACTACAGTTGATGGATACACCGGCGGATGTTATTGATCTGTCGGCTTTGTATATGCGTATCTATTTCCTGGGAATGCCATTCTTTATGCTGTATAATTACGGCGCGGCAATCCTGCGCGCGGTTGGCGATACGAAGCGCCCGCTGATCTTCTTGATCATATCCGGAGTGACCAATGCAATCCTTAATATGATTCTTGTTATTGTGTTCCGGCTTGGCGTGGCCGGTGTCGCGATCGGAACCGTGATGTCGCAGCTGATGTCGTGCGTGCTTGTGCTTCGTTGTCTGTACAAGACGGATAGTAGCTACCAGCTTCGTTTTGAGAAGCTTGCCATCAAAAGCGTTTACTTAAAACAGATCTTTCAGGTTGGAATTCCTGCCGGCATTCAGAGTACGGTTATCAATTTTTCCAATGTGTTATTGCAGTCTTCCGTCAACTCGTTTGGATCGACTGCGATGGCTGGCTATACGGCGGCAAACAATCTGCTTGGATTCTTGTATATGTCAGTTAATGCGGTCACGCAGGCGTGCATGAGTTTCACAAGCCAGAATTACGGTGTTGGCAAGTATAAGCGAATGGATCGTGTGCTGATCGATTGTCTGATTCTGACGGTAGCGGTATCGGGAACGCTGGGGTGCGTCGTGTACCTGTTCGGACCGCAGATCTTACATATTTACACAAGTGAAGCGGACGTTATCTCATGTGGAATGGAAATTCTTTCGATTACAACGATTCCTTACTTCCTTTGCGGAATTATGGATCTGTTTCCGGGATCGCTGCGGGGAATGGGATATTCGGCGGTGCCGATGGTGCTGTCTGTGATTGGAACGGTAGGAACAAGAATTTTGTGGATCTATGGCTTTTTCCCACACAATCGCAGCCTGTTCTTCCTGTTTATTTCGTATCCGGGTTCGTGGATCATTACGATCGTGATGCAGGTGATCTGTTATCTGTATGTGCGCAAACGCTGTGTTGGCGCACAAAAGATGTAAATAGAGCGAACAGATTTATAAATAATATAAGAAAAAATAATACACTGCTTTGGTAAAGTGTGAAACAAAACAGTTGACGGAAGGAATTTTACACGCTACTATACTCTATAGAGCAATTTCGAGACGAAGTTTGCAGGAAAACGACGTAAGTCTACCGAAGGAGTAAAACTCTCAGGTGCTGGTCATACCGGTGCAACTGTAAATGGATCGACTCTCTGGAGACGCCCGGATTACCGGGGGCCGAAGGTGCAACATACGTAAGACGTATGAATCTCTCAGGCAACAGGACAGAGAAGATATCTTAATACCCATCAATATCTTCATTTTCGTGCGATATGCACGGAGATTTCTTAGTGGATACCGGTTATCCACTCTATTTTGTTCATAATCTGGAGTTCTATTTCGTATCTTATTTTATCCGGGAGTTTAGAAATGCTGACAATTTACAATCTGAAAAGAGAGGTAGGATAGAACAATGTGGAGTGCAATCAACAAATTTTTAGGTGCAGTGGACAATTTTGTCTGGGGTGTGCCGCTGATGGTGCTGATTTTGTCGGGAGGTCTGCTTTTGACGGTTCGTTTGGGGTTGTTGCAGATCCGTAAGCTTCCGCTTGCATTAAAGTGGATGGTCAAAAACGAGGAAGGCGGAGAAGGCGAGATCTCAAGTTTCGGTGCGTTATGTACGGCTTTGAGCGCAACCATCGGTACCGGTAATATCGTCGGAGTAGCGACTGCTGTATGTGCCGGTGGTCCGGGCGCGTTATTCTGGATGATCGTGGCAGCTTTTCTTGGTATGGCAACCAAGTATTCCGAAGGTCTTCTGGCAGTCAAGTATCGTGTGGTAGCGGGGGACGGACACAGTCTCGGTGGACCATTCTACTATATTGAGCAGGGTATGGGAAGCAAGTGGAAGTGGCTTGCCAAGATTTTCGCATTCTTTGGTGTATGTGTAGGTTTATTTGGAATCGGAACTTTCTCACAGGTAAATGGTATCGCCAGTGCAATCAACAATTTCTTTGATCCGAACAATGCGCATACCGTAAAGATTCTTCCGTTCCTTGGAGAGTATTCCTGGTCGGTTGTGATCGCTTCACTGATTCTTGCATTCTGTGTTGCGGCCGTACTGATCGGTGGGGTAAAACGTATTGCAAGTGTCAGCCAGGTTATCGTACCGTTTATGGCGATTATTTATTTTGTGTTTGCAGTGCTGTTGGTTATTTTTAATATTAAGGAAGTACCGGCAGCTGTTGTTATGATCGTAGAAGCTGCATTTAATCCTAAGGCTATCACCGGTGGTATCGTTGGAAGTATGATTGTAGCGATGCAGAAAGGTATTGCCCGCGGTATCTTCTCCAACGAGGCAGGTCTTGGTAGTGCGCCGATCGCTGCGGCTGCCGCACAGACAAAGGAACCTGTCCGTCAGGGACTTGTCAGCATGACCGGAACCTTTATTGATACGATTGTCATCTGTACACTGACCGGTCTGTCCATCGTTTTGACCGGTGCATGGCAGGTAGAGGGAATTGAAGGCGTCGGTGTGACAACCTATGCGTTTCAGCAGGGACTCCCATTCCCGCCTGTTGTATCATCGTTCGTTCTGATGATTTGTCTTGTATTCTTCGCATTTACGACGATTCTCGGATGGGATTATTACAGTGAGCGCTGTCTTGAGTATTTAAGCGGCGGTAATATGAAGCACGTGAAGATTTATCGTTGGATTTACATCTTTGCTGTATTTATCGGACCATACATGACGGTTAGTGCCGTATGGACGATCGCGGATATCTTCAACGGACTGATGGCGATTCCGAATATGATCGCTCTCTTTGCGTTAAGTGGTGTTGTTGCGAAGGAGACGAAGGATTTCTTTAAGAGACATAAGTCGGGAGAATACCAGGAATAAAAGAGTTTAAATGCATATTATGGTTGAAAGCAGGATGCGTTGCATCCTGCTTTTATGTTATACTTTAAGGAGTCTGTGTTCAGGCGAACATTTGGAGCGCCACTGTCTAAGCTTGAGCGGACAGAAATTATAGAAGGAGCCCAGCGAAGATTTTCTGCAAATTCGTAATTTTGGATAACTAGTGTCCTCAGAATGGGGCAGGCGCTGAATCCGCCGAACAGCCGCCACCGCAAAATTTGCATAAACAATAATGTATGATATAGAAAACAGGAGAACTCATATATGATCAACCAGATAAAGATAAGCGATTTTCAGGCACCGGAATTGGATATCTATGCGCGAACGAAAGAGGTTGTACTTCTCAATCGGGCACGACCGGAAGAGGGCATTTTTATAGCGGAGAGTCCGAAGGTCATTGAGCGTGCATTAGACAGTGGCTGTGAACCGATTTCGATTCTAATGGAAGAACGTCATATAGAAGGAGAGGGGAAAAGTGTATTGGAACGATGCGGTGACATTCCAGTCTATACCGCAGAATTTGATGTGTTAAAAGAACTGACCGGTTTTCCACTGACGCGCGGCATGCTTTGTGCAATGCACCGCCCGGCACTTCCAAGCGTGCAGCAGGTGTGTGAACATGCAACCCGTATCGCAATCCTTGAGGATGTCGTTAATCCGACGAACGTGGGGGCAATCTTCCGGTCTGCAGCAGCGCTTGGCATGGATGCCGTATTGCTGACGCCAGCCAGCAGCGATCCACTTTATCGACGTGCGATTCGTGTCAGTATGGGGACAGTATTCCAGATTCCATGGACTTACGTGGATAAACATACGAAGTGGCCAGAGGAAGGAATGAAGATATTGCGTGAATTAGGATTTAAGACAGCTGCATTTGCATTAAAAGATGATTCGGTCAGTATCGATGATCAGCAGCTGATGAACGAGGAGAAGCTTGCGATCCTGCTCGGCACCGAAGGGGATGGTCTTGCCACAGAGACGATCGCAGACTGCGACTATACTGTGAAGATTCCGATGTCCCACGGAGTCGATTCGCTCAATGTCGCAGCTGCCAGTGCCGTAGCATTCTGGCAGCTGGGTAATCATACTTAAAGAAGACGAAAGCCCTATCCGATATCACGGGTAAAGTGAAAACCGGATAGGGCTTTTTATGCACATAAGAATCAGACTTTGATAATACCAAGTGCCTCCTTGCTTCCACCGGAGAATGCAAAGACAGACGAGTACGGCATCCGGAAAGGTTGCAAGAAGCGCACCGAAAAACGGGAAGATTCCTGCAACGATCAGAATCGGTCAAAATACAATCGTTTTTTGCAACTGTAACAATTTCAAACAAATATTGCCATGCTCTGCAATACAAATTTTGGGGGTCGTTCATTATAATGAGATTAGAACAAAAAAAGACAAGTACAAGGGGTGTTTTATATGCAATATGGACATTTTGATAATGAAAAAAGAGAATATGTCATTGACCGCGTAGATTTACCGGTTTCATGGACGAATTACCTTGGCGTTAAGGATATGTGTGTTGTTGTCAACCATACGGCAGGTGGCTACATGTTCTACCAGACACCAGAATATCACAGAGTCACGCGTTTTCGGGGTAATGCGGTTCCGATGGACCGTCCGGGACATTATGTATATATCAGAGATAATGAGGATGACGATTATTGGAGTATTTCCTGGCAGCCGGTAGGAAAGCCTCTTGATCAGGCAAAATACACTTGCAGACACGGAATGAGTTATTCCGTTTATGAATGCGATTACAAGGGAATTCAGGCAAGCCAGACACTCGTTGTTCCGATGAATGATCCGGTTGAGTTATGGGATGTCCGATTGAAGAACACAACCGATAAAGAACGCAGATTATCGCTTTTTTCTTACTGTGAATTCTCGTTCCATCACATTATGATCGATAATCAGAATTTCCAGATGAGTCTGTATTGTGCGGGATCTTCTTATGAGGATGGCATTATTGAACATGACCTGTTCTATGAAGAGTTTGGATTCCAGTATTTTACAGCAAACTTTACACCGGACGGATATGACTGCCTGCGCGATAAATTCCTTGGATCATATCGTACTGAGGACAATCCGATTGCGGTTGAGACCGGAAAATGCAGCGGTTCTCACGAGCTTGGCAATAATCACTGCGGAAGCTTACAGAAGGATATCGTTCTTGCTCCGGGAGAGGAAGTCCGCGTGGTATTTATGCTTGGAGAGGGCAACCGCGAAGAGGGAAGAAGGATTCGTGAGAAATATTCCGACATGAAGAATGTGGATGCTGCTTACGATGAACTTGCCGCATACTGGAATGAGAAGTTCTCCAGACTGCAGATCAAGACGCCGAACGAGGGAATGAACACACTGATCAATACATGGAATCTGTATCAGTCGGAAGTTAATGTTATGTTTTCAAGATTTGCTTCCTTTATTGAGGTCGGCGGACGTGTGGGACTCGGATATCGTGACACGGCACAGGATGCGATGACGATTCCGCATTCCAACCCTGAGAAGTGTAAGCAGAGAATCGTGGAGCTGCTTCGCGGACTGACTACCATGGGATATGGATTGCATCTGTTCCAGCCGGAATGGTTTGAGCCGGATGATGGCAAGGAGAAGAAGAAACCATTTAAGTCCCCTACCGTGATCCCTTCCGCAAACAAGGCAGACATTGTGCACGGTATCGATGATGCATGTTCGGATGATGCATTATGGCTGGTTCCTTCTATTATTGAATACATCAAGGAGACCGGCGAATATGATTTCGTGGATCAGGTTGTTACCTATGCAGACGGCGGAGAAGGTACGGTGTATGAACATATGATGCATATCCTTGATTTCTCGGCGGAGCAGATAGGTGCGACCGGAATCTGTAAGGGACTCCGCGCAGACTGGAATGACTGTCTGAACCTCGGCGGAGGAGAGAGCGCGTTAGTATCCTTCCTTCACTATTGGGCAATCAGCAATTTCCTGGAGCTGGCAGAATATCTTGGACGTGATGAGGATGTGAAGAAATATTCTGCGATGCGTGACAAAGTATATAAGGTATGTAACGAAGAACTTTGGGATAAGGAATGGTTCATCCGTGGGGTGACCAGGAATGGTAAGAAGATCGGTACTTCCGAGGATAAGGAAGGTAAAGTACATCTTGAATCGAATGCCTGGGCTGTCCTTTCCGGAGCAGCAGATCCGGAGAAAGGAAAGAAGGCAATGGATTCCGTAGACAAATATCTGTTTACGGAATATGGAATCATGCTGAATGCTCCGTCTTATACGGTTCCGGATGATGATATCGGATTTGTCACCCGTGTATATCCGGGCGTCAAGGAGAACGGATCCATTTTCTCGCATCCGAATCCATGGGCATGGGCAGCAGAGTGTGTGTTGGGTCGGGGAGATCGTGCAATGAAATTTTATAATGCGCTGTGTCCTTATTATCAGAATGACAAGATTGAGATCCGTGAGTCGGAGCCGTATTCTTACTGCCAGTTTATTATGGGCAAGGATCATACCGCATTCGGCCGCGCACGTCATCCGTTTATGACCGGAAGCGGTGGCTGGGCTTATTTCTCGGCAACCAGATATATGCTCGGAATTCGTCCGGATTTTGATGAACTTCACATTGACCCATGTATTCCGGCAGATTGGAAGGAGTTTTCCGCTGTCCGTAAGTGGAGAGGTGCCGAGTTTGACATTGAAGTTGTGAATCCGGATGGCGTCATGAAAGGTGTAAAGGAAATCGATCTTGATGATGTGAAGGTAGAACGCATTCCGGTACAGGAAGCAGGTACGTGTCACAAGGTGAAGATCGTTATGGGATAATTCATCCGATGCTATGTTGATACAATGAGGCGTCTGCCGGATGATGATAAAACGGTGGACGCTCCCAACAAACGAAAGGAGCAATCAGTATGATTAAATTTGGAACCGGCGGCTGGAGAGCAGTCATAGGAGATGATTTTACCAAGGCGAACATTCAGCTTTTGGCGCAGGGATTAGTAAATAAGATGAAAAGTGAAGGTGTTGCGGAGCAGGGAATCGTCATGGGATATGACCGAAGATTCCTTTCCAAGGAAGCGATGCAGTGGTCTGCACAGGTATTTGCAGCGAACCATATTAGGGCATCTTTGATCAATAAATCATCACCGACGCCACTTGTTATGTTCTATGTTATGAAGCATGAACTTCCATATGGAATGATGATTACCGCAAGCCACAATCCTGCTATCTACAATGGTATTAAAGTATTTACTGCAGGCGGACGTGATGCGGACGAGATTCAGACGAAGGACATTGAAGATTATATTTCTGACATTAAACCGGAAGAAGTTAAGGAAGTAACTTATGATGAAGGCAAAGCATCCGGATATATTGAAGAGATTTATCCTCTGAATGAGTATCTGGACAACATTATCGCATCGGTTGATATGCAGGCAATCCGTAATGCAGGACTCAAAGTTGCGGTTGATCCGATGTATGGTGTCAGTGAGACTTCCATCAAGACGATTCTTCTGACCGCACGATGCGAGGTATCCACCATTCATGAGCGTCATGATACGTTATTCGGTGGTAAGCTTCCGGCTCCATCCGCATCGACATTACATGCTTTGCAGAACTTTGTAGTGGAGAAGGGATATGATATCGGTATCGCAACGGACGGTGATGCGGATCGTATCGGTGTCATTGATGATAAGGGTAATTTCCTTCATCCGAATGATATCCTCGTTCTGTTGTATTACTACCTTGTAAAATTCAAGGGTTGGCATGGTGCAGTCGTGCGTAATATTGCGACGACCCATATGTTAGATAAAGTTGCTGCGAGGTTTGGTGAGACCTGTTATGAGGTGCCGGTAGGATTTAAGTATATTTCAGCAAAGATGACAGAGACTGGTGCAATCATCGGAGGAGAGTCTTCCGGAGGTTTGACGGTACATGGTCACATCAATGGTAAGGACGGTGTCTATGCAGCAGCCCTTCTCGTTGAGATGATTGCAGTGACTGGAAAGAAGCTTTCTGAGATTATGCAGGATATTCATGATGAGTGTGGAGAAATCCATATGGAGGAACGTGACTATAAGTTCACGATCGAGAAGAAGCAGGCAATGCAAAAGACCTTGATGGAGGATAAGCTTCTTCCGGATCTTCCGTTTGAGATCGATCATATTTCTTATCTTGACGGAAGCAAAGTATATTTCAAGAATGGCGGTTGGGTGATCGCCCGTTTCTCAGGAACTGAGCCTCTGCTTCGCATTTTCTGTGAAATGCCGGATGCAGCAGATGCAGCGCATATCTGTGAGATTTATGAGAAATTCTTAGATTTAAAGAGATAACTGTTATATAAATTGAAAAGGCTACCTGTTATTCCAACTCCTCCCTTATGGAATGCCGGGTAGCTTTTTTTGTGGAAACCATGGTATACTGAAAAATATTAACGGTTTACGAGAGGAAAAAAGCATGGATAAAAAGGGTGAAGAGAAAAAGAGTTTTCTGGAATGGTTTAAGAGACCGAATTCGTTAAAGCGAAAACTCCTTATATTTATGATTTTATGCTGGGGTGTTCCAATCCTGGTATTTTTTACATTTACGACGATTTCTTATCGCGACGGGATCGTGGAGAAAGCAGAAGGCATTATGGAGGATGAGCTTGAGAGTGTGGCTTCTTTTGTGTCCATCCGTATCGATGATGCAATCTCGTTCTGCCAGAGACCTTCTTATGAGCAGACATGGGAGGAAGCCTGGAGAAAATTCGTGTCGGGCGAGTATTCCAAAACCGACTATCTGATGCGAATTAATCGTAGTCTGAAGGGCAAATTCAATCTAAGCGACCGGTTTAATCTCTATGCATATTATAGGGAGGGGTACAAAGTTCCTGCATGTTATTCTTCCAGAGCCGGAACATCTTATTCCGATTATATCAACAAGATCCAGCCGCAGCTGGAGGATGATATCGACACACTTTCTTCCTATACGACCGTGCGGGTGATCGATGGAAGAATTTTTCTGGTGCGAAGTCTTTATACAACGGTTGATTATCATTGTTATGGAACACTTGTTGTGGAGTTGAACCGCAATAAGGTCTTTCGTGATGTACCGCCGAGCGTGCGCAGTAATATGCTGGTATGTTTTAACAATAACGATGCGATGATTGATTTTACCAATCCGGAGGATGCGAAGAAGAAGGTCTTATTAGATCGTCTGACTGCTCAGTACGACGGAGTCAGCAATCTGAAAATGACGCGCGAAGAAAATGGTGCATATAACGGATATCTTTATCAGAAAAAACTGGATAATTATCATATCGGAGTTGTATTGCTGGCAGAGAAAAGAAAATTGTATTCAAGTCTGTATGAGTTTTATGCCATCATATTTATTATGCTGCTTCTGTTCATACCGCTTTTTGCTTATGCGATATTGTTCCTGCGCAATCATATCCAGATTCCAATCCGGAAAATGCTGGATGCGTCACAGAAGATGGAGACCGGCGAGATGGGAGTGGTTGTGGAAGGCAGTATGCCAAACCAGGAATTTCAACATCTTAAAGAAAGCTTTGATAGCATGTCGGCACAGGTGAAGTCTTTGTTTGAATATGCTTACGATGAGAAGCTGGCGCGCAAGGACGCACAGATTCAGGCACTGCAGGCGCAGATCAATCCGCATTTTCTGAATAACACACTTGAGATGATGAATTGGCAGGCACGTATGTCAGGCGATACGATTGTATCCAAGATGATTGAGTCTTTGTCCACGGTGCTTGACTATCGCATGAACCGCGCCAATGTAAAGGAGATTCATCTGGCTGAAGAACTGCAGTGTGTAGATGCTTACTTTTATATTATGTCCATGCGTTTTGGACAAAGACTTCAGATTGATAAAGAGATAGATGATCATCTTTTGTACATTATGGTTCCGCCGCTGATCCTGCAGCCTCTTGTGGAAAATGCGATCGTTCATGGGGTTGAATCGGTGAAGAACGGAACGATCCACCTTAAGGTTTTTCATGATGAGAGTAAAGTATATCTTCAGGTCCGAAACACCGGAAAGAAGATGACGGAAGAAGATATAGAACGCATTCATGCAATCCTGGAGGGAGATGAAAGCAAGATCCCGAAGGTTCCGGGAAGACATACTTCGATCGGAATTCAGAATGTCAACCGCAGAGTACGTCTCGTATATGGAGAAGAGTATGGTCTGACGATCATGCAGGATAAAGATTGTGAGACTGTTTCTACAATTACGGTGCCTTTTATGGAGGAGTGGATCGCTGCATCGTTAAAAAAACGAAGTGAAGAAGAAACACAATTTGGGAACATGGCAAGATTTAACAAATAATGTCAACTCGGTCTAATGCTTTTTGTAAGTTGTGCTCGTATAATACAAGTATAGTAAATGATAAACATTTACAAGATCAAAGGAGGATATGAACTATGAAGAAGAAAGTTTTATCAATGTTATTGGTGGGTGCAATGACAGCGACAATGTTCGCAGGATGCGGAAATGCCACGGACAACAAGACTGAGGACAAGGGAACACAGGCGAGCGACAGCGGAGATTCTGCTGAGGCTAAGAATCCTGTAACACTGAAGACCGTATCTATGTTCGGTGGTACCGATCCTAACAAGGAAACATATGATGCAATCAATCAGGAAGTTATGGATCAGTACGATTACATCACAATTGAAGATAACTCACAGACATCAGACGAAGAGTGGAAAGCTCAGGTAAACGCAGATTTCTCTGTAGGTAATGAGCCGGATGTCATCCAGTTCTTCACAGATGCAACCGCTGACAGCGTTATCGCAACAGATAAATTAGTATCAATCGAAGATATCCGTGCTGAGTATCCGGATTACGCTAAGGATACACTTGATTCCGCACTTTCAGCAGCAGCTAACACAGACGGAGTTGAGAGAGCAGTTCCTACAACAGGATATTGGGAAGGCTTATATTGCAACAAGGATCTGTTTGATCAGTACAATCTTGAACTTCCGACTGACTGGGCTTCTATGGAGAAGGCAATCAAGACATTTAAGGATAACGGAATTATTCCGATCGCTTGTTCTTTAAATAACGTACCACATTACTGGATCGAGTTCTTAATGCTTTACTCAGCAGGCGTTGATGAGTATACATCTGTTCCTACAACTGCTCCGGAAGGATGGGTTAAGGGTATTGAGATGTTCAAGACATTAAGAGATATGGGCGCATTCCCAGAGGATACCGACACAGTAGATGACGCTTACACAGGACAGTTATTCCGTGATAAGCAGGCAGCTATGCAGCTTGATGGATCTTGGTATGCAGGTAACATTGAGGATACAGACAATACTGTAGTTATCGCATTCCCAGGTGTTCCGGATCAGAAGGCTGAGGCAGGTTCATTAGTTGGTGGTATCTCTTCCGGATTCTATATCACAAAGAAAGCTTGGGATGATCCAGACAAGAGAGATGCAGCAGTTAAGTTCGTAATGGCTCATACATGCAAGGCTGGTGTTCAGAGATATTGGGAAGCAACTGGTGCCGTATCACAGGCAGCTGTTGAGGTTACACCTGTTGATGGTGCTACACCATTCGCACAGTCTATCGCAGCTTACACAAGCGGTGCATCTGCAATCGTGGCTCCAACCGATTCACGTATCGGTGATGCATACAAGACACTTGTATCTGATATCGTTAAGGTTTCTACAGGCGCTATGTCAGCAGAAGATGCAATCAATGAATCACTTGCTTTAGTACAGCAGTAATACAGTCTTAAATTTAGCGAAGGGGCTTTGCCCAAATGAGGCCCCTTCGTTTTTTGTACTCAAAAATAAGGTTTTAATTATAAGAGAAAGGTGGAAGAAAGATGTTATATAAGAAAAAATGGCCATTACTGGTGTTCTTAGTACCTGGTTTACTGTTTATGCTGATCTTTCTTTACATACCATTTGTTGAGAATATAAAGAATAGTTTTTATAATATGACGGCAATCGTTGAGATGCCGGGTACAACATGGAAATTTATTGGATTCGAAAATTACAAGAGAATGTTTACAGACCCAGATGTGGGAAGAGCACTGATCAATTCCGTTAAAATGATGATCCTGACGGTTATCTTCGAGGTTGGTATCGCGTTCGTACTGGCAGTTATGGTTTCACAGATCAAGAAGCTTCAGCAGCTGTTCCGTACCGTGTACTTCTTCCCGGTAGTCATTTCTGCAACTGCAATCGGTCTGCTGTTCAAATTGTTCTACAATTACAATGGCGGTATGTTAAACCAGATTTTAGAAAAGTTCGGCGCTGAGCCGGTAAACTGGTTATCGCCGAAGCTTGCATTTGCAATGGTTTGTATTCCTACATTATGGAGTTACATCGGTTTCTACTTTGTAATTCTTTTGACAGGACTCAGTGATATCTCTGATGATATATATGAAGCGGCATCCATTGACGGATGCAATCGCTTTAAGCAGGTATTCTACATTACGTTGCCAATGATGAAACCGGTGTTCTTTACATCTGTTACACTTGCGGTAACCGGAGCACTGAAGGTATTCGATTTACCTTGGGTTATGGTTCCGAACGGAGCTCCGCAGGGACTTACCCATTTCCTTGGTACATACATGTATCAGCAGACTTTCGGATTAAATGATTACGATTACGGTTCCACACTTGCTGTACTGATCGTAGTATTAGGTATCGTGGTTTCCAAGGGAGTTGGATTCCTTACCATGGATTCTGATGAGAGAGAGGAAAAGAAACTCGAGCGTCAGAGAAAGAAAGCAGCAAAGAAGGGGGTGGCATAAATGAGTGCAACAGCAAAGAAACATAAAAAAGTTAAGATCAGCAACATTGTTATTTATGTAATCCTGATCATCTGGGCGTTGTTAACGATTTTCCCATTTGTATGGGTATTGATCAACTCATTCAAGCCATCAGCTGAGGTGCTTCGTTCCTCATTCTCGCTTCCGCAGGAGTTCACATGGGGCAATTATGAGAATGCTTTCAGCAAATTGAATGTATTAACCGCTTACAAGTACAGCTTTATCATTTCCGGTACGGTAACGATCGGTGTTATGATATTTGCTTCTCTGATGGCATTTGGTCTTACCAGATACCGTTTCAAAGGAAAAGGCTTTGTACATGCACTGATCGTAGCAAGTTTGATGTTCCCGGTATTTGCAACGATTATTCCGGTGTACAAGATGATGGTTCAGTGGCATCTGTTAAGTAACTGTATCGCAGTTATTCTTCCGCAGATTGCCGGAAACTTAAGCTTTGCGACAATCGTTATGACCGGTTTTATGCAGAGTATTCCGCTTGAGATGGAAGAGGCCGCCTATATGGAAGGCGCAAATGTATTCAAAGTATTCAGAAAGATTATCGTTCCGCTTTGCCGTCCGTCTCTTGCAACTGTAGCAATCTTTAGTTTCCTGTGGTCTTACAACGATCTGTTTGTTCAGAAGATCATGATGCGTGAGCCTAAGAAATTTCCGATTTCTACATTGCTTGAGCAGATCAGTTCCCAGTACGGAACCGATTTCGGACTGATGGCGGCATCCGTTACCATCATTGTCATTCCGGTTATGATCGTATATGTATTATTGCAGAAAAATATCATTAAAGGATTGACAGCAGGAGCTGTAAAAGGCTAAACTACTTCGTATAGACAGAAGATACTTTGGGAGGGGATAGTTATGTACAAGGTTATGATTGTAGATGACGAGCCAATCATTGTGGAAGGTCTGTCGCGAAGTATTGCATGGGATAAGTGGAACTGCAAAGTCGTAGCGACTGCGCACGATGGACTTGAAGGCAAGAAATCGATTGAGGAATATCGACCGGATATCATCTTTATGGATATTAATATGCCGGAGATGGATGGTTTATCGATGATCGCCGCTATCAAGTCGCAGTTTCCGAATTTACAGATATGTGTTCTCACGGGATTTCGCGATTTTGAGTATGCAAGAGAAGCGATCCGACTCGGAGTAACACGCTTCCTTCTCAAGCCTTCTAACATGGATGAGCTTGAAGAAGCAATCAGCGCAATGTGCGCGAATCTGAAGAAGAAGGGAATTACAGGCGAAGAGGAGACGGCTTCATCTGAGAATTCGGAAGGTCAGGCAGCAGCGGATGAGGACAAGAAGGAGAGTGCATCCAGCAGCTTTATTGTCAAGAATGCATTGACCTACATAGAAGAGAACTATACGCAGAAGCTAACGCTGGGAGAGGTCGCAGAGAAGACTTACGTCAGTCAGTGGCATCTTAGCAAATTATTAAACCGGCATACCGGACAGAGTTTTTCCGATATTTTGAATCATACTCGAATCGAGCATGCAAAGGAATTACTGAAGGATCCGTCACTTCGCATCGGAGATATTTCTGAACAGGTCGGCTTTCTGGATCTGGCGCATTTTTCGAGAGTATTTAAGAAGCAGGAAGGTGTGTCCGCCAATGAGTATCGTAATCAGATACTTGGCAAATAATAGAATAGAAATGAAGCTGAGGGAGTATCGGGCAGATGCTCCCTTTTTGGCAAAATGAGGGAACCTTGCCTTTTTTTATCCCTGCTTGTGAATTTGATGAAACTCTATTGAAACGGATGCAAACTGCTGATAAAATAAAGGTATGAGCTTGGATGACCGGGCAAATATATAACAAGGGGGAACCATTATGAAGATTATTAAAGCAAAAGATTATCAGGATATGAGCCGCAAGGCAGCCAACATTATTTCTGCGCAGATTATTATGAAGCCGGACTGTGTGCTTGGACTTGCAACAGGATCTACCCCGATCGGAACTTATGATCAGTTAATTGACTGGTATAAGAAGGGAGATCTTGATTTCTCTCAGGTATCCAGTGTAAACCTGGATGAGTACAGAGGTCTTTCACACACGGATCCTCAGAGCTATTATTACTTTATGCATGAGCATCTGTTCAAGCATGTGAACATTCGTGAGGAAGCTACCTTCGTACCGGATGGAACGAATCCGGATGCAGAGGCTGCGTGTGCTGCACACGAGGAGATTATTAAGAAGCTTGGTGGAATTGATTTACAGCTTCTTGGTTTAGGTAATAATGGACATATTGGTTTTAATGAACCAAGTGAGGCTTTTGAGAAGGAGACGCATTGCGTGGACCTGACAGAGAGTACGATTCAGGCGAATTCAAGATTCTTTGATTCGATCGATCAGGTTCCGACACAGGCATATACCATGGGAATCAAGAGCATTATGATGGCGAAGAAGATCCTTATCGTTGCAAATGGAGAAGGTAAGGCGGATATTGTTGCCCGCGCATTCTGGGGTCCGGTTACTCCGGATGTTCCGGCTTCCATTCTTCAGATGCATCCGAATGTAACGGTTGTATGTGATGAGGCCGCACTTTCGAAGGCACCGATCAAGTAATTACCGGTTAATCAGTTGATGCATTTATAGGATTGAGGTGGCAGAATACGATGATTATTAAGAATGCGCTCGTGTTTACATTGGATCAGGGATTTGTAAACAAAGAGGTAAAGATTAAGGATGGCAGATTTACGGATGAGGATATCGTGGAAGATACCGTCATTGATGCGCAGGGAAATTATCTGATTCCTGGACTTGTGGACATTCATTTTCACGGATGTGCGGGACATGATTTCTCGGATGGCACGCCGGAGGCATTACAGGCAATTGGTGCCTATGAATTAAAGAATGGAATTACCTCCATCTGTCCGGCATCCATGACACTGGCGGAGGAGACACTTGCCAATGTCTGTGAGAATGCCTATGCATATTATACGAAGCCTGAGACGGACAAGCCGGAAGGATCCAGACTTTGCGGCATTCACCTTGAAGGACCGTTCATCTCGATGGAGAAGAAGGGCGCGCAGAATCCGGCATATGTTAAGAGTCCGGATATTGCGATGTTCAATCGTTTGCAGGACGCTGCACATGGATTGGTGAAGCTGATTACGATCGCACCGGAGACGGAAGGCGCAGAGGAATTTATTAAGGAGCTTTCTTCGAAGGTTCATATTTCGGTTGGACATACATGCAGCGATTATGATACCGCGTATAAAGCGTTTGCGCTTGGTGCGGATCATGTGACGCATTTCTTTAATGCGATGCCTGCATTCACGCATCGTGCACCGGGAGTTTTCGGAGCGGCATTTGATCAGAAGCATGTTATGCCGGAGATGATCTGTGATGGTGTTCATATTAATCCGTCTGCGGTTCGTGTTGTATTCTCTCTGTTCGGCAAGGAGAGAATGATCATGATCAGTGACAGTATGATGGCTACCGGAATGGAAGACGGAGATTATTCGCTTGGGGGTCTTCCGGTTAAGGTACATGGTAACCTTGCAACACTTGCGGATGGAACAATCGCAGGTTCTGCGACAAACCTGATGGACTGTGTGCGTACGGTTGTTAAGAAGATGGATATTCCGCTTGAGACAGCAATTCGTTGTGCATCCTATAATCCGGCTAAGGCAATCGGTGTGGATGATGTGTGCGGAAGCATCGAAGCTGGAAAACTCGGTGACTGCGTTATTTTATCGAAGGATGATCTGGCAACACAAAAAGTGATTTTAGGCGGCAAAGTAGTCGCATAAAATATATAAGTATACTCTCTTTATAAGAAAAGGACCTGCTTTTGTGGCAGGTCCTTGCGTTTAATAGGATAAGGAAATATCCCCGGTGGAGTTGTCCAGTGTAATGGATCCGGCAGCGCCGCTTTGCTCGTAGCTGCGTTTGTGGGATCGTTTGTTGATGGTGACATCTCCAATATTGGTGTCAAGCTCCATCTCGTAATCGGAGAGATCCTGCGCGCTTTTGACAATGATATCACCGACGTCGTTGTCAGAATCAAGGTCAGAGAAGCTGCAATCGGTAATTTTGGTGTCTCCAACGGAACTGTCTGTCTCGATGGAGGCAATCGAACATTGTTGGATCTTGGTATCACCGACATTACTGTCCGTAATCAGTTCGTCGGCAACAATGGAATCAATGCTGATGTCGCCGACATTGGTATCAAGCTCAATGGAAGAAAGCGTTGCACCTTTTGGAATGGTTATGGTTATTTTGCAGGAGCGGTTGTGGGTTCCGTAATCGCCAAAGCGGCGATGCCTGATCGTCTGTTTGATGGTCAGCGTACCGTTTTTCACTTCATATTTCGGTGCGATATTTTTGGTCGCCTGATAATCGATCGCGTAATCCTCTCCGCGTGTAATCAGGATATCCGATACGTCTACATCTGCCCAGATGTTGTCAAAACCTTCCAGCTGCTTGATGGATGCAGAATCAATGCTTTCCTCTGTTCCGTTCGTGCTCGTGCCTGTAGAATGGAACGGAAAGTACGAGAAGAAATGAACCAGGTGGTAGAGACTACCACCAATGATGCAGATTACAGTGATAATTGTAATAATCGTAAGATATATGCCTTTTTTCATGAGAGCCTCCTTTACTCCGTCAAAAGATTATGGATCAGTGAGTGGATGATCGCTGCAATTGGCCAGATGATCCAGGTAAGTTCCCAGTCAAATGTCAGAAAACTCCAGCACAGGTAGATGCATGTGACGGTCGGCCAGTAAACGGACATGATCGCCCGCACGGTCGGGTTCTTATATTCTTTTTTCTGACTCGGAACATAATTGCCGCCGACGGTCGCCCCGTTGTTGAGCCCGAGGAGTGTCTTGTAGCTGCCGAATCGGATCGATGCCATCACGATAAAGAAGACACCGAAGGCAATAAGGACTAATACAAATGCACCGGACATACTTGACCAGAACGGATCTGATGCAAAAAGCGCATCCAAAACGATTGCCGGAACTGCACAGATAATACAGAGCGCGATACCAATTGTGAGAAGTAACGCATAACCTGGCTTATAGTGTTCCATCTCGTGATGGATATAATCGGTTGTTGCAAAATCCGTTACGATAGGTTCTTTTTTCAGATATTCCCAACGGTTGATCTGTACACCAGAGTAAATGAACAGTCCGACGGCGATCGCAATCAGAAGGAACATGACGGTTACACCGATCGCATCGAGGAGATCTGTCTGATGAAAATAGGTGCCACCAATTGCATCGAAGAAGATCGGTCCGCAGCAGGATATGATACAAAGCATGACACCGAGTCCAATGCGGTATGCATGTCTGGCGGAATCCTTTAAGTAGGCTTTTGCATCTTCTAAGCTTAAAGGTCTTCCGGTTGGCTGCATCTGTGGATTGTGCATAAAGGATGCAATACCAAGATCTGCCGCAAGTTCATCGAGATTACCAAACTCTGAGATTACGATGCCGACGGCTTCATTTTCCGATTTGCCTTCCGCTTTCAGTTCTGTGTATTTATCTTCCATCATCTGCCAAAGCTCATTCTTGGCTTTGTAGACTTCCGGAGTGTTGGGGAGATTTAAGAACATATTCTCCAGATAGTTTCTAATCGTTTCCATAAAATGCCTCCTCATTTTTAATAAACTTTTCTACGACTTCCTGGGTGAGCCGCCACTCTGCGCATTTTTCCCTATAATATGCGCGCCCGGCATCCGTAATGCGGTAATAGGTACGCCGCTTGCCGGCTGCATTGTCTGCGTTGGAGAACGACTCAATGTATCCGTTTCGCTCCATGCGTGTAAATGCGGAGTAGAGCGTTGTCTCTTTGATCACGTATTTCTCGTCGGACAGAGTCTTGATCTGTTTGGAAATTTCGTAACCATAGGATGGTTTCTCCCAGAGAAGGTAGAGAATCATGGTGTCATTGTAGCCGCGAATGACATCACTGCTGATGTTTTGCATAGCTGCTCCCTTCTTTTGGTATGTTTATTTATTTCCCCGGAAGTTCATTGGTAACTTCTAGGAGTACATCAAATATTTCATCAGACATACTACGACTGACAATCCTACGCCTGTCGTAGTATGTCTGACGTAGTAAAACTATAATGTATTTATGTAGGAATGTCAATACGAAATATGGTAAGATGTAAGAAAGAAGCTTTAAGTTGTGGGAGAGACGATGAAAGACGAACGCTTATGCAGATCAATTACATATAAAATCGGACCGGAGAGTGCCTCGCAGAAAGTGAGCAGCTTTCTGAAAGCGAAGGGATATTCCACGCAGAATCGCATAAATTTAAAAAAGGATCCGCGTAGTATCTGGGTGAACGGCGTGTGCGTATTTCAAAATACCATTCTGCAGGCCGGGGATGAACTGAAGGTGCAGATCCGCGAGCAGGAGAATTCAGATGGAATCGTTTCGGTGGAGCTTCCACTTGATATTGTGTATGAGGATGAGGATCTGCTTGTAATCAATAAGCCTGCCGGAATGCCGATTCATCCGTCGCTTCATAATTATGACAATTCCCTTGGCAATGCACTTGCGTGGTATTTTAAAAAGCAGGGGAAGCCATTTGTTTTTCGCTGTATTAACCGGCTTGACCGGGATACGTCGGGGCTTACCATTGTGGCGAAGCACATGGTAAGCGGCGCAATCTTAAGTCATATGGTTGCGGCAAAGTCGAAGGAAGGTTTGGAAGCAGAGGGAATTCACAGAGAGTATCTTGCAATCGTGGAGGGGCATGTGTCGCCGGAGCAGGGAGTGATTGAGGCTCCGATTGCAAGGAAAGAAAGTTCCTGTCTGGAACGTATTGTAGATTTTGAAAATGGAGAACGTGCCATTACGCATTATCAGGTCTTACAGACAACAGATAGATATAGCCTTGTGGCATTGCAGCTGGAGACGGGACGCACGCATCAGATCCGTGTGCATATGGGTTATCTTGGGTATCCGCTTGTGGGGGATTTTCTCTATAATCCGAACTATATAGGGAATCAGATTGATCGTTTGTCCGATGATGTGACAGAAACTCTTCAAAAAGAAAAGGCGGCAGATTATCCAATCCACCGCCAGGCACTTCATGCGCATAAGATTTCGTTTCCTCATCCGATGACCGGTGAGCATATGGAATTTTGCGTTCCGATGCCTATCGACATGTTGAACTTAATGTGACCATGAACGAATTTAGTAGCGAAGCTATGGGAAAGCCCGATTTATCGGGCGGTTTTGCGAATGAAGGGGGATGAATATTTCATTTTACATATGCTTCCCGCAAATATCATTCAGGCAGCATTTGTCACAATATGGCTTGGTTCGTGCGGTGCATACAGCACGCCCGTGATCAACAAGCCGGTGGCAGAAGTCGTTGCCTTCCTCCGGCGGAATGATCTTCCATAAAGCCATCTCTACTTTCTTTGGATCCTTCTCTTTTACCAGTCCGATGCGGTTGCAGAGGCGTATACAATGGGTATCCGTGACGATTGCCGGTTTGCCGAAGACATCGCCCATGATCAGATTGGCGCTTTTGCGACCGACACCCGGAAGTGCGAGAAGCGCATCAAAATCATCCGGAATTTTCGAGTCGTATACATCGCGCAGCATGCGCATGCAGCCACTGATATCTTTGGCCTTGCTTTTGCCGAGTCCGCAGGGACGAACGATCGCTTCAATTTCTTCCACTGGGGCGTCAGCAAGCGCATTTACATCCGGAAATTTCTTATATAATTCCTGAACAACAACATTGACTCTGGCATCGGTACATTGGGCAGCAAGTCTGACACTGACAAGCAGCTTCCACGCCTCGTTGTATTCGAGGCTGCAGCCGGAGTCGGGATATTCTTTTTTCAAACGCTCAATGACTTCGAGCGCTAAGTCTTTTTTCTTCATATGTTCACCTGTTCTTTCATTCCATCATGTCATCATGTGCATAGTTAAGGCATTTCTTTTGCTTTATGGAGTATCGGCATCCGAAAGATTTTAACAACCAATGGAATCACCATAATAAACCATACCAATGGTTCTGCCACGATCACTCCCGTATAACCGAGCATCGGAACTAAAGTGAATGCGATCACGATTTTTCCGAGCATTTCAAGCGAACTGGATACAAGCGGTGTGATCTGCTCGCCGAGTCCCTGCATAGCATTTCTTACCACACAGATTACGGCTGTCACATAATAAAATAATGTGTCAAATTTCAGATAATTGGTAGCATTCGTAATTACCACTTCATTGCGGCTTCCGGTTACCATATATACAAGCCACGGTCCAATGGTATAGCTTGCTACAATGGCAAGTGTGCACCAGATACTGGTATAAAAAATCGAAAGCAGGATGCCTTTCTTTACTCGATCGGCTTTTCCGGCACCAATATTCTGTCCGCAATAAGTAGCCATCGTCTGACCAAATACGGTAAACATGATCATAAAAATCTCTGAAATTTTACGTGCCGCAGTATGCGCAACGATGATATCCTTTCCCAGTTTGTTGATTGCAGTCTGTAATGTCAATGAACCGATATTGACGAGAGAACTCATAAATCCCATGGACAGACCCGCGCTTAACATATTTTTCAACATATGGGAATTATCATTTATGAAATCGGTTCTGCTTAGACGTAACAATTCAAAACGTTTCACCATGTAGATCCAGCAAATGACAAAAGCCAGTATCTGTGCCAGTACAGTGGCAATTGCTGCACCTCTTACCCCAACCCTTATGCCAACCACAAAGAATAAATCGCCCACAATATTCAGACATACGGAAATAAGCAGAATGATCAGTGGTGTAATGGTATCACCAAGGGCTCGAAGCGCTGCCGCACATGCGTCATACAAAAACGTGGCAAGCAGTCCGGCAATTATAATAAATATGTAGGACGTTGCGATTGGACGCAAAGCCTCTGACACATTTAAAAAGCGCAGGATCGGTTGTAAAAATAAAAGGCATAATGCTGTGATCGCCAGAGCAATCACACATCCTAATTTTAAAGACATCGCAAAGGATTTCTTCACGCCCTGTTCGTCTTTTGCTCCGAATTTCTGTGCGGTAATGATGGCAAATCCATTCGACAGTCCCATCAGGAAACCAATCATCAGATTGCTCAATGTCGTTGTAGCGCCCACTGCTGCCAGTGTATCTTCTCCGAGAAAAGAACCGACAATTCTTGTATCCACAAGGCTGTAGGTAAGTTGTAATAAATTTGCCAGGAAAATCGGCAATGCGAATGCCAGTATCAGTGTAGATGGCTTTCCCTTCGTTAAATCTTTCATCTTTTTATCTATTATCCTTTGTTTGCATGCATAGAATCCCTGTTTCTCATTTCAGGCGGAATTATTATATTCGTTTTTCCGTACTTTTTCAATGCATTTTTAAGGGCGACTGATGAATTTATAGTTGACGATGACAACACAATACGTTATTCTGGATTTACAGAACTCATATACGTTACAATCAATAGAAAATATTGATTAACAAATCAAAAGAACGCGAAATATTCATGTGTTCAATACCCGAGTTTTAATAATTGAATAAAGACTTTATACTATGGTATAATAACACCAACGAAAGGCGGTGGGAAAGTGAGCGATTCTATGACAAGAGAGGAACTTATCAGTCTGACTATTGACAAGTATACGGATTTACAACGTATTAAGAAGGCAAATGGGGGCAACGAGAATAAGGAATTGGAGTATCAGCTCAAGGTTACCGTTGCAAAGTTGTCTTCGTTAGGAATTTCTGTGGAAGATATTACATTGTAATTTAGAAAACTATGAAACAACCTAAGGTGTAAAGTCTTTATTGAGGCATTAAGGCTTTACACCTTTTGACATTGAAAAAGGAGAAGAATTATGGACAGCAAACACATTGCAATACCAGTCATCCTGAAGATCGGACCGGGGGTACTTGATAATCTGGGATCATATCTGATGGATGCACAGCTGCAGAAGGTTGTCATACTTTTTGGCAACGGATTGATCGACATGTTCGGCATGGATGTCATGGAGTCGTTGAAAGAATCCGGGGTGGAAGTGCTTGAGTATCAGGAACTGGATACGGTGCGCCTGGAGGATCTGACGAGTCTTGCGTTTTCGATGTCTGCAAAGACACAGGCAATCATCGGCATCGGCGGCGGCAAAGTCATTGATGCGGCAAAGTATTGCGGCTTTCTGCGCAATCTTGCTTTCATCAGTATTCCGACGTCTGCATCGAGCGATGGATTTTCCAGTGCGAGTGCGTCACTTCTTGTGGAAGGACACCGAAAGTCCGTTCCGGCGCGGCTGGCGTATGGTATCGTGGTCGACACGAAGATCATCAAAAGTGCACCGAAGAAATTCTTATATTCCGGTATCGGTGATATGGTGTCGAAGATTACGGCACTCTATGACTGGATTTTCGAGGAGCAGCACGGATATGGCAAAGTCAATGATTTTGCAGTCATGATCGCGAAAAAGGCGGTCAACAGCTTCGTGCGCACACCGTTTGAAAGCATCGAGGAAGATCTGTTTTTGAAGGAACTTCTGGATTCCCTTGCGATGAGCGGTATCGCAAACGAGATTGCAGGCAGCAGTGCACCGACAAGCGGCAGCGAGCATCTGATCTCGCATGCTTTGGACAAGATGCTGGAGCAGCCGCAGCTGCACGGAATTCAGGTTGGCGTGGCAACCTATCTGATGAGCGTCGTGCAGGATCATAGATATCGCCGCGTAGATACGATTTTTACGCAGACCGGATTCTGGGATTATGTGAAGACGTTGGAGATGAAGCGTGAAGATTTTGAGAAGGCGATCGATATTGCACCGTCGATCAAGCCGTTCCGCTACACTTATCTGCATGAGCAGCAGTACCGGGATAAGGCTAAGCAGGTACTGAGGGAAGATGCAAGACTGAAGGAGATTCTGGTGTAGGCATTTTGGATTTTTACTTTCTATAAAAGAGTAAGCAGACACATAGAAAATAAAGAATCATGACTTATATGGACCATCAAATGTTTGAAGGAATGTCAAATATTTGGTGGTCTTTTTCAGTATAGTAAGAAATCACACATTTGCTAATTGAATCAGAGAATAAACGATGGTTATTTACGCATACTACAGATGAAAAATTTGAAAGAAAGAGGTGCTTTTATGGTTTTAAAAGAAAAAGAACAGACAACAATTGAGGATCTCCGCACACAGGAGCAGAGCTGCGTTGAGAAGTATCACAGATACGGACAGCAGGCAAAGGATCCGGTTCTCAAGGATCTCTTTGACCGACTTGAGAAAGAGGAGCAGCATCACTATGATTCGCTCGGTCAGGTATTAAAAGGCCAGGTTCCACAGTGCAATGTCAACGATAGTGACGGTGCTTCGTACCAGCCAAAGGCAACGTATGACACCATGACAAACTCTGAGGATAAGAAGAATGACTGCTTCCTTGCGACAGATTGCATCGGTACCGAGAAGATGGTATCCGGTGAGTACAATTCGAATGTATTTGTTTTTGAGGATTCCAATCTGCGCAAATTGCTGGCGGATATTCAGGTGGAGGAGCAGAATCATGCGGAGATGCTCTACAAATATAAGACCGTCAACGGGATGGCTTAATGTATATTTTATATAAAAATTTGAAGTGACGGACATGGGACGATTTCTTTGACTAAGAGATTTCTTAAATTCTACGATATCGGACCATACGATCATTTTATTCAGAAAAATTTGCAAAATAACATCGGGCGCTATTTCAGATAGACAGCTACGTTTTTCTGCGATCACGCTATTAGCGAACACAATGGAACCCCGATGCAGTTGCAAATTTGTTCTTCAAAAATGAGTATGGCTCCGATATCTGTAGGTCGGAAGAATCTAGTCAAGAAATCGTCCTCTGTCCTGTTGATTGAATATTTTATAATGAATTGAATCATATCCCATATAGAGTTGGTCATAATCAGCGTAATTTGATTACAATTGGGGCATAAGGTTATTGATTTACATTTTACACAAGTCTTACTCGAATGCGATGGCGCATCTTACATAGTTTCCTTATCATACAATCAAACATGTACATGCAATGTGTCAAGTTTTCAAAGAAAACTTGACATGTAGCGTCAGCACTTGCCGAAGGCAACTTTCAATGTGCTGACGTTCACGGACAAGGATAAGGATAAGGAGATTTAATAAATGAAGAAAAATTTTTTGAGAATCACTGCAGGAGCAATGTCTTCTGCGATGTTAATCGGCTTATGTGCAGCAGGTGTACCTGCAAAAGTTGTCGCAGCTACCGAGCATTGGAACGATGCGTCAGAGAGCGCAACGAAGTGGACACAGTGGAAGAACAACTGGAACAATTACAGCAGCAACTATGAGCATGTTTCACTGACTCCGGGAGCCGATGAGACACAGCTGAATTTCGCATGGTACAGCCATACCGCAGAGACGCCATCCGTTCGTATCGCTACCAAGCAGAACATGGATGGCGCAAAGGAATTTGCCGGAACACAGACGGATGCAGTCACAATCGATGGAGTAAAATACTTCTCCAACAAAGCAATTGTTAAGGATCTGAAAGAGAATACCAAATATTATTATCAGGTGTTCCAGAACGGCAAGTGGCAGGATGCTGAGAGCTATACAACAAAGTCTTTTAACAGTTTCTCCTTCCTGTATGTCGGCGATCCGCAAATCGGAGCTTCCAAGAATCAGACCAGTACCGAGCAGGAGAAAATGGTATCCGCAGGTAACGAGGTCTCTTCTTCGGCAGCAGACAACCTTGCAGCAAGAAATGATGGTTACAATTGGAACAACATCTTGAATGATGCCATCAAGGATCATGGGGATGTAAGCTTTATCGTATCTGCCGGAGACCAGGTAAATGCCGGTAAGAATGAGCGCGAGTATGCAGCATACCTCGGAGCGGATGCACTGGCTTCCCTTCCGGTTGCAACAACTATCGGAAACCATGATTCGGTATCCAACCAATACACATTGCATTTTAACAATCCAAACGCTTTTTCCGATACGGATGCAAACTACATTCAGGGAAAGACGGAGGCAGGAACCGATTACTACTATCGTTACGGAAACACATTATTCATGGTGCTTGATACGAACAATTACAACTGCGCAACCCATGAGAATGTAATGAAAAAAGCGATCTCTGAGAATAAGGATGCCAAGTGGCGTATCGTCGTATTCCATCAGGATATCTACGGATCCGGTTATGATCATTCTGATTCCGACGGAATGGTGCTTCGTACACAGCTCACACCGCTGATGGATAAGTATGATGTGGATGTGGTTCTTCAGGGACATGATCATACCTATTCAAGAACCTATCAGTTACAGGGCGATGGAAAGTCACATACCGCATACGGCAAGGATGTGGATATGAAAGCTGCAGACTATATTACACAGAACAACTGCTATCAGATTGTGGACGACACAGCAAGTGGCGAAGTTGTTAATCCAAAGGGAACCGTATACTTAGAGGCAAACTCTGCAACAGGATCCAAGTTCTACAACCTGATCGCAACACAGCAGGATTACATCTCTGAGCGCAGCCAGACATGGACACCTTCTTACTCGGTAGTATCCGTGACGGATGACAAGTTCACTGTGACAACATACGATACAACAACCAGACAGGAGCTTGCAGGATCTTCTTCATACACCATCGTGAAGAAAGCCGTAGCGCAGAAGATCACAGGCACTGCTTCATATAATAAGACCACTGCTTCTAAGGCATTCAAGCTGAACGCAAAGGCAAAGACCGCACTTACCTACACCTCTTCCAACAAGAAGGTTGCAACCGTTGACAAGAACGGAAAGGTAACCATCAAGGGCGCTGGTAAGGCAGTCATTACCGTAAAGGCAGCAGCAACGAGCGAGTATAAGGCAGCAACTAAGAAAGTAACCATTAAGGTTTCTGCAAAATAGTAATGAAAAGAAAAAACAAAACGTCAGTCTTCGCGCAGATCGCGGGGACTGGCGTTCTAAAAAGAAGGTACAAAATGAAATTCAACTGGAAAAAGTGTCTGGCAGGAATCCTATGTATCGTAGGATTCTTACTGATTTTAGTAAAAGTCAATCAATTTGAAAAAGCAACGCTTGTATCGACGACGGGACAGTCCTATGAGAAAGCGGTTGTTACAGAAATAACGAAGGATAATCTCGCGGAGGACGGCAACCGCTACGGTACGCAGGAAGTCCGCGTATACATAAAGACAGGAACATTTGCAGGAGAGGAATATGATGCGGTCAATCCGAGCGGTTCGCTTTTTGGCGCAGACTGCGAGGTGGGCAGCAAGGTGATCGTCATCGTCAGTGAATCGGGAGACAATTCCATCGTCACGGTTTACAGTCAGGATCGAACCGGGGCAATCTATCTGTTTGCAGCATTCTTTGCACTCGTTGTATGTCTGATCGGCGGCAAAAAAGGCGTGAAAGCGATCGCAAGCCTTGTGTTTACGTTTATCTGCATCTATTACCTGATGTTCCCGTTGATCTACAAAGGTGCTTCTCCGATTCTGATCACGATTGTGATCGCTTTTCTTTCCACGCTTGTGACACTGGGACTACTCGGTGGCATGACGGCAAAGACCGCTTCTGCGATCATCGGAACGACCGCCGGAGTTGTTATTGCGGCTGTCGCAGCGCTTCTTTTCGGCAAGGCGGCAGGAATCACAGGATATAATGTCTCTGATATCGAGACGCTCAACTATGTGGCGCAGAACAGTCAGATCCGCATAGGTCAGCTGCTTTTCTCAGGGATCATCATTGCGTCACTTGGTGCGACAATGGATGTTGGAATGTCGATCGCTTCGACGATTCAGGAGATCCATGAGAGAAATCCGCTTCTTGGAACAAAGGAACTGTTTCTCTCCGGCATCCGTGTCGGAAGAGACATGATGGGGACAATGACGAACACGCTGATCTTCGCATATGTCGGCGGCTCGCTGTCTACGCTGGTCATCAATTACGCGTATGATCTCAGCTACCGGCAGCTGATGAATTCTTATATTATTGGAACGGAAATTATGCAGGGATTGTCGGGAAGCCTCGGAGTCGTGTTGACGGTTCCGGTTACGGCAGTGATCGCATCGGTGCTTGTCGCGCGGGAGAAGAGAACTTAAAGTAAGGCGATTGAACGAAATCTGTTGTTGATAAAATGAGAAAAATTTAATAGAAAATTGTATGATTGTGATTGACAAATCATAGATTCGCGCTATAATAAAAACAAACATATGAATAATTGTTCATATGAAACGAGAATACATGAATGGGAATCCCCATAGAAAGGAATCAGTTATGAAGAAATCATACAAGATCGAGGTTGATTGCGCAAACTGTGCAAATAAGATGGAGGAGGCTGCGAAGAATACAGCCGGAGTTAAGGATGCAACCGTTAACTTTATGGCACTGAAGATGAATGTGGAATTTGAAGAAGGTGCAGATGCCAAAGCGGTTATGCAGGATGTCTTAAAGAATTGCAAGAAGGTCGAAGACGACTGCGAAATCTACTTATAAAATGTGAGGCATCTGCATAGGGCAGGTGCCTTTTGTGTTAATTTTTGGAAAAGGAGATTCCTATGAATAAGAAGCAGAAGAAAGTATTGGTGCGGATCATTGTGTCCATCGTCCTTCTGATCGCTTTGACCATTCTTACGAGACGGGTGGAGCTGAATCGCTGGATCGAGCTTGTGTTATACATGATTCCGTATCTTGTAATCGGATATGACATCTTAAAGAAAGCGGTCAAAGGCATTATGAACCATCAGGTGTTTGACGAAAATTTCCTGATGGCGGTAGCGACCGTTGGTGCGGTAGCACTCGGCGACTATAAGGAAGGTGTAGCCGTAATGCTTTTCTACCAGATCGGTGAATTGTTCCAGAGTTATGCTGTCGGCAAAAGCCGCAGAAACATCAGTGATCTGATGGATATCCGTCCGGATTATGCGAACATTGAGCGTGACGGACAGCTGGAGAAAGTCGATCCGGATGAAGTGGAGATTGGAAGCATTATCGTTGTACAGCCGGGAGAAAAGGTGCCGATCGACGGTATCATTGTAGAGGGAAAGACGACACTCAACACGAGCGCCTTAACTGGAGAGAGTGTGCCGCGTTCTGCCACAACCGGAGAGGAAGTCATCAGTGGATGCATCAATCTCTCGGGACTCATTAAGATTCAGACAACGAAGGAATTTGGTGAGTCTACTGTATCGAAGATTCTTGATCTTGTGGAGAATGCAAGCTCCAAGAAATCAAGATCCGAGAACTTTATTTCAAAATTTGCACATTATTATACACCGGCAGTATGTTACAGCGCCCTGGCATTAGCAATTCTTCCGCCAATCATCAGTCTGCTGATTGGCAATCCGGCTATGTGGGGCACATGGATCTACCGTGCGCTGACATTCCTTGTAATCAGCTGTCCGTGTGCACTCGTAATCAGTATTCCGCTCAGCTTTTTTGCCGGAATCGGAGGTGCAAGCTCACAGGGCGTTTTGATCAAGGGGTCCAATTATATGGAGACACTTGCGCAGACGAAGACGGTTGTATTTGATAAGACAGGAACCATCACACAGGGCGTATTTGAGGTCTGTGGTATCCATCAGCATAATTGTACCGAGGAGAATCGCGAGAACGGAGGATGCAAGCCGGAGTACACACCGGAGGAAGAACATATCCTTGAGTATGCGGCTTTGGCAGAGTGTCACAGCACGCATCCGATCAGTGTCAGTCTGCAGAAAGCATATGGTAAGAAATTGGATCAGACACGTGTGACGGATGTACAGGAGATTAGCGGACACGGTGTGATCGCAACGGTTGACGGACATCAGGTTGCAGCTGGAAATGATAAGCTGATGAAGCAGCTTTCCATCGAATACCGTGACTGCAACTGCGTCGGAACGATCGTGCATCTTGCAATCGACGGCACATATGCCGGACATATCCTGATCGCGGATGTGATCAAGCCACATGCTGCGGAAGCAATGAAGAAACTGAAAGCATCCGGTGTGCGCAATCTTGTTATGCTGACCGGAGATGATGATAAAGTTGCGAAGCAGGTTGCTTCTCAGGTCGGAATCACGGAAGTCCACAGTAAGCTTCTTCCTGCCGACAAGGTGGCACAGGTGGAACGTCTTCTTGCACAGAAAGGGGAGAAGGAAGCGCTCGCTTTCGTCGGAGACGGAATCAACGATGCTCCGGTACTTTCCCGCGCAGATATCGGCATCGCGATGGGGGCGCTCGGATCGGATGCTGCGATCGAAGCCGCAGATATCGTATTGATGGACGACGATCCGCTTAAGATTTCCAAGGCAATCCGTATTGCAAAGAAATGTATGCGCATCGTTTATGAGAATATCTATTTTGCGATCGGCATCAAGGTGATCTGCCTGATCCTTGGCGCAATCGGTATCGCCAACATGTGGGTAGCCATCTTCGCTGATGTCGGAGTTATGGTACTTGCAGTATTGAATGCAATCCGCGTGCTTTTCACGAAGAAATTGTAGTCGGGCGGGGCGAAAAGACATAGAAAGAGATGAAAAAGCCCCATTAAAAAAACAAGCGGGCGTAAAAGCATAAAAAGAGTCAGATAGACCCCAGGAGGAAAATATGGCAAGAGAAAACGAAAATGCAGAATGCTGCATGGAAGAATGTGTGCATGAAGATCTGTTAAAAATTGTAAATGAGACGATGCCGGAGGAGACAGAACTTTACGATCTGGCGGAATTGTTTAAGGTGTTTGGGGATTCTACGAGAATCCGTATCCTTTTTGTCTTGTTCGAGGCGGAAGTATGTGTGTGCGATCTTGCACAGGCGCTGAATATGACACAGTCTGCAATCTCACACCAGCTGCGTATCTTAAAACAGAACAAGTTGGTCAAAAGCCGCAGAGAAGGAAAGTCTATCTTCTATTCACTGGCAGACGGACATGTGCGTACAATTATCGCACAGGGACGCGAGCATATCGAGGAAGATCACTGAATTTTGAAAGAAAGCTTAAGAAACTGACGCATTCTTAAGCTTTTTTTAAGTTTCTTTAAAATTCCCCCATTTTCCAAATTTATCAGCTATAATCAACTTACAGCAAACGAAAACTGGAATACATGGAAGATGTATTTGATTCATACAATCCAGTAAGGTGAGAAGAAAGGAAGAAGATTATGGGAACGAACGAGACGAATGAGAATGTAACGAATGCTGCAATGAATGCAGTAGATGAAACGGTAGCGAATGCACCGGCTCCGAAGAAGAATCATGGAGGCGCCTGGAAGGCAGTTCTTGCGGTCGTGTTGACTGCAGGTGTGGTAGGAAGTACAACGCTTTCCGCTTTTAACCTTGCAACATTGAAATCTTATGTTGCCTCCCAGCAGGAAGACCAGAACGAGGAGACAACCGAAGATTATGTGAAGATTGCGGAGCAGTATGAGATCAAGCCGACAACTAATATCTCGGATGCGTATAAGTCCGGCGATACATCGAAGCTGACGGATAAAGAAAAAGAAACGCTTGATATGGCAAAGGATGCCTTAAAAGAGATGAAGATAAAAGATGACATGTCCGACTTTGAGAAGGAGAAAGCGGTTTATGACTGGATGACATCTTCACTGCAGCATGATCAGGGAGCATTGACCGTTATCCCTACCACACAGGAAGATTGCGATAATCCTTACGGTGTTCTCAAATATCACAATGCGGTATGTGTCGGATATGCGACAACCTTCCGTATGTTCATGCAGATGATGGATATTGAGTGTATGGTCGAGCATAACAATGAGAAATACCATTCATGGGATGTTGCCAAGATTGACGGTGACTGGTACATAACCGATATTTATTCTGATGCCGGAAACGGAAATTATGCGCATTTTAATATGACGAACAATATGTTTACTCAGGAACAAAACTGGGATCAGGAATTCTTCCCGGTTGCAAATTCTTTAAAGTATAACATGGCTTACCAGAATAAGCAGTCGGTTGATACAGTATATGATATTCCGGCGGCTTTGCGTAAGGCAATGGACAAGAAGCTTGGATCGGTCATGATCGGTTTCAAGGAGAAGATTGACGATGATAAGGCACAGATCGCCAATGCGGCAGCAAGTACAGTAAGCGACATGCTGATGAACAATAATTATAAGGATGCACCTTATGCAATCAACAATTATTCGTGGGTAACCGATCCGACGACAAATGAGTATCTGTTCAGTGTGACCTTCAGCAGTTACAATGTGCCAGAAAATACACAGAATCTGACCGATGAGCAGCTGCAGAAGATCAATGATGCAGTAACGAAGGCTCTGGAAGGCCTGAAAACCGGAACTTATGATTCGCAGGGAAATCTGACCTATGACAATGGTATGGACAATACGATGAATGATGGCAGTGAAGGAAAGAATGCGATGGGAGCAGAGGATGTGATCGGAGAATCTGATACTGAAACTACGAAACTACGATGACAATGTCTGATGATGGAGCACCGCGACCTTTACAACAGGAGAATAATGCATGAAGAAAATAATCAGCGTAATGCTTGCCTTAGTCGTACTCTTGCAGTGCGGCTGCGGCGGCACAAAAACAAGCGATACCGTCAGCATGTATGATCTGCGTCAGACGATGGAGGCAGCAGATAAGAGTCTTCCGGAGATGCTCAATGCGAGCAGTGCGGATGAGAATGCGGCGGATCAGTTTGCCTATATCTCGGATCTGGATTATGACAAGGTGGACAGTTTCTTCTTAAGCTATGCGAAGGAAGGAACGGCAGATGAGATTGCTGTGGTAGCGGTCAAAGATGTGAATGATATCGATGAGGCGAAGCAGAGCCTTGAGACACACAGACAGAACCGCCGAAAACTTTTGGATCAGTATGAGCCGGAGGAAGTGAAGCGTATTGATGACGGACTTGTCTTTGCGAAGGATCAGTATGCGGTACTGATCATCTGTGATGATGCGAGCGCTGTCAAGGCAGCATTTGAGAAAGCAATCGGGCAGTAACTTTATTTAAAAATAAGGATAAATGAAAGAAAAACCGGATGGTATGGCGATGTTCATTCGTAAATGGGATGACATTGACAATATCGTCCGTTTTTTTATCATAATTTATGTGTTGCGTTATTGCGGGAACGTAAGTTGAGGGAGTGGGCATTTTGTAATAGAAAATGCAAAAAAACGTGGATTGTATGCGGTTTTGAACAGATTGTCAGTTGGTATTTGTCGATTTTTATGGTACAATAAATTTTAATATGAAGATCGCAAAGAAGTTAAATGGAAGAAAAGTATATATTGTTTTATTGATCGTTATGATGACGCTTGCAATCAGCTCCTTTTTTCTGGCTAATGCGACGGTATATAATCCGGGAAATGAAAAGGGATTGCACAGGATTGACCCAGCGTCGGTAGAGACGGGGGCAGATGGTGGCACGCTGTACACGTTTGAATTCAGTAAGCTGACGCCGACAACTCGCAATCTGCTTTTTTACACGAATCATCAGGAAGTTCATGTGTATATGGATGATATCATGATCTATGCGAATACGAAGGCGGATTCCATCTTTGGTCATACGACGGGGACAGTATGGAATCAGATTGCGATGCCGGAGCAAAGCGGAACGGTTAAGGTTGTCATAACACCGGTGTATCCGTCCGTGATACAGAAGACATGTGAGTTCTATCAGGGCAATGGTGTGGCGATGGGATATGCGATTCTGAAGGATTCTTTCCCTTCGATGCTTATGTGTATTGGCATTATCATCATCGGTGTCTGTATGCTATGTTTCTGGGGATTCTTTGGAATGCGCAGACGGTGGATGACAGATGTGCTGTATTTAGGCATTCTTGTCTGCTTTATGGGCGTATGGTCGCTCGGGGAGACGCAGGGATTCATCTATGCGGTGCAGAATCGTGTGGCAGCTTCCTATATGGCGCACACCTGCCTGATGGCGATTGGAAGTATGCTTGTCATGTTTGTACATCGGTTTATGCATCTGCAGGATCAGTTCTGGTACCGGGGTCTTCTGGTATACGGATTTGTGGAAATTGTAATCTGTGAATTGCTGCAGTTTTTGAATATCCGCGATATGAAGCAGACGGTTATCCTGACACACATTATGATTGTGGCGAGCGTAATCTATATGTTTTACGGTATCTGCATCAATTTATATCAGCATTGTTACGTGAGAAGAAGTATTGTCAATCTGATTGGATTTGCTGGCATTCTTATCACGATGTCTATCGATATGTATTCCTATTATGACAACAGGGTCAATGCGAACCAGACCGGAAAATTCGGTATTCTGATCTACATCCTGCTGGTTGGAATCGAGACGTTGCGGGAGACCAGACAGCATATTGATGAGGAAAAGCAGCTTGAGATGTATCGGGAGATGGCAATGAAGGATATCTTGACGGGATGCTATAACCGTAATGCGTATGATGAGAATCTTGGGCATGATACAGAGACCGGAAAGTCGCAGGTTGTGACCTTCGATCTGAATAATCTCAAATATTGTAATGATACTTATGGACATCAGTGTGGAGATAAATATTTGTGTGATTCGGCAACCATTATCCGTAGCGTGTACGGACGATATGGAAAGGTATACCGAATCGGCGGAGACGAATTCTGTGTGGTTACGCAGGGATTGTCCCCAAAGAGACTGCAGGAGTTGAAGATAAAGCTTATGCAGGCAGAACGCGAATATAACCAGCGGAAGCCGGATGTAGCAATCGAGATCGCATGCGGATATGCAAGTTATGATGAGAACTACGATAAGACGATCGAAGATATCAGACTTCGTGCGGATGCCATAATGTACGAGAATAAGAAGGAATTAAAAGGAAAAAGTGACAGAATTAGAAGAGTATTATAATAAATTTAACGAGGAAAAAAGGCTGAACAGCAGGCATGGAAATGTCGAGTTTGTGACCAGCATGTATTATATTCATGAAGCGCTCGGAGAACTGGAGAAAACAAGGGAGCGTGCAGACATTAAGATCCTTGACATCGGTGCTGGAACCGGAAGATATTCGGTACCGCTTGCGAATGAAGGATATGATGTGTCGGCGGTAGAACTGGTCAAGCACAACCTCGGACGTTTGAAACAAAAGGGCAGCAGTGTGAAAGCATATCAGGGGAATGCACTCAAACTGAAGCGGTTTGAGGATGAGAGTTTTGACGTGACGCTGCTTTTTGGCCCGATGTATCACCTGCACAGTGAAGAGGACAAGCTGCAGGCGTTAAGCGAGGCAAAGCGTGTTACGAAAAAAGGCGGAACCATTTTTGTTGCATATATTATGAATGAGTTCAGTGTGATCACATACGCATTCAAAGAACGACACATATTGGAAGGATTGCAGACAGGAATGCTCGATGAGACATACCACTGCACGGATGCTGCAAATCCGCTGTATTCGATGGTAAGATTAGAGGATATTGCAAGACTGGATGAGCGGGCGGGATTGACGCGCGTTAAAATTATCGCGGCGGATGGTGCGGCAAACTATATCAGACCGTACTTAAACGCTTTGACAGAGGAAGAATACGAGGCATTTATTCACTATCATATGGCAACCTGTGAGAGAATGGATCTTATGGGAGCGAGCAGTCATACGGTGGATATCCTTAAGAAATCTGAAAGCCAGGTGTAGTGACCTGATACAGATCCATTGCTACGTATTGAAGCAGATGCTTCGAATAAGGAGAGTATATGAACAAAAGAAGACAACTTGTATGGACGCTGGCGGCGGCATTACTGCTTGGTGGCTGTACAACGACCGTGAATGTGCCCGAGCAGGAGACTGAAAAAGAGGCTGTCGTGGAGAACACACAGACAGTGCAGCCGGAGACAACCGCGCAGGAGGAGATCCAACCGACCGAGACGCAGGAAGCCGAGCCACTCATTCAGACCGTGACGCTGACCGCAACGGGGGATTGTACGCTCGGTGCGACACAGACACATGGATATGCGGGCTCGTTTCACGAGTACTATGATAAATACGGACAGGATTATTTCTTTGATGATGTCCGTGATATTTTTGAAAAGGATGATTTTACACTGGTGAATCTGGAGTGTGTTCTGACGGAATCGACGGACCGTGTTGAGAAGACATGGAATCTCAAGGGGAAGCCGGAGTATGTCGGCATCATGACAGGAAGCTCTGTGGAGGGTTGCAGTCTCGGTAATAATCATACTTTGGATTATGGTCCGCAGAGTCTGACCGATACGGAGAATGTGCTGGATCAGGCCGGCATTGTGTATGGATATAATGAACATGTGGCAACTTATACGACAGAATCCGGAATTGTGATCGGCATTGTCTCTGCGAATCTTCTGGCGCAGACGCAGGAACGCGCGAATTATATCCGGGATGGCATCACGAAGCTGCGTGAAGAGGGCGCAGATCTTGTGATCGCATGCTGCCACTGGGGAATTGAGGGGGATCATTACCCGAATGATTACCAGAAGACGACCGCACATCAGATCATTGACTGGGGTGCGGATGCAGTCATTGGCAACCACCCGCATGTGTTGCAGGGTGTGGAATTGTACGAAGGCAAGATGATCTGTTACAGTCTTGGAAACTTCTGCTTCGGCGGCAACCGGAATCCACAGGTAAAGGATACGGCAATCTTCCAGCAGACCTTCACGTTTGTGGATGGGGAGTTACAGAACAATATCTCGGCGAAGATGATACCATGCACGATCAGTTCTACCAATTCGGTCAATGATTTTCAGCCGACGGTTGCAAGCGGAGAGCGCAAGGCAACCATTATCGAGGAACTGAACGAGTACAGCAAACCTTATAGTGAACTCCAGCTGGACGCGGAGGGGATGCTTTATCTGGGAGATAAGAACTAAATGCTGCACCGGCGAAAAATAAAACGGAATAAGAGGAATAAGGAAATGAGTATGAATTTCATAAATCAATGGTCGAATAATGCACCGGCACAGAATGTGAAGGGCGAGGATTCGTTAAAGCCGCTGGAGAATATTGGTGGCTTTGATGTGCGGCCTGGCTTTTTTCGAATGAACGGAGCGTATGTGGTTCCGGGAGGTGTCAGTTTTACGATCAGCTCCCACGGAGCGACCAGCTGTACGTTGCTTTTGTACCATCCGAAGGCGAACGAACCGTATGCAAGAATTCCGATTCCGGAGAACTACCGCATCGGCAATACGTATTCGATTCTGGTATATGGACTGAAAATTGAAGAATTTGAGTATGCCTATGAGATCGACGGATCGTATGAACCGGAAAAAGGCAAACTTTTTGACAAAAATAATATTCTTCTCGATCCGTACGCAAAGGCTGTCACAGGACAACGTCAGTGGGGAGAGCGGCCGGAGGGCGGCAAAGATTTCGTGTACAAGGCGCGTGTCGTAAGAAGCGCGTTTGACTGGGGCTGTCATGGTCAGCTCAATCATCCGTTTGAGGATCTTGTTATCTATGAGGCACATGTGCGTGGCTTTACGAAGGATGCGTCCTCGAACGTGGATGGTGCCGGAACCTTCGAGGGACTCAGACAGAAGATTCCGTATTTGAAAGATCTCGGAATCAATGCGGTGGAACTGATGCCAATCTTCGAGTTTGATGAGATGGAGAGCCACCGGGTCGTGGACGGTGAGGAACTTTATAATTACTGGGGCTACAATACGGTATCCTTCTTCTCACCGAATACCAGTTATGCTTTTCGTGAGGAGCATAACCATGAGGGCGATGAGCTGAAACATCTGATCCGCGAACTGAAGGAGAACGGAATTGAGGTTATTCTTGACGTTGTATTTAACCATACGGCGGAGGGAAACGAGATGGGACCGAGCTTCTGTTTCAAGGGAATTGACAACAATATTTATTATATGCTGACACCGGATGCACATTATTATAATTTCAGTGGATGTGGTAATGTTATGAACTGTAACCACCCGGTTGTGCGCAACTTTATCGTGGACTGCCTGCGCCATTGGGCGGTTGAGTATCGTGTGGATGGTTTCCGTTTTGATCTGGCTTCGATTCTCGGACGTGACCAGAACGGTGCACCGATGAACAATCCGCCAATACTTGAGGCATTGGCCTTCGATTCGGTTCTTGGCAATATGAAGCTGATCGCCGAGGCATGGGATGCGGGTGGACTGTATCAGGTTGGAAGCTTTCCTTCGTGGAACCGTTGGGCTGAGTGGAACGGCCGTTACAGGGATGACATGCGCTGCTTCTTAAAAGGCGATCCGGGTATGGCGGAGCGTGCAATCACAAGAATCACCGGTTCTTCCGATATGTATGATCCTGCAAGCCGCGGATACAGTGCTTCCGTCAACTTCCTGACCTGTCATGACGGATTCACGCTTTATGATCTGTATTCTTATAATCAGAAACACAATGAGAAAAACGGATGGAACAACACCGATGGAGATAACAATGGACACAGCTGGAACTGCGGCGTGGAAGGCGCTTCCGCGGATCCGGAGGTGGAAGGTTTAAGAAGGCGATTGGTCAAGAACGCTTTCGCAGCGCTTCTGTGCAGCAGGGGACCGGCGATGTTCTTTGCCGGGGATGAATTCTGTAATACACAGTTTGGCAATAACAATGCGTACTGTCAGGATAACATCATCTCCTGGCTGGATTGGAACCGCCTGGATGAATACAAGGAGATCCATGATTTCGTACGTTTTATGATTCATTTCCGTAAGGACCATCCGGTTCTTCGCAAGGATACGAAGCCGGCGTTGTGCGGACTTCCGATGATCAGTATTCATAACGGAGAACCGTATCGCAATCACACAGATTTCAATACACACCTGATCGGTATTATGTATGCCGGCAGAAATGCACAGGATACCGAGGATGATATTGTATTTTACGCAATGAATTCTTATTGGGAGCCGCTTTCACTGAAGCTTCCGGAACTTCCGCAGGGATTACACTGGAAGATCGTTGCCAATACAAATTGTGAGTATCGGGATGATCTCGAACCGCAGGAACAGACGCATTATAGCTGGGATCAGGTGCAGATGCCGAGCCGCTCGACCGTGATTCTGGTCGCTGAGAAGGACGAAGCGTAGATACTTTAAAAAGGAATCTCCGGTGGGAGATTCCTTTTTGTTAGAGTGTCGGCTATAAAATAAAAATATATCTAGACAAATCCGCACGTATGTGATAATATAATTGGGCAGTTGAAATTCGGCGCGTGGCTCAGCTTGGTAGAGCGCTGCGTTCGGGACGCAGAGGTCGCAGGTTCAAATCCTGTCGCGCCGACGATTTCAAGGATTCCGGTACATAGGTGAGAGAATCCTTGGCAGGGGCGGTCTCAGAGGCTTTTCATTAAGTTTCTGAGATCCTTTTTTATACCCATATTTTAGTTCTTCATAGAAGGAGAATCATTATGAAACAGACTGCACTTATCACTGGTGCCTCGCGCGGCATCGGTGCCGCACTTGCGGAAACGTTTGCGCGTGCAGGATATCAGCTTACATTATGCTGCCAGCATTCGGAAGAAAAACTTATGACACTTTCTAAGAGACTGCAGGAACAATATCATACGACGGTGTTGGTGCGTATCGGGGATGTCGGGGACTATGCGTTCGTCAAGACGATGGTCGATGCGACACTTGAGGCGTTTGGTGCGATTGATGTGCTGATCAACAATGCTGGACTTTCATACATTGGATTGCTTACGGATATGTCGATTGAGGACTGGAACCGGATCGTTGCAACGAATCTGACCTCCGTATTTTCTACCTGCCGATGCGTGGTTCCGTCGATGGTGCATAACAAGCGAGGCAGAATCATCAATATCTCGTCGGTCTGGGGAAATGTGGGCGCTTCCTGTGAGGTTGCGTATTCTGCCTGCAAGGGCGGAATCAATTCCTTCACACGGGCTTTGGGCAAGGAATTGGCACCGAGTCAGATTACGGTGAATGCGATCGCCTGTGGTGTGATTGACACGGATATGAACCGTTGCTTTTCGGAAGAAGAGCGGGCGGATCTGATCGCAGAGATTCCAGCGGAACGGATGGGACGGCCGGAAGAAGTGGCAGAGCTTGCATTTTCGATTGCAAGCGGTCATGCGTATTTGAACGGACAGATCATCACGCTGGACGGTGGATGGATTTGATTTTTATAGATGCAACAATTCAGAATCATAAGCAGGACGTAGATTCATTATCTGTATTTTGAATTGAATATAGAATGAGATTATCAAATTGAAAAACATGGATTTCTTTTTTTGACAACTATATTTATAATCAATCTATGGAAAAGAAATCACACACACAATATAAACATGAGCCGTTCGGCTACAAATTAAATACGATCATGATTGCAAGGAACATATCCAATCAGCAGCTTGCAACCATGATGACCGTTGCACCGACAACCATCAGCGGATACAGAACCGGAAGGCGTGCGCCCGATGTACATGAACTTGTCCGGCTTGCGGAAGCATTGCAGGTGTCGGTGGATGAACTGATCGGATGAAACAGAAAATTTATTGTTTCCGGAACTGGGACGGTGTCATTCCGGTAAATTTGCGGAACATCACGATAAAGTGACTGGCATCGGGATAACCTACATCAAGTCCAATCTCCTGAATCTTGCGATCCCGGTGGGTGAGCAGCAATTCCTTGGCGCGTGTGATCCGGTAACTGGTCAGATATTCGTACACGGAGCAGCCGAGGTAGCGTACAAACAGACGCGACAGATATTGCGGCGACACATAAACTTCCCGGCATAACTTCTCGGTCGTCAGATCATCCATATAATGTTCCTCAATCAGTTTTAGAACCGGATGCACATATTTTTCCCACGGAAGATCACTCGTATTTGAATTCACAAATCCCCCTGAAAAATGAAGAAGAAGTGAATAACAGTCGCAGGATAACTGATGCAGATTATTAGGTTCTGTTTCAAAATGCGTCACACTCCGGTCGATGGCAGCTTTGATTTCCGCAGCCTGTTCTTTCTCGGTGAAGAGAATGCGTTCCGTCCCGAAGATATGGGATAACTGTGGCTCCAAAGAACCACCGAAGGTTGCGAAACATGTGATCCAGTCGCTTTGCGTTGCAGAGTGGTAAGCATGCGGAATATGGGGCGTGATCAGGACTCCGTGTCCTTCCGGCAGCAGATATTCTTTGTTGTCGAGCACAAGAATTCCGCAGCCTTCTTCGGTCTGCAGATAATGATACTGCGGGTAACCTTGTGCTCTCCGCACAGCTTCCTGTGTCCAGTTGTTCCCGATGGAATCAAACTGGAACGGATTATGATTCAACGTGTTGCTGAAATAGATCGGCATAGGACTACCTCCTTCAAATCGGTGCGCGAACAGACCTTGTCATTGCAGGACGCAATATTTACCAAGGTATCTTAGCATAGAAGAAAGCAAAGATAAATAGTTTCGGAATGTTATATTATCAGGTTTATCCTGCTATATAAAAAGCATGAAAAATAGTATATGATTGGAGCAAATAGAAGCAAGCGTAATAATAAGTGAATATTCAGAATCCATTATTATAATAAAGCAGACAGGAGGAAAACATGAGTTCAAATTTTAAGAGAATCCTCTACGGAGGAGATTACAATCCCAATCAGTGGTCGAAGGAGGTATGGAAGGAGGATATGCGTATTTTTAAAGATGCCCATATCAATACCGCAACGATCAACGTCTTTTCATGGGCGAAGATTCAGCCATCGGAGCATGAGTATTATTTTGATGAGCTGGATGAGATCGTCGATATGCTTTCCAAAGAAAATTATGATATCGTTTTTGCAACCTCAACAGCGGCTCTGCCTGGCTGGATGGTGCGCAAATATCCGGAAGTTATGTTCACGGACTATGAGGGACGACGTCACAAATTCGGCATGCGCCATAATGCCTGCCCGAATTCACTCGTGTTTAAGCATTATGCGCGGGAACTGGCACACAAGCTTGCCGAGCGTTATGCAGATAATCCTCATGTGACCTGCTGGCATATCAGCAATGAGTACGGTGGAGAGTGTTTCTGCGAGAACTGCCAGAAAGCATTCCGCGTGTGGTTAAAGGATAAGTATAAGACGATCGATGCCTTAAATGAGGCATGGAATATGGAATTCTGGGGACATACCGTATATGACTGGGATGATGTTGTTGCACCGAATGCGTTAGGCGACGGAATCGGAACCGAGAAGACGGCTTTTGCAGGAATTTCCATTGATTATCGCAGATTCTATTCGGACAGTCAGTTGGAGTGCTTCAAGATGGAGCGCGATGCAATCCGTAGTGTGAAGCCGGATGCATTTATTACAACCAATCTGATGGGAACTTTCAAGGGCCTCGATTACTTTAAATGGGCGAAAGAGATGGATGTTGTATCGTGGGATAATTATCCGGCATATGATACACCTTGGAGCAGCATCGCAATGACACATGATCTGATGCGAGGCCTTAAGGATGAACCTTTCATGCTGATGGAACAGACACCGAGCCAGCAGAACTGGCAGAAGTACAATTCGCTGAAGCGACCGGGACAGATGCGTGCGCAGAGCTACCAGACACTGGCGCACGGAGCGGATACAATCCAGTTTTTCCAGCTGCGAAGAAGCGTGGGTGGATGCGAGAAATTCCACGGTGCTGTTATTGCGCATGTGGGCGATGAGAACACTCGCGTTTTCCGTGAGGTGGCACAGCTTGGTGCAGAACTGGAAAGCTTCGGTGACCGCACACTTGGATCCAGAAATGAATCGGAGGTCGGCGTTATCTTCGATTGGGATAATTATTGGGCGCTTGAGTACACGAGCGGACCTTCCGAGGATCTGAAATATGTGGAGCAGATTCACCATTACTATGAATATTTCTACAAGAGAAATATTGGTGTGGATATGATCCCGGTGGACGCGGATTTCTCCAAATACAAGATTGTTGTGGCTCCGGTGCTTTACATGGTAAAAGAAGGCATGAAGGAAGCATTAGAAAGTTTCGTGAAGAACGGCGGAGTCCTTATCACGACTTACATGAGCGGAATCGTCGGACAGTCGGACAACGTCTATCTTGGCGGATATCCGGGACCGCTTCGTGGGATGGCAGGCGTGTGGGTCGAGGAAATTGATGCACTCGCTCCGGAGCAGAAGAACAAAGCCAAGTTTGCGGACGGAAGTGAGGCAGAATGCGGTCTGTTGTGCGACCTGATGCATCTGGAGGGCGCTGAGGCTCTGGCAGCTTATGAGGAAGATTTCTATGCAGGCATGCCGGCTGCTTCCAGAAATTCCTATGGAAAAGGCACGACCTACTATATTGCAACGATGTTCGAGGAGGACGGTCTTGCTAAGATTCTGGATCAGGCGGTCAGTGAGGCAGGCGTTCATCCGGTGATTCCGGAGCAGACCGGGCTTGAAGTTGTGACAAGAGTCAGTGATACCACACGCTTCTATTATGTTCTGAATTTTACCGATGAGGAGCAGGTACTGCCGGAGAGTCTTGCAGGCAAGAAGGACATGATAAACGGTAAGATGACAGAAACAGGAATGAAATTAAAGAAGTGGGATGTGCTTCTGCTGGAAGAGAACTTATAATTTTTATAAATTGTCATGCACAAAGAGAAATGATATAATTAGAAAATCATGAGAAAGAACAGGTGCAGATATGACAGAGCAGAATATCAATATAGAAGATCTGAATGAAGAAACAAATACGACAGAAGACACATCTGTTGAGGATAGAAATGCAGCAGAGGCAAACACAGAAGCTTCAGATGCCAAGGAGAATGATGGGAGCCTGGTGAAGGATGAAAACAAAGCACCAAGCCGCAGGAAAACTCTTCTCGGCTGGGGCATCTACGGAGCAATCCTCGTCGCAATCTATATTACATTCCACTTCTTTTTGATGATGGCACGCATCCCGTCGGAGAGTATGGAGCCGACCATCATGGTGCATGATTGGACGATCGGAGATCGTAATGCATATACAAGTGAGGCACCGCAACGAGGCGATATTATTAATTTCTACCAGGCGGAAGAGGATACGATCATGGTGAAACGTGTGATCGGACTTCCGGGTGAGACCGTTTCGTTTGTGAATGATCATGTATATATTGATGGTGAGCCGCTCGATGAATCTGCGTATCTTGCGGATGATGTTTTGACGGAGTGTGACGAGACGTTTACGGTGCCGGAGGGATGTGTGTTCCTGCTTGGTGATAATCGTGAGGTATCACTCGATGCGCGCTATTGGGAGAATCCTTATATTTCCTATGATGACATCAAGTGTGAGGTTAAGGTGATTATTCCATTCCACAAGTTTCCGTGGTTTCAAAATTAGATAAGACAGGAATAAAGTCCGGTGGACTCCTTTGAAAATAGGAGATCTGCCGGATTTTTTGTTGCGTGCGATAAGAGTTGTTTTAGATTTTGTTTACTGTCTTGACACTGGAATAGACAGTGGGTATACTAGGGATAACGCTTTTTTCGGAGAGCAATAGAAAGAGAGATTGTGCCAACTGTGAGGCTGGCATTTATGATGGGAGCAAAATTATGTTTACAACAAGAGAATTACAGGATGAGATCATCCGGTTAAAAAAGGAGAAGGATGTGTGCATTCTTGCACATGCATACCAGAGTCATGATATCTGGGAGGTTGCCGATTATGTTGGTGATTCCTATGGGCTCAGCAAACAGGCGGCGCAGGCAACGAACAAAACCGTTCTTATGTGTGGTGTGCGTTTTATGGCGGAGACCTGTAAGATCCTTTCGCCGGAGAAGAAGGTAATCCTGTCCAATGCACAGGCGGGCTGTCCGATGGCGGAGCAGATGGACGTGGAACTGATCTCCGGTGTCAAGCAGATGTATCCGGATTATACGGTGGTTGCTTACATTAACACAACATCCGAATTGAAAACCATCTGCGATGTGTGCGTGACTTCTTCTTCCGCAGTGCAGATCGTGCGCAACATTGAAAACAAAAACATCTTATTTATTCCGGACTGCAACCTTGGAAAATGGGTTGCTGATCAGGTGCCGGAGAAGAACATCAAGCTGCTTCAGGGAGGCTGCCCGACCCATGTGCGCATGTCGGTCCGTGATGTGGAGAAAGCAAGGAAAGCTCATCCGGATGCGCTTCTTCTTGTACACCCAGAGTGTCTTCCGGAAGTATCGGAAAAAGCGGATTTCCGTGGATCAACTACCGGTATCATGGATTACGCCAGGAAAAGTGATGCGAAGGAATTTATTATCGGAACGGAGAACAGCATTGTTCAGCATCTGCAGTATGAGTGCCCGGATAAGAAATTCTATCCGTTGTCCAAGGATTGTGTCTGCCACAATATGAAACTGACCACACTTGGTGATGTATATCACTGTCTGCTCGGAGATGGCGGAGAAGAAATTGCGTTGGATGAGAAGGTTATGAAAGAAGCCGGTCGCTGCATCAACACGATGCTCACACTCGGACAGTAAGAAAATATAATGAAATGATGTAAACTTAAGGTGAACCGGGAAAATTCTCGATTCACCTTTTAAGTTATATGAAACTTTTCAAATTGGATTTTAGAAATTTAGGACTAAGTGATACAATGACATTAGTAAGCATTTTATCGTCCCATGTGATCATCTTCCCCATAGACAAGAGAAGACATTGTCACGGTATTGGTTGTATCTCCAGTCGCTAAAGTATAGGTGGCACCTTTCTTGATATCCGGACTGCTGATTACAACGGAGTTGTATGCCTTCTCCGGAGAGTAGGATACGATTACATTACCGTCGGAATCAGTCAGAGTTAAGTCGCCGGTTAAGGTGGATTCCGCGACAGTCACGAGCATGCATCCCTGTGTGGAATCGGAGCCGAAGTTCTGTGCCATACCGCTGGCTCCGACTGCAACAATGGTGCCGCCGCTGATGGCTGCGTTCCCTGCGTAGTCCAAGGCTCCGTTGCCACCGTTGGTCGGACCGGATACATAGATGGTTCCGCCTGTGACGATCAGGTCTCCGTTGGAATCAATGCCGTCACCGTCTACATTTACGTTTATAGTGCCACCATTTATGACGATGAAGTTATAGTCGTGTGCTTCATCCATGCCACCGCCGAAGCCGCCATCCTGTGGTCCGCCGGATGGCATATTGCCATCTGCCGGTGGTGTACCGTTGCTATCATCCGGTCGCTGAGATGGTGTACCTCCATTGTTATTTGATCCATCCGGTTTCTGAGGCGGAGTATCTCCATTCATGTCCGGCCGCGTCTTATTGTTTGAAGAATCGGATTTATCAGCATTGTTGTCGCCTCTTTTTGTCGAATCTGTCGTTGCAATTGTCTGTACATTTGCTGTGGAATCGCTTCCGTCATATTCTGTCGAAGGATTCGTGTTTTCTTCACCCGGATTTAGCATATCTGAATTACTTTCGTTAGAATCAGAATTGTCAGAACTTGCATCTGCCGGATCACCTGCGGCGTTGAGTCCATCATCGGAAGATACAACGCTGATATCCCCATCCTCGATCGTCACTGTCATTCCTTCCAGTCCTTCATAACTCTTCGTCACATCAATCGTTCCGTCTGTGATAATGAGATCACGATCCGAATGCACGCCGTCGTCGCCTGCGGCAATTGTCATAGAACCACCGTCAATCTGTAAAGTTTCCTCGGCATCTATGCCGTCGGAGTCTGCTTTGATGGTGATCGTGCCGTCCGCAATATAAATGAAACCTTTGCCATCATTGTCGGCATTCTCGCTGTGGATGCCATCAGTTCCGGCATCGAGCGTGAGTACGCCGTCTGCAATGCGGACGCTGTCTTTACCACTTAATGCGTGCCTGGCAGCCGTAATGACATAAGTTCCGCTCGTGATGACCAGATCATCTTTGGATACAATGCCGTGCCCGAAAGCGGCATTTACGGTGAGCGTGCCGGATCCGTTTAATGTCAGGTCGGATTTGGAGAAGATGACACCGTCAATGTTGTTGTCGTCGATCGCGACAAAATCACTTGTGTTACTTAATGTATTTTCGGAGTCGTTTGCAAGTGTGACAAAAACTTTGTCTGCCTGTCTGACATAGATTGCGGCGCTTGTGTCACAATTGATGGAAACATTGTCAAGCACCAGCTGAATCTTCGCATTTTCATCGGCATCAATGATGACCTGCCCATCGTTCAGGCTGCCGCTTAGAATATAGGTGCCCTCATCGGAAATAGTTATCGTGTCATCCGTTACAGTTACGGAATCGTCGCTGCAGCTTGTCGCACTGTCTGCCAGCTGGACAGAGACGGATGTCTCCTCGTCGTAGCCGACTTCCTTGTCACGGTCTGTGAACATATCGTCGGAATCCAGATGGGTTACCGCGTAGGAACTGTCCGTGGAAGTCTCCGTAGATTCCGTTGTGCGTGTTGTATCTGCCGAGCATCCGCAGATGCTGCATGCCAGTAAGGAATAGCCGAGTATGGCTGCCAGTAATTTCGTATTGTTATAACTCATAAGTATTCGCCTCCTGCCTTGCAATGCTGATCTCGAGGTTGCCGTTACGGCAGCGGAGCGCATCGATGAACGCTTTTTCTGCGGAAGGATCCGCGAGTGTCAGATGATACTGCAGCTTAAACATGCTGCCCATGTTGGTGGTCTTGACAGAAATCAGCTTGCAGCTTGTGGTGTACTGCGCAAACAGATCGTCAAAGACATTGGAGTAATTCAAATCTTCCGGGATCGTGATGCGCAGCGTCTTGTCGGCATCCGACCCGTCATGCATGCCGAATCCGGTCTGTGTCAGAATTACCATCACAAGCCCCAGAATTACGGAAAAAAGCACTGCATATCCAAGATAGCACATTCCGGTCATGAGACCGGCTGCCATCGCCAGGAAGATCGTTCCGATGTCACGCGCATTTCCCGGTATGGAACGGAATCTCACGAGGGAAAAAGCGCCAGCTACTGCCACGCCTGCACCAACATTACCGTTCACCATCAGGATGATGGCACAGACGGTTGCTGGCAGTAATGCGAGTGTGATCAGGAAACTCTGGGTGGCATGATTCTTGTAACGGTATACGATCGCAAAAAAGAATCCAAGTAGTAAGGATACTGCGATGCACAACAGAAACTGCGCGATGGATGTCGATTCGTTTGTTGTTGTAAAAATAGTATCAAATATAGTATTTAGCATAATGATAAATTCCTCCTTTTTCGTAGACAGGCGCAGCAGATTTTAAGATGATAGCGTTTCGCTGCATCATGGTTGTATAAGCAGTTCCGTATTTGGAAAATGACGTCTTGTAGATATGATTTTCACTTAAGAATTTTACAAGCCAAAGCGGCATCGCTCCGGCGGTCTTTACTTCCATCAGAACCTGATCGTCATCAAGAATCGGATTTCCATAAATTCCGGCTTTTAAATCCACATCGTAGTCGCGCCACAAAATAGTTTCATCAAAGGTGATACGAAGATTGTGATCTGCCTTGTGGTAGAACGCTTCTCTTTCGTAAGATAACAATACTTTCGGGGCAAGCTCGCGGTAATAGTCCAGACAGTAATCAATTTCTCTGGCGATCTGTGAATCCGTGTTTTTTTCACGGTGGAGCAGATAGTTTACAGCCTCGGCTTCCGTCATCCCGATACGCCTTTTGTACACAACGGAATCGTATTTTTTCTTTAATTCGATGAATACGTCGCTTTCTGTGGTGGCAACACTGTAGCTTCTGAGGCGAAGCTTTTCTTTATAGAACGGTTTGTCCAATGAGCGGCGGATCAGCAGGTAATCCGGTGTGTCAAAGTACAGACTCTGGATGGTGCTTTGCCCATGCTCGTCAGCAATCATTTCATCTATCATCAGGTGGCATAAACGTTTTTTCTGCTCGCGGGTCAGCATATATTTGATTTCATATCGTTTGAAGATCATCTGATCACTCATGTTAAAACTCCTTTATGTGATAACTTTCTTTTGATGGACTTAGTGTACAATACGAACCTTAAAGCAAGTTAAAAGAATCTTAAGGAAACGAAAAGGTTCCTTCATTGACATGGAAAGGTGGAATCATTACAATAATGAGTAAACAAATTACACCATTTGAGGAGGAAGAAAACATGATATGTCCAAAATGCCAAAGTGAAGTAACAGACGGCAGCGCATTCTGTACAAAGTGTGGTGCTGCGCTGGGTGGAAATAATCAGCAGAACTATTCTCAGCCGGAGGGAGCTGCTCCGCAGGGAGACAATCAGAATCAGGGTAATCCTAATCCGCAGTTCAATGCGCAGGGGAACCCACAGTTTAACGCGCAGGGAAATCCACAGTTTAACAATCAGGGATATCAGCAGAATTATGCCGGTAACGGAATGCCGCCTTACGGTGCTCCGTATGTAGACCCAAAGGATCATACTGCAGAGTTTACGCCGCAGGATATCTCGGAGCATAAGGTATTCGCAATGCTTCCATATCTGCTCGGCACGATCGGAATCATTATCGCTTTACTTGCAGCAAAAGATTCGAAATACATTATGTTCCATGTGCGTGAGGCGTTAAAGCTTACGGTATGCGCTATTCTTGTAGGAATCGTTTCTCTGCTTCTGTGTTGGACCGTGATCGTTCCGATGGCAGGCGGCGTGTGTGCAATCATTATTCTGGTTGTCAAGATCATCTGCTTCTTCCAGATCTGTTCAGGCAAGGCGAAGGAAGCTGCAATTGTAAGTTCATTCGGCTTTTTACATTAAATCCATTAAAATTTGCTTTGCGAAAATTGACGTACTACATAAGACTTTAAGAGGGACCGGTTTGGTCCCTCTTTATTTGAATCAAATCTGAGCGCGGCAAACCCGAATTTAAAGCACAATTGTTAGGAGCAGAGAGTGTCCATCTTCGCTATGGGCACATATTTTTCCTTTGTGCGCATGCACGATCGCGCTGACAACGGAGAGTCCGATCCCGAATCCACCACTCTTCTGGTTACGGGATTTGTCGGCGCGGTAGAAGCGTTCGAACAGTTCGTCGTGGCGTCCGGGTTCTATGTTTTCTACGGTATTCCACACACTAAGGATCAGGTTCTTACCGCGCGTGTGGAAAGTCAGCCGAATCTGCCCGTTTTCTGTGGAATACTTGATCGCATTATCAAGAAGCAAAGAGACAAGCTGGCGGATTGATCCTTCATTTCCTTTATATGTGAGATCTGGTGTGACATCGATAGACAGTTCCTTACCGCGTGAGGCTGCCACTGCCATAAACGGATCCGCGGTATCAAGGACTGCATCGGAGATCGCGAAGTTTTCCATTTCGAGTCTGGTTGATTCCTCGTCCATGCGGGATAAAAAGACAAGTTTCTCGGTCAGAGAAGTCAGTCTTGCAATCTGCTTTCGGATACTTTTGGTCCACTGGTTTTCTCCACCGGTCATTTCGAGAACTTCGGTGTTGGCATCAATGATGGTCAGCGGAGTCTTGATCTCGTGGCTGGCATCTGTGATGAAACGCTTCTGCTTCTCGTAGCTTTCTGCAACGGGTTTCATAATTTTACCGGAGAAGAACAAGACGAGCAGATAGACGACAAACATTCCGGCAACGCTGATACAGGCACTGGTGAGCAGGAAGGTTCGGAAAGTACCAAGCTCACGTTCGCAGTTGACGAAGATGTACATTTGTGCAGCATCGGTCGTAACCAGCTTGTAACGGTAGCAGTCGATAAAACCCGTTGTTTTATGACGTTCGTATAATGTGGAAGCATACGCACTTGCGGAATCGGAAGAGATCGCGGCAATCTTACCGGTGTCAATCTGATCGATGGTTCCGTCTTCTAACAGGGTTACGGTAAAAAAGCGTGTGTCAAACATGGCTTCCGGTGACATGCCATCCTTCTTTTGCGGGTTATCAGGACCATCGGATGGCTTCTTGCCTGCATCAGGAACTGCATTTTTATCCGTGCTATCGACGGAGCCGGAAGTTGATTTTGGTGGAGTGTTTGCTGAAGTTGAATCCAGATGACCTCCGTTGTCCGTAATCATAGTGATACGTGAGTCGGCGCGATTGCAGACATTTACATAGTTTGCGATATTGATGGCTGACATGATCAGCAGAAGAACGGCAGCGATGGAACACATCGCGGTCGCAATAAATTTATGTCTTAGTTTACGAAGCATATGATCAAACCTCTATTCTAAATGATTTTGTATTTTATTTGGATTATGCATTTTCAGGTCTATTCTGCACCATTTTCCAGCGAATACCCAAGTCCTCGTGTCGCCTTGATCGATACTTTCGAACCGAGTCCGTTCAGCTTCTTCCTTAAGTAAGAGATATATACCCATACGACATTCAGCTCCGCATCGCTGTCATATCCCCAGATCTTGTCCATGAACTGATCCACGGAGATGACCTGTCCGGGACTTACCATCAGCATTTCGAGCATCTGGTATTCGCGGCTTGCCAGACGGATCGTCTGCCCGCCACAGGAAAGCTGGTAGGTTGCACGGTCAAGTGTGATATCGCCGAAGCTGAGTACGGTATCCGTTGTCTTCTCCTGTCTTCTTGTCATTGCGCGGATTCTCGCAAGCAGTTCCTTCATAGAAAAAGGCTTGGTGAGGTAATCATCCGCACCGCTGTCCAACCCTGTGACGCGATCATCAATTTCAGATTTGGCGGTCAGCATGATGATCGGGATGTGGTTGCCGGAAGCACGTACATTCTTAAGAACAGTGATTCCGTCCATTTTCGGCATCATGATATCGAGGATTGCACCATCATAGTTGTCGGCATTCAGATAATCCAAAGCATCCTCTCCGTTGTAGACGGCATCCACCGAGTAGTTATTATGTTTTAGCACTGTGACAAGTGCATCCGATAATTCTTTTTCATCTTCTGCAAGCAGTAAACGCATAGGTGATTCCTCCTTGTTCTTTACGAACACATTCTAACATATCTATAAGTAGAATTATATCTCCGATTCCTTAAATGAACTTTAAATCAGGGCGTTGGCTTGAATTTCTCACGCAGTGGCATCTCTTTCGAAACGACAACAGACTCCACACGCTTTTTACACAGAATTTACGGAGTGCTGGTTATGCATTTTACAGAAGGAATTTAAGATAGCATCTGTAATCGAGAGAATAAAAGAATTGATTCGCAGTATCCAATCTGCAAAATGAAGAAGAAAAGAGGACATGAGAAATGAAAAACAAAATGAGAAAAATGATGGCAATGTTATCCGCTGCAGTTGTAGCAGTTGGAGTAATGGGATGTGGCGGAAACGCAGCAACCGACAGTAACGCAGATGCAAACACAACAAGCCAGGCTGCAGATGCAACAACCGATACAACAGCAGGCGCAGACTTAAGTGGTAAGATCACACTTGCAGGAAGTACTTCTATGGAGAAGCTTGCAAACGCTATGGCAGAAGCATTCATGGAGAAATATCCGAATGTTACCGTAGCTCCTGAGTTCACAGGATCTGGTGCAGGACTTGAGTCTCTTGCAAAAGGAACTGTAGATATCGGAGATGCTTCCCGTGCTTTATCGGATGATGAGAAGGCTGGCGGAGCGGTTGAGAACATCGTAGCAATCGATGGAATCGCAGTTATCACAGATTCTGAGAACGCTGTATCGGATATCACAAGTGAGCAGCTTGCACAGATCTACACAGGTGAGATCACAAACTGGAGCGACCTTGGCGGAGCTGATGAGCAGATCGTAGTTATCGGTCGTGAGGCTGGATCAGGTACAAGAGATGCATTCGAGGAATTAAACGATGTAAAGGATGCCTGCAAATATGCACAGGAACTTGATTCCACAGGTGCAGTACTTGCAAAGGTAGCAGCAACTCCTGGTGCAATCGGATATGTATCACTTGATGTTGTTGATGATACTGTTAAGGCATTACAGTTAAATTCCGTAGATGCTACAGAAGATAACATCCTTGCTGGAACTTATGTATTACAGAGACCATTCGTTATGGCAACTATGGGCGAGATTTCAGAACAGAACGACCTTGTAAAAGCATTCTTCGACTTCATTCATTCTGAGGAAGGCCAGCAGGTTATCACATCTGTAGGACTGATCATTCCACAGTAGAATATATCGGTTTTGAAGAAAACCGGGTAAAAAGTAACATCTGCGGCATCTATGATATGTCGCAGATGTGAACTGATTTTAAGGAGGAACAAGATGAAAGGCAGTAAAAAATCTATCGTGGAACTGATCGCCAAAATCATATTCTTAGTGTGTGCGGTCGTTGCCATTGCAGCTGTTCTTTCCATCACTGTTTACATGATCATAAAGGGAACCCCGGCACTTGAGCGTGTCGGGGTGACTGACTTATTATTCAAAACAGTGTGGGCACCGACAGCAAATCCTGCATCATACGGAATTCTATATATCATTCTGACATCAATCGTCGGTACAGCGGCAGCGGTATTGATCGGTGTGCCGGTCGGACTTATGACCGCCGTTTTCATTACGGAAGTAGCAAACAAAAAGCTTGCAGCAGTTGTACAGCCAGCAGTGGAGCTTCTTGCAGCAATCCCGTCCGTAATCTACGGTCTCCTCGGTATGATGCTTTTGAACCCGCTTATGTACCGAATTGAAAAAAGAATCTTTGCGGGAAGCACCACGCATCAGTTCACCGGTGGATCCAACCTTTTATCTGCAATCATTGTACTTGCAATTATGATCCTGCCGACGGTGATCAGCATCAGCGTATCCTCCCTTCGCGCGGTGCCAAGTCATCTGAAGTCGGCATCTCTTGCACTCGGTGCAACCCATATGCAGACTGTATTTAAGGTATTGATCCCGGCAGCAAAATCCGGAATCATGACCGGTGTAGTACTTGGCATCGGACGTGCGATCGGTGAGGCGATGGCAATCAACATGGTTGCCGGAGGTTCGGTAAATCTTCCATTGCCGTTCAACTCCGTACGTTTCCTGACCACACAGATCGTCAGCGAGATGTCGTATGCAGACGGTCTTCACAGACAGGTACTTTTCACCGTCGGACTTGTACTGTTTGTATTCATCATGATCATTAATCTGATTCTTGCGAAGCTGAAGAAGAAAGGAGTGGCAGAAAATGACTAGTATTCAAACGAAAAAGAGACATCCGATGGATGTGCTTATGCTTTCACTCATTTATGTCTGTGCCGCTTTGGCTGTCGCATTATTGTTAGGTATTGCGGTATTTGTTACGGTAAAAGGTCTGCCAAATGTAAACTGGTCCTTCCTGACCAGCGTTACTTCGGTACTGAAAGGTACGACAGGTATTGCGGGTAACATCGTCAATACCCTCTACATTATTGTTCTTACGATGCTGATCGCTACACCAATCGGTGTGGGCGCAGCCATCTATTTGAATGAGTATGCAAAACCGGGAAAATTTGTGAATGCGATCGAGTTCGCAACCGAAACACTTTCCGGTATTCCTTCCATTATTTTCGGTCTCTTCGGTCTGACATTCTTTGGAGAGTTGATGGGACTCAGTTACAGTATTCTGACCGGATCACTGACGATGGTATTGATGGTGCTTCCTCTGATCACAAGAAATACGCAGGAAGCATTGAAAACCGTTCCGGACAGTTACCGAAGCGGTGCGATCGGTCTTGGTGCCGGTAAGTGGCACATGATAAGAACCATTCTTCTTCCGTCCGCAATGCCGGGAATCATCACAGGTGTGATTCTTGCGGTTGGACGAATCGTAGGCGAGTCAGCCGCATTACTGTTTACGGCAGGAAGCTTCAAGGTACTGCCGAACAGCCTGATGGGTTGTATAAAGAAGATCATCGAGCCGGGCGGAACACTGACGATTCAGCTTTATCTGAGTGCGACTAAGGGTGAGTTTGGTGTGGCATTCGGTATCGCTTTCGTACTTCTTATTATTGTACTTGGAATTAATTTCCTTGCAAAAGGCCTTGCAAAGCATTTCGATGTGGCAAGATAAAAATATGGCAGCCGGTTGTATGTTTTAGGGTACAACGGCTGCCATAACTTTACAAATTGGGATTCCCGTTTTATAATACTTCCGGTTCATATGGCAGATTGTGCCAGAATTTGCGTAGCAGATTATTTGAGACAATCTGGTTGAATCACGAATCATCGATAAGGCAGGAAGTTGAATGATGAATAGAGAATTTAAGAAATTGGCTTCCGATGTGCAGATGTCGGAAGCTTTTATTACGAGTATGTTTTTGGCGCTGTCCGGAGGATTTCAGGATGCGTACACTTATTTTACAAGAGATGAGGTATTCTCCAACGCGCAGACCGGTAACGTCGTATTGATGAGCACGCACCTGATGATGGGAGAGTGGATGCAGGGAATCAAGTATCTGTTCCCACTTCTGGCTTTCGCCGGTGGTGTATTTTTTGCGGAGCGCCTTCAGGCAAAATACAAATATGCCAAGAAACTTCACTGGCGGCAGGGAATTCTGCTTCTGGAGATTCTGATCCTGTTTGTGGTCGGTTTCATCCCGAAGGAGGCGAATATGGTTGCGACGGTTTTGGTTTCCTTCTCCTGTGCGATGCAGGTACAGACCTTCCGCAAGGTCAATGGATACGGATACGCCAGCACGATGTGCATCGGAAACTTGAGAAGCGGTACAGCGGCACTTTCCGATTACATGCGCACACACAATAAGGAGAAGATCCGTCAGGCGCTCCATTATTTCGGAATTATCGGGCTTTTTGCAGTCGGAGCAGGTGTCGGCGGAAATCTGTCGGCGAAGTTTGGATTCCGCATTATCTGGGTATGCTGCGGACTGCTTCTTGTCAGTTTTTTGCTTATGTTTTTTGATCGGGAGAAGAGGTAACTATTCAGAAACCCATTCGCAAAATCGCTCTTTCAGAGCTTTGCTTTTGCTCATGTGTTTACTTCGCCAAAGAAATTTACAAAAATATGCTCATTCATGCAAGCATGATTCGCAATTTTTGTAAATTGCCTTGGCGCTGAATAGTTACATAGATTTTACATTTCTTTGCAAGCAGACTTTACATTTCATGTGTATAATCTCCTTAAATCCTAAGAAAGGATAGATAAAGGAGCGTAACATGGAGAAACGTATCAAACTTACGGTCCGCGATCTGAATCTGTATTACGGCGAAAATCACGCCCTCAAGGATATCAATATGGATATTCGCGAAAAAGGCGTGACCGCTTTAATCGGACCATCCGGTTGCGGAAAGTCGACATTTCTAAAAACGATCAATCGAATGAACGACCTGATCGATAATGTTAGAATCACCGGCGAGCTGAAGCTTGACGATGAGGACATCTATGGTGAGGGTGTGGATACCACGGTTCTTAGAAAAAGAGTCGGTATGGTATTCCAGCAGCCAAATCCATTTCCAATGAGTATTTATGACAATATCGCGTATGGACCGCGTGTCCACGGCATCAAGGACAAAGCAAAGCTTGATGAGATCGTGGAAGAAAGTCTTCGCGGCGCAGCAATCTTTGACGAAGTTAAGGATCGACTGAAGAAATCCGCTTTGGGTCTCTCCGGAGGACAGCAGCAGCGTATCTGTATCGCAAGAGCGCTTGCCGTACAGCCGGAGGTTCTTTTGATGGATGAGCCGACATCGGCGCTGGATCCGATTTCGACATCCAAGATCGAGGAACTGATGGAGGACTTAAAGAAGAAATATACGGTTGTTGTCGTAACCCATAATATGCAGCAGGCTCTCCGCGTGTCGGACGATACCGCATTTTTCCTTGTTGGAGAGATGGTGGAATACGGCGATACCAAGACAATTTTCTCTTACCCGAAGGATAAGCGGACAGAAGATTATATTACAGGGAGGTTCGGCTAATGCGTGCAAAATTCGACGAGCAGCTTCATATGCTCAACCAGGAAATGATGCATATGGGCAGCATGATAGAGGACAAGATTCAGAAGGCAATCGAGGCACTGATCGGACAGAACAGTGTTTTGGCGAAAGAAATCATGGAGGCAGACAACGAGGTAGATCGCGAGCAGAAGAAGATCGAGAATATCTGTTTCAATCTTCTGATGCAGCAGCAGCCTGTTGCGCGTGACCTGCGTGTGATTTCCGCAGCAATGAAGATGGTAACGGACATGGAGCGTATCGGTGACCATGCGGCAGACATCTCTGAGATGACCGTTATGATGGCAAGTGAGCCATATGTTGTGGATCTCAGCGACATCAAAAAGATGGCAAGTGAAACCGTTCTTATGCTGATCCGAAGCATCGAGGCTTACGTTGAGAAAGATATGCTCAAGGCGCAATCCGTGATCGATCATGATGATATCGTGGATGAACTGTTCAACAAAGTAAAGCAGGAACTCATCGAGATGATCCGAAAGAATCCGGCAGTCAGCGAGCAGGCAGCAGATATGCTGATGGTAGCCAAGTATTTTGAGCGAATCGGCGATCATGCGACAAACCTTGCGGAACTTATTATTTTCGCTTTGGATGATAAGAAAAATACAATGCAGAATTAATAAAAAAGCAGACTTTTTCCTAAGTTTTTTGAGAAACAAGAAATAAGGGAGGAGTCTGCTTTTTGATTTTACACAAACTTTACATAACGATACATTTACATTTTACATTCGTACGATATGATACTCTCGAACCTAAGAAAGAAGGTGGCGCTTGTTCATTTGGAATGGACAGGCTGTCTGCACAAAGTATAAAGGAGAGAGAGTATGAACATATTCAGTGTTCTGACAATGATTGGCGGTCTCGCGATGTTCCTGTATGGAATGGATGCGATGGGAGATGGTCTTGCAAAATTATCGGGAGGTAAGCTGGAACAGATTTTAGAGAAGCTGACTTCGAAACGAATTATGGCGGTGCTTCTTGGTATTGCGGTTACGGCAGTAATCCAGTCTTCATCTGCGACCACGGTCATGGTAGTCGGATTTGTAAATTCCGGTATTATGCAGCTTTCACAGGCGGTGGGCATCATCATGGGTGCAAACGTCGGAACAACGGTTACCTCGTGGATTCTTTCACTGTCCGGCATTCAGGGATCGAGCCTGTTTATACAGCTTTTGAAACCAACGTCGTTCTCACCGGTGCTTGCAGCAATCGGTATTGTACTGATCATGACGGCGAAGGATAATAATAAGAAGAAAGATATTGGAAACATTCTGGTCGGATTTGCAATCCTGATGTTTGGAATGGATACGATGAGTGGCGCGGTTGCTCCGCTTGCAGAAAACGAGAAATTTACCAGTGTTCTGACGATGTTCTCGAATCCGATCCTCGGAATGATCGCAGGACTTGTGCTGACAGCAGTCATTCAGAGTTCATCAGCATCGGTCGGAATCTTACAGGCACTGTGTGTGACCGGTGCGGTCGGTTATAAGACGGCAATCCCGATCATCATGGGACAGAATATCGGAACGTGCGTGACAGCTTTGATTTCATCCATCGGTGCCAGCAAGAATGCAAAGCGTGCTTCTATGGTACATCTGTATTTTAACCTGATCGGAACGGTTCTGTTCATGGTTGTATTTTACAGTATCAATGCAATCATCGGTGGCTTTGCGTTCTTAGACAACCCGGCCAATGCTGCAGGAATCGCAGTGGTTCATTCGCTTTTTAACATTGGAACCGTTCTGGTCTTATATCCGTTTGGTGATAAGCTTGTGAAACTTGCGCAGCTGACCATTCCGGATCATGTGGGAGAGGCCGAGGAGAAGCCGGACGAGCTTGCTGTCCTTGATGAGCGTTTCTTAGAGAAGCCGGCTTTCGCGATGGAGCTGTGTCGTAATGCAGCAGTCCGCATGGCGCAGGAGTCGAGGGATGCACTTCATCTTGCGCTCGACAACGTAACCATGTATAGTGAAAGCAGAGTGGCGAAGATCATTGAGATGGAGGAGAGCGTGGATCGCTACGAGGATGCGCTCGGGACCTATCTTGTCAAGTTAAATAATTGTGATCTCTCGCAGAAGGATAGCCGGACGCTCTCCATTCTGCTTCATTGCATCGGCAACTTTGAGCGAATTTCGGATCATGCAGTCAACATCACGGATTCTTCCACACAGATGCATGAGAAAAAGCTGGAATTCTCGAAGAAAGCGATGGAGGAACTGAAGGTATTTTCGGATGCACTCTGCGATATCGTTGATGAGACGATGGAAGCGTTTACCATGAATGATCTGGACAAAGCGAGACAGATCGAACCTTTTGAGCAGGTCATTGACAGTCTGAATATTGAGTTGAAGCAGAGACATATCCATCGTCTGCGTAAAGGAAAATGTACGATTGAACTGGGACTGATCCTTGAGGATATGATCACGAACTTTGAGAGAATCTCGGATCATTGTTCGAACATTGCCGTATGCATGATCCGTGTGAATGAAGATGGCTTTGATACCCATGAGTATCTGGACGTGATCAAGGAGGAGAAAGCGCCTTGGTTCGAGGAGGAGTTTTATCGTCTGTCAAAGAAGTATGCATTGCCGGATAAGAAGTCGAAGAATGCGTAATAAAAAATAAGAAGGAACAGGTGAGTAAGATGGCTTTAATCTATATCGTAGAAGATGATGAAAATATTCGGGAAATCGAGACAATTGCACTTAAGAACAGTAATTATATGGTGTGTGCATTTGAGAAGGCAAAAGATTTCTACCGCAAGTTAGAAGACATTATGCCGGATCTGGTGCTTCTAGATGTCATGCTTCCGGATGAGAGCGGATATGATATTGTAAGAAAGCTCAGAAAGGATCCGACGACGCGCCAGCTTCCGATCATTATGGTGACTGCCAAGACGGCGGAGATGGATATGATCAAAGGACTTGACGAGGGTGCGGATGATTATATCAAGAAACCATTCTCTATTATGGAGCTGATCACGAGAGTGAAAGCGTTGCTGCGCAGAACCATCACGGAAGATATCAAGTATCTGCAGGTGGATAATCTTGTGCTTGATCACGAGCGCCATATGGTATTTGTTGACAATAAGCAGGTGGAACTGACATTTAAGGAGTATGAATTGCTTCGTCTTCTGATGACCAACCAGAATGTGGTGTTGTCACGTGAGGTGATCATGCGGCATGTCTGGGGTACAGAGTTCGAGGGAGAGTCACGAACGGTGGATATGCATATTAAGACGCTGCGTCAGAAACTGGGAGAGGCAGGAAGCAAGATAAGAACCGTGCGAAATGTCGGATACGTGATCGAGAAAGCTTGAATCGACAAAGGAGGAGAAAACGATGAAGCAGAAGATCAATGTGCGTCTCATCGGTATCGCAGTGCTGGCAGTGCTGGCGACACTGATCTGTATGACATCTGTATATTACAGCCTTTTTCAGAAGCAGGTGCGCAAAGATTTAAAGATTCAGGCACAGGTGCTTGGTGAGACAGGTGCTTTTGACGATGTAAGAATACCTGCCAAAAGTTTTGATATTGCCAAGGAAGATCTTCGAATTACATGGATTGATACGGATGGAACCGTTCTCTATGACAATGACGCGAATGCGGATAAACTGGAGAATCATGCCGATCGTCCGGAGGTCAGGAGCGCTTTGCAGACCGGAGAAGGTGAGTGTGTCCGCAATTCCAATACGATGAATATGACAACATTTTATTATGCGCTGCTTCTTGACAACGGAACGGTACTTCGTGTTGCAACACAGGCCAGAAGTATCTGGAATGTTTTCCTGACTGCAACACCAATGATCGCCGCAATCCTGGCATTGATCATTGTTGTATGTGTGTGTCTTGCACATGTCCTGACGAGACAGCTTCTGCAGCCGATTAAGTTTATGGCAGAAAATATGGAGGATACGACGAAGGCTCCGGCATACAAGGAACTGGTTCCTTTTGTCAATACGATCCGCGCGCAGCATGAGAATATTCTGATGGCAGCAAAAGTGCGGCAGGATTTTACGGCGAATGTATCGCATGAGCTTAAGACACCGTTGACCGCAATCTCCGGATATGCGGAACTGATCGAAAATCATATGGTGGGACCGGAACAGGAGACGCGTTTTGCACAGGAAATCCAGCAGAATTCAAACCGTCTGCTTTCTCTGATCAATGACATCATCCGTCTCTCGGAGCTGGATAACAGTGAGAGCCTGATCCGTTATGAACAGGTGGATTTAGACCTTGTTGCACAGGAATGTGTAAATAATCTCAATGTCAATGCACAGAAGCGTAATGTAAAGCTTTATTATGAAGGGGAACCGTGTGAAATCCGCGCGGATCGTGGCATGCTCGCGGAGCTTGTAGATAATCTGACCGCCAATGCCATCCGTTACAACAATGAGGGAGGAGAGGTGCATGTCAGAGTAACCCATGAGAACATGCAGCCGGTACTGATCGTAGAGGATAACGGAATCGGAATTCCGAAGGATCAGCAGGAACGCATTTTCGAGCGGTTCTACCGCGTAGACAAGAGTCGGTCAAAGCAGACTGGCGGTACGGGACTTGGACTTGCGATCGTTAAGCATATTGTAGAACTCCATGATGCACAGATTACGGTGGAGAGTGAACCGGGAAAGGGTACCACGATGAAGGTGACTTTCTAAATCCGGTTTGCCGCGCTCAGATTTGATTCCTAAAACGGACGATACCGGATTATATGATAATATACGAAAATTAGCAATAATTTTGTCCATGGTCGACGGACTTGGAATAATTTCAATGACTAGAGTTTTTGAAAGTTACGGTATCGAACCATACGTTTATTTTGTTCAGGAAAATTTGCAAGTTAACTTCACCAACGATTTTGGATAGTTGGCTGAGATATGCGCTATTATCGATAGATAATGGAACGGTGAAGCAGTTGCAAATTTGTCCTTCAAAAATAAGTATGGCTCCGATACCTGTAGCATGAAAACGTTCGTCATTGAAATCATCCAAAGTCCTGTTGGTTGGGTAAAACTACTGCTAATTTTCTTTTTTACTTACAGATCCGGTATCGTCCGTTTGAACTCAAATCTGAGCGCGGCAAACTCGATCGGTGAGGAGGCAGATTCCTATTCGGTGTTGTCTTATGTGCTTGATAGTAAGGCGTTTGCCATTACAGGAGGCGAGTTTGGAGTTGAGTCATCGGTGATTGCATTGATTGCATATATTGTAGTCGCAGTTTTTGCCTTTGTTATGATTAAGAAAAAGCGAAAAGATTGATAAAAACATATTGTAAATGAACCACCCTCAAAGTTATTACAATGTATAAGTGAAAGGCGAACAGAACACGTTTTTCATAATCTGTGCACAGAATGTGATACATCTTTGATGTACCGCAAAAGTGTCAGCCACGCAATGCCGCAATTGGTGTCAGCAATTCGCATGGGCTGACGTTCACGACAAGTAAAGGACACAAACAGTATGACAATTCAGGAACTGGAACGATGCATTCAGCTTTACGGCAAGGATATCTACTCGTTCTGTATGCATTTGACAAAAGAGAAGGGGAGCGCGGACGATCTCTATCAGGATACATTTCTTGAGGCGACGAAGAAGCTGGCAGTGATTCGGTATGAGGATAACCCGAAAAGCTACCTGTTGTCTATGGCAATCCGCTTGTGGAAGAACCGCGTGAGAAAACGCGCGTGGCGGAACCGGATTGCACCGCAGGTTGGAGAGACGACGCTTGAGCAGGAAGGTGGTGCAACCCCTGACGTGAGTGAGAAAGCGGTCGCAAATGAGGAACGAGGCATGCTTTGGAAGGCAATTGATGCTTTGGATGACCGCTACCGTATCCCGCTTCTTCTCTATTATATGGAGGAGCAAAGCATCGCAGAACTGGCAGAGCTTTTATCAATCCCACAGGGAACGGTCAAAAGCCGACTGCACAAAGCCAGACAATTGTTGGAAAAAGAATTGGAGGATTATTATTCATGAAAGATATGGATGAATTATTAAAACAGAATCTTCTTCCCGACTGTGTTCCAGATGAGAGCCTGAATGCATCGATTTTGGAAAAGGCAAAGGAGGCACAGACTATGAAACATAAAACATTTCGTTCAGGAGCAGCTGCGGCGGCTGCAATCGCAATTCTTGCAGTGGGATCGGTATCCGCGTATGCGGCGTACCGCTACCTCACACCTTCGCAGGTTGCAGATGAGATTACGGATGGAGGAGCACTTGCCAAGGCGTTCGAGAGTAAGGATGCAGTGCTTGTCAATGAGACGCAGAAGACAGCCGGATATGACATCACCCTGATGGGACTTGTATCCGGAAAGGCTCTGATGCCGGTTGCACCGGAGGATAGTTTGGATAGCATCAGCAAGGAGAAGACATACGCGGTACTCGCGATCGCAAAAGAAGACGGATCACCGATGCCAGGCATGCAGGACAACGATTACCAGATCTTCTGTGCGTCCGCACTGGTCAAAGGCAAAAGCTTTATGGATGTGAATAACGGAACACTGAATGCCGGAGCTTATGCTTTTGAGCAGGATGGTGTGCAGTATCAGATTTTAGAGTGTGATAATCTGGAGATTTTTGCAAATATCGGCGTATATGTTGGTGTGGTGGAGGACTTCGGAGAGGAGTCGCATGCGTTTACGATGGACAAAGAGACCGGCGAGTACCGTGCCAACGAATCGTATGACGGAATGAAAGCGCTTTTTACCATTCCGCTTGATAAGTCGAAGGCAGATGATGCTGCGGCAGAGAAGTTCTTCGAAGAAATCGAAGCCGAGGATGCACAGGATTCGGATAGTGGGACAGAAACACAGGAGGAAGCGGCAGACGCGGAATCTTCGTCGGATGAGAATGAACTGACAAAGCAATGGATGCATAATATGGTATCATTTAAGAATCTTTTAACACCGGATGCACAGGAGTTTCTAAAGCAGCACGCGGAAGTTTACTTTCGGGAGACCTACACACTAAATGAAAACGAAGGTCTCTGTGTGCAGACGAATGCGGGAGAGGCAGAATACGACAAGGACACGTTGCCGAAAGAGGCAGGAGTTGAGACCGTAAGTGCATTTTCTTCGGATGAAACACTCGCAGGAACATTTGGAGATTCTATCACGAAGAACGAGGACGGAACGTACACTTACACGGTGTATCGACCAATCAATCTGAAATAAATATGAAGTGGAAAGGAACCCGGACGGTTCCAATGAGGACTGTCCGGGTTCTTTTTATTTTCCAAACGGACGAATCCTTTTTGTGAGCATTGCGTTCGATGCAACGAAACTTGCATATCTTAAATTTGTGTGGCATAATCGAAAGGATAGCATAGATTAGCAGTTCCGCAGACTTATGACAAAACAGGTTTGTGGAAATAAAAACAATACACATAAGAAAGAGGCGATACGATGTATCAGGAAATTTCACAATTACTGATGTATGGAGATTTGGAGGAGGACAGCATCCTCTACCAGATGGGAGAGATTTTTGCAAAATACGAGACCGGAGAGTATAACAAGACCGGACTTGTCAGAGATATCAATGTACAGGTAAAGCGAATTCTGAAAGTAGCAACAGATTACGGATTTGATGACAATCTGTGGCACAATTACCTGACGTTCTTCCTTATGATGAGCGAGAATCCGTTCAGCATGACCTGCGAGAAGGTCGGTGCGAGCGAGGGAAGCGTGAATGCGCTTGTGCAGAATGATTTCCGCATTTTTAAGGCATTGTTTGATTATGATTTCGGACCGATCGAGAAGGACCTCGGCATCAGCTGCTTCAGCCAGATTTCCGATTATAAGGCGATCCATAAGAAAGATCTCATGTACAACAAGAACGTGAGCGAGAAGGTGCGCGCACTCAGCAAAAAGCTCGAGGCGGCGAAGGACGAGAAGGAATTCTTCGACGGTGTGACGGGATTCTATAAAGATTTTGGTGTCGGTATGTTCGGGCTCAACAAGGCGTTTCGTATCGATGAGAAGCCGGAGGGCGGTATTGCGTTCCGTGCGATCAACAATATGGATACGGTTATGCTCGATGATCTTGTCGGATATGAGATTCAGAAGAAGAAACTTGTGGACAACACAGAGGCGTTTGTGCAGGGCAAGAAAGCCAACAACGTATTGCTTTTTGGTGATAGCGGAACCGGTAAGTCGACGAGTATTAAGGCAATCGTCAACCAGTATTACAAAGATGGTCTGCGCATGATCGAAATCTACAAGCATCAGTTCAAGTATCTGTCCACGATTATTGCGGACATCAAGAACCGTAACTACAAGTTCATTATTTATATGGACGATCTCTCATTCGAGGAGTTTGAGATCGAGTACAAGTTCTTGAAGGCGGTCATCGAGGGTGGCGTGGAGACAAAGCCTGAGAATATCTTAATCTATGCGACATCGAACCGCAGACATCTCATCAAGGAGAGCTGGAATGACCGCAACGATCAGGATAATTCCAACGATCGTCACCATTCTGATACGGTCGAGGAGAAACTTTCTCTGGTCAATCGTTTCGGTGTCACGATCAATTACTCAAAGCCAACGCAGAAGGAATACTTCGACATTGTCGTCAATCTGGCAAGACGCGCCGGCGTGACATTGGACGACGAGAAGTTGAAGGCAGAGGCGAACAAGTGGGAGCTTTCCCACGGAGGAATCTCCGGACGTACGGCGGAGCAGTTCGTCAACTATCTTGCATCGCAGCCGGAGGCATTCCAATAAATATTTGAATTCCTGTTACGTTTGCAATGTGCGATAGGTCGGAAGTTACTTTTATGGCACATTCGGATGGATTGGAAACAGTGGAAACAAGGAGAAATCATGTTATATCAGATTAGTCATGGAGCCGTCGCATTTGCAGACGACGTCATCCTACACGATATTAATTTTGAAATAAGAAATACAGAGAAGATCGCTGTGGTCGGACGTAACGGCTGCGGCAAGACCACACTTCTGAAGCTGATCAATGGAGAGGTGGATCTGGAAAAAGGCGAGAGTGATACGGATGTCTTTATCGCGAAGGCGGGCAATCCACAGATCGGTTATCTGCGCCAGATCGCTTTCGACGATCCGTCCATCACGCTTGAGGAGGAAGTGCGAAAAGTCTTTGCACCGATGGAGCAGCGGAAGCGGGAACTTGAAGCGGCAGCGGCAGCACTGGAAACGGATTACTCCGAGGAGCAGGTGGCGCGCTATACCGCGTTAGAGGAGAAGTTCAAGGAGGACGGCGGATATTATTTCGAGAAGGAATACGATGTCCTGATCCGCAAGTTCGGTTTCTCCGAAGAGGAGCGCAAGAAACCTCTGTCGGAGTTTTCCGGTGGGCAGCAGACGAAGATTGCATTCATCAAGCTGCTTCTCAGCAAACCGGACATCCTGCTTCTCGACGAGCCGACGAACCACCTGGATATCACGACAATTGAGTGGCTGGAGAGTTATCTGAAAAGCTATCCGAAGGCAGTCGTTGTCGTATCCCATGACCGAATGTTCCTCGACAATATCGTTGATGTGGTCTATGAGATCGAGTACGGTACAGCGACCCGCTATCCGGGCAATTATACGAACTTTATGGAGCGCAAGAAGGAAAATTACCGCAAGCTCATGAAGGATTATACTGCGCAGCAGAAGGAGATCGCGCGCCTGCAGCGTATGGTCGACCGCTTCAAGAATAAGCCGACGAAAGTGTCGATGGCACATTCCAAGGAGAAGGCGATCGAGCATATGGTGAAGATCGAGGCACCGGACCGCTTTGACACGAAGACGTTTCATGCGAATTTTCAGCCGCAGACCGAGACCGGAAACGATGTCTTGATGGTATCGAATCTTGCGATCGGATACGATCATCCGCTTTCTACGGTCAGCTTTGATCTGAAAAAAGGCGAAAAACTCGGTATCCTCGGAGGCAACGGTTTAGGAAAATCGACGTTGCTTAAGACTTTGGTGAACCGTCTTCCGGCATTGTCCGGCGAGTACCGGTTCGGCACGAATGTGCAGATCGGATATTTTGACCAGCAGATGGCGATGTATTCCAGCAATAAGACGGTACTTGATGATTACTGGGATGAGTTCCCGAATCTGACAGAGACGGAAGTCAGAAATTCGCTGGGCGCGTTCCTGTTCAGCGGGGATGATGTCTTTAAGAACATCGATATGCTCTCCGGAGGAGAGAAGGTGCGTCTTGCACTCTGTAAGATTTTAAAGAGGCGCCCGAATGTGCTCGTGCTCGATGAGCCGACGAACCATATGGATATCGTCGGAAAAGAGACACTTGAGAGTATGCTTAAGGATTTCACCGGAACACTGATCTTCGTATCGCATGACCGTTATTTTGTGAAAAAGGTTGCGGATCGCCTGCTGGTATTCGAGGATGGAACAACGCACCTCTACCAGTTCGGTTATGAAGAATATCAGGAGAAACTGGATCGTGAGGCGGAAGCGGACAACGGATATAAGAAGTCTCCTGTGGCACTTGGCGGAGCAATCAGCCAGAACGGCAGTAATGCGAAGAATGCACAGGCAGCAGGCGAGACAACCGGAAAGAAGGCTTACTACAATCCGGGCAAGGAACGCTCGAAGCTGGAGAAGAAAGTGAAGAAGGCGGAAGAGGAACTTGAAGTTAAGGAAGCAAAGCTCGAAGAACTGAAAGCGGAGCTGCTTAAGCCGGAGTATCAGTCCAGCTATTCCAAACTGACGGAGATCCAGAATGAGATTGATGCCATGGAAGAGGAAATCATGGAAGACATGGAGAATTGGGAGGCGCTCTCGCAGGAACTTGAGGCGCTTGAGGCATAGTCGAATATGGAACATTGTATAGCTCCGGGAAGCCACCGGAGCTATTTTCATAGATGCACCATTGTCGAATTATGAAGCCTATATTTTGTGAATTTTATGAGAAAAATATAAATTGTGCATAAATATTTAGAAAACTCGTTGCTTTTTTTGGTACTTATGATATAATACATACATGATACAACTTAAGTTGTATCAAATACACAGCAAAGGGGTTGGACAGCATGAGAATCACAATTACCGGAAGAAATATTGAACTTACAGAGGGACTTAAGGCTGCTGTGGAGGAGCGCCTTTCTAAACTTGAGAAATTCTTTACGGCGGATACCGATGTATTTGTTACATTGAGTGTGGAGAAGGAACGCCAGAAGATTGAGGTAACGATTCCGATTAAGGGACATGTTATTCGTTCTGAGCAGGTCAGCAACGATATGTATGTTTCCATTGATTTAGTAGAGGAAGTCATTGAGCGTCAGCTTAGAAAATACCGCACGAAGCTCGCTTCCAAGAAGATGAACGTTGCAGAAAGCTTTAACGCAGATTTCATCGAGGCAGATGTGGACGAGGATGAGGAAGTGAAGATCGTTCGTACCAAGAGATTTGGTATGAAGCCGATGTATCCGGAAGATGCCTGCATCCAGATGGAACTGACAGGACACGATTTCTTCGTATTCCGTAACGCAGAGACGGACGAAGTGAATGTCGTATACAAGAGAAAAGGAAATACATACGGACTGATCGAGCCGGAGTGCTAGGATCCAATGTATTCTTTGGAATGAATGTGTAAGATGCCGCAGACCTATAAGGTCTGCGGTTTTTGTATAGGAAATTCCGCTCGGGCATGAGAGTGTGCGGAAAACACACACTTTATTTTGAATGCAACGAATGAAAGCCAGGACCTGCATGATATTTTGGCAATGATTCCGACAAATATGCACAAAACGGTATCTACGAAATTGTGCATTAACTATACGCGAAACGCGTCTTGCTTTTTAGGTATAAATACGATAATTTTGAGGGTAGAGACGCGAGATGGGGAGTCGTAGCCTTGCAGTTGTGAAGATGCTAAGGAGGGTAATGAGAGAAACTAGTAATAATACTTTACAGAAACATTTTCAAACAATGGTCACAAATGAGAGCTTTATGAATGAGATTTCAAACTGGCTCGATATATGGGGAGATAAACGTCTGTTGATTCTAAGGCATCTCGTATATGAGATTGACCTGTCGGAAACGGAGCAGTTGAAAGAGGCATTGTATGAATATGGAAGTTGTCTGACCGAGAAGAATTATTGTGGCAGAAAGCTTTTTTCCATGATGGCGGTATTGATCGGACAGATCGAATCCGGCGAACTTATGGAAGCGTAGCGAGTTTAAAGAAAATACAAAAGAGAAGGGAATGCATTTTCACAATTGCGTTATGGAAGCCGGTGAACTGACGGCTTCCTTTTTTTTATTGTAATAGGAATCGTTACTTGTTTTTACAATTGTGCTACAAACATCAAAAAAAGTGCGCAAACAAATTCTTTCTCTTGTGTTTGAGTGGTGGGAGTGGCTATAATAGAACGATAGGAAATTGATAGATACTATATTAAGATAGAGGAGATGCAAAAAATGGATATCGTAGTATTAGCAGGAGGACTCAGCACGGAGCGTGATGTGTCATTCAAGACAGGAAGTATGGTTGCAGCAGCACTCAAGGAGAATGGACACAGAGTGATCCTTCTGGATGTGTTTATGGGATATGGTGAGCAGGAAGTGGATTTAAGTGGAATCTTTGATCGCGCAGATGAGATCAGCGTAAAGGTTTCCGATATTCCGGAGGTTGCGCCGGATCTTGCCGCTGTCAAAGCGTCAAGAAAGGATCAGTCACCATGCTTTTTCGGTCCGAATGTAATCCGTATGTGCCAGATGGCAGATATCGTGTTTATGGCGCTGCACGGAGAGAATGGAGAGAATGGTAAGGTACAGGCAGCATTTGACCTGTTTGGTGTCAGATATACAGGAAGCGATTATTTAAGCAGTGCGATTGCGATGAACAAAGGCATGGCGAAGAAGCTTTTTGTGGAAGCCGGTATCCCGACACCGATGGGAATTTCTATGACCAGAGAGACACGCGAGGATGATGTGACAAAGTTAAATCTTCATCTTCCATGTATCGTAAAGCCTTGCTGCGGCGGATCCAGCATCGGTGTCACGATCGTAAGGGATGCGGCGGAGTTTAAGGCAGCGCTTGATGAGGCGTTCCGTTGGGAGAATGAGCTTGTGATCGAGGAGTTCATTGAGGGACGTGAATTTTCCGTCGGTGTCATTGAGGGCAAGGCACTTCCGGTTATTGAGATTGCTCCGATTCAGGGATTCTATGATTATAAGAACAAATACAAGGCAGGCAGTGCAGTCGAGACCTGTCCGGCAGAACTTCCGGAGGAGGTATCTGCGCAGATGCGTCATTATGCAGAAGAAGTTGCCAAGGTGATCGGACTTGATACTTATTCCCGTTCCGACTTCCTTCTCGACAAGGATAACAAGATGTACTGTCTCGAGGCAAACACACTTCCGGGCATGACCCCAACCAGTTTACTTCCACAGGAAGCTGCTGTGGTTGGCGTGAACTTCAACGAACTGTGTGAGAAACTGATCGAGATCTCGATGAAGAAATATGAGGATTAAGCATGTTTGGATGTTATTATAAGAACGAACTTGAGAATGGTATGCCAAATATGACTTTGGAAAATATCGCAAAGGCATGTGAAGGCACTTATGTCGGTGAGTCTGCGGATCTGCAGAAAGTGATTGCAGGCGCAGTCACAGACAGCCGCAAGGTGGAGAAAGATTATCTGTTCATCCCGATCAGGGGTGAGCGTGTGGACGGCCATTGTTTTATTCCGGATGTGTTTGAAAAAGGCGCACTTGCCGTACTCTCGGAAGCTGCGCTGGATCATCCGGCAGGACCGTATATTCTTGTGGATTCCACAACGGATGCGATGAAGAAGATCGCTGCTTTCTACCGGATGCAGCTGGATATCAAAGTAGTCGGAATCACCGGAAGCGTCGGCAAGACGAGCACGAAGGAGATGATCGCTTCCGTGTTGTCCCAGAAATATTCGGTGCTCAAGACCGCGGGTAATTTCAACAATGAGATCGGACTTCCGCTCACGATTTTCAATATCCGTGCGAAGCATCAGGTTGCGGTACTGGAGATGGGAATCTCGGATTTTGGTGAGATGCACCGCCTGTCCACCATGGCGCAGCCGGATATCTGCGTGATCACGAATATTGGATTATGTCATCTGGAGAATCTTGGTACAAGAGATGGAATCTTAAAGGCAAAGACGGAGTGCTTCGAGCATATGCAGCCGGATGGAACGGTCATTTTAAACGGAGATGATGATAAGCTTTGTACAAAGAAGGTTGTAAACGGAAAGCAGGCAATCTTCTATGGAATGGGCAAGGAGCCGCTGCTCTCCGCAGACAGAGAGCCGATGGCGGCGAAAAGCATTTATGCAACGGATGTGAAGAACCTCGGGCTGGATGGAATGCAGGCGCACATCTATACACCGGAAGGTGATTTTATGGCGCATATTCCGATCCCGGGCGAGCATAATGTATATAACGCTTTGGCCGGTACGGCAGTCGGACTGCAGCTTGGCTTAACCATTCAGGAGATTCAGCAGGGAATTGCCTGCGCGCAGACAATCTCCGGTAGAACGAATGTGATCCATACAGCAGGCATGACGGTGATCGATGATTGCTACAATGCAAATCCGGTTTCCATGAAAGCATCCATCGAGGTGCTGGCAAATACGGCGGGACGCAGAATCGCTGTGCTTGGCGACATGGGAGAACTCGGAGAGAATGAAATGGCACTTCATTACAGTGTCGGTGAGACTGTCGGAAGATCCGGTATCGATGTACTTTTCTGCGCAGGCAAGCTTGCGTCCGAGTACGCGCGTGCGGCAGCAACTGCCAATGTGAACTGCCAGATCTATTATTACGAGACTGTGGAGCAGCTGCTTCCGGAACTTCTCGCCTTCGTTAAGGAGGGAGATACGATTCTTGTGAAAGCGTCGCATTTCATGCAGTTCCCACAGATTGTGGAAGCATTAAGTGAGAAAGATAAGTAATCAAAGGAGAAAGATATTATGGCAAATCCAATTGTTACATTTACGATGGCAGACGGAAAAGTGATGAAAGCAGAACTTTATCCGGAAGTCGCACCAAACACGGTTAATAACTTTATCAGCCTTGTAAACAAAGGCTTTTACAACGGACTGATCTTCCACCGTGTCATCAACGGATTTATGATTCAGGGTGGAGATCCGGAAGGAACCGGAATGGGTGGACCTGGATACGGAATCAAAGGCGAGTTTGCACAGAATGGTGTGCAGAACGACTTAAAGCATACCGCGGGCGTTCTCTCTATGGCACGTTCCATGATGCCGGATTCCGCAGGAAGCCAGTTCTTTATCATGCACAAGGATGCTCCGCATCTTGACGGCGCATATGCTGCATTCGGTAAGATCATCGAGGGTCAGGATGTGGTCAATGCAATCGCAGAGGTTGCAACCGATTACAGTGACCGTCCACTTGAGGATCAGGTGATGGAGACGGTTGTGGTTGAGACATTCGGCGAGGAATATCCGGAGCCGGAGACCGTATAGTAGAATTAGATTAAGAGGCAGATTCTTCGGGATCTGCCTTTTTAGGATTTTATGGCGATATGGAGAGTGTATGAGTCGAAAAGAGGAGAATGGATTCTCGACAAATTTAAGATTGACCACGATCGTGTACAGGAAAGGTGAGTGGTCGCCGGAATTGCTATCCAAAGATGTACGAGATCAATATACGTATTGTGAAATGCCCAAAATGCAATCTATATCAAATGAGCAGGTGAAATCATCGGCACAAATGAATTACCAAGAGGTAATTTCGGAATATGCGGACTTACTTAAGGATACAATGATACAAAATAACATCGATCCTGAGAATGTGTTATATATTGCAGCAACACAGGAAAGCCTGCACGCGGCACAGATGCTGGGGATGGCGGTGCTTGGCTATGATAACAGGTCAGAAATGGGATATAGCTATATCCAAGAGAAACAGGAGTGTGTGAATCTGCCCCATTCTCTCAGTGGCGTAAAAAACGTTGTCGAAGGTTTCGAGGAAGTGGATGCACTTTTTCTGGAAAGGGTATATGAACGGGAACATCATCTTCCTTGGGAGATCGCAAGAACCGACCGGTGGATCCTGCGGGAATTTACAATGGATGATATGGATGGTCTGGTGGAACTCTATGACCAGCCGGGCGTTGCCTATCGGATCGTGAATGGATATCAGGTTCCGGGATATATTGAGCCGCTGCTGCCACGCGAGGAGGAAGAGGAATACCAGAGATGTTACATTGAGAATATGTATGGTTTCTACGGATACGGAATGTGGATCGTGACAGAAATTCGCTCGCCCCATATCATCGGTCGTGCGGGTCTTGAAAACAGGGAGTATGAAGATGGCGTGGAGCTTGAGATGGGATATGTTATTGATCCGAGGTGGCAGCGAAGGGGAATTGCATATGAGGTATGTTCCACTATCATGGAGTATGCGAGAGAGAACACGGATTTTCCGAGGCTGAATGCCTTGACGGAGGCGGACAATGTGGCATCGATCGCTTTGCTTGAGAAGTTGGGATTTACCTATCTGGAGGATACCGATGTGTCGGGAAGCAGAACCAGAAGGTATGTATATGATTTCGACCGGACATAAAACAAAATATTGATAACGAAAATAGTCAAGAACCTTGCACAAAATCTTGCAATACGTAAAAAAATAAAATATAATTTAGTATTATACATTAAGGATTCATAAGTAAGCGGGTGAGCAGATGGCAGACATTTCTACAGAAGAACTGGAACGAATCGAACAGGAATTTCATTCGGGTCCCGGAACGATTAAGACAACAAAAGAATTTGCAAAACCGGAGGATCTGTACAAAGACCTGATTGCGAGTATCAGGAAGTACCATCCTTCGACCGATATCTCTCTGATTGAGAAGGCGTATAAGGTTGCGTATCAGGCACATGAGGGGCAGGTGCGTAAATCCGGCGAGGCTTATATCATTCATCCGCTTTGCGTTGCTATCATTCTGGCAGAACTCGAGCTGGATAAAGAGACGATCGCTGCCGGACTTCTTCACGATGTATTGGAAGATACCGTGATGACGAATGAGCAGATGAAAGAGGAGTTCGGCGAGGAAGTTCTTTTACTTGTTGATGGTGTGACCAAGCTGCAGCATCTGCATCTGACGGACAATATCAAGAATCCGAAAGATAAGAATGCGGATCGCCTTGAGATGCAGGCCGAGAATCTTCGGAAGATGTTTCTTGCGATGGCAAAGGATATCCGTGTTATCATGATCAAGCTTGCGGATCGTCTGCACAATATGCGGACGCTTAAGTATCAGTCGCGCGAGGCGCAGATCCGTATCGCGCGTGAGACGCAGGAAATTTATTGTCCGATCGCACAACGTCTTGGTATCAGCAAGATTAAGATTGAGCTGGATGATCTGTCACTGAAGTATCTGGAGCCGGAGGCTTACTATGATCTGGTGGAGAAAGTCGCTTTGCGCAAGAATGTGCGGGATGAATATGTGCAAAGTCTTGTGGAAGAAGTACGTGCGGAGATTGAGAAGGCCGGTATCAAGGCAGAGATTTCGGGACGTGCAAAACATTTCTTCTCTATTTATAAGAAGATGAAGAATCAGGACAAGACGATCGATCAGATCTATGATCTGTTCGCTATCCGGATTATTGTGGACTCCATCAAGGATTGTTATGCGGCACTTGGAATCATGCATGAAAAGTATAAACCGATTCCGGGACGGTTCAAGGATTATATCGCGATGCCGAAGCCAAACATGTACCAGTCGCTGCATACGACGCTGATCGGACCGAGCGGACAGCCGTTTGAGATCCAGATCAGGACTTTTGAGATGCATCGTACTGCGGAGTATGGTATCGCTGCCCACTGGAAATACAAGGAAGCAAACAATGGATGCGCAACCTCAACGACGGTTACAGAGGAAGAAAAATTAAGCTGGCTCAAGCAGATTCTTGAGTGGCAGCAGGATATGTCGGATAACAAAGAGTTCATGACGCTGCTGAAAAGCGACTTAGATCTCTTTTCCGATACGGTATTTTGTTTTACTCCGTCCGGAGATGTCAAGAATCTTCCGAACGGATCGACACCGATTGATTTTGCGTACAGCATCCATTCGGCGGTCGGCAACAAGATGGTCGGTGCAAAGGTCAATGGTAAACTGGTGCCGATTGATTATGTGATCCAGAACGGAGACCGGATCGAAGTCATTACCTCGCAGAATTCGAGAGGCCCGAGCCGCGACTGGCTGAATATCGTCAAAAGCACCCAGGCAAAGAACAAGATCAACCAGTGGTTTAGAAGTGAATTAAAAGAAGAAAATATTCAGCATGGCAAGGACCTGATTACAGCATATGCCAAATCCAAAGGTATCAATTTCGGTGAAATCAATAAGCCGGAATATCAGGAGAAGATCATCCGCAAATATGGTTTCCATGATTGGAATTCCTGTCTGGCCACGGTTGGACATGGCGGCTTAAAGGAAAGCCAGATTGTCAACCGTATGTATGACGAGTATCAGAAGGATCATCCGGTTCTTGTCACGGATCAGGATGTCCTTGACAGCGTAGCAGAGAATAAGCCTGCGGAAGCACCGCAGCATTCGAAGAGTGGTATTGTCGTCAAAGGTCTTTATGACGTTGCGGTACATTTCAGCAAATGCTGTTCACCGGTGCCGGGGGATGAGATTGTTGGTTTCGTAACGCGAGGCAGAGGTGTATCCATCCACCGTACGGATTGTGTAAATATATTGCATTTGTCAGATATGGAGCGTGCGCGTCTGATCGAGGCCGAGTGGCAGGCAGGTGCGGAGCGCGAGGAATTTGGCGAGTATCATGCGGAGATCAAGATTTTCGCACACGATCGTTCCGGACTTCTTGTGGATATCACGCGCGTATTTACCGAGGCAGATATCAATATTTCCGGAATTCATTCCAAGACCAGCAAGCAGGGGATCGCAACGATTGAGGTCGCTTTCCAAACAAAAGGACGCGACCAGATTACAAAAATCGTAGAGAAGATTCGTCAGATCGAAAGTGTAATGGATATTGAGAGAACCACGGGTTAAGTGGAACTTATGGAATCGAGTAGGGTAACCTACTCGATTTGCTGATAGAAAGGTAAGGAATCGTTATGTCAAAGCTTAAAATCAATCACTATGTGGTAGGCCCGGTGCAGACCAACTGTTATTTTGCAATTAATGAGGAAACCCATGAACTTCTTGTGATCGATCCGGGCGCAAGCGCAAAGCAGCTTGCGGAGCGCATCCGTCAGGAAGGATGCACACCGGTTGCCATTCTTTTGACACATGGACATTTTGACCATGCGACCGGTGCGGGAGAACTGGCACAGGAATTTGATATTCCAATTTATATTTATGAGGACGATAAGGCGACGCTTGAGGACCCGGAAATGAATGTGAGCTACATGATGGGCAGGGAGCTGGTATTTCACGCGGATAAATTCTTGAAGGATGAGCAGGAGATCGACCTGGCGGGATTTCATATCCGGGTGCTCCATACGCCTGGACATACACCGGGGGGCTGCTGCTACTATTTTCCATATGAGGATGTGGTGTTTACCGGAGATTCCCTGTTTTGCGGATCAATCGGCCGCACGGATTTCAAGGGAGGAAGTTCTTCGCAGCTTGTGCGTGCAGTCAAGGACAAGCTGATGAAACTGCCGGATCGAACGATGGTCTATCCGGGACACAACGATATTACAAGCATTGAACATGAGAGGATGTATAACCCATACCTATGATTACAGTAAATTTAAACCGAACGGAATTTGAATATGATATTCACTCGCTGCTGAAGGCCTTTTTCCCGAAGGAGGATGTCGAAATCTACTATACGGCGGAGGCACATGCGGATGAGAAAAATGTTGCGTGCACGAATCATTTTGCAGAAAATGCAAACGAAGAGAATGTTTCGCGTTTTACGATTCATTATGCGGACGATAAGATTTCCATTGCATGGGATGGAATGCCCCTTCGTCTGTTGGGTACAACCTCGAACCGGACGGATGAGTATTCGACGCTTGAGAACGTGGATGATGAAGCGGTAGAAGGACCGGGACTCCGCACATTTAAGGTGGATTTTGCGAATCGTGCTGAGACGAAAAATGCGTTAAAAGAGCATCTGTACCGACTGCTTGAGGAAGAGACCGGGCGAAGCCTTCCGTGGGGAACTTTAACTGGAATCCGCCCGACGAAGATCCCGATGCAGCTTCTGGATGAGGGAAAGTCTGAACGTGAAGTGGCAGATTACATGAAGAAGACGTATCTTGCTTCGGATGAGAAGATTGACCTTTCCATTGCAATTGCGGAGCGTGAGCGTGCACTGCTCTCCAAGCTGGATTATAAGAAGGGATACAGCCTTTATATTGGTATTCCGTTCTGCCCGAGCACCTGTCTGTATTGTTCATTTACGTCGTATCCACTGGCTTCATGGAGAAATCAGGTGGATGCGTATCTGGATGCTTTGGAGAGGGAAATCGATTATGTTGCAGCGAAGAATTATCACAGAAAGCTGAACTCCATCTATATCGGTGGAGGTACGCCGACAACGCTGGAGCCGTACCAGCTTGACCGGCTGATCCGTAAGATTCGTTGCAGCTTTGACCTAAGCCACTGTATCGAATTTACCGTGGAAGCGGGCAGACCGGATTCCATCACGAGGGAGAAGTTGCAGGTGCTGCGTAATAACGGCATCAGCCGCATTTCCATCAATCCGCAGACGATGAAGCAGGAGACACTGGATATTATCGGACGTCATCATACGGTTGATCAGACGATCGAAAGCTTTAAATTAGCCAGAAGTCTTGGTTTTGACAACATCAATATGGATCTCATTATGGGACTGCCGGAAGAGGATATCGATGATGTGCGTCACACGATGGAAGTGTTAAAGGAACTGGATCCGGACAATATCACGATCCATTCGCTTGCCATCAAGCGTGCGGCGCGCCTGAATATCTTCAAGGATCGTTACGAGAGTATGCAGATGGTTAATACGCAGGAGCATATGGATCTGTGTGCGGATTATTGTGCGCAGATGGGACTTTCCCCGTATTATCTGTATCGCCAGAAGGGTATGGCGGGCAATATGGAGAACGTCGGATATGCCAAGCCGGGCAAGGCGGGCGTATACAACGTGCTCATCATGGAGGAACGCCAGACGATCATCGCATGCGGCGCAGGAAGCAGTACGAAGCGTGTCTGGCAGGAGGCAAATCCGGATGGTACACACCGGATCGAGCGATGTGAAAATGTCAAGGATGTTGCACAGTATATCGCAAGAATTGATGAGATGATCGGGCGAAAGCAGAAGCTTTTTGCAGAAAAATAATTGAATTTCAATCGTTCTTTATGAAAAATTATGGAATGTTACGAAAAGTCTGAAATGACACAATAAGTGTCTGTTTCAGACTTTTTTTCGTTTATAAAGAAATCCGTTGACTTTTCGTTCTACTCATTGTAGTATAAAACCATACTACAATGAGTAGAACGAAAGGGAAAACATATGGCTGAGATGAGAATGGGTACGGCGGAAGCAAAATTTGCAGATATCATATGGGAGAATGAACCGATTTCGTCTGGAGATCTGGCAAAGCTGGGCAATAAGGAATTTGAATGGAAGAAGACAACATCATTTACGGTGCTCAAAAGGTTGTGCGAGAGAGGACTTTTTCAGAATCAGAATGGAACGGTTACGTCGTTGGTTTCAAGGGAAGAATTTTATGCCAGACACAGTGATCAGTACGTGGAAGAGACATTCGGCGGTTCACTGCCGGCATTTTTGACTGCGTTTGGGAGAAAAAATAAACTTTCTGACAAAGAGATTGACGAGATACAGATGATCATTGATTCGATGAGGGAGTGATATTATGTTGGAACAGATATTTCTGAAAGTGATGGATATGAGCTTTACAGCAGCGATTATTATCGGGATTGTATTGATCGTGCGTATTTTCTTGAAGCGTTTTCCAAAGTATATTTCATATGCGTTGTGGAGCGTGGTATTGTTCCGGCTGCTCTGCCCATATTCCTTTGAATCTGCCTATAGTCTGGTTCCGGATGTGAAACCGGTCTCTTATCAGTATGAGATGGCAACCGATACCGTTTCTGTGCCGGAGGAGTCTGGCGGGGAGAATTTTTCCGGTATTGCTTCTGATTTGAGAAAATCGGATATACAAGCAGTGTCAGGTAGTGGCAGAACAGACACGGATGCGAAACTTTCATGGCAGACGCGATGTGTTACATTCGGAAAATATGTGTGGGTGCTTGGAGTGTGCGTCATGCTTTTCTATAGTATCGTTTCCATGATAAAAATACGCCAGAAAGTATCGGTTTCAGTGCGGGTGAGAGACAATATTTATATCACAGAAGGACACATATCGCCGTTTGTAATGGGTGTGTTTCGACCAAGAATTTATCTGCCGGATTGCCTGAGTGAGAAGGAGCAGGAATATATCATTTTCCATGAACGTTGCCATATCAGGAGGCTGGATCCGGTGATCAGAGTTCTGGCATTTTTGGCATTGAGCATTCACTGGTTCAATCCACTTGTGTGGGTAGCGTTTATTATTTCTGGTAAGGATATGGAGATGAGCTGCGATGAGGCGGTAATCCGGAAAATGGGTGAGAACATCCGGGCGGATTATGCGCAGTCTTTATTGGCGCTGGCTACGGGGCATCGCGTGGTTCGAGGAATTCCGTTGGCGTTTGGAGAGGGAGACACGAAGAGCCGTGTGCAAAATCTGGCAAAGTTCAGGAAAACCAGACGTTGGGTACTATTTGTGATTATTCTGGCGGTTGCGATTCTTATATTATGCCTGGTATCGAATCCGAAGAATCAGAATACAAAGAAAACGCAGAGCAATCAATTGGCAACTGAGGAAGCGAGTGAGATGGATAAGGCTGACGATACTTATAAGAAGCTGACCATTTCTACGGTAGATCTCTCTTATTCGTTGCGTAAAGTGGCGATGTGCAGTACAAACGAGGGCTGGGCGCTGAGCACCGAAGACGAAATCCTGTTTAGCGATTCCGGAATAGAGAATTTCTCTGTAGCCCGACAGCTTGAGAGTGTGAGCAGCCTGAATGATGGCCAGGCGGATCTCTGTGCCGTGGATCGTCAGAGTGCGTACGTGGCATATATTTCGGAGGATGGCAGATTGCTCGTAGACTATACCACGGATGGAAGGGACAATTGGAAGCAGACGGAGGTTACATCGCCGGGAGACGCTTTCGATGGCAGCGGAAGCGCTTACATCAGCTTCTCGGATAAGGATCATGGTTATTTATTGTACTGTTCTTCGCCGGCAGCGGGACAGATGACGAAGCGTTTGTTTTACACCGAGAATGCAGGGGAAAGTTTTTCACCAGCTGACGATCTTTCCAGGCTTAGCGGTTATCCGCAGGGAATTTCTTTTGCCGAAGGAACGTGCTATATTGCAGTCGCTTCCCACGGTGAGAATGCCTATCTGTATGAGAAAGAGAGCGGTACAGACCAATGGAAAAAGGCAGAGGTTATGGAACTGCCGGAAGGAGTTCGTTATATGGATGGTTTTGTGCCTGCGTTTGATCCACAAAATAAGAGCGAAGGAATGCTGGTGTTGAAAGTGGTTGGAGATGATGTGAGATTCCTGCTTCTGACCACGGAGGATGCGGGGGCGAACTGGAGCGTTCAAGGGGAAATTCCGTTGGAGAGTGTTTCCGGCTGCTTTGATGCCGGGGAGCAGCAGTTCTATGTTATTGATGAGCTGGGACAACTATACAAATTATTTTAGGAACGAGTAAAAGCGGTCAATCGAATGATTGACCGCTTGTTTTATGGTGCGCCTAGCGGCGCACGTTTCTAACGGGTTAAAGTCCCGAATCCACCCGG
>ERZ1034946.47-NODE-47-length-119230-cov-93.713270_pt1 | contig 119230 bp, 101 predicted proteins | sample MGYA00520591_ERZ1034946 | MGnify/ENA primary metagenome ERZ1034946 (study PRJEB33766, sample SAMN09781753) | gut metagenome | biome: gut microbiome | host: Homo sapiens | place: Madagascar | study: EMG produced TPA metagenomics assembly of the PRJNA485056 data...
ATACTGTGTGGCAGATACTTTGATCTGCAACCTATCTGCAACAGTATCTGCAACGCTCCAACTATTTATCAACTAGTGTATTACACGCTTTTCGTTGCAGGTGGCAGATGTTTTCATGTTTTTTCAACTTTATAGTAGTTCCCAAAAGTTTCAAATAAAAACAATTATGACACCATACCATTGGTACGATGTCATAATCTTAATAGAACCATGCCAAGAAATCGAAGTCATAATGACATGATGAAATTACACTAACCTAATTTATTTATTTTTCTTCCAAAGTTTGCTCATATCTTCCAGTGTCTTACCTTTCGTTTCAGGTACCCAACGCCAAACGAAGATGGCAGCAGCCACACAGATTATTCCATATAAACTATATGCAAACATCGGGCTGAAGTCGTACAGTGCTGGGAAAGTAGAAGATACAATGTAATTGAATATCCATTGGAAAGCCACAGCGATTGCCACTGCTTTACCACGAATGGTGTTCGGGAATATTTCCGAGATCAACACCCAGCAAATCGGTCCCCAAGACATCATAAAGAATGCTGCATACACAATCACTGAAAGTACCGGTAGAATACCCTTTATTGCCATGCTATCACACATTGCTACTGCAAAGGCTCCTACAGCCATACCGATAGAACCGATTATCAACAGCGGTTTACGTCCGAAGCGGTCTACAGTGAAGATTGCAACCAATGTAAAGACAATGTTTACAATACCCATAATAACTGTTTGCATCATGCCACCTCCTTCTGCACCTGCATTTTCGAAAATACGAGGAGCATAATAAAGTACCGCATTAATACCGATAGCCTGTTGGAATACAGAAAGTAAAATACCGATCACAATTACTGCCACTCCATAAGTAAAGATTTTCTCTGTCTTTTCATGAGCAGTAGCTTTAATATCATTAAGAATTTCCTGTGCTTTTGTCTTACCATTGATCTTTTCAAGGATCGAATAAGCCTTTTCATCTTGCTGTATCAATACAAGATAACGAGGAGTCTTGGGAACAAAGAACAACAACAGGCCGAAGAAAGCGGCAGGGAAAGCTTCCGAACCGAACATGTAACGCCATCCTTCATAAACAGTCCACATATCAGATTCAGCACTAACAGACAGTACACCGGCTGCATCTTTCAAAATAATAGGATTTTGATGGTCGCCCATAATCAGGAAATTCACGAAGTATACTACCAACATACCGAAGATGATAGCAAACTGGTTACACGATACAAGCGTTCCACGAATATTAGAAGGAGCAATTTCAGCAATATACATCGGACAGACTGCAGAAGCCAGTCCAACACCGATACCGCCCAAAACACGATACAAATTAAAAGCAATCAGCAAATCCATGTTCGGCTTTCCATATTCGAAGAATAAGACTTCCGGATAATAGGAACCTAATGCTGAAAGGAAAAAGAGTACGGCAGCAAGCCTTAGAGAATTACGACGTCCCAAACGGGAAGCAAATATACCGGAGATCGCACCACCCAGTACACAGCCAATTAATGCACTGGAAGATGTGATTCCATGCATTACTTTATTGTATTGAAAATCAGAGGCCGAAAGGAAAAAAGCCTCCAAGCCTTTCTCCGCACCGGAAATAACTGCTGTATCGTATCCGAAAAGCAGTCCTCCCAAAATGGCGACAGAGGTTATCGAATATAGGTAGAGTTTACTACCTTCGTTCGTTGTATTAATCATGGTTATAAGTAGATAAAGTAGTGTTGTAGTAGTTGGATTTATATCACCACAGATTTCACAGATTGACACAGATAAAATTCAAAATAAGAGAGAAGAAAATTAATCTGTGACGATCCGTGTAATCTGTGGTGGGGTTAATTAGCAATACATATTCAGAATTGCTTCATAAAGCTCTTGTTTACCGCTAGTCTGCTTCGGTTCACCGTTTGCTTTAGCATAAGCAACTACATCTTCCAAAGTCAACTTGCCATCTTCAAATTCTTTACCTTTACCACCGTCGAATGAAGCGTAACGGTCAGCCAACATTTTCTTATAGGGAGATTCGTTCAGCAAAGCAGCTGCACTTTCCAATGCACGAGCCATAGCATCCATACCTGCGATGTGAGCGATGAAGATATCTTCCAGGTCAGTAGAGTTACGACGAGTTTTAGCGTCGAAGTTTGTTCCACCGTTACCCAAGCCGCCGTTGCGGATTATTTGCATCATAGCTTGTGTCAATTCGTAGTTGTCAATCGGGAATTGGTCTGTATCCCAACCATTCTGATAATCACCACGGTTAGCGTCGATAGAACCCAACATGCCGTTGTCTACTGCTACTGCCAATTCGTGTTCGAAAGTGTGACCTGCCAAAGTTGCGTGGTTTACTTCAATGTTCACTTTGAAATCTTTATCCAAGCCATGAGCTTTCAGGAATCCGATTACTGTTTCTGTATCTACATCATACTGATGTTTTGTCGGTTCCATCGGTTTCGGTTCAATCAGGAAAGTACCTTTGAAACCACGGGCACGAGCATAATCACGAGCGATGGTCAGCATTTTTGCCAGGTGTTCTTTTTCACGTTTCTGATCTGTATTCAGAAGAGACATATAGCCTTCACGGCCACCCCAGAATACATAGTTCTGACCACCCAGTTCAATAGTTGCATCGATTGCATTCTTGATCTGAACAGCAGCACGAGCTACTACGTCAAAATCAGGGTTAGTAGCAGCACCGTTCATATAACGTGCATGGCCAAATACGTTGGCAGTACCCCACAACAGTTTGATGCCAGTTTCAGCTTGTTTCTGTTTTGCGTATGCTACGATTGCTTTCAAGTTAGCTTCGTATTCTTCGATGCTTGCACCTTCAGAAACCAAGTCTACATCGTGGAAACAGTAGTATTCGATACCCATTTTCTGCATGAATTCGAAACCTGCGTCCATTTTATCTTTTGCAGCTTGTATAGCGTCAGCATTACTATTCCAAGGGAATTGTTTTGTTCCGCCACCGAATTGGTCGCCACCTTCAGCACACAAAGTATGCCACCATGCCATAGCGAATCTCAACCAATCTTTCATCTTCTTGCCGTTGATAACCTTTTCAGCATCGTAGTAACGGAATGCCATCGGATTCTTACTATCTTTACCTTCGAACTTAATCTTTTCAATTCCCGGGAAAAATTCTTTTGTTGCCATAATTCTTTTATTTTTAAAATGGTTATTATTTAAATTGTTAATTATTTATCTGAAGACAGAACCGGAGCCGGTATGTTACCGGTCATCGACTTTTCAAGACGGTATTTCCATTTTGCATACGCGTCAGCATATTCTTGGCGTTTTGCCACATTAGGTTCAATCACATCCAGTTTGTCAAGCGTAGCAAATGCCTCATTGTTATCCTTATAGATACCTGCACCGATGCCCGCACCTTTCGCAGCGCCTACGGAACCATCCGTATCGTAAAGCTCGATAGTAGCTCCTGTGACTCCCGCCAAAGTATCGCGGAAGATAGAACTCAAGAACATATTAGCGTGTCCGGCATGGATCATCTTCACAGGAATTCCCATTTGCTCCATGATATCAATGCCATATTTAAAAGAGAATACAATACCTTCTTGAGCGGCACGGATAATGTGGTGTTTGCCATGTGCATTGAAGTCCAGTCCACGTATGCTGCAACCGATTTCCTTATTGTTCAGCATACGTTCGGCACCGTTACCAAAGGGCAGAATACTGATTCCCGCACTGCCGATAGGAGCTTTGGAAGCCAACACATTCATTTCATTATAAGATATTCCTTCGGGAGCAATGTTGCGTTTTACCCATGAATTGAGAATACCCGTTCCGTTGATGCAAAGCAATACTCCCAAACGTGTCTGATCTATGGTATGATTGACATGCGCAAAGGTATTGACGCGTGACTGCGGATCATAGTTCACTTCACCATTCACGCCATAAACCACTCCCGATGTTCCTGCCGTAGAAGCAATCTCTCCCGGATTAAACACATTCAAAGAAAGGGCATTGTTAGGCTGGTCGCCTGCACGATAGGTAATCGGTGTTCCTTCTTTCAGTCCAAGCTCTTTGGCAGCTATTGCATTTACACGTCCTTGTTCAGCAAAAGTCGGTTTAATATCTGCAATCAAAGAAGAATCAAATCCGTAATAATCCATTAAGAAATCAGCCACCCGATTGTTCTTGAAATCCCAGAACATACCTTCCGAAAGCCCGGAAACAGTTGTACAGATTTCTCCACTCAACTTCATGGCAATATAATCGCCCGGCAGCATTATCTTATCAATCTGCTCATAGATGGCCGGTTCGTTTTCTTTAATCCACGCCAACTTGGAAGCAGTAAAATTCCCCGGTGAGTTCAACAAATGAGAAAGACATCTCTCCTCCCCGATTGTCTCAAACGCTTTCTGACCGTATGGCACCGCACGAGAGTCACACCAGATGATAGCAGGACGCAATACATGCTGATTCTTATCAACACAAACCAATCCGTGCATCTGATAAGAGATACCGATGGCTTTAATTTCAGCGGCACTCACTCCGGATTCGGTCATAATAGCCTGCGTGGACAACTTTAAGTTTTCCCACCAACTTTCAGGATCTTGTTCCGCCCATCCGGGATTCACTGCAATAATATTCGCTTCTGTTTTCGGAAAAAATGCCGAGGATACACATTTACCAGTCTCCGCATTTACCAAACTCGCTTTTACAGACGAGCTACCTATGTCATAACCTAATAGAAACATAATTTTATTTACGATTAAACGATTTACTATTTACGATTTACGCTCAATGTCCGACAATTAATGCTTTAACATTCAACGCCTAATACTTGATACTTAATACTTGAACAGGATTTACCTCCTTACCTTATTATATATCTTCTTATCAAATTTATAATAACGGGCAGCACGGTGAGCCACTCCTTGTTGTTTTTCTTCCAAAGGAACTACATATTCCATCATTGCTATTTTTTTATGGAAGTTACGCACGTCCACGGCTTTGTCATATACTAATTCAAAAAGAGTCCTTAATTGTGCGGCTGTAAATTTACGCGGAAGCAGTTCGAACAACATGGAAGGATTAAATTCTACGAACTGACGAATATAAGTCATTGCCTCCTTTATAATCAGATTATGGTCGAAAGCCAGTGTTTTCACGTCTTTCAAAGCGACCCAGCAAGCCTGGTGATCGTCCAGATTCTTATCCAACGTACGATCTATCTTCACCATCGACAAATATGCAATGGTAACAATACGCTCCACTTTTGACTGCATAGCTCTTTCCAACCAACGTACATCTTTCGGATTACTCGTTCTGTTTTTAGAACCAAATGCTTTAAACTGCATCAGATTCACATTTTTAAGTCCTGTCAGTTCATACAAAACTCGTTGTGCAGCTTCATCCAAGGCTTCATCCATATAGATAAGACTTCCGGGAAGTTTCATATCATGATATACTTCTCCATTATCCTCACCTGCACGTTTTACAAGCAACACTTTCAGTTGTTCTCCGTCAAAACCAATCACTACACAGTCTACTGATATATGATTGTTTGCTAAAGGTGTATTTTTCTGTAAATTTTGCATATACATTTCTTTAAGACGATGCAAATATAGAGGCTACAAACCATCAAAACAAAATAAGAAACATGCTATAAAACATTGTTTTTCATATAAATACATATCATACATTCTACAATATGAATAGTTAGTGTTATCTTACGAATTACAATATGTATTTTAGTATTTCCGCGAGTGAGTAATTGTATAAAGTACAAAAACTAGATGGACGCTTTATTATCAGTACTTTTCATATCATTTCCAGCAGATAGCGGTAAAGGTACTTATTGTATTTTAAACGATATGCCATTTTGTACCTTATCGTTTTTTATTCTATCTTTGTCGGGTAAATATTAAAAAAACTAAAATGGAACGTCATCCAGTCATTTTATCCATTGCCGGCTCCGATTGTTCGGGAGGCGCAGGTATTCAAGCAGACATAAAAACAATCTCCGCTTTAGGTGGCTATGCGGCATCGGCTATTACTGCCATCACCATACAAAACACACTGGGAGTACGTGCCGTACAATCTATCGCCCCTGACATTGTTCGTGGACAAATAGAAGCAGTGATGGACGACCTGCAACCGGTTGCCATCAAAATAGGAATGGTAAATGATATTCAAATTGTTCGTGTGATTTCCGACTGTTTACAAAAATATTCACCTGCATACGTCGTCTACGATCCGGTAATGGTGTCTACCAGCGGAAAGAAACTCATGACAGATGAAGCTATAGAAGAAATAAAAAAAGAACTTTTGCCGCTTGTGACATTAATCACCCCCAACATCGACGAAGCGAAGGTGCTTACAGGTAAAAGTATTCACAACATTCAAGACATGCAGGCAGCCGCCAAAATGCTGACGGACGATTATCACACTAGCATCTTGTTAAAAGGCGGACATCTGGAGGGAGACAATATGTGCGACCTTTTGCACACGTCCGAATCTATCTATCATATATATGAGGAGAAAAAGATAGAAAGCCATAACCTGCATGGAACCGGGTGTACCCTCTCCTCTGCCATTGCTACTTATCTGGCCAAAGGATACCCCATGCGAGAATCCATCCAGCACGCTAAAACGTATATCACTCAAGCTATTATCGCAGGAAAAGAATTGAATGTCGGACACGGCAACGGCCCTTTATGGCATTTTCCGGACTCCGTTGCACAAATGTGTACATTTTGTGCGGTTGTATCATAAAAATACGTAACTTTGCACCCGCAATTAAAAATCAATTAAATAATAAAAATATGAAAGCATTTGTATTTCCCGGTCAAGGCGCTCAATTTGTAGGAATGGGTAAAGACCTGTATGAAAACTCAGCTTTAGCAAAAGAATTGTTTGAAAAAGCAAATGATATCCTCGGATATCGCATTACAGATATCATGTTCGACGGCACAGACGAAGATCTTCGTCAGACAAAGGTTACTCAGCCTGCCGTATTCCTTCACTCTGTTATCTCTGCTCTTTGCATGGGTGATGACTTCAAACCGGAAATGACTGCCGGCCACTCACTTGGTGAGTTCTCTGCATTGGTTGCTGCCGGTGCATTGAGTTTTGAAGATGGATTGAAGCTTGTGTATGCACGTGCAATGGCTATGCAGAAAGCTTGCGAAGCTACTCCTTCCACCATGGCTGCTATTATCGCATTGCCGGATGAAAAAGTAGAAGAAATCTGTGCAGCAGTAAATGCAGAAGGTGAAGTTTGCGTACCGGCCAACTACAACTGTCCGGGACAAATCGTTATCTCCGGCTCTGTACCGGGTATCGAAAAGGCTTGCGAACTGATGAAAGCTGCCGGAGCCAAACGTGCTCTTCCGCTGAAAGTGGGTGGTGCTTTCCATTCTCCATTGATGGACCCTGCCAAAGTTGAATTGGAAGCTGCTATCAAGGCTACGGAAATTCATACTCCTAAATGTCCGGTATATCAGAATGTAGACGCACTTCCTCACACTGATCCTGCAGAAATCAAAAAGAACCTGGTTGCCCAGCTGACTGCTTCCGTACGCTGGACACAGTCTGTTAAGAATATGGTTGCCGACGGTGCTACTGATTTTACAGAATGTGGCCCGGGTGCAGTACTTCAAGGACTGATTAAGAAAATTGACGGTACTGTCAACGCTCACGGTATTGCATAAGCATCCGTAAGAAAGACTTTATCTTTAAATATATGAAGCGTGTTGGTAACTATTGCCAACACGCTTTTTTATATTAAGCCTATTCATAGCATACGGATTAACATGTTGTATAACACCCCATTACTTTTCTTTTCCGGCAAACTTTCCGTATCTTGCTATTGTTTTTATTACAGGAATCATTTACTCAAATTTATGAGCCATGAAAATACATGAATATCAAGCGAAAGAGATTTTCTCCAAGTACGGAATACCTGTCGAGAGGCACACTTTATGCCGTACAGCCGCAGGTGTCATAGCCGCTTACCGGAGGATGGGAACAGACAGGGTGGTTATAAAAGCACAGGTATTAACCGGAGGCCGGGGAAAAGCCGGAGGAGTGAAACTGGTAAACAATACGGAAGATGCTTATCAGGAAGCTAAAAATATTCTCGGAATGAGTATTAAAGGACTTCCGGTCAATCAAGTACTGGTTAGTGAGGCGGTAGATATTGCTGCCGAATATTATGTCAGTTACACCATCGACCGAAATACACGTTCTGTCGTTCTGATGATGAGTGCATCCGGCGGTATGGATATCGAAGAAGTAGCCCGTCAAACACCGGAGAAAATCATCCGATATTCAATCAATCCATTTATTGGTCTTCCCGACTATCTGGCAAGGCGTTTTGCTTTCTCCCTCTTTCCTCAAATGGAGCAGGCGGGTAAAATGGCGGCCATCCTTCAGGAACTTTATAAGATCTTCATGGAAAATGATGCATCATTAGTGGAAGTAAATCCGCTGGCACTAACCAAGAAAGGTACGTTGATGGCTATTGACGCAAAGATTGTTTTTGATGACAATGCGCTCTATCGCCATCCGGAGGTACATGCTTTATTTGATCCGACGGAGGAAGAAAGAATAGAAGCAGACGCTAAAGATAAAGGATTCAGTTATGTCCACATGGATGGTAACATCGGTTGTATGGTAAATGGTGCCGGACTCGCTATGGCTACTATGGACATGATTAAACTTTATGGAGGTCAGCCAGCCAATTTTCTCGACATTGGTGGTAGTTCCAATCCTGTCAAGGTAATTGAAGCCATGAAACTTTTATTGCAGGATGAAAAAGTGAAAGTGGTCCTGATTAATATTTTTGGAGGAATCACCCGCTGTGATGATGTAGCAATGGGGCTTCTTCAGGCATTCGAGCAGATAAACAGTAATATACCTGTTATCGTACGGCTTACAGGCACTAATGAGCATATCGGACGGGAACTGTTACGGAATTACAGCCGTTTCCAAATAGCCACAACGATGAAAGAAGCTGCTCTTATGGCTCTGAAAGCATAATAAGTACCCAAATCATTAATAAATAAAGCAATTATGAGCATATTAATAGATAAATCCACCCGCCTGATTGTACAGGGAATCACCGGGAGAGACGGGCTTTTCCACGCCAAGAAGATGAAAGAATACGGAACCCATGTTGTTGGAGGAACTTCTCCGGGCAAAGGAGGAACAGATGTAGACGGCATCCCCGTATTCAATACTATGTATGACGCGGTTGAACAAACGAAAGCCAATACTTCTATCATTTTTGTTCCGGCACGTTTTGCGGCAGATGCCATTATGGAGGCAGCAGATGCGGGCATCCGGTTAATTGTCTGTATTGCGGAAGGAATCCCCACGCTGGATGTAATTAAGGCGCACCAGTTTGTCGAACAAAAAGGTGCTATGCTGATCGGCCCCAACTGTCCGGGACTGATCTCTCCGGGAAAAAGCATGGTAGGCATTTTACCGGGACAGGTCTTTTTAGAAGGAAATGTCGGAGTTATCAGCCGTAGCGGAACACTTACTTACGAGATTGTGTATCACTTAACAGCTAATGGTATGGGACAATCCACCGCTATCGGCATCGGGGGCGATCCTGTTGTAGGTCTTCATTTCCGTCAACTGCTGGAGATGTTCCAAAATGATCCGGAAACAGAAGCAATCGTTCTGATTGGAGAGATTGGAGGAAACGCAGAAGAACAAGCGGCTGAATATATCCGCAATAATGTAACCAAACCTGTAGTGGCATTTATTGCAGGACAATCAGCTCCTCCGGGGAAGCAGATGGGACATGCAGGAGCTATCATTTCGGGAAGTTCCGGTTCGGCAAAAGAGAAGATTGAATCTTTAGAAGCTGCCGGTATCCGGGTAGCACAAAAACCTTCGGATATACCGAAATTATTGAAAAGATAAACTCCCAAAGAGAAAGAAAAGACAAAAGTAGTCATATCATAACAGATGCAGATTCACTCCCTCAAATAAGTAATTACATACTTATCGTTTAGAGTAAATCTGCATTTATTTTACATACCTTTCTTTATACCTAATTTTATAAGAAGAGCATTCATAGGATATGCACAGAAGAAACCGAAAAGCATAGCCAACTGCATCATAAACCAGAATATCCATGTGTCTTTGGGTAATGGTTCATTGATGAACAATACAAAATAGACAATCGCCATCCAGCCATACATTCCTACCTGCCAGGATAAAAGAGAAAAGAAATCCGCTTTGAAAGCACGAGCCAAGGCATTACCTACCGATATTTTTTCCATCTCCCGAATAGCATAGAATTGGAAATAAACACCAATCATCAAAGCCAGAATAAAGTCAAGTACCCAATTACCAAAGAGCTGACTTCCTGCCACAGTTACAGGAACATAGTTTGTGAACCACTCTCCTATGATATCTGCCAATGTACATCCTGCACCACAATGAAGCGCCGACAAAGCTACCGATTGCCAATAAGGACGTTGCATTCCTTGCATCGACATTTCTCCCTGCATGGCCATATCCATCTCCATATTATCTTTCATACCGGACATATCCATTCCCTTCATATCAGACATATCTTTCATGCCAGACATATCCATTTTCATCCCATCATCCTCAGCTTTCATCGGACTACTCCGTCCAAACTTATTATACGCCCATAAAGCTAAATAACTTCCCCATAATGCAGATAATATCCAGACTGCATTCATTATCTTCATTGATTGCGGACGATGTGTCAGGTCTATGGCAATATGTACTGCAATTCCGATACCTGAACATACTAAGAAAACGGCTATTAAATTGAGCATGGCTGTATGTTTTTTAAAGATTCAGATTACAAAACATCCTTTATTTGTGAATAGTTCACCCCATTACTTTAATTTTATCCCGTCGAACTATTCCCTACACGAGTTGTTATCATTTTATAATCAAAACAATAGAATTATGAGCAGACGTAGACAATTAGAGCATGAAGTATCTGTTGCTCAAGAAAGAATAAAGAAAGCTGCAAAAGATACACCGAAGGATATCCTGAAATTATGGGAACAAGAGCTGGTAGACCTGGAATTGGAACTCAATAATATGGTGGATGATGAAGAAGATAACAATGAGGATTAACAGAAGAAAGGCGCGCTAGTTACCTAGTGCGCCTTTCTCTATTACTGTATATGTATTCAGTATTAATTCTTTGGCAATGCTTCTTTTACTACCATTGAACGACCTACATATTCTGCACCGTTCAATTGTTCGATAGCTTTAGCAGCTTCTGCATCATCCGGCATTTCGATAAACGCAAAACCTTTTGATCTTCTAGTTTCACGATCTGTGATTAACTTTACTGAAGCAACTGTTCCATACTCTTCCATTACATGTCTCAAATCTGATTCCTTAACATTATAGCTAAGATTTCCAATGTACAAATTCATAAAATACAAATATAAAAAATTAATAATTCAATAAGAAAGTTTTAGGAAGATCTTAATTAGAGATGGATATGCTCAAATAAATGAGAAGATTCATGTAAAAAAATCAAATCGTAATAAACCTCTTTATTGTTGTTGGTACAAAGGAAAGCATTATTTGGGGATATTGCACTATATTCTCTCCTTTTTCTTTCTGCAAAACATCTTTTTTATGAAAATAGGCCAATACTTAACGTTCTTATTCTTTTTATACCAAGCCATTCCATGTAAACTACCGGATTAGTCTTTCTGCAAATTCTTCGCTACAAATTCCTCAAAAAACGTTTTCTTATAGTTTCCACCTCCTATTCCTATCTCATAAGACTTAATAAAAATATCATTGGTATCAAAAGAGTCAATCCGTGAAGTATTGACAATATAGGACTTGTTTATCCGGAGAAACTGTTTAGCGGGCAGTTGCTCATGAATATTTTTCAGATTCATCTTAGTAATCACCCGCTGACCTTCCAATTGGAGAATGGAATAATCCTTTAGTCCTTCAATAAAAAGAATATCACTGAAGTTTATCTTGATATAGCGTCGTTCCGATTTGATGAAGATATATTCTTCCTGTATCTCCTCCACTCTTTCGGCTGTTTCCGACAATAACAGTTTATGATATGCTATTGCCTTATTGACTGCTTTCAGAAAACGGTTCATTTCAATGGGCTTCACCAGATAATCAATGGCACTTACTTCATAACTATCGAGTGCATATTCCGCATACGCCGTTGTAAAGACAATCAACGTATTCACGGGAATGCTTTGCGCAAATTCTATTCCGGTAATTCCCGGCATCTGAATATCAAGGAAAATCAGATCAACCGTATATTCATTTATATAAGCGGACGCTGCGATAGCATTATTAAAGCTACCCACCAATGTCAGTTGTGGAATCTGCTCCACCAATGACTTCATACCTTTGCGAGCTACCGGCTCGTCATCAACAATAATACAATTCATAAGTTTAGATGTAAGTTGACATTATAAGTTGTTTCTTTATCTTCTATCTGTAGCGTATACCGTGATTCATAAAGTAAATCCAGTCTGCGTTTCACATTGGCCAACCCTATTCCCCCTTCCCGCTTAACAGGAACACGGGGCTTAGAATTTTCGCAACGAAACGTCAACTGTTTATTATGCACAGAAAAATACAAGTGAACATAAGATAAATTGTCGCTATCCAAATTATGTTTCACCGCATTCTCTACAAAAGGGATAAACAATAACGGAGGAATACAGATATTCTCCATATTTCCCTCTTGAAAGATTGTATATTCAAAATGATCCCTTCTCACCTTCTCCAATTCAAGAAAGCTGGTGAGAAACTGTATATCTGCAGTAAGAAATACTTCTCTTCTTGTACTGTCATTCAACTGGTAGCGAAGTAGATTGTCCAGTTTCTCCAATATCTGTGAAGCCTCATCCGGAGCATCCTTTACCAAAATATTGGCATTATTCAGCATATTAAAAAGAAAATGCGGATTGATCTGTTTCTTTAATTGTTGCAATTCTGCCTGTTTAGTCGCCTTCTCCAATTCAAGAATCTTTTTATCGGAGACAACCCAACGGCGAAATAGTTCAAAGCTCGTACAGCCACCTGCACTTAATAGCAGTACTAATACTCCATAAGCAATACTATCAAAAGAAACAGCATGGTTATCCTGTATACAAAACCCACGAATACCGTATCGTTGATATAATGGAGACAGAAATATAAATCCTAATAATACACTCACTAAATTGACTCCGAGAAACGAAATCCAATAACACCATAACTTGCGCTTGGCTTTATACAGGAAACGGGGCACTAACCAATATATATTCAGATAGATAGGAAATGCAAAAACCAATATACTAACCGGATATGCATATAGGAAACCTTCTCTAGTAAAATCTCCATATACATTCTGAAAGCCCAAAAAGAGTATAATAAATAGCAATAGTAAATTACTGATAAGCCTGAAACGGTCATTTACCAGATTCTTCCCCCAATCGTATACATTCCAGGTATCTTTCATAATTCCAACATTAAACCAATGGTACACAGTGCCTCATCATTATAGCCACTTTTTAATTGATAACCTCCCGGATATAACAAGTCCAATCGTTGCCGTAACTTGTCAAAAGCAGGTGCTACTTGTAGACTTTCCTTTTTTCGCAGACAGTATGTACAAATAAATCGAAGCTGATTCTCTTCCATTTGAAAATCGATCCTTATATTTTCTCCCTTTCCATTCTCTCCACATACAGTTGTCTGAATCACATATTCTATCACAGGCATAAACAATAAAGGAGGAACTTGTATATAACGCACTTCATTCAGGATGTTGACTTCAAAATTAAACTCCGGATTACATAGTTTCTCCAACTTCATATAATCAGTCATAAAATCGATATCATCTCCCAACAATACCTGTTGCCGTTCACTTTCATAAAGTTGGTATCTAAGCAACCGACTTAATTTAAAGATAAGCAATGACGCCTTTTCTCCATCTTCTCCCAGCAAGGTTCGTACCTTATTCAATATTCTCGAAAAAAACTCCGGTTGGAGTTGATCTTTCAAATGATTTAGATCAGTCTGTATGCTAATATTCTCCAATTCATTTAATCGTTGTTGATAGGCCACCCAACGATGCAGAAAAATAGTAAAAGAAAAAGCCAGGAAATAGAGTATCAGTGCCAATGCATTTATCAACAGAAAGAAAGGGAGATCACTGTTTAGTCTTTGCATCTGTTCGGGTATAACATAATATTGCCCTAGAAAACAAATAGCACCAACCATGGCGGTCAGCATAAATCCAACAAGGCAACTCAAATATATGATATACTTTTTATATCTACGCTGAAACAGATAACCGGGAATTAACCAGTAAGTATGCAGATTTATGATTCCCCATAGAATGACAGAAAGTAAAAGACTAACTCCCGTAGAAAGATTTAGCCCTAAACTATCGCTTTCGACAAAAGTGCCTCTGAACACTAAAAAGGAGACTACAAGAAATATCCCAATTTGCTTCAGTAACGTATATAATAGTATCTTAACTGACATCAGGCGATAAAGTTACCATTTTTTTAGAACTTATACTTCATTCCCACCGAAACATACATTGCCGGTTTAAAATATGGATCAGTATCTTTAGACATATCTTCGAAGAAAGCCTTTAAAGTGCGGGTAGTGTAATAAGCTATTCTGCTACACGACACACCGGCAGTAGCAGTGATTGAAAAAGAATTCCCCATACTTACTTCCGGTTGTAAACCTACAATAATGAATTGCTGGGAAAACATAGTATCTTTTCCTTCTCTTTCCAACAATGCCAATGACCCGTTCATCTCTGCCACGATCCTTAGATTCAGATATTTATTCATTTTCATTCCTGCCGATACTTCCATGGCATTCAGCATCGAAACTTTAATTTGATAACGTCCTTCAGTGCTCCAATCAAAATAAATAGCAGGAAATACCATCGGATAACCAAATGTGTTGTTCACAGCCAATCCGGCCCCAAGAGATAAATTGGACTTGAACTGCCGGATGAAAATAACTCCTCCCTGTCCCAGAACATTCTTCAGTTTTACATCAGAAGAGGTATAGACGCCTGCACCGACAGTCGTCAACAAAAGCCATTTTTTGCTGATAGGGCGAATATTGGTTACGCTCAACTGCATATTTATAATTTGATCTATGTAAGATTGAAGATTCTTATTATTCATTGCCGTATAGCTTCCTCCTGCCGAAATCATCCAAAGAGTTGGCTGATTTCTTTCATTCATTTTCTGTGATACGGGAATATTGACGTTCCCTTCCACAAAGCACATATCCCCTTTCCCGGGATACTGTCCATTTTCATCTTTATATCGGGAAGAAGATATATACCCGGTTTTCACAGTAACCTGTGCCTGTATATTTTCAGGAAGTAATAGAAACAAGGCGAACGCACTTAACAAAATAATCCTCATTCTTTTATCTGTTTTAGGGTTTGAATGAGACAAAAGTAGAGTTTTACCGATCTGCGTAGAGAGTTTGTAGACCAAACCCGGCATTAAGTAGACCAAACCTGTAAATTTGTAGCCTGTTTGGTCTGAATGTATTATATAAAAAAATAAAAGACTACCTTTCAACCGAAGATAGTCTTTTATCCGTATATCATTTTTTAATTATCCACAATGGAAATACTTATGTACGAGATCTAACATCTCCATCGGCTTTCCTTCCAAATCCGCACGCAATGTTTTATCTTCATAACCACGAAGTCTGCGGATGATACCATCAATCATTGCCGGGCTGAATACATTATATTGTTCAAAGATTGCCCGTTGTTGTTGCAGGCAATCGGCAGAAGCTTCACAGCTATCCGGCAGTTGCGCCAGTGATTTCAGCTTATCTTCGTTTTCTTTCTGATGGATATTCACATTTACATAAGTTTTTTCAGCAATGTCCAGCGCATTTTCAATCTCAAAACCATGACGGCAGGCAACAGCCAAACCAGCCAACAGTTGATACAAATCTGCCGAACCATCCGGAGAACGCATTTCTACAGTCTGCTTCTGGCTGGTGTCAAAATGACTTTCAGCTTCCAACGGATTTGCCAATGTACACATATCTGTTTTTGCAGCCCATCCCAGAGGTACACGCACTAATACAGAGCGGTTACGATCTCCCCAACAAACATTGGTAGGTGCTTCCTGATGAGGAACGAGACGGAAATAAGAAGTAGGGTTGGTATTTCCAAAAGCAGTAATTGACGGAGCAAGCACCATCATTCCGGCAATTGCCTTGCGTGCTGTTTCCGACAAAACACCGTCTTTCAGCATCTGGTTCTTTCCGTCTTTCATGATACGCATGTGGACATGCAAGCCCGAACCTGCTTTACCTGCCGTAATCTTTGGAGCAAAGGTTACATTGTATCCATATCTAAATCCCAGGTTACGAATCACCCATTTGGCAATCATTAATTGATCTGCTGCCTGCGATACGGGAACCGGCAGGAATTCTATTTCATTCTGCTCATAGATATAACCATCCAGCGTAAAATTACCCACTTCGGAGTGTCCATACTTTATTTGCCCGCCTGTCTGTGCGATGTAAGACATACATTGAGTACGGAACTCATTGAATTTAGCATAAGGACCCGATTCGTGATAACCACGTTGGTCGGTTGCCTGAAACATACCAGTATCCGGAGCTATTACATAATATTCCAATTCGCCCATTGCCTGAAATTCCATTCCGGTAACTTCTGTAAAAGTTTTGCTTGCTTTGTAAAGAGTGTGTTCTGGTGCACTTTCGAGGGGTTCGCCGTCTTTATTGAAGAAAGAGCACAGCATAGACAGCGTCGGAATCTCGGCAAACGGATCAACGAATGCTGTGCAAAAACGGGGAATTACATAAAGGTCACTACTGCCCGCTTCTATAAATGAGAAAAGACTGGAACCGTCTACCCGTTCTCCACATGTGAGAATAGCTTCCAGATAAGCTTGATTGTTGATGACAAAGTTCAGAGTTTTCAGACGCCCGTCTCCCGCCGGATACATAAAATTAACCATGCGGATATCTTTTTGCTGGATAAATGAGATAATGTCAGCTTTTGTAAACTCTGAAGTTGTTTTTTGAAGGAATGCCACCAACTGGTTAGCATTCATTGATAAATCATAATTCATAATCGGTTGTTTTTCGTTGTTGTATGATTAAAACGGTTTGTTGAATGCCAAAGATAAGGAAAAGATGGAAAATCGAGTAAGAAAAGATTTAATTATTTCTTTGCTATGTTGCATTTATGTCTATTATCCTATTTAAAACGCTTCAGGTCTTTCTTCTCAAAAATCCATTCCGGAGTGTATAGTTTCCCTGCATCCGTTTCCATCAGCTCGTACCAGGGAGAAAGGTTGCGGCTGGTTGGATTGACCAGGATATGAATCTGTTGGGCAGGCATATAGCTTTGTGCCAGGAGAAATACTTTCTTCCCGGTATTCGGATGAATGGCAACATCCATAACAATCACAGCATGACCGGGTGAACCACCTTTAATAAAGACATCCCCGGGTTGCAAGGAAGTATAAAGCACAGCTGGGAGTTCACGAGATAAAGAGGCAGTTCCGGCATACATAAAAACCATATCGAGATAGTTACGGAAAGTTTTATAGGAATAATCCACTCCCTTGCCCGAAGCATACCATTGAACCTGATTATCGTTGACTTTTATTCGATTTCCCTCCGCCCATTTCTTATATTCGGCAGTAAATCCACTTGTGAAGTTGAATTTTATGTCTGCATACCGTTTATGTTTCCACAGATATTCCGCCCGCAAGCGTATCACTGCATCGGCACACTGCTGCAAATCACGATTGCCTATCTCCATATCTACGACTGCAAATGCGGCTGCCTGATTGGCTTTTTCTTTTCCATTGTAAAGTAACACTTTACTGCCTTTAGGCAATAATGGCAAATTGCGCAAATAAGTTGTAAACGAATTATCGGAGCAGGTCTCTCTAACATATCCTGACGGAGGAGCGATTCTATCCGCAAGCCTCTCCTGTCCCCATGAGTGAAAGACTATGAGAAGCAAGCCTGCACATATTAACAAATACTTCATATCGGTTTTTCTTATTCCATATCCGGACAAATATAAGTAATTATTATTGAAAACGAAGTTGAATGTCTGTTTTTCTCCCGATTGAAGACGCTATCGTCTTAAAAATATGTAATATCGGATTCTGACTAAAACAAAGTGGCCTATACTCTCTTTTTTCTGTAAGAATAGTGCGAACTTTGTTTTCTACAAATTATAATAGTGTTTTTATGGAACAGGTGGTAGATTTAGCTTTGCCAGAATACTTTGAAAGAATATCCGCAGAAGCTACCTTTCAGGAGCAATTGTCCGTCATAGATATAGATAACTCCCGTCGTTCGCCGGTTCAAGTCAAAAACTATCCGATACGCTTAAAAGGCTATTCCCTCATCTTTGTTCTTTCCGGAGAAATTACAATAGGAATAAACTATTTATCGCATACACTGAAAAAGAACATGGTGATGCAGGTGTATCCGGATGATATTATAGAGCACACAGCTTATTCAGCCGATTTCAAGGGCTATCTCATCATTCATTCTGCTGAATTGAAAAAGGAAATAATGGCTATGACATCCGGCATCCGTCTGCAACAGGCGGGTCAGTTGAAGAAATTACATACCAGGCAAGAGTTGAGTGAGGAAGAAAGCCTGCGTTTGAGAAAACAGGTTGAACTCATTAAAAGTTATATTCCTGATAAAGAACACGTCTACCACTCTTATGTCATCAAGAATCAGATTATAAATCTATTCTTTGACCTTGATAACTGCCGCTGGCATAGGTATGGCGACGGAGAACGGCACCAATAGTATCTTCCACCGGGATGTGCGGATTGATGCGTGCTGGCTGATAGAGTTCAACGTAATCTGTGCCTAATCGTTTCAAAGTGTAAACCAGATAATTTTGTACGTTCTGCGGACGGACGTCAATACCATAGAACCGATCATCTGAAGTGAGCATTCCACCAAACTTGACGGCAATAAAAATGTCTCCGCGCTCCCGGGTTTTCAAAGCCTCGCGGATCACCAGTTCACTTTCTCCGTGACCATAAAAGTCAGATACGTAATTCCACTGTCTAGCGCGGCATGTATCGTGTCGACTCCCTGCTGAACGTCAGCCATTCTCATGGCACCCAGTCCGATACGCGAAAGGGTGATACCATTGATTTCTTTATTCAAATACTTCATTGTTTCTTTTATTATATAGTACTAATTCGATTGCAAATTTCGGATAAATTCCTTCATGATACCAGAGCAATATCCGTTCATTTTTGGTCATTATCCGTCAAGAAGCCTCTTTCTCATGAAATGTCTCAAACATACTGATTATAAAAACCAATTGACTGCCTCAACTGTTTAATTTAAATAGAACTATTAAAACTACCGTCACATGAAAAAGGATATTCTAAAAGACCTGCTGGCAAAGCCCGGAAAGAAACAGTTGGTATCGGATTTTGACTCGTCATTCACTGGCGATTTATCCAAGCAAGACGCTAAAGAACAACTGGCAAAGGATATTGAGAAGCTTTCGGAGCTGCAAAGTATGCTTTATGCGCAAGACCGGTATTCAATCCTGATTATCTTTCAGGCGATGGATGCTGCAGGAAAAGACGGGACTATCAAGCATGTGATGTCCGGCATTAACCCACAGGGATGCCAAGTGTATTCGTTCAAACAACCGTCTGCTGAAGAACTGGACCATGATTATCTCTGGCGTATCAATCGCTCTCTCCCGGAAAGAGGACGAATCGGCATTTTCAACCGTTCGCACTACGAAGATGTGCTGATTGCCAAAGTGCATCCGGAAATTATTCTATCCAACAAGTTACCAGGTGTCGAAACCATAAATGACATTGATCCCGACTTCTGGAAGCGTCGTTATCGACAGATCAACGATTTTGAACGCTATCTGACGGAGAATGGAACGATTGTCCTGAAATTCTTTCTCAATGTATCGAAAGCCGAACAGAAAAATCGATTCATGGAGCGACTGGACGATGCATCTAAAAACTGGAAATTCTCTTCGGCGGACATCAAAGAGCGTCAATTCTGGGAGGACTATATGAATGCTTATGCCGATGTACTGACGGAGACATCAACGGAACTGGCTCCATGGTATATAATCCCTGCCGATAATAAATGGTTCATGCGTTACGCAGTAGGACGAATTATTTGTGACCGGATGCAGCAATTGGATTTACATTACCCCAAACTGTCGAAAGAGGGATTGGAGAAGCTGGAAGAGTGTAAGAAAAGTGTATCAAACATTAACTTTTAAATCACTTGCACTTATCCTTTTTTATTCTAACTTTGTAGAAAGACCTACATAAAGAACCAAAATTGATAAGCTTATGGACATCCAAACTTTTATTCAAAATTTCAAAGAGGCATTCGGAGAAAATGCTGAATTGCCTCTTGTTTTCTGGTACTCGGACGAGCAAAAAGGAGAAACAGAAAAGATAAACGGTTGCTTCTTCAAAGGTATGAAGACGGTAAGAGATGGTGGTATTATCAGCCTGAATGCTGAAAACATCGGTTGTGGCGGCGGTAAATTCTATACTGGCTTCACCGAAATGCCAGAACGTGTACCGACTTTCGTTTCGCTCAAAGAGAAATACAAACAGACTCCTGAAATGGTCATCGACTTTATACAGCAAATCGGAGTTCCCCGAACAGAAAACAAGTATCTTCATTTTGCACGTATAGATAAGGTAGAAAGCCTTGAAGAAATAGAAGGTGTCGTATTTCTGGCAAATCCGGATATGCTTTCGGGCTTGACCACTTGGGCTTTTTATGATAATAACGCAGCAGATTGCGTCGTTTCTACCTTTGGTTCCGGCTGTAGTGCTGTAGTGACGCAAGCCACGATAGAGAATCGTAAAGGAGGCAAACGCACTTTCCTCGGTTTCTTCGACCCATCGGTTCGCCCTCATTTCGAAGCTGACAAACTAAGCTATACCATACCTATGTCCAGATTTAAAGAGATGTATGAGACGATGCGCCAAAGTTGTCTATTCGATACGCATGCATGGGGAAAGATTAAAGAAAGAATGAACGGATAATCTCCCATAACGAAATTGCATATCATTATACAATTATCGGGACATTAGGTATGCTTATTCCGAACATACAAGGCTTCTCTTTCGTTGTTATAGGAAGAAACTGCCACTTGATACTGACAATTCATTATCAAGACAGATATTTTCTGAATATCAATCCCTGCCTGTCCTATTTTGTTTCCCAGTGTGGAACTTATAGTTTCATGCCGGGAAACTAAAAGTTTCAAGCGCCTGAAACTTTCTTTTCCTACAGGATTAAAATAATATATCAGTCGGATTAAACCTTTTATCTGGAGAAAAGTCTTATTATTAATATATTATCGTTCTATTCAACATTAAAGTATCAACGAAAATGGAAACATCCGTCAAACTCTATTCGCTGAAACACAGCAATGTGAAAACCTACCTGTTCGCCTTACTATTTGTAGCGGGTAACATTGCACTTCCACAATTATGCCATCTTGTACCTTATGGTGGTCCTACCCTGTTACCTATTTATTTTTTCACGCTGATTGCGGCTTATAAATATGGTTTTCTTGTAGGATTATTGACTGCTATTCTTTCACCAGTCATCAATCATTTATTGTTTGCCATGCCCTCGGAAGCGGTACTTCCCATCCTATTAATCAAATCGTCCTTACTCGCCGGAGCTTCAGCTCTTGCAGCACGTACTATAAAATCGGTTTCATTACTGGCCATTCTTGGTGTCGTACTCACTTATCAGGTCATAGGCGTTGCATTTGAATGGGCCATCGTCGGAAGTTTCTACGAAGCAGTACAGGACTTCCGTATCGGTATTCCGGGAATGTTACTGCAATGGTTCGGCGGATACGCCCTCCTGAAAGCAATTGCCAAACTCTAAACTAATATAGAAAGATGGACAGAAGGGATTTTTTAAAAACAGTAGCTATCACCGGAGCCGCCTTGACTATACAGCGTTCGGAGGCTATGGAGGTGTTAACTCAAACAATCAATAAAGCAAACGGAAGCAATCCTGATCTGGTGGCCGTTATGGGCGGAGAACCCGAAGAGATGTTCCGCCGTGCCATAAGCGAACTGGGGGGTATGAAGCAATTCGTGAAACCGGGACAGAAAGTGGTTGTAAAACCTAATATCGGTTGGGATAAAGTGCCGGAACTGGCAGGAAATACGAATCCGAAACTGATTGAAGAAATCGTCAGACAATGTTTTGCCGCCGGAGCTAAAGAAGTGGTCGTGTTCGACCATACTTGTGACGATTGGCAGAAATGCTACAAAAACAGTGGTATTGAAGCTGCTGCCAAAAAAGCCGGAGCCAAAGTAATGCCTGCACATCTGGAATCGTATTACAAACCAATTGATCTGCCAAAAGGCAAAAAGATGAAGAAAGCCAAAGTGCACGAAGCGATTCTGGATTGTGATGTATGGATCAATGTTCCTATTCTGAAGAATCACGGAGGTGCCAATCTGACTATCTCCATGAAAAATCACATGGGGATTGTGTGGGATCGCGGATTCTTCCACCAGAACGATTTGCAACAATGCATCGCAGATATCTGTACATTACAGAAGAAAGCTGTACTCAACGTAGTAGACGCCTACCGGATCATGAAAACAAACGGTCCCCGGGGACGCTCTGCATCCGATGTTGTACTGGCAAAAGGATTGTTTATCTCACCGGATATTGTAGCCGTGGATACGGCTGCTGCCAAGTTCTTCAATCAAGTACGTGAGATGCCACTGGATACAGTAGGACATCTCGCCAATGGGGAAGCATTGAAAATAGGAACCATGAACATTGACAAATTGAATGTCAAGCGAATTAAGATGTAAAACAACCATGTTAAGAAGGCTACGTATTGGAATCTCAGCACTTTTATTTGTGCTGATTTCTTTCTTTTTTCTCGATTTCGCAGAAATATTACCGAACAGTTTTCATCGGCTGGCACATTTGCAATTTATTCCAGCCATCTTTTCACTAAGTATAGGTATCTTATTATTTCTCATTGTGTTAACGCTTTTATTCGGGCGTGTATATTGTTCTACAATCTGCCCTATGGGTATCTTGCAGGATGTGATTGCACGAATTTCCAAAGCAACGGGAAAAAAGAAAAAAAGATATAGTTACAGTCCTGCAAAAAACAAATTGCGCTGGGGTGTGCTCGGACTGACAGTGGTCGGGTTTCTATGTGGATTTACATTTATTGTTGGTTTGCTCGATCCGTACAGTGCGTATGGACGTGTGGTAGTGCACATATTCAAACCTATCTATATGCTGGGGAATAATCTGCTGGAATCACTCTTTGCCAGATTTGACAATTATACATTTTATCAGGTAGACACCTCCATCTTGAGCATTTCTTCCCTTCTCATCGCTATTATTACTCTTGCAGTCATCTTTGTAATGGCATGGAAACATGGACGGACATGGTGCAATACGATTTGTCCCGTAGGAACAATATTGGGGTTATTGAGCCGATTTTCATTATTCAAAGTCCGTATTGATACTGCCAAATGTAATGGATGCGGGCTTTGTGCCACCAAATGCAAAGCAGCTTGCATCAATAGTAAAGAACACGCTATTGATTATAGTCGTTGTGTAGATTGTTTCAACTGTTTGGGAGTATGCAAACAAAAAGCATTAGTTTACGCCCCTTCTTTAAAAAAACAGTCTGATGTAGAAACTCCTGCACCATCATCACCGGATTTGGATTCATCCAAACGCCGTTTTTTGGTTGCCGGTCTTGTTACTGCCGGAGCAACCCCCAAACTCATCTCCCAAGCCAAGGAATCTGTAGCAAGCTTGGAAGGTAAGAAGGCATACAAAAAGGAAAATCCGATCACTCCTCCGGGGTCTATCAGTCGGGAACACTTCCAACAGCAATGCACATCCTGTCATCTTTGTGTCAGCAAATGCCCTTCTCATATCTTGAAACCGGCTTTTATGGAATATGGCTTGGCAGGCATGATGCAACCTACTGTTAGCTTTGAGAAAGGATTTTGTAACTTTGACTGTACTGTCTGTGGAGATGTCTGTCCCAATGGAGCAATTCTTCCCATAAATGTAGAGCAAAAACATCTTACACAAATGGGATATGTTGTTTTCATCGAGGAAAATTGCATTGTTTATACTGATGGAACCAGTTGCGGAGCCTGCTCCGAACACTGTCCCACACAAGCAGTAGCGATGGTGCCGTATAAGGACGGATTGACGATTCCTCATGTAAATAAAGAAATATGTGTAGGTTGTGGAGGATGTGAATATGTTTGCCCAGCCCGTCCATTCCGTGCCATCTATATCGAAGGAAATCCCGTACAAAAAGAAGCAAAACCATTCAAAGAAAGCGAAGAGCACAAAGTTGAGATAGACGATTTCGGATTCTGACCGGCATGGTGCCGGAGCAGAGTTTCCATCCGTGTTTTATGTTCTATGACGGTTTATTTCAAATGTGAACAAGACAGATGGTATGGATTTAAAAAAAACTATCCATTATATTCCTCCTACTTTCAATAAATTCACTAAATTCGTGGCGAACTAAAGAAAGCAATTCATGGAGGTATTCACAAATAACTGGAATAGCCGGAAATATCAGATTGGCTATGCACTAAGCGGAGGATTTATTAAAGGATTTGCCCATTTGGGAGTCATGCAAGCTCTTTTGGAACATGATATTAAACCGGAAATCATCTCTGGAGTAAGTGCAGGGGCACTTGCAGGTGTCTTTTACGCGGACGGCAACGAGCCGCACAAAGTACTTGATTATTTCTCCGGACATAAATTCCAGGATTTAACCAAACTGGTGATTCCCAAGAAGGGACTATTTGACCTCTGTGAATTTATTGATTTTCTCCGGACTAACTTAAAAGCAAAAAATCTGGAAGAGCTACAACTTCCCCTGATTATCACAGCAACTGACCTCGATCACGGTCGCATGGTTCACTTTCATCGGGGAAGCATAGCGGAACGGGTCGCCGCTTCCTGCTGTATGCCTGTCATGTTTTCTCCGGTCAACATAGACGGCACTAACTATGTGGATGGAGGATTGATGATGAATCTTCCGGTCTCTACCCTGCGCAGGGTTTGCAATAAAGTGGTAGCTGTCAACGTAAGTCCCATCATGGCACAGGATTACAAAATGAATATTGTAAGCATTGCTATGCGCTCATTCCATTTCATGTTCCGCGCCAATACCTTTCCCGAAAGAGAAAAATGCGATTTATTAATCGAACCATACAACCTATACGGGTACAGTAACACCGAACTGGAAAAAGCTGAAGAAATCTTCGGGCAAGGCTATAATACAGCTAACGAAGTACTTAGTCAACTGTTGGAAGAAAAGGGGAAAATATGGAAATAATCTCCTATCCATCAGAAACAAGAATGAATACGAATATTAATAATCTACTCTATATGAATGACGAAAATAAAATAATTATCTACCAAGTATTCACCCGCCTGTTTGGAAATAACAACAACCACTGTGTCTACAATGGAGACATTGCCACCAATGGTTGCGGGAAAATGGCTGATTTCACGCTCAAAGCACTTGGTGAAATCAAGAAATTAGGTGCTACACATATATGGTATACAGGCATCATCGAGCATGCCACTCAAACGGACTATCGCCGTTATAATATCAGTCCGGATCATCCTGCTATTGTGAAAGGAAAAGCTGGTTCTCCGTATGCTATCAAGGATTATTATGATGTAGATCCTGACTTGGCTAACGACGTGCAAGGACGTATGAAAGAATTTGAGAATCTGGTACATCGCACACATCGCACAGGTCTGAAAGTAATTATTGATTTTGTACCTAATCACGTAGCACGCCAATATCACTCGGATGCACAACCGGACGGTACGACCGAATTGGGAGCTAACGATGACTCCAGCCAATCTTTCAGCCCATATAATAATTTCTATTATATTCCGCAAGCGGAACTCCATGCCCAGTTCGACATGAAAGACGGTGCAGCAGAGCCTTACCGGGAATTCCCGGCGAAAGCTACCGGTAACAATCGTTTTGATGCTACTCCCAATATCACCGACTGGTATGAAACAGTGAAATTAAACTATGGAGTGGATTATCAGAATGGAGGTACCTGCCACTTTTCCCCGACTCCGGATACTTGGATAAAGATGCTGGACATTCTTCTTTTCTGGGCATCAAAAGACATTGACGGTTTCCGCTGCGACATGGCCGAAATGGTTCCTGTTGAATTCTGGGAATGGGCTATTCCTCAAGTAAAAGAGGCTTATCCTGAAATACTTTTCATCGCAGAGGTTTACAATCCAGGTGAATACCGTAGCTATCTGTTCCGTGGCAAGTTTGATTACTTGTATGATAAGGTAGGCCTGTATGACACGTTACGTAATGTAGCTTGTGGATATGAATCTGCATCCGCTATCACTCATTGCTGGCAAAGCCTGAATGGAATAGAGAAAAAGATGCTCAACTTCCTGGAGAACCACGACGAGCAACGTATCGCTTCTGATTTCTTTGCCGGAAACCCGCGTAAAGGAATTCCCGCACTGATCGTTTCCGCCTGTATGAACACTAATCCTATGATGATCTACTTCGGTCAGGAGTTTGGAGAACTGGGCATGGATAGTGAAGGATTCAGCGGAAGGGACGGACGAACTACCATATTCGATTATTGGAGTGTAGACACCATACGACGCTGGCGCAACGGAGGTAAATTTGACGGGAAGATGCTTACTGAAGAACATAAACACCTCTACTCTGTCTACCAAAAAGTACTGACGATTTGTAACGAAGAGCAGGCAATCAGCAAGGGAGTATTTTTTGACTTAATGTATGCCAATATAAACGGATGGCGTTTCAATGAGCATAAACAATATACCTTTATGCGAAAATATAAAAATGAGATTCTGTTTTTCGTTATTAATTTCGACAGTCAACTGGTAGATGTTGCCGTCAATGTACCTTCGCATGCTTTCGACTTTTTACAGATTCCTCAAATGGAGTCTTATCAGGCCACTGATTTGATGACGGGCGCTAAAGAAGAAATCAGCCTATTACCTTATAAACCCACGGATGTTTCAGTCGGAGGTTATAACGGAAAGATTCTAAAGATTACTTTTTAAGTAAAAAGCCTAAGATCTGTATACTCTTCATCCCTCGGCCACTTATGAATGACCGGGGGATTATTTTATGCACATCACTCAAACAAATATTCTCAAAGGCTGTTTAGGTAGATAAATAATCCTCTAAACTCAAAGCTTATGAAGAAATTTATGATTTGTGCAATCGCATTGTTTCTGCTATTATCTACATCTGTCTTTGGAGATACCCCTCCCGGCAATGTACAGTCAACTTTCAAGAAAATGTATCCTAAAGCAAATGGCGTCGCCTGGTCACAAGACGATGGATATTATTGTGCCAACTTTGCAATGAACGGATTTACTAAAAATGTGTGGTTCAACGTCCGGGGACAATGGGTGATGACACTGACTGATCTTGTCAGTCTCGACCGACTGACCCCAACAGTCTATAATGCCTTTGTATCCGGGCCATACGCAAATTGGGTGGTAGATAATGTGACAATGGTGGAGTTTCCCAAATGGCAGGCTATTATAGTAATTAAGGTAGGGCAAGATAATGTCGACATCAAATATCAGTTATTCTATACTCCACAAGGGATATTGCTCAAAACGCGCAATGTTAGTGATATGTATGATATTCTCGGGCCAAGTACCTTTCTGGCAAACTAGGAACTGAATCATAGAATAGGGTAATAAACCAAAAAGCCCCCACAAATATTATTGAATATCTGCGGGGGCTTATTGGTTTAAAGATAAAATTATTTTTTCTTTCTAAGTACTACGGCAGTACGGGCAGGAATATAGAGTTTCAGCCACTCTTTCTTTTCCTTCTTGTACAGCGGATCGGTAATAGTGAAGTGCACGACAGAGTCGTCTGTCAAACCATTTCCTCCAAATGCTACATCGTCAGTGTTCAGTATCACTTCATAAGCTCCCGGAGTTACCAGGAATCCATAATCAGTGAATGACTGCTTCGGATTAAAGTTAAAGACAAATATAAGGTCTTTCCGTTCGTATGCCAGTACCTGATCGCCATCATTATGCCATATTTCCTGAACTGGTGTTGCCTGGAAATCTTTCACACTCTTGAGAACTTTCAGCATTTCTTTATCAAAATCACCCATATAGTGATAGGTCAGATTTTTGTTGTCCACCAAATCCCATTGGCGGCGGGCATATTTGCACGACCATCCGTTACCTTCACGTGGGAAGTCAATCCATTCGGGATGCCCGAATTCATTTCCCATAAAGTTCAGATAACCTCCGTTGATAGTCGAAGAGGTCAGCAAGCGGATCATTTTATGCAAAGCAATACCACGGTTGACAACATAATTTTCGTCTCCCTTCTGCATGTGCCAGTACATATCGGCATCAATCAGGCGGAAGATAATCGTCTTGTCTCCTACCAATGCCTGGTCATGACTTTCTGCATACGAAATGGTCTTTTCATCCTGGCGACGGTTGGTTACTTCCCAGAACATACTGGAAGGTTTCCAGTCTTCATCGATCTTTTCTTTGATTGTCTTGATCCAGTAGTCCGGAATATTCATGGCCATACGATAATCGAAGCCGTAACCGCCATCTTCTACTTTGGCAGCCAGTCCCGGCATACCGGAAACTTCTTCGGCAATGGTTATCGCCTTCGGATTTACCTGATGAATCACTTCATTAGCCAGTGTCAGGTAACAAATTGCATTATCATCCTGATGACCGTTGAAATAATCTCCGTAGTTACAGAAAGCTTCACCCAGTCCATGGCTGTAATATAACATAGAAGTTACTCCATCAAAACGGAATCCGTCAAATTTATATTCTTCCAGCCAGTACTTGCAGTTTGACAATAGGAAGTGGATCACTTCGTTCTTGCCATAATCGAAGCAGAGAGAGTCCCAAGCGGGATGTTCGCGACGAGCGCCCGGATAAAAATATTGATTCGGATCACCGGCAAAGTTTCCTAGTCCTTCTACTTCATTCTTCACTGCATGTGAATGAACGATGTCCATAATCACAGCAATACCCATCTCATGAGCAGCATCAATCAGTGCTTTTAATTCATCGGGAGTACCAAAACGCGAAGAGGCAGCAAAGAAACTGGATACATGATAGCCGAAGCTTCCATAATATGGATGTTCCTGAATAGCCATAATCTGGATACAATTATATCCTTCTTCAGCAATACGAGGAAGGATTTTCTCGCGGAATTCATTATATGTGCCCACTTTTTCCTCCTGCTGTGCCATTCCGATATGACATTCATAAATCAACAGTGGATTCGTGTCAGGCTTAAATGTTTTCTTCTTGAATTTATAGGGTTTCTCCGGAGCCCAGACTTGTGCACTGAATATTTTGGTCTGTTCATCCTGTACCACACGTGTAGCCCATGCAGGAATACGTTCGCCTTGTCCGCCTTCCCAATATACATTCAGTTTATAAAGGTCGCCATGATGAATGGCATCCGCCGGGAGGTTGATTTCCCAATTGCCATTCTCTTGCTTTTTCAGCTTGTAGGCGGCTTTTTCCTCCCAATTATTAAATGTACCCACCATATAAATATGAGTAGCATTAGGAGCCCATTCACGGAAAGTCCACCCCTTATCGGTGCGATGCAATCCAAAATAAAGATACCCTGATGCAAAATCTGAAAGGGTTTGTTTTCCCTTATTCGTCAATTCAGCTTCTTTGTCTAATACATGCTGATGGCGTCCGGTGATAGCACCGGCAAAAGGCTCCAGCCAGGGATCGTTTTTTACGAGATTAAGTGTCTTTTCCATATCAGAATTGAATTAGGATTATGCTTTTACTTTTACGATTACTTTCTTCACACCATCTGGAGTGATACCGGGAGCATGACCGTCTTGTGGGAAAAAGATAGCAAACATTCCCGGTTTTACGGCAACGTATGTTTCTGCTAATCCTTCGAAGAAAGTAATATCTTTTTCCGCGTTATAAGGTGCATCTGCCGGAACACAGTCTTTAGCAGCAGTATACCCCATTATTTCTGTTCCCGACAATGGGATTTGAATATCTATAAATTCGTTATGAGTTTCCAGTTTGGCTTCCTCTTTTGTTTTAGGTTTGGTTTGTGCAATATTCACCAACAGATCTTTTCCTTTCAATTCTGTCTTACCAACTTCCATGGCTTGGAGGTCATGAGACTTCAAGAATTCAATAGCTTGTGCAAACAGAGGGTTTAAAGACGCATATTTCTCCAGATTTTCTAAAGTATCTACTACCATATAAGTTAAATTTTAAAGTTTATATTCTAGGCATTATTTATTCAAAATCATCAATCGTATAGTTTATAAAATCGGCAAACCGTTTGAATTGCCGGAACACTTTGTCGATCTGTTCCAACATATCCGGTCGGGTGAAGAAGTTATCGGGAACATTATAAGAGCAAACGTATTCTTTACATTTCAAATAATCAATGTACTTGAAATCTTTCGGAAAACCTTTCGGAGCTGTTTTCAGAAAATCCTCTCCTATCACCGGGAAGTATTTCTTAAACTCCGGATCTTCTACGATCGCAACAAACTCTTCGATATTATCATAGATAGATTGTCGCACTGCTTTCAGGATATTGGTAGGCAGACACAGGCTTCCTCCGGCAAGCATAGAACCATCCGGCTGCAAGTGTACATAATATCCACAATGATCGGACTTCTTTCCTTTGGCATTGATATAACCTCCGAAATGTATTTTATAAGGTGTTTTATCCGCAGAGAAGCGGGTATCCCGGTAAATACGATAAGTACAGTCTTTGGGCTGAATCCCCCGGATAGTTTCATCAAACAGGGAAATACGGGCGATCACTGTTGCCAAAAAGTTGTCGAACTCGACACGGGCTGTTTCATATTCTGCCTTATGCTCATTAAACCACTCACGATTATTATTCGCGGAAAGATCTTTTAAAAACTGAAAGATAACGGGTATGTTCATCTTTATCATTTTCTATTATTACTCTACAAACGTACAAATTTTATTTCATATAAACTACAAAAGGGGGTAAAAGGACATAAAAAAAGCATCGGTCTGGTAAAACCGATGCTCTAACACATTTATCAAAAAAACAGACTCTTCTGTCTCTGACGTACTTTAGCTTTCACAAGTGAAGTACAATCTCTTTAATTAATCTTATATCTAATACTATGAAAAACACATAAATATAACAGTACAAAAGAGACTTTTGTTCAGCAGTTCTCTGTATATTTCAGTTAATTATAGTTTATAGAATTAAATGTTTCTCATTTATAGGCAATATAATGTGTTTCCAGTCAATCATTGCATTGAATAACATGATATGGGAATAGTCTTTCAAACATATTTGCGGAATGTCTTTCTCAACAATGAGCTGCCTGTCCAGAAATTCGCTTCGTTTCGTCCCACGGAGTAACGGATGAGCCGGTGTGAACCAGGTATGTCCGTCATAGAGAGCAACATTAGCTATAGAGGTATCTGTCAGATAGCCATTTCTCACAATTAAAATATCATCCGCCATTCCTCTTTGAGCGTACAAGGCATTCAGTTCTTCCCGATACGCACTTTTATAAGTATAATCAATGGTATCAGACACAACCAAATGCAAAGAAGATACCTGTCGCATCTGATAGGGCGCATACGTAACTTCTTCCACTTCTTTTCCATATACAATCCGGCATTTATGAATTCCATTTAAAGTTGGCGGAGATATAAATTCCCGTAAATCCAGCGGAGTGCTGTCTTTCCAAAAAGCTGCACGGGTTTTATTAAAGCGTTCTGTGTGATAATCAAGATTATAAATCTGTCCATCCTCTATCCGGATAGTCTCAATAAATGGGTACATATACTTTTTGTTTCATTTCATTATACTCGCTTTCCACATCACTCTGGCAGGTGATCCCACCTCCACTTTTAAAATACATCTTCTCTCCTTCCTGTTCTACAAATCGTATCATAACGGCACTATCTAAATCAATGCCATCAGAATATCCCATAACTCCCGTATAAAATCCTCTGTCGTAGGTTTCAGCTTCCTGAATAATCTGCATCGTTTTTCTCTTTGGAGCACCGGTAATAGAACCGGCTGGTAATAGCCTGAAAATAATATCTCCCAAATGCTCCTGATAATTTTCAGGCAATATACCCTGAATTTCAGAACTCGTCTGGAAAATGACTCCCCGATTAGTCTGTAACCTGTCCATATACCGATACCGGGAAACTGACACCCGGTTGGCAACCATACTTAAATCATTACGAATCAGATCTACAATGGTAGCATGTTCGGCAGTCTCTTTCGGATCATTCATCAATAATTGAGCAGCAGAGGGAATTGAAGCATCAATGGTTCCCTTCATCGGATATGAGCTAATTTTTCCTTGATGAATTCTAACAAATATTTCAGGAGAGAAAACCGTAAAACGATCTTTAATCCATAGCTTATAAATCGCTTTTGAATGAAAATAAATATCTTTCAGAGTGAGATTGGTTTCTACCGGAGTGCGACACGTCAAATTCGTAAGGAAACTATTTCCTGCCAGGATGTTCCGTCGCACGATATTAAACGAACGTTGATAAGAAGAGAAAGATTCTGCGAAAGGCTGCCAATGTAGTGAAGGCACTGTTTTTGCGGAGTAAGTAGCTATATCATCTTCAGCCGATATAATCTGATTGGTAAATCCATTCAAATTATACAAAACTTCAGCGGAATCAACAGCGGCAACCTCCTCTATATAAGATACATCTTGTAGATAATTTATAATGAAAATGAAAGGACGGTGGAGTTGTCCCAACTGGTTCATTCGTTTAATAGCCTGTTCCTTATTATATAAGTGCATATAAAATACTTCTACGTTTAGGGAAGGCAAATGTACACAAAAAGTATAGATTAGAAAAAGATAGCAATAAAAAAGGGTTGTCCGACGTGTCATATCGGCAACCCTTTATCATTTATAAAATTGGTCAAATTACTTCATAACAGCTTTCACTTGAGGAAGCATCTTCTTCACATTTTCATTTTCCGGAGAGATCTTAGCAGCTTCTTCCAGATAGTCTAATGCTTCTTTAAATCTACCATCAGCTTTTTCTTTTTCTGCAGCATATTTATCTGCATCAGAATTTGCCAAAGGAGCAGCTTTCTTCAGGATATTAGCGCCATCATTATAGCACAGAACTCCTAAACTGTACAATGCATTTGTTTTATATTGCTTGTGATCCAAAGGAATTACTTTCTTAAAACAATCTTCAGCTTCTTCTGCTTTTCCTGCTTTCTGTGCTGCAAGTCCTGCTTTTAGATAATGAAGACCATAATTCTTCACCATTGTCTTATTCTTAGGATCGACTTTCAGCCCTTCTTCTAATGTAGCTACATATTCAGCAGTCTTCTTTTGTGCATCTAAAGCCAAAGCTTTACGAGCATACGCATTTCCTATATTAAATTTTTTCTGAATAGCAATATCGAAAAAGGTCACGGCTTCCGCATACTTTTTCACTTCGTCTGCTGCTATACCACAATAGTAAGCTGTTGCAGAATCCTGATTATTAGTCTGTTTCAGATATTCGCTGAACTTCGCATACGCTACTGGATAATTTTTAGCATTAAATGCATCATTTCCTTCTTTTTTCAATTGCTCTGGGGCGGTTTGTGCAAAAACATTAGTCACTACAATACAAAATGCAAATAAAAAAATCAATTTCTTCATAACTTTATGTGTTTTTTAGTTGTTTATCGTTCAAAAGTAGAAGTTATAATAGAAAAACACAACCGTATTTTATTTTTTTGACCTTTTTGAAACCTATATAACGTTCGTTATTCTTCGTAAAAATGACGTTTTCCTATTCATTCCTCCCCAATCATATAAGTAAACAAAATATTTCTCTTTTATAAATTACTGATTCATAGCCATAAAGAAAAATATGAATAAAAAAGTGCCGGAAAGTTTTTGAGTTTTCATAAAAAGCACTACCTTTGCATCCGCAAATAAGGCTGGTTCCGTAGCTCAGCTGGATAGAGCAACGCCCTTCTAAGGCGTGGGTCCTGCGTTCGAATCGCAGCGGAATCACTTAGCAGAAAGGCTGATTATCAAATGGTTAATCAGCCTTTTTACTTTTCTAATTAGCTGCTATTGATTAAAAAAAAACGAGAAAACTCTCACTTTTGAGCAATTTACCTTGTCGAAATCTTGTCCGAGTGTTTTCTCTAAATTTTGAAACTATGGCAACAATCAGATTAGCTCTAATCCCAGCAAAGGTGTTAAGTGATGGATCTCACAAAATTTGTATAGCCATCCATCACAAAGAAGAAACAAAGTACATTGTCACTCGATTCAAAGTCGACAGTCTTTCACAATTCAAAAACGGGCAAGTAGTCAAACGTCCAGACGCAGCACTAATCAATACCAAACTACGTAATATACTCAATGAATACCAAGAGAAACTTGACAGCATCAAATGCATTCAGGGTTCCTTTGGGGTCAGCCCAAAAAAACTTCTATTTTTAATTATGACTGCACTGATAGTAGTTGGATGTAGTAAAAGTGATGAAGAAAAAAGTGACATTCAGGAAATTTGGCTAAATGGATACAAAGCTCTTACTCCAGAGTCTGATTACGAAAATATTTCCACCACATTTTTATTATTTAAGGCTGACAACAATGAGGAATTTGATGTGAAAAAGCAAACTTTTTCAGGGAATATACTTGATTATCAAAAAATACAAGATGAAACTTGGAATTTGCTGTCAAAATCAAAAATTAAAAAGAAAGATGGTAGCATAGTTGATGCTACTTATTCTATATTTGCCTCGTCAATAAAGGAAACATATACTTCCGCTAAAGTAAAGATTGGTAAATATTTTATGGTAGCAATATATAGCGACTCTAAAACAGGATATCATTGGCTATATTCAAATAAATATGCTTGTCAATATGTTGACATACCATATCGATATAATCCATGGGACTATTCTGTGGTTTTCCCATGTGATTTGCATAATTATGGAAAGATAGAATGGGTTTCATGGAATCAAACTCCTTATCCATATGAGTTTGAATTTTCAAAATAGGTCCATCTGCCGAAAACATTTAAAATCAGCAATACTCATTTCAAATCGGACTCTCTATAAAATAGAGCAATTTCTCAAGCTCTGAAAATAAAATATAGATACCTCTAACACTTTACTGTATCTGTTTCAAATTGCTAATAATAAAGCGATGAATTCAAATTCATCGCTTTATTATTAGCCCTAGATGGAAATATTTCCTTTACTCTTTTGTATTCTCATCCCCCATTATACCTGATGAAGAATTATCAGGAGCCTGATCTATCAAATCCATAAACTGATCCAGTTTAGGAGTTATAATAATCTCGGTCCGGCGGTTACGAGCTTTTCCTTCTGCCGTATCATTACCGGCTACCGGATTAAATTCACCTCGACCGGCAGCAGTCAGGCGTTTGGGATTTATACCATAAATATTCTGTAATGCCTGAACAACAGATGAAGCACGCAACGCACTCAAATCCCAATTATTACGTATATTCGTACGAGATATCGGATCGGTATCTGTATTTCCTTCTACCAGAACATCATAATCTTTGTAGTCCTGAATGATTTTGGCTATTTTACTAAGCACAGCCTCTGCTTTATTGCTAATTTCATAACTTCCTGATTTATAAAGCATGTTATCTGCTAAGGAAATATATACAACACCTTTCAATACCTTAATATCCAAGTCACGCATCTCTTCACGGGTAAGCGAACGGGTAAGTTTATTGACCATTACGAGATTCAAAGAGTCTGATCTATTCTTTTCTTTAACCAAATGCTGGATGAAACGGTTTGAAGCATTGATCTCATCTATTAACTTACCCATATTCATATTCCCTTGAGAGCTCTGTGTAAGACTCTTATTCAAGATGCTTTGCATATCGGACAAGCTCTTGCGTAACTCACTATTATTCCGCTGCGCTTCGGCAAGTCTCTCCTCAAGACTTGTTGAACGTGCCTGATTTTCTCTTAGCTGCAATTGACTTTCCTGATATTCTGTTTGCAACTTTGTATAATCAGTTTTTAAACCTTTAAATTGCTTCTGACTTACACAACTCGCCAATACTATACATCCTGTCAGTACTAACAACGGTCGAAAAAGATTCTTCATAACTCTATTATTTTAATTACTAACTTTTTAAGTGACCAACTGCAGCCGTTTCCACAACAATTGCGTAAATCGGTTGGTTATGAACACATTTATCGAGATAAAGATCGAACGACCTTATAACATTTCAAAAGAACGAAAGGTTTAGTATGTAAATAAAATCTGTTTTTATCAGAGTTTGATCCATCCTGCCAAGTTATCCAACTTAATTTTATAAATTTGCACCATACTAAAACATTACTGCGTGAAAAACAAACGTTGGATTTATTTAGCAATTACTTCCGCAATTATAGTGTTAGGATTGGCTTCCCGAAAACATGGTGATATATTGCCCGAATTTATCGCAGAGTATTCAGGCAATACGCTTTGGGTAGCCATGGTGTATTGTGGAATACGCTTTCTTTTCCCGTCATTATCTATACTCAAGACCATTGTTATTTCCTTATTATTTTCTTATTGTATAGAAATTAGCCAACTATACCAAGCAGACTGGGCAAATACTGTACGAAACACCACACTTGGAGCATTAATCTTTGGACATGGTTTTCTATGGTCAGATATGATCTGTTATACTGTTGGAGTATCATTATCCGCTGTTATAGATTCAGGAAGGATTATTATCTCCCAAAAGAGAAACCCCTAGAAAAAAAGCACTGCAAACCTACTTTGTTTACAGTGCTCTTTCCGATTATCATTTAAACTACCTATCACAATCTACAATGAAAACTATCGTTCAAAGGTAACTTCTTATTAGTGGAAACAACCTTTATTTCATTTTCACCAGGTTCTAGTTCCACATTTTTCCATTCCAGAATAGCATACGAATCCGGTATTGCTTTACCATAACTCTTACCGTTTACAAACAATTCGGCTCCTGACAGATTCGTGAAAGCAGTAATTGTTTGCAAACGTTGTGTACGTACTGTGTTACGTTTGCCTGTTAAATAAAGCATTGGTTCTTCCCTATTCCAGTTGGCCTTATAGAAGTAGAAAGCATCTTTACGAACTTTCCGGTCGAAAGTAACCAAACCTTTATCATTAATTCCGGGACGGTCTCCTTCAGTGCGATGTGCAGCGCCAAAATCAAACATATTCCAGACAAAGCTCCCCCATACATAAGGACGGGAAGAGATTGTTTTCCAGTTTTCAATGTGATAATACGTCTGCCAGTTTTCAGGATGCCACCAACTGGTTGGTACAGTTTTAACCAACGAATCTTGTTGATGGTAAATGCTTGCGCCGGCACCATATTCACTGATAGCAATACATATTTTCGGATGATCCTTATGCATTCGATCCAACCATTTCCCCAAATCAGCGGGAGTGCCACCATACCATCCATCATAACGGTTCCAAGCAATAGCATCCGTTATGAAATTCAAATCTCCCATTTGATTACTTGCGGAGGTCGTAGGCCGGGTAGTATCTTCCTGATGTGCCAGCACATTTAATTCTTTGATGTACTCAACCGGATTATCTCCCAACTCCGTCAACTCATTAAACAGCCCCCATACACAAATAGAAGGATGATTATAATGTTGACGAATCAGTTCTTTGAGCTGCTCTTTTCCGTTAGCACGGAAAGCAGGTAAATCCACAAAACCTTTATCATTATATCCACCAGGACCCACAAAAGGTATTTCAGCCCATACAATAATACCATTCTTATCCATCAGATCATAAAAATAAGTAGCCTGCGGATAATGCGCCAAACGAACAGCATTCACTCCCATCTCCAACATCAATGCCGCATCTTCCTCATGGTGTTGCGGGCGCAGCGCATTGCCCACCTCACTCCTATCCTGATGACGACAAACCCCTTTAAGAGGTAAATGTTTTCCATTCAAGAAAAAACCTTTATCAGAGTCGATCCGGTAAAAACGAAGTCCCAACGGTTGTGTAACACGATCTACCATCTGACCATTCCGGAAAAGAGTCACTTCCGCCTGATAAAGGAAAGGATCCTGACGACCATTCCACAAATGAGGCTGATCGATTTCAAATGTAAGTTCCTGCTGCATTACTTCGTTTCCAGAAAGATTCACATTCTTTGTTCCTTCTTTCACCACCCTTTGACCATCTAACAGGCGTACGTTAAGCTCCACTTCCTGATTACCACTACTCCCGTTTGATAAATCAACAATAGCCCGCACCTTAGCATACCGATGGCTCACACTATCCTGTATCAGACGTACTCCGGGGGAAGCATAATCCAAAGGAGAAATACACGTCTCATCAGTAATCAACAAATGTACATCACGATAAATACCTCCGTAAAAATTAAAGTCACCGACCAGAGGCATAATATCCAACTGTTCACCATTATTCACCCGTACTAATATAGAGTTTTCTTTTCCATATTCCACCTTTCCTGTGATCTCAAAGATAAAAGCTCCATATCCCCCACGATGCTCACCTATATGACGACGATTTATAAACACATCTGCAATGTTATTCACTCCTTCGAAACGAATAAAAAGACGTTTTCCTTTCCATTCGGGACGAATAAATAAATTCTTCTCATAATTACCAATTCCCCGTTTATAGTCTATCTTACCGGACAAAGCATCCTGCGCATTCCAAGTATGAGGCAAATCAACTCTTACCTCTGTTCCCTTCTGTACCTGATGCGAAAACCGGAAATTCCAATCATTATTTAGCAAGATATCCTGTCGCTGGGCAAACATCGACATTCCGTAAAGCATGAATAAAACAACCGATACCAAACGGCTGGACTGTAATAAAACTGTTTTCATATTATTTCTTTAATGATGACTTCTTTATTCTGATAAAAGAAGATAATGATTCAACCTTATTCTTATATTTTTTTTCATCGACCCGATTCTTGTTTTCCTTCCCGTCAATCCGATGGTCAAACAACATACTGGCTTTCTTCACGTCGCCTTTCATCCATTCCGCATAACTATAACGCCGGTCAACGGCATTATCTCCTCCTTCCCACTGAATATAGACTTCACCTTTCGTCTTAGCTTTCAGATTCTTGAAAACCCCGGCAAAGCTTTGCCCGCTTAGCTGTTCAGCGGGAACAGGCAGTTTACAAAGTTCACATAAAGTCGGGTACAAATCAACAAATTCCACCATCGATTTTGTTTTTCCTTTTTTCATTCCCGGCACACGGACAATCAACGGTACATGAGTAGAAGTATTCATCAGATTATGTTTACCTATAAAATCATGTTCTCCCAGATTCCAGCCATGATCTCCCAACAAAACCACAATTGTATTATCCGATAATCCCAGTTCATCCAATGCATCCAATACCTTGCCAATCTGTGCATCCACATAACTCAAACAAGCATAATATCCATGTTTTACCTCCCGCTGGAAGTCAATATCACTCGTATCCGCAACCCGTGCATACGCATATATCTCGCTCGAATTACGAACCTGCTCCGGCAATCCTTCAGGTCGGAAACGATTGGTAGCCAAAGGTATTTCCTCCCGTTTATATAAATCCCAATATTTCTTTGGGGCATTGAACGGCAAATGAGGTTTCCAGAAACCACAAGCCAAGAAGAAAGGTTTGCCAGCCTCCTTCATCCTTTTCAAGTCACGAATAGCTCGGTTTGCAAGTTTCCCATCATCATAGGCAGTATCAGGAACATCAGCAGATTCACAAAAAGGTCCCCTCATCGTTTTCGGATTAATCGTTTTTCCCGATTCCGAATTCATCCAAAGTTCCCATTTATTATATTCCGCCCAATATACATCATATCCATCCGGATGATTCCGGTAAGGAGGCTCACTCCACGAATCCGCATGATCGCTGATATGATGAAACACCTTGCCGTCCGAAATAGTATGATAACCATTCCGGGTGAACCATCCCGAAATAGGTATTGCTTCGGGACAATCTTTGCTGGCATAGGCGGAAAAACTAATAAAGCGATCGGGGTAATGAGGATATACACCCGTCAACAAACTAGCCCGGGATGCCCCACTCACAGGAATATTACAATACGCATTCTGAAACAAGACGCCACTTGCCGCCAAACGGTCCATATTAGGAGTTTTCACTACATCTACCCCGTAACACCCCAGTTCGGGGCGCATATCATCAGCCATTATAAAAAGCACATTCATTTGGGATGCATCCTGTTGTGCACGTAGTATAGATGAGATGCAGCAAGCTGTTCCACAAAAAAACGCATATTTTATTGATATTCTATTTTTCATTTTCTACCTTAAATTTTCAAGACCTGCAATATACTAAAATATTACAGGTCTTGTGCATCATTTCAATTTAAAATTACTTTGTCCATACCGGATTTTGTTCCAAATTCGTATTTAACGCCAATTGCTTCAAAGGCAACGGATACAGATAATAATGTTCCTGCCATCCAAGCGGGGTATCAAAGAAATAAACATATCCTTCATCAGCACCTGCACCACCCGTTACTTTCAAATTCTTGGCCGAAGCCCCTGTCACATAGGCACCCAGCGGTTGTTTGTTAACATAGTCTCCTTTCTTCCACCTGCGCAAATCATCCAAACGGAAACCTTCGCCCATCAATTCAACTCGTCTCTCTCTACGCACTTCCCACAAAAGAGCAGGAACGGAAGGATCACGCTTCGGATCAAAAGCATCATTAATATCATTCACCACCATTTTCGCCACATTAGCTCTTGCCCGAAGTTTGTTAATAGACTTATCCGCAGCAGCCTGGTCGAACTTGTTCAATTCGCACATCGCTTCGGCATAGTTTACCATCACCTCACCTATACGGAACAGTGGGGCATCTGTTGTATTCACCCCATTCGCGTTGGTAGCTACAGTATGTGTATTATAATATTTCCATACCCAGAAGCCCATTTGGGAAGCGTTCCAGCCCTGTCCCCAGTTCATATTCTTAAAGTGAGGTTGTCCTTGCACGGTGAATCCTTTAAAGTTGGAAGACGGCAAACGATGATAAGTTTCACCGGAAATCGTAGCCATTAAATCTATAAATTCCCTGTCCTGTGCATTATCCGTATATTTCCAATCAGCCGTACTGGGTCCGTTTTCTTTCTTCACCATATATGGAGGACAGATCGTCAAATACAACCGGTAATCACGATCACGGAATTGTCCATACATATTCTTATCACCCCCATAACGGCTAGTCGTCGTGCTAACCGGTCGTCCATCCGTACAAAGATAACTGTCTACCGCGTCTTTCGTTGCCTCAATATAAGATTCACCTGTACGCACCATACGGGTCAAACCATGCATTAACTGTCCGGTTTCATAAGCCTTATACAAAAGAATACCTGTCACCCCATCCAGTGTTTCCGAATTAAACAACTCATCATATTTAGGATGCACATTCGGATATTGCTTAATCACCTCTTCAGAAGCACGGGCACATTCTTCCAGATAAGTATCCGCTCCCGACAAACCATGATATTTTCTCCAAGTTCCTTCAAATAAAGCAAAACGGGAAATAAGAGCTTTCACCACATACATATTAATTGTATTTTTCCCATCCGCTTCGATATTACTGCCAATATGTGTTTCCGCATATTTCAAATTAGACAGAATATTGGAAGCCACCAAGTCACGACTATCACGTTTTCCATAAAGCTCGGGACTTTCCTCAGTCAAAGCATGCTCTACCCAAGGAATATCACCAAATTTAGAAAGCATCTGAAAGTATTTATAAGAACGGAAGAAATATCCCACACTTCTCCAATGCTCCCTCTCGGTTTCACTCATTTCCGAATGATCAATATTATCGAGCATCAGGTTAACACGACGGATATAATCATAATCCCAATCTTTAGATTCATCCGTAGCCTTTGCTTTGCGATATGCCCACTGACCTTCATATCCATCCAATCCTTTTATCATGTTATCCGATTCAAAATCACCACGGAAAATTTCATCCGTTTGCCCTGTATCATACGTATATCCGAAGAACACGTTATACAATCCCCATGTATACGTTTTAAAGTTGTCATAGGTAGTAAAGACCGATGCTTCTGTTTGCTGTCCTTTGGGATAAACCTCCAGAAATTCGTCATTTAGACAAGACGACATCAACAAACAAAGACTAACGCTTACACATAGTATATATTTATTCATAATAATTACTCTTTAAATTGTGAAACAATCAGAATGAAAGGTTTATACCGAACGAATACTGTCTCATATACGGATAGGTAAAACCACGTTGTCCTAAATCATCCGTGACAGAACGTTCCGGATCAAGTCCCTTTGGCAAGTGGTCGAACGTATAAAGATTCTCACCACTGAAGAACACAGCCAGATTATTAACTCCAATCTTACTCATCCACTTAGACGGGAAATTATAAGAAAGCGTTATATTACGAATACTTAAGTACGATCCATCCTGTAGATAACGAGTCTGTACACGTGTATTGGCATCTGTATTTCCGGCCGCTTTCTCATAAATACGGGGGAAATAACTATTCGTATTTTCCGGAGTCCAATAATTCAACTGTGAATCATAAACGGTAGCCCAAGCATCATAATGCGGATAAAACAGATCGTTCATCACCCACAAATCTCGTTTACCAACTCCTTGCAGCAAGAATGACAGAGAAAAACCGTTCCAACTTGCACTACCATGAATACCATACTGATAACGCCGGGTATTATTACCAATGATTTTACGGTCTCCCGGATCTTTCGTTGTACTGGTACCACTGTTGATAATATCATTACCATCCAAGTCCTTATATAATATATCTCCCGGATTCGGATTATAACCTTCCACTTTAGCAATACCCGGTTTCAGTTTGCCATCTGCATCGAAATCATCCACTGTGTACAAACGATCGGTCACATACCCCCAAATTTCACCCAGTTCCATTCCTACGCGATATGTTTCATTATCGTTCTTGTCCTTGCCAAACAGTCCTGTTTCGTTGTTGTATTTAGTAATCTTTGTTTTCGCATCGTAAAGATTAAAGCCTATGCTATATTTCACTTTTCCGATCTGATCGTTCCAGTCAACCGAGATTTCCCAACCTTTAGAACGAAGGTCAGCCGTGTTCTGTAAAGGGGCACTTGCACCTAATACACCCGGAAGTTCAGAGCCCGGAGCAAGCATACCCTTAGTATCTCTACGATACCAGTCGAACACCATATTCAATCTGTTATCCAATAGCCCAAGATCGAATCCGACATCAATTGTCGTTACTTTTTCCCAAGTAAAGCTATTGCTAACCAAAGCAGCTGGTTTCAAAGTAGTAACTTTAATACCGGAAACAGTCCAATAAGCCTGTTCCGCATCCATACCGGGAATATATGCGTAAGGAGTGATGCTCTGATTTCCAATATTACCCCAAGAACCACGCAATTTCAAGTTCGAAAGAACAGAGTTCAAAGGTTTCATAAACGCTTCCTCGCTGATACGCCATCCGGCGGAAACCGAAGGGAAGAAACCGAAACGGCTATTCTTCGGGAATTTGGAAGAACCGTCATAACGTCCGTTCGTTTCAAGCAAATACTTGCCGGCAAACGAATAGTTAATGCGATAGAATAACCCTCTTACCGTATAGCGTTCAAATTTGTCTTTAGCAAAATAATCACCTGTCGACTGCGAAATAGACGGCAGATCTTCATTAATCATATTCATACGCGACATCTCAGCATAACGATAATCACTACTCTCCTGATTGAAACCTCCCATCACCGTTACATCATGTTTGCCCCATGAGTTGTTATAGTTAGCATAGAAGTTCAATGCATTATAATCCGTAATACCATTGGAATATTCATACTTGGAATTGGCAGTGGAAACCTCTTTCACAAAGTTACCTCCATGTGCATAATAGAACTTCTTCTCAAATTTCGTTTTCTCGTTACTTAGATGATTGAATGTATACTCACCAATCAACTTCACATTCTTCAAAGGACTGATCGTAACCTTTCCGAAAATACGAAGATTATTCTTTTGAATAGTTGTCGGATATGCCAGATCAATCAAGTTACGAGGAGTATTGATCGGTAATTCTTCGCCGTCAATATTCATTGTTCCAGTAGGAAAATAAGAAGGAAATGCGACTGCTGCTCCCCATATACCATATCCTCCGGAAGTTTCCGGCAGAGAGGAGTTAGAGTTCGTATATTTAATATCCAATTCCGGAGTAATCCATGAAAACACATCTGAACGGAGATAAGAAGACACATTGTAACGCTTGTACGTATCTTTATCCGAAGCCAGTACCCCATTTTCATTCACCATACCGAAGGAGAAACGATAAGAAATATCTTTCGTACCGCCACCTACCGAAATATTATGAGTTTGCTGGAAACCAGTCTCCATCATATCATCGAAAAGATCAGTTTCTGCCAAGCTATAACGCAGCCCGTCCACCATTGCATAACCATCCGGATATGCAGACGGATTAGCATTATATTCCTTCAAAAGTCCCAACCAGGTATCTACGTTCTGACCACTTTGATAATTGATTGTCCCCATGTCCTTATAAGCCTGTACCGTTTGGAGCGGAGTAGCCTTATGAGGCATATTGGCAGGTCTGCTAAAAGAGAAGTTATTTGAATAATTAATAGAGAGTTTAGTTGCATCCGAGCCTTTCTTTGTAGTAATCAAAATCACACCGAAAGCTGCCCGTGCTCCGTAAATAGCAGAAGATGCCGCATCCTTCAAAACAGTCACCGATTCAATATCGTTCGGATCGAGCATATTAATATCCATCTCCACGTTATCCACCAGCACCAGCGGTTTCCCATTCTTATCCAAACTGTTGACACCACGAATGTTGAAACTCATTTCTTCACCGGGTCTTCCTGAATTACCTGTAATCTGCAAGCCGGGCATTGCCCCTTTCAAAGCGTCACTCACAGACACCACCGGACGGTCACCTAAAACATCATCCATCTTCACACTGCTCACCGCACCTGTCAGGTTCGCTTTCTTTTGTACGCCGTAACCAACAACTACTACTTCGTCTATTAACCGAGTATCTTCTTTCAAAGTTACATTGAGAGGACGTTGATCTTTCACCACCACTTCCTGTGTGGCATAGCCGATATACGATATGGATAAACGGGCATTCGGAGTAACCATCAAAGAAAAATTGCCATCCATATCCGTAATGGTACCTTCCGTAGAATCGACCACTTTCACATTTGCCCCAATCACCCCTTCACCTGTAGGATCAGTGATTCTACCTTTTAAGACAAACGCTTTTTCCTGTTCTTTCTGCGGTGTCACTGCATGGAACATAATCACCCGGGGTCCGTTCACTTCATAACTGACGTCCGTACCGGCCAGCAATTGTCCCATCACATCATTAATAGTACCGTTATTTATATTCACAGAGACTTTCCTATTCAAATCAATGTCATTATTACGAATCAGGAAAGAGTAATTGCCTTGCTTCTTTATTACTTCAATGGCTTCTTTCAAAGTAATATTATCTACTTTCACACTGAATCGCTTACTTTGTTCCTGTGCCGATAGCTGGCTCCCCCCAGTCAAAACGTTTCCTACAGACAAAAGCAGAAGCATTAATAATATTCTTTTTACTATTAATCTCATATTTTTCACTATTAAAGGTTAACATAATATCTTTCTATACAACGCTGAACCGCCGATATATCTATCGACTAAGTTCCCAATCATACTTTACTTTTTCTTATTTTACCTCCTTTTTCTTGTCAGTTATAAAGATAGTGTCTCCACTAACTTTCCATGTATATTGCTTCTCAACGTTGATTTCTCCCAATATATCATTGATACTTTGATTACTATTGAAACATCCGGAAAAGCGTTCCGCTTTCAGACGTTCACTCTCTAAACTGATCTTCACCTGGAATTTGCGCTCCAGACGGTGTGCGATGTCGGCAAACGGAGCATCTTCAAATGTCAGGCCACCATCCAACCAGTCACAGGCAGAACTAGCATTTGATTTCATTTTCTCCATGCGGCCCGTATTCTTATCGTAAAAAGCCTGTTCGCTAGGGAATAGTTTCATTACCGAACCGGACAAAGTGGCTAAATTGACACGACCTTCCAACAAAGATACCATTACATAATTATCGTCATCATAAGCGCGTACATTAAAAACAGTCCCTACCACCTTTACCTGTACACCATTCGTATTTACAAAGAAAGGAATCTTCTCATTTTTCGCCACCTTGAAATATCCTTCGCCATCAAGCGTAACATCACGTTCACGAATACCGAACCCACGGCAATAACGTAACACAGAACCCGCATTCAATGAAACCTCTGTTCCATCCGGAAGCACAATATTCGTCCGCGAACCAGCTGGCACTTTAATTTCATAAGGAGAATCCGCATTCGTATATACTTCCGTAAGATTTTCAGTATAAGTGTACCAGAAGTAATTACAGCCCAACAACAAAATAATTGCAGCAGCTACCTTCAGCCACACAGGAACTATCTTCCGCGAACGGACAGGTTTCATCTCAGCAGCGGCTATTTTTTCTTTTATCTGTGATAAATTAGCATCCTCTACTTTGGCAAATGCAGGCACAGAAGAAACAGCCCATACTGCGGACATCTCCCGGAAAATTTTAGCTGCATCTTCATTGGAAGCCAGATAAGCGAACAGAGCTTCTTTCTCCTCTTCGGTGCAGTTACCGGACAGATAGTTGCTTATCCGGATTTCCAATTCTTCTATATGATAAGAGTCATTCATAAACGTACTTTTTCTATGGGTGTATATAACTAGATACGCAATAAAAAAAGAAACGTTTAAAAGAAAAGCGATTTTTTTTAGAGAAACATCAAAATAGCTATCATATAAGGAGTACCCAGTGATTCGCGTAGCTTAGTCAATGCTATTTTCATCTGTACTCTTACAGTGGTCACATTAATATTCTGCTCCTCGGCAATTTCACTGTATGTCTTACCCTCATACAAACTTGCTTTAAATATGGCACGGCATTTGGCTGGCAATTCCTCCACCTTCTTCATGATGATGGTATTCATTTCGCTATGCTCCAATGCCTGCAAAGGATTATCGGAAGAAAGAATATGATTTTCGAGAAAAGCCCAGATTTCTTCCATCTGTTCCGTCATCTGTTTTTCGTTGAAGTAGGAAGAACGCAGATAGCTAATACTTGCGTTTTGAATAGCACGCCGCAAGTACGGAAGAGCCGGGTGAGTGATATGGTGGCGATTCTGCCAAAAAGCGACAAAGACATCATTCACAATCTCCCCTGCCACCCTCTTGTCATGCACATAATAAACAGCTATCGCACACAAATAAAGGTAGTAGGTATGATAGATTTTATCAAATGCTTTTGTATTACCGTGATTTAACTGTTCAATTAGATTTTCAGAGATTTCTGGTAGATTCATTCGTTGTCTTTCTTTAAGGAACGGTGCAAATATAGCGATTAATTCAGAAAAACAAAATTCCAATCAGATAAACCGGAGCCCGGCAATCATTCCTTAACCCTACAATCCCATCGGTATTTTCAACAAATACCAAACGATAAACAGCAATGTCCAGACAACCAGGATGCCTAATGAATATCTCCAAGTATATTTCAGCAATGAACCATACGTAATCTGCTTATCATATTGCCGCATATAGGTAAGCACCAGAGGCATATAGAATAAGAAAGGAGTAATGGCATTCGTCGAACTATCTCCGATACGGAAAGCACATTGTGCTATATCCGGAGCAATTCCCATCTGTGCAAACATCGGGATAAAGATAAAAGACATAAAAGCCCATTTGGAGGTAGCAGATACCATAATCAGATTTATCAATGCCGTAAACAGAATAAACAGAACAAGAGCAGACAAAGGAGCCGGTTCAAACGAAGAAAGCAAGTCAGCCCCCATAATCGCCAGACATTTATCCAGATGGGAATATTCAAAACAGGCAAACATCTGCGCAGCGAAGAAAGCGATAACGAAATACACTCCAAGAAGCTTCATTGGCTGCGTAAGTCCTTCAATCACATCATTGTCAGTGCGATACCGTCCGGAACTGAATCCATAAGCCATTCCCGTAATACCTGCTCCCAAAGAAAGCAAAAACAAAATACCGGCAATAAAAGGCGAATGCATCAAACCACCATTCACACCCCGCAAAATTCCATAAGAAGAAAAAGTAAGCCACAAGATAAGAGCCACATAGATAGCTGCCACAACAATGGAAATCATAATGGCACGCCGCTCTTTACGAGACAGAGGATGGTAAGCCACCACCTTCATACTGCCTTCATACTTACCTAACGTAGGAAGAAGCCATTTTTGAGTAATCCAATACACAATAGCCGTAATGGCCACCGTTGAAGCACTCATAAAAAAGTAATTGCAAAGAGGTTCTGTATTCCCCTGATAACCCGTTTGTGCCAGTGCAGCCTCTTGCGTGGTATGCGCCAACAACGGGTCCATCGTACTCAATACAATATTAGCACTATACCCGCACGCAACGGAAACATAAGCCGTAACAATCCCTGCAATCGGATGAAGCCCCACCCATTGAAACAGCATAGCAGCAATAGGCAATAAAATGATATATCCACCATCACCAATGGCATTCGACAACAAGCCAAGCACAATCACCCACAAGATGATCTTCCTCTTTTCCTGCCGGTTTCCCACCCCCATGCGGATACAAGCATCAATAAAACCGGAATGTTGTGCCACTCCCAATCCGAACATAGCAATAATCACCATGCCCAATGGAGCAAAACCTGTAAAGTTCTTAATAGCATTCCGCAACCACCAGCGGATTCCTTCCGGACTCAACAGGCTTTGTACACGGATATCCTCACCTGTCTGCGGCAATGTCACTTTCAATCCATAGATATCGCATATCCATGAAAGAAAGACCACTGCCATTGTCAGCAGAAGGAACATCGTAGCGGGATGGGGCATGCGCCATTTATTCTTCATCATTTTCCGACTAAGCAAGAAGCTACCGTTAATACTTAATTTACTCTTCGTCAGGCTCCAGATTATCCAGATCAATAATACGCAATTCCAATGCACGTACTGCCAACCGGGTAGCATTCACTCCCACCCGTTCTCCATTCGGGAAAAGACGTCCAATAAGATCATTCTGCCGTTTCTCCAATGATTTCACACCAAAAGGCATTCCTTTCAGATTGGCAATCATCTCTTTCGTATAACCCAAAGCCAGATGACGGAGAAAACGTTCATCGTATTCATCAATATCATAGCTGATGACAGCCTCCTGACGCTTAGCATCATTGGCTACAGATTTCTTGAAACGATCTACAATCTTTTCCAGAATCGGATAGTTAAATACCAATTTCTTTCCATCCATCACAGCCTGTACATCTGTTTTCGTCAGTAGCTCACCCGTTTTGAGGATGATTCCATCGGCACCGGCATTCAATACGTCCACCCACAACTTTTCGTTCAGAATCTCACCCGTGAAGATCAATACCCGAACTCCTTTGTAACGTTTGAATATATTTTTGCAAATATCAACACCAATGGTCGTAGAACCTCCCAGTCCTAAGTCCAACAATACCAGATCGGGAAGCTGGGCCTCCATCAACGGCCAAAACTCACTTTCCGTCATTGCCGTGCCGATCACTTCTGCATTCGGTATTTCATGACGGAATATTTCTTCTGTCCCTTTCAACTCCAGTTTTACATCCTCTACAATAATAACTTTAAACTTCTGTTCTTCCATGTTCCTTATCTAATAACTTTTATGTGTTTTCCTTTTATCGGCGCGGAATAGTGAAATAAACCGTAAACCCGCCGCCTTCAGCCGGCTCGGCATTGATACGGCATCCCCTACGTCCCGCAAATTCGTCGTGATCGCGGATAATCTGCTTGCATACCAGATATTCCGTTCCCCTCAACTCCCCTTTTTCACCGGAAGTCATACGTGCCAGATTCGGATAAAATAGTTGATTCAACTCTTCCACACTCTTCTCACGTCTCGTATCCGTAAAGAGGAAACGAATATATTCATTATCCTTGCGCGCTTGCAGACGTATCACTCCATCTTCACGTACAGTCAATACTTCATCAATCAAATTCTCCAATAGAAAACGCAACTGATTCACGTCTCCTATCACCTTCGCCTCCATCGGCTCTATTTCCAATTCTATCCTCTCCGGCCGATTCTTCATCAACTTCTTGAAATATTTTCCGGCAGCATCCAAAAGTTCCTGTACCGGAATCACCGTACGCCGGAAAGTGACCTCCTCCAATTGACGGGAAGCACACGAACTCAAAATCGTAAAGATTCCCTTATAGTATTCAATCAATTCCGTCATAGTCTCCACCGCTTCACGCTCCTCCGTTTCCGAAAGATTCTGTGCATTCAACCGCCCTACAATCTGTTTGATCTTATTCGGATAATAAATCGTCTCATGTTTAATCGTCGACAGACTGTTGTCAAGTACCATATTCTGAACATGCAACATGCTATCTTCCCAGGAAGCCCGACGTGTTTCTTCATGTGCCGACTCAATATCCCGGTATTTAGTAGCCAGTTTTACCACTGCATTGAATACAACAATAGCCACATAACGAGCCACCAGTTCAAAAAGCAGTCGATCCGTCTCCTGTTCCGTTCCTTCTCTGCGCTCCAGATAAAGCACACCGACACATTGATGCTCGCCCCCTGCTTCCACCATCAGCGGAATTGCCTGAAGATGCTGCTCAGAAAGATATTCTCCGGCACTAAAACACTGCTCTACCATCTCCGGCATTTCCTGTCCGGGACGAGAAGCATATTCCAGCCGATGTGTCGTTTCATTATAAACGGCAATTCCCATCCGGTCAATCGTCAGTAATTCATTTACCGAACCGAATGCTTCATCCACAATCCGCTGCGGAATTTCTTTAAGCGTACTCTCTTCTCGTTGAAGTGCCTCTGCATTTTCCTGTTCCTGCGGTCTCACCAAAGATGCAGCAAACACCTTCTGGTTAATCTCAAGTACCTGTTCGAGATTCAAACGATTCTGCAAACGTTTTCTCATGTACAGAAAATAATATCCAACCAACGAAACAATCAATAAAACAAAGCATAAAATAATCCCTACCGTCTTATTGGTATTCGAACGCTCCAACTGCCGGCAATATGCTTCGAGGGTTTGATCCTCTCCCTGTAACTTATACAAATCTGTAAATGCCGAATTATTATAACTATAAGCATCCAACTGTTTCAAAGCCAGAAAAGCAACTGCCGCCTCATTCCTGATATCCAGAATTACATGATAATCCGAATCAAACAGTTCGTTCCACCAACTGATTTCAGCAGGCGTTCCCTCACCTACCAACTTCATATACCAATGTGGGCGATCCGGACGCGCATATTTTTCATAATGCTCATTCAGAAATAGCATTGCAGAATCTATATATTGCAAAGCCAACTCATAATTTTCATCCACATTAGCAAAATAGGCAGCATTCGCATAATCCGACGCTACATCCAGCAAATCCTCATACGCAGAATCCATAACTACTACAATCGAATCGCCATCCTGCAACATGGGAGGAATCGGATCATGCAGACAAGAAACCATCCCCAACGGAAGCAACAAGCAAAGCAACAACACCCCCATCGCTTTACGCACTCCCGAAGGCAAACGAAAATAGAAACGGCTTCCCTTCCCCAGTTCACTCTCCACATCAAAGACGCATCCCCGGAATAAATCATTCGTTTTCTTATACTTCTCAATGATTCCCTTACAATTCATCAATCCGAAACCACTACCTTTGTTTTCTTTCAACACTTCCGGATCGGCCGCATTCTTCATTCCGATCACACGGGAATCATACACCTTCTCACCAATGATATGCGCCACATCCTCTTCGGAAATACCTCTTCCGTTATCCTCCACAGAAATCTCGACATAGGCATCCTCCGTAGTACGAGCATACACTTTAATTGTTCCTCCTTCCGGAGTATATTTACGGGCATTTTCCGCCAGCGTATTAATCATAAACAAAGTTAGTGCCCGGTCGGCCTTCACCATAACCGTAGTCGGTTCAATTTCCAACTTCTGATTTTTCATTTCAAAAGCACGTCTTCCCTTGCCTAGCAGCTCAAACAGTTCATTGAGACTGAAAGTTTCAATATTCAGGCTAAGCGTTCCTTGCTTCATCTTAATCCAAAGAGCCAGAATATCGTTGTACTCATTAATCGTAGTTACCAGCTCATCAATGTATTGATACTTCTCTTTCTTAATCTTCGCATTATCAATATACCCCCGCTCCGTCAACTTATGCACTTCGTTCAAGATACGGTCAATATAAGGATTAATACCATTGACAATGGCCAGACAAGCCTTCTTTATAAGATTCTGACGTTTATTTCCCGCAATATGTTGTTCGTAAACATACCGTTGCTTTTCCAACTGCATCCGCTCGTCACTCAACGCTTCCACCATCTGCTCATTGTCCGCAGCCCAAACAATATACGGTTCAAGCACATGCACCAATGCTTTTTCATCACGGTTCAACCGATGCAGAGGAACCAGTGCCGCTTTTCCTTCCTCCGGAATTTCCAGTTGAAGACGTCCTTTCCCAAATAATTGATCGATACCTTGTTGAATTAATGGAACATTCATCGGAATGGACGAAGTTATATCCCGGCAAAGAGTCAGAATCCGTTGCAGACGCTCCACGTCTACCTGATTCCTTATTTTAGACCGTTTATTGAAAAACCACCAAAGAATAACCACCAATACAAGTCCGACAATAACCAAAGAAAGTACAAGCGTCATTTGTCGTGAATCGGCTTCCAATGAAAGATAGCGGCTCTCCAACTCCTTATCCTGACGGGTATAATTTAAAATATCCAAATATATATTCCGGTTGTAATCAGAAGCATACTTCATCCCGAGCCCCGCATACGACACACTCAATTGCTCCCGAATCCTTGAGATCCATTCAGGTACCGTTCTCACATCTTCCTGCATGATCCATGGAACCCCGGTATAAGTCGTATCTCCTTCTACAAAAACATGTAGTTTATCCAATGTATCCGCCGCATGGTGATAATAGAGCATGTGATGTTGATTCACACAATCCAACGCCTTTGCAAGCGTATCCAATGCCTCCGTATAACGTCCGTGCTCATTCATATATTTACCGATAGACACATACGCACCGGCAATCTGATACAAATCATTGTACTCACGAAATTTTTCAAGCGCACGCTGTGCCATTCGCAAAGGCAAAAGCGAATCTACGGGAAACCCAAACTGATCCAGCGCATATCCCCTTCTCGTCCGGAAAAGTTCGAAATTATTAGGTGAAACCATCAGATTAGCCAATCCTTGCAGACCATTTCCTTCGAAATAAGGATGATTAGTCTGAACAGCCGTCCGCCAGGTAATATAGAGTTGGTCGAACTCACGCATTTTCCGGTCTTCCGGCTTGGTTGCTTCCACCAACGAAGCCGAACCTTTAATATAATGATAATAAAGCAACTGATTAGTATCTGTCAAAGCTTCATCTTCCGGAATCCGGTTGAGAGATGTGATGGCCTCCTGCCGTTGCTGCAGATAGTAGTAATAAATAGAAGAAACGATGAAAAATTCGGTGAATGCATAATCCAGCCGTAGCGCCTCGTGACGGTCGGCAAACAAATCACTCTCTTCACGAATACGTTTCATGCGCTTGAGCGCACTATTACGATAATCATAAAATTCTTTATTCATAGCCGTCCGCTGACAGATTTTCATCAGTCCGATGTCGGCAATCAACAGTTCGAGTTCATTTTTAGTCAGTTTATATACTTCCTTATGCAACGCTTCCGCACGGTCAAAGTCCATAGCCATAAAAGCACAGAACCCCAGATTGTTGGATGCTTCCGCTTTCCCCGACTTGTAGAAATTCACCTGCCGATAGGCTTCATTGGCATATTTATAAGAAGAATCCAGGCTTCGATAACGATAAGCATACGCTTTCCCGTTTAATGAATCAATCAGGCGCACCTCTTTGGTCGGCACCATATCAGTGCACGAAAAAAAAGAGGCAAACAACACTATACCTATTATATATAAAGGAAAGCGTGAACTCATTTTTGACTATTAACTGTTTTCAGAAAGCAAATCTACAAATATTTCCGATAAGTTGGAGAGAAAAATATTTTTTATACAATAAGTCCTTCTAAATAATAAGAGAAATTCCTACCTTTGCAGGCAAATTAACAAATAGGTAACATCTATTACAAAATGAGCGAAAAAGCACCCTTTATGGTATTCTCGGGAACGAACTCGAGATATCTGGCAGAAAAAATCTGCGCAAGCCTGGATTGTCCTCTGGGAAATATGAACATTACCCATTTTGCCGATGGCGAATTTGCAGTTTCATATGAGGAGTCAATTCGTGGCGCACACGTATTCCTGGTTCAATCCACTTTCCCTAATTCAGACAACCTGATGGAACTTCTCTTGATGATCGATGCTGCAAAACGTGCGTCTGCAAAGAGTATTGTAGCTGTAGTCCCCTATTTCGGATGGGCACGTCAGGATAGAAAAGACAAACCCCGTGTATCTATCGGCGCTAAGTTGGTAGCCGACCTGCTGTCTGTTGCAGGTATCGACCGTCTGATTACGATGGACTTGCATGCAGACCAGATTCAGGGATTCTTCAATATCCCGGTAGATCACCTGTACGCATCAGCAGTATTCCTTCCTTATATCCAGTCATTGCAACTGGAAAATCTGGTTATTGCTACACCGGATGTAGGAGGTTCAAAACGTGCCAGTACTTTCTCCAAATACCTCGGTGTACCATTGGTACTCTGCAACAAATCACGCGAAAAAGCCAATGAAGTAGCATCTATGCAAATCATCGGTGACGTAGAAGGTAAAAACGTCGTACTGATCGACGATATAGTTGACACAGCAGGAACAATCACCAAAGCAGCCAACATTATGCTGGATGCCGGTGCCAAATCAGTACGTGCCATCGCCAGCCACTGCGTAATGTCTGATCCGGCTTCTTTCCGTGTACAAGAGTCCGGTCTGACAGAAATGGTATTTACCGACAGCATCCCTTACGCAAAGAAATGCCCGAAAGTAAAACAGTTGAGTATTGCCGATATGTTTGCTGAAACAATCAAACGAGTGATGAATAACGAATCTATCAGTTCACAATACATCATTTAACAGATGACAAGTGATAAATGATAGTTGAAGTTACTTTCAACAGGAAATTATAAAATGGATAATGACCGCTTTGGGTTATTATCCATTTTTCTTTGTCCATACCAATTATCATTATTCCATCACCTGGTACATATATGCAAAAAAATAGGCCACGCAATGCGCAGCCCACTACCATTTATCATCTATTGAAGTCTTCCGAATTTATAGGTTCCTTTTTTAATCACCTTCCCATCTTTATCTGTTTCCACAAAAGGACCATTTTTCTTTCCTTGTTTGAAAAAGCCCTCGAAGCGATTACCATCTTTATCGATTTGTACGCCCTGTCCGTCTTCCAATCCGTCAACAAAGCCACCTTTATATTGCATCCCAGCAACGGTTTTCAGAGTACCCTGTCCATTGGGACGGTTGTCTTTCCAGTCACCGTCATAAACATCGCCATTGCTCCATTTATAGACTCCTCTGCCATCACGTTTATTGTTTTTCCAGCTTCCTTCGTACACGGCACCATTCGCCCAGGTAAAAGTACCTTTTCCGTCTTGCATGCCATTTTTGAAATTACCTACATATTTGTCACCGTTAGCATGATAATAAACTCCTTCACCGGTGCGTTCACCTAAGAGATAAGAACCTTCATAACGATCGCCCGTGTGAAAGTAGTAAGTACCTCTTCCGTGTTGAATATCATCCGCCCAGTCACCATCGTATTTATCTCCATTGGTATATTCAAATACCCCTTTTCCGTGACGGACATCATCTTTCCAGTCTCCTTCATACTTACAGCCGTCGTCCCAGTTCATGATGCCTTTGCCGTTCTTCTTATCATTTTTCCAGTGACCGGTATATTTGGCACCATTCGCCCAAGTGTATGTACCTTCGCCTTCACGCTTATCATTCACCCATTTACCTACATACAAATCACCGTTATGATAATACATTGTTCCTTCACCATGCTGATAATCCTGATACCACATACCGTCGTAACGGTTATTATTCATAAAATAATAGATACCTTTTCCGTGCTGCTGGTCCTGAAACCACTGTCCTTCGTATTTTTCTCCGTCGGGAAACATATAAATTCCATATCCTTCACGTTTTCCCTTCACATATTCTCCTTCAAAGACATCACCGTTTTTAAAGACTGTTTTTCCTTTTCCATTCGGTTTTCGTCCTTTCATTTCTCCCGTATAGACACTGCCATCCTTAAAAGTATAGTTGCCAATCTTTATTTCAGTGGAGAATGTATCTTTAATTTTTCCGAAAAATCCGCCTGTTTTTCCTTCATTTTCTTGTGCCATCACTCCCTCTTGTGCAAGAAGAGCCAGCAAAAGTGTAGTATATAGATATTTCCTCATTGGTTTTAGTCGTTACTCATTTTAGAATTACAATTTGGACAAAGATACAATTTCTATCCCAAACAGCCCACTTTCGGAAAGCAAATTATGACAACTTTTTACCTGCAATGACCTCTTTTAATGTCTCTTTGCACAAATAGCGCTGTGCCAAATCTTGTATTTCCATCGGAGTAACCTCATTCACAGCCAGCAGAGAACGTGAAAAGTAGTCATCATCCAGACCGGAAGTAGCTATGAAGATCCACGCATCCGAAAGTGAGAAAGGCGACTCATAACTACGGCACATTTCTCCCAACATATAGTTGCGTACAATAGTCAATTCTTCGGCTGACACAGGTTTCTGATGCAGGCGGTCTATTTCATGATACACTTCCTGTATCAACGGTTCCACATATTCATTATCCGTTTCTGTCGAGATAGCCAATAGTCCGCTATCCGGATAAAACATGATTCCTGCCGAAATACCATAAGTATATCCCTTCTCTTCACGAATATTAGACATCAGCCGACTGCCGAAATAACCTCCGAATAAAGTCATCAATACCCGAAGTTTCAAATAATCAGGATGATTACGAGTAATGGTCGTATATCCCATCTTCACAGCACTCTGCATGGCGTCTTCACGCTCTGTAAAAATTCTCTTTCCGGGAACAGCAGTAAAAGGAAAACTTAATCTCGACACCTGCTGCTGATGCTGGCCGAAAGAAGTGCCGAATGTATCTGTCACCCGGCTGATAATATCCTCCGTCACCTTACCGGACAAAAAGATAGAGCAATTACCCGAATGATAATACCGTTCATAAAATTCACGGAGCACTTCCGGAGTGATGGCATGATAATCTTCCTCCACCACTATTTTACCACATGGATGCTGTTCACCGTAAAGCGACTGCAACAGACTGCGGTGTGCCAGAAAATCAACTTTGGAAGTATTGACCTGGTATTGTTGGATATTGGTATCGAGAATGGTATGCAATTCCTTTTCCGGGAAAAGCGGTTCTTTAATCATGGATTCCACCACCTCCAATGTTTTCGCCAAATACTTATTCAACGAATAAACAGTGATATATGCATATTCCGACGAGCTGGACAATTCGAGCCATGAGCCGTAGTAATCCAGTTTCTCGGCAATGGTGGCAGCCGTATATTTTTTCGTGCCTTCGCGCAACATCCGGTTCGTAAACAGAGCTTGCAGTTTCTGCGACTGTTGCCAGCGCCCCCCGGCAAAAAGCACATCTATGCGTACCACTTCCTGTTCACCCGCATTAATAACAGTCAACGGAATACCGTTTGGCAACGTCATTCGAACGGGAGGAAGTATACGAAAATTTTTCAGGGTTTGTATTTCAGGTTGTATCGTACGATCCATAAGATTAGATTCTATTCTTCAAAAATTCTTCTGCCCGTTCCAAGTCTTGCGGGGTATCAATTCCAATAGTTTCCACCTCACTGATGCCGACCTTTATTTTGTATCCGTTCTCCAGCCAGCGAAGCTGCTCCAAAGATTCGGCCAACTCCAAAGAAGACTGTGGAAGCATAGTAATCTCTTTCAGCACCTCTGTACGATAAGCATACAATCCGATGTGCTTGTAGTAGGTATGTCCCTTCAACCAGTCCTGTTTCTCGGCATTACGCTGATAAGGAATGATAGAACGACTGAAATAAAGTGCATTCCAGTTCTTGTTGACTACTACTTTCGGTGAATTCACGTTTTCCAGTACGGCAAACGCTTCATCAGCAGTAAAAGGTTTCACCAGCGTAGCAATCTGCGTGGTTGCATCATCGAAACAAGCCTTTACCGCATCCAGTTGTGAAGGCTGAATAAAAGGTTCATCTCCTTGTATATTCACTACGACGTCAAAATCACCTCCAATCTTGGTACAGGCTTCATAACAACGATCCGTACCACTTTTGTGGTGAACGGAAGTCATCACAACCTTTCCCCCGAACGCCTTAACGGCAGCTTCAATGCGTTCATCATCCGTAGCTACATAAGCGTCATCCAAAACGCCTGCCACTTGTTCGTATACGCGTTGTATGACTGTTTTTCCGCCCAACATAGCCAACGGTTTCGCAAGAAAACGAGTGGATGCATAGCGGGCAGGTATAATTCCAAGAAATTTCATCTACTTAATAAATAATGAAGAATGGAAAGCAGATAATGACTGTTGTATATATCCCCTTTGCCAATCCTCCGGTTTTAATATTTTGTTATCATATAAAAGCATGTCAATATCCAGACAAACCTTTTCCTCTTTCTTATCCTCCGAACGACGTCCGGACCTCTGTTCTATATCTTTCAGCATTTTCCTCACCGTCTCTTCATCCTTATCGGAATAGAACAGAACCACTTGGTTGGAAAACAGAGCCGGATTCTTAAAAAACAAAGGTTTAGTTTCCAGTTCGGGAGCAAAACATATAGAAGAGAACGACTCTGTCAGCTTCTGCCTGGCAAAAGTCAAGTTCTCTTTCCTGTTGTAATTACTCCCTATGCAAACAATATACTTGTGCACTTCTTTAATTGAAAAGATCGTCCAATCCCCCTTCTTCTATCACTTCGCCATCAGGAGTTTCCGAACCGGCACACGGGTCAAACCCTTCAGGGAGTTTGAATCTCTCCTGCTGGTCATATCCCAAGGTCGGATCGTCATACACTTTCTTCATATACATTGCCCAGATAGGCAAAGCTGCAGCAGCACCCTGTCCATAGGTCATTCTACCGAAGTGAATATCACGTTCGTCCCCTCCTACCCAACAACCGGATACCAGTGAAGGAGTGAATCCCATAAACCAGGCATCGGAGTTATCATTGGTCGTTCCTGTTTTTCCACCCATATCGGCGGTAATTCCATATCGACGAACACGTCCACCCGTTCCTTCATTAATAACGGCACGCAGCATAACCAGCATTTTGTAAGTGCTCGACGCGCTTATCACTTCTTCCATTTGCGGTGCAAAAGTAGAAATGACATTGCCATCACTATCCTCAATACGGGTAACGAACAATGGAGCCACCCGGATTCCTTTATTGGCAAAAGCTGTGTATGCGCTGACCATTTCACCGACAGAAATTTCACAAGGTCCCAGACAAAGTGAAACCACCGGATCAATTGCTTTATTACGTACACCGAAACTATGGATCAGACGTACCAAATCATACGGATTCAGCTTACCCATCAGATATGCAGAAATCCAGTTATCGGAGTTTGCCAATCCCCATTTCAGAGTTACCATTTCTCCATAACGCTTATCATTTGCATTACGTGGTGTCCAGGGAGTTCCATTCTCATCAATCAAAGTTTGCTCTACGTGGCGTGCCTGATCGCAAGGAGAAAATCCGTTCTCCATTGCCAATGTATATAAATACGGCTTAATAGTAGAACCTACCTGACGACGTCCCACCATCGCCATATCATACTGGAAATATACATAATTCGGTCCGCCCACATAAGCCTTCACGTGTCCGTTTGCCGGATCCATTGACATAAATCCCGTCCGCAAGAAAGATTTGTAGTAGCGGATGGAATCCATCGGTGTCATAATCGTATCTTTATCACCCTTCCAGGAAAAGACAGTCATTTCTTCCGGTGTATCGAACGCCTTACGAATCTGTTGTTCCGAAGCTCCCGCCTCTTTCATGAGGCGATAACGTTCCGTTTGTTTCATTGCTTTCGTCAACAACTCTTCCACTCGTTTTTCCGGTAGTGATCGTGCATACGGAGCATTCTTACTTCCCTCTTTTTCTTTGAAGAATATAGGTTGCAGATAATCACCCAAATGCTCTTTTACAGCATCTTCGGCATACTGCTGCATACGTGAATTGATAGTTGTATAAATCTTCAATCCATCTGTATAGATATTATAATTTGTACCGTCTTTCTTCTTGTTTTTCGCACACCAGCCATATAACGGGTTAGTTTCCCAAGCGATGGAATCTTCGTAGAATTTCTGCATTTGCCAACCACGATAATCACTTCTTACCGGTTTCGGTGCTGTCATGACGCCACGGAGATATTCACGGAAATAAGTAGCCAGCCCCTCTTTATGGTCAACACGATTGTAAGTCAGTTTCAACGGAAGAGCCTGCAAAGAATCACATTCTGCATCTGTGATATATCCAGCTTTACGCATCTGCTCGAGCACCACATTACGACGGCCACGGGAACGTTCGTTGAAACGAACCGGATTGTAGAGTGACGGATTCTTACACATACCCACCAACGTAGCTGCTTCTTCAATCTTCAAGTCCTTCGGTTCACAGCCAAAATAGGTATATGCAGCAGTTTTGATACCAACAGCATTATTCAGAAAATCAAATTTATTGAGATACATACTCAATATTTCCTCTTTGGTATAGTAACGTTCAAGTTTCACCGCAATCACCCATTCAATCGGTTTTTGGAAAAGACGTTGAAGTGTATTTCTCGCCACATTTTCCGTAAACAACTGTTTAGCTAGCTGTTGTGACAAGGTACTACCCCCACCTGCATTTTTCTGAAACATCAAACCACGTTTCACAAACGCACGGAACAACGCTTTGGCATCAATACCCGAATGCTCGACAAAACGAACATCTTCCGTTGCAATAAGAGCATTGATAATACAGGGTGACAAATCCTTGTAAGCCGTGTACACCCGGTTTTCCTTGCTGTAAGACCATGTACCAAGCACTTTCTCATCTTCAGAAAAAATCTCCGTTGCAAATTTATAGCTCGGATTCTCGAGTTCCTCTACAGGAGGCATATAGCCAATCCACCCCTTTGAAATGGAGACAAAGACTATAACAATAGCCAATACTATGACTGCCAAGAATATCCAAAGAGCTTTTATTATTTTTCGAATCATGTTTTTTCTCGCTTAAAATGACGCATTTAATTAAGATGCAAAGGTAGATAAAATCCGCTATTCAGCCAACGAGTTTGATTATAATTTCTATTTTGTTAAAATATAGAGCGATACTCCTAACAAATAGCATGAAACAAAACCAAAAAGAGCATTTTTCAAGAAAGCAACCCTCTTATTATATCTAAACACAAACAGGCAGGAAAAATCCCGCCTGTTATTCATTCATAAATATACCTATTTATAAGATAATCAATTACAAGGTTGCTGCCTGCACACCTACCACTCCGGCAATCGCACCGGCAACAGCAATAATCACTTTCAAAATAATACTCCACGTTTTTTTCATAGACATTTCTCTTTTTAAATTAAACACTAAATGAACACTCTAACCGTCAGCTATTAATCAACAAGACATTAAGCTGCGGGATCCGGTGCCTCTCCGCTACCGCCACCTTCATCTCCGCCACCTTCGCCTTCATCCGGTTTCTCGGGATCTTCCGGAGATACAGTAACGCTAATTTTCTTCAGATATTCATCCAGACTGATCAGATCTAACTTCTCATCTGCACGGGTAGCAGTTTTGGTGACACGCAACTCTTTATTAGCTTGGAAAAAGATACGAACACTATCCACACTCTTAGCATTAATATCCTTCGCCAACTCCGCACCTTTCGAACGGGCAGTCAACATAAACACACCCAAACCTTCGATATTCACAGACTTACCTTCCAACAACTGCTCCTTCATTTTTTCCACAAAATTCTGGATTACACTCTTGATGTCACCGACAGACAGCGAAGAACGATCCTGCATTTTCTGTGCAATATATTTCAGGTTGACGGACTGACCTAAAGTGATCAGATGCGGATAATATCTCTTAGGAGAATTGGGAACACGCGGATCTGTTGGCCGCGTAATGACTTTGTAAATTACACTCATACTACGTTTTTTTAAAGATTTAAATTCAAGTTTATTTATTCACGTTTTGTTGATCAACAATGCAAAGGTGAAGCTTTTATTCCGGATAGAAAAGAAAAAAGCTCCTTGCGGAACTCTTTATATTCAATCAAGTATATAGCGACTTATAAATCAATGATATAATCAAGCATTTATAATCTCCCAGTCCCCAATCGTACACCGTTCGCTATCAAAACTGACAGCCACCTTTACGACAGGCAATCCACATAAAGCAAAGCGTTCCGGATAATTTTTCAAATCAATTTGCTCCATCGCTTCACCCGCACTTTTATCCAGTTTCAGTTCCATCACATACAATGTAGTCTTCGTACGAAGTACTATATCTACCCGTCCACGAGGAGTACGAACTTCCACATCCACATAATACCCTAATAAACTAAATATGATATAAAAAACCTGCTGATAGTGTCCTTCATATTTCGTATTATCGCATTGCGGTATAGTGGACAGGAACGTTTGTAAACGGCGTAATGCAGTATCCATATCACCATTACGGATATCGCGGGAAAGATAAGCCACCATTGTCGTGGTTTCCGGAGCTTTACTACCGACATAATGTGGAAGAAGACTTTTCATCAGGCCTATTCTCACTTCCTTATTAGGAATATTCAATGTATACAAGTCTAATTCCTCATCATAATTCTTAATAGTGATATAGCCACTTTGATATAGCAGCGGGATAATACTTGTCATCCTTTCTGTTGGTGCATCAAAATCCTCGACCGAAACCCTATTATTTCCAATTTCGGAAGGTTCTACGCCAAACTTCTTCAACATATTTATCAGATACGTAGGAGTACCGCTACCAAACCAATAAGATCCAAATTTTCCATCAGCAAAAGCATTTAGCAAACTAAAAGGATTATATATATCGGGCGAAGGAGATGTGAAATGATAACCATCATAATTTTCTTTCAATTTCATCAAAGCCTCTTCAGGTGTTATCTCCAATTTCTTTGCCAATCCTCCCAAATCATCCTTCATTTGCAAACGTATCTCATCTTCACTAATTCCACAGATAACAGCGTATGGCTCATCCATACTAATATTCTTTATATTATTCAACTCACTAAAAATACTTAATTGTGAGAATTTAGTAATACCAGTCAGAAATACATAACGCAAATAAGGATCACAAGCTTTTAACGGACTGTAGAAGTTACGCATGATGTTACGCAATACATCCAGATTTTCCCGTTCATGTACCACATCAAGCAAAGGAGCATCATATTCATCAATAAGCACAACCACCTTCTTACCTGTTTGCTCATAAGCACGCTTAATAAGATTAACTAAGCGTAGATTGGCATCCCCCTCTACTGCGTTAATAGCAAACGTACGTTCATATTCAGCAAGCATAAAATCAAGAAGACGTTCCAATCCTCCTTTATCCACATGTTTCGCCATACTCATATCAAAGTGAAGCACCGGATATTCCGTCCACTCCTTCTCCAGTTTCTCCATAGCCAATCCATGAAACAGATCCTTACGACCGGAGAAATAGCTATGCAGCGTAGAAGTAAGTAATGATTTCCCAAAACGTCGTGGACGGCTCAAGAACATATAACTGGAAGCCGAATGAGTCATCCGATAAACATATGCTGTTTTATCAATATAGAGGTAATTCCCCTCCCGTATCTTCGAGAATGTCTGAATCCCGATAGGATATAATCTTTGCAAATCTTCCATATCAATCATATTTTTCACAAAGCTACTAAAAATTATCCATCAGTCATTGCATTACAAAAAAAATATCAACTATCTTCACAGACAGTTGATATTATAGAAATCACATCGGATTTACACCGACATGAGGGCGTTGATCAGGAATACACCGCTGTGTATTTCCTGACCACAAAATGTAGGGATCTTCATGTGTGTAGCATGAAGTTAGGGACCTACATGTTTCATCTCATTTATAAGCGTCCAATTTTAACATAACGTTAGCGTCCAATTTTGACGTGTACCCCAAGGAAAGCCGCCACAAGGCGGTTCCCTCATAAATAACGTCAAAAAAGATACTGATTTTTAATATTTGTTATTACTCCAGTCCGATTGTCAAGGGTAACAAATGTTCATAATCCCTACGTCCTTTAACAATTTCGCTGAAAAATCTCTTGAAATAATCAAGCACAGACACACCCTGCATCTTACAGGTTGAGATGATGGTATGATATACCGCTGAAACGTGTGCCATCCTGTCACTTCCGAAGAATAACGAGTTCTTTCGCTCACCGGCCAAGGGACGGATAAAACGTTCGGCAATGGAATTGTCGATGGAATAAGAGCCGTCATTCAAGTAGGCGAACAGCTGAGTCCAAAAAGTATTCATATAATTTATTGCCTTCTCCATCAACTCTCCGCGGGGCGGATGACCGTCACTGAGCAAGACGTCAAGCTTACTGCGTAACTTTATGATTACTTCTTTGGTCTTTAAGTTATTCCGGCAAAGCTTTATCTGCTCGGGGGACAACTGCCCTTCTTCATACTCGCGTTCCAGCTTGTAAAGCTCACCGATCAATTCCAATATGAATGCCGCATCCTTATCATTACCCTGATCCAACGCATACTTGAACTTCGCACGGGCATGGGCCATGCAACAAAGATGTTCTATATCGACCATATGATCATCCAAATACAGATAGACATTGTAGCCATCTGACTGAAGAGCTTTCACCTGGCTGTCACCCAAGATATGCTTCAAGGCATCACGTCCTCTGGAACCATCCTCGTAGCAATAGATAACCACTTTTGACAGTTTGTTGACCAGACACCAGATGTATTTCTTCTTATAGCAGCCTTTACGCTTTACCCGGCACCAGGTCTCATCACAGTTCACGATGGAATCCTTTTCCAAACAAGTATTCTTAAGATAAGCAATCAAACCGCAGAAATGGGTAGAGCCTTTCTCCAACCAATTGGTCAGACTCATACGGCTCAAACGCATTGATTCACCTGATAATCTGTACATTTCACGATAAAGAGGGGTATCCAGAACATATTTGTTGAAAGCAAGATAAGCCAGAAAAGAACCGGAAGCGTGCGTTCCAGGAACCACGTCAATGATTTCAGGCTGCCCACTGAAAGGGAAATAGCCTTCATGAATTTTCCCGTCCGAAGTCTTATAGCGGATAACCTCGTAATCATGCTCGACAAGCTTGCTTACCTGTTCATAGGCATATTTACGGAAACGTTTGATGATTTTTGAACCTGCCGGCAGTTGGCGGATATCACTATTATGACAAACCGTATTGTCAGCGCTCATAGTGCGATAAGAAAGTCCTTGACGATAAAGACGGGCTTCTTTTGATTTTGATTCAAAATCCTCTTCCTGCGCATGAGCCTCACCAGATTGTGGCAAGCAGGAGCCGAGGGATTGGGGAGTGCCGTCGAAATCATCCTTGTCACGTGTATGGTCCTCTTCGACCTCACGCTTCTTTTTACGGATTCCCTTTTGGCTCTTACCATCATAAAGGTTTTTATTACGGACTTTAAGACGCTCTTCCAAAACTGTTATTTTAGACAACAGATTACCAACCATCTGCTTATAAGCGTCCCGCTCTTTTTCAGCTGCCATCGCGGCTTTCTGCAAAGACAATAGTTCATCAACCTTGGACAACAGTTCATCTATGCGGGCCTCGTCCCGTTGGATGCGTTCAGCGTCACGCTCACGGGAAGCCATCAGCGCGATTATCATTTTTGATTTTTCGTCAGGGGTCATATCTGAATAGGGGTCTTCAAAAGGTTCAGGAGTCTCCTCCCGTTCCTTCAACTTCCGTGCGGAAGAAAGCAGTTTAATTCTTTCCAACTCATTCATATTCAGTACCTTTGCTGCTTCAAAGATACAAAAAAACGATGAAATAAAAGAATAATTTCGATACTTTTTTCTTGTTATTTATTTGATTATCAACTTTTTAATAACAGGAGATTCTAACAAGAGAATGACATCCTGCCAATGGATTGAATAAACACTTTCACCACCATTATAGGTTACCTGCATAAACTTGTAGCCGGGTCTGAAACGTTTCTCAAACATACTGTAAGACCGTCGGTCATAGCTGAACAAACGCACCAAACGTAAATCTTTAGACATCACGATAAATACATCACCATCCTCCGGTTCACGGTTCAACTGTTGATGGATGATGGATAGGACCTTATCATATTTACAGCGCATATCGTGGAAATCACGGACAAAGAAAAAGTGGTTTAGTCCTGTAATATTCAACATAAACCCTCCAGTTTCTCCACTAAGCTTTTCAAACCTGCGTAGCTTAAATTTTTCTGACTGATATGAACACCATTGCTCATACGGATATCCACCAAGATTCGAAGTTCGCTATGCGAAGAAAGCAGAGTATCCGCTTCCGGCTTTCGTTCCGGGATTGGGGAAGGACTTTCCTTCATTTCGGCCTCCGTTGAGGGAGCACCCAGAACCTGAACAGGAATTATCTTCTTGCGGGTATCCGTGTACCATTTGGCAAATAGGTTATAAAGCACTTTGTTAGACATACAAAATTTCTCAATAGAAACACCCGCAGGGATCCCTTCCAATTTATAGCGCAAAAATAGACGCTCAAAATCATTGTAACTATACATAAACTTGGCTTTTGATTTAACGAAAGCAAAGATCTGGATTTTATATCGGTTATACTATACGGCATTTTTGGACGCTAACTAAGAGGACTTAAACGAATCTCGTCCATTTCTGATTCACGAAGACGTTTCTTATTCTCACGATACCATTTGATGAAGTTACGATATTCAATACCCTCAGAGATACAATACGCATTGATAGAAATATGCCGAGGCGCAGCATCCGTTTGATAACGGAATAGAAACTCACTGTAAAATTCACTCATATTCATTGTTGTCGATTTTTAAGTTCGACACAAAGGTAAAAGAGATTAGAGGTTGGGACAAGAGCCATACAGTGAGTGCTTACAAAAGTACTCTATGACATTATTAACTTAAAAAATATCGGTCATTAATGGCTTTAGTCTTCCTTGGCGTGAGATTGTTCTCCATATCCATAACCGTAGCCATATCGCTTACCATAGCCATAATACTTGCCATATTTGCCATAACCGTAATAATAACCGTACTTTCTTTTCTTCAGATCCAAACCATTGATTACAGTACACAGGCTAGGTAATTTATCTTTTTCAGCAAGTTCGTTGATCAAAGTATACTCATTTTTATGAGTATAGTCTGCACGGCAGACATAAACAGATAAATCAGCCACACGCCCTATCAATAAGGTATCAGTTACCATACCAACAGGAGCTGTATCCAGAATCACATAATCAAAATTTTTCTTAAGAGTTTCAATCGCTTTATCCAGTCCATCACGAGCCAATAATTCGGTAGGATTAGGAGGAACTGTTCCACCAGGAAGAATATAGAGATTCTTGCTGACATCGGAAAGTTGTACTAAATCCATCAAATTCTTTTCCGGATTTGCTAAATATTGAGTGATACCCACTTCTTTTCTTGGAAGGTTAAAGACTTTATTCAAACCCGGTTTACGAATATCAAGACCAACTATCACAACCTTCTTCCCTAATAATGAAAGACTGATAGCAAGATTACCAGAAATAAAAGATTTACCTTCACCACTGACTGTAGAAGTAACCAAAATCACTTTCTTGTCATTCTCAAGCATAAACTGAAGATTCGTTCGAATGTTTCGGAAAGTCTCACTCATCAGGTTGTTTTGATTCTCAAATACGGCAATAGCTCCTTGCTTTTCATCGGTTAATGGGATATCACCAACAATAGGTACACTAGTGAGTTTTTCTACATCGAAACGACCTTCAATTTTTAATTTCGTCAGCCCAATAGAGTAAATAATTCCAACAGGCAATCCTATACCAGCTATTAAAGCAGCTAAATAGATTATCATCCTTTTAGGAGAAACCGGATTATCATCCGCCAATGCTTCATCAATAATTTTCGCATTATTCGCAGTAGCTGCCAAGGTAATTGCATTCTCCTCACGTTTCTGGAGCAACATCAAATAAAGACCGGCTTTGATTTCCTGTTGACGGGCTATACTAACAAATTGACGTTCCTGAGTCGGTGCATCACTAATACGACGCAAATAACGGTTTGCTTCGCGAGCCAAATCATCTTTTGTAATCTGCAATCCTTTTAATGTAGCATCTAATGTAGCTTGCACATTACTTTGCATTGCCCGGATACTGGTATCCAAGTTCACTATAGTCGGATTATTTTCCGTTGATGTCCGCAACAAGCGTTTTCTTTCTACCAACATCTCATTGTATCGATCTATAGCACCGGCCAATGCTGCATCTTGTAGTCCGACATTACTTGGCAACACCTCATATTCATTACCTTTCATATAGCGATATAAATCCATTACCAAGTTAATTTGTGTCTGATTTTCAACACGTTTTTTCTCATATTCAGCATTTCCTGTCAACGCAATCTGAGCTTCACTTGTCAAGTCTGTAATACCGGCACTACGTTTAAAATTTTCCAAATCTTGTTCTGTACTACCAAGCTCTTTCGAGATAATGCCAATACGTTCATTAATAAATTCTGCTGTTTTCTGAGCTACCTCATTTTTATCATTGTTGGCATTGATGTTATACATCATCAGCAACTGATTGATAAAATCCACACCACGCCGCCTATTTGAATTTTTCAATGATACAATAACAACAGAAGTAGTCTTTGACGTAGGAGCAATTGATAAAGCATTAGTATATCCTTTAGCTACAGCCATCGGCCTATTTATAAAGGCTGTAATATGCCGTTCTTCAGCTTTTTCTTCCGATTGAACAATAGCCAGCGTATCCTTGTTTTCGAAAAAAGCTACCGTTCCTTCATCAGTAGGAAATACCGCCGGTAATTTATCAAACTGTTTATTGTATTCTTTATCCCCCACCATAATCTGCACATTCATGCCTCCTGTCGGTAGTAAAGTCATTCCCACTTCCATTGTTTTGGGGAGCTTCTCTGCTTCCTGCGGTGTCAGACTTACCAGTACAGGAGAATTTCGATATAATTCTTTCTCAGGAAATGCATCACCATCTCTGTAAGTCACATACAAGCTCAACTGATTCACTACCTCACGAGCTAATGACTTGGAACGTAGTACTTCTATTTCATTATCTACATTCTTCGATGAAGACATAAAACCATCAAGTCCCATTTTTTCCAATTCCGATCCCATGCTAGCTCCTCCACCTTTTTCATCATCCTTTATCAAGACAGTAGCAGATATATTATATATCGGAGTAGTTGTAAATAAATAAACCCATGCACCAATCATGCAAATAATGACCGAAACCACAAACCACGGCCAATGAATCAAATAACGGAAAATAATCTGTTGAATATTTATCTGTTCTTCATTTGACTGGTTAGTTCTTTCTTTTCTTTCCTCAATCATAGTAATTTTATTATTTCAAAATAGTTACTAGCAAACTTGCCAATGATACTACTATAGAAGTAGCCGAGAACCAAAGACTTGTGCTATTTCCAATATCCGAATTGCGTGCCTTCGCTTTATTTGGAGTCACATAGACTATATCATTTTGTTGTAACCAATAATAAGGGGACAAAATGGTTTCAGCCTTATTGAGATCAAGCGTTATGATCTGTTGTTTACCATTGTAATCTTCACGAATCAACTTTACGTTGTCGCGAAGTCCATATACTGTCATATCGCCTGCCATTGCCAACGCTTCCAGCAAATTAACCTTTTCATTATTAATTGTGAATGTGCCCGGGCGGGCAACCTCGCCAATGACAGAAATTTTGTAATTCACCATACGTACTGTTACAATTGGAGTCTCCTTTATATAAGGTTTCAGCTTTTCTACAATCATTTGCTCTGCCTGTTTCTTCGTCAATCCACCTAACTTCAGTTCGCCTAATACAGGAAAATCAATAGTGCCTTCATTACTTACTAAATAGGTTTGCAATGTAGGTTGAGCCGTTGTATATTTACTCATTTCATTAACATTCACTTGGCTTGCAATGGTAAGATTAAACGGCATAGCCAATTCCGGACTAGTACATGACACAACAATAGTCAACAAATCTTTCGGCATAATCTTAGCATCATACATTTTATCCTGTTGTGCTGTCTGTTCTATAACCTCAACATCCTGCAGATATGGTACTTTTTTATACGATTGGCATGCAACCAAAAGAAAAGGTAACATCAACCAAAATAATCGTTTATTTAATCTGTTCATAAATTTATTGTATTTAAATATTAAATCTTACCCATTCTCACCAATTGAAGAAAGCGTATTAAATGAATCTGACGCTTTATTCGTGAAGGCTGTTTCACCAATCTGTATGCAAACTCTAAGTTATGATCTATCCACCATTTAGGAGCACGTTTCACACTTCCCGTATATACATCAAAACTCCCCCCCAATCCTTGATAAATAGCTATATGTTGTTGAAACATTTCCTCCATTAGCAATTCTTGTTTTGGAGATCCCATTGCCACAAATACTACGTCCGGTTTCCTTATTACAATATCAGCGATCAATTCTTGTTTTTCCATGTCCGTCTTGATATAGCCATTTCGATAGTTAGCAATGTTAATACCAGGAAATTCCTTTTGCAATTTCTCTACCGTACTTTCAATCACTTCCTGCCTACCACCTACTAAATAAAAACTTTTTCTCTCTTTATATAAAGAAGCTATAATCTTCAACCACAGTTCACATCCCGGGATCTTAACAGCATCTTTATACCCATGTTTTTTCAAAGCCATCACAGCACCAATACCATCACAGTAACCAATGTTTCGGTTGATAATATCCCGTGTCTGATTGGTAGCATGCAGAATCTTTTCAGCATTGATAGCCACCAAAATGCCTTTACGCCCTTTCACATATTCCAATAGTTCTGAAAAAGCTTTGAACGGATGCACTTTTACACCGTTCAATATTACTCTGTTGTCTTGCATCGCGATAATATATAATAACTTAAAGCATTAAACATAAATGCATTGCTCCAACGCATATAAGAAATCTTCGAGCTTATTCCTTTTTTAAGCTGATAATAGAAATACCCTCTTTCATCTTGCATATTCTTTATTGTCCAGCTCAGTACTTTCTCAGCCATTTCCTGATTTTCATTAAACTGATGCAAACGATGTAGAGTTATGAATAATTGTCCCGGACAATGAATATCTATCGGATACATCCGGTTATGATAATACTTGGGAGTACCATCCTTTTCAAAAAAATGTCTGATATAGAAATTAAATCCTTTTTCAATATACGAATGATATGATTTATCTCCTGTCTGTTCTTCATACGCTATCAAACCGTCTAAATTATATCCTGTATGGAAACTGTCAATCCATGATTGTACAGGCAACATTCCATACACCCACGAGCCATCTTCTTTCTGTGCATTGCAACAAGCAATCACAGACTTTCTCGCAGTTTCTTTATACAGTTCGTTTCCTGTATAATGATAACAATAACTCAACAGTTTACTACCTAATAACGAAGCATTGAATACTGTATCGTTTCCTTTGAGCGGACTATACGAGAACAAAAAACCGCCATTATAGTCAATCCGGTGTAAGTCATTCATTACAAAGTTTGCCGCAGAAAGTGCTACATCCAAAAACTCTTTTTCTCTTGTCACCTCGTACGCTTCCATCAAAGCCGTAGCACAAAAATTAGTTGCTACTACCGTAGGCGTATATTTAGGAAATAAAAATAAACGCCGTGCCTGCCAGTCAAAGTTATATCCCCAACAAGCACCAGCATAGCCTTTTGATTGTAATGAAATCAACAAATTTGCCAACTCCTTTATTTGGTACAATAATTTATTTCTTCCGCCAAATTCTCTTTCCACGACAGTATCCAAACAAGCTGCTTTGTATAAATTACAATAGCCTTGCAGAAACAACCCTATTCCTTTTGCATTGTATTCTTTCGGTACAATAGCCAATGGACGTAAATTAACTGGGCAGCGTTTAAATCCTTGGATAACTATTAATCTACATATTGCAGATTTCCGTAGGAATGGTATTTCCTGGAAAAGTTTAGAATTCAAGCCATCATAAGGATCCCATCCCTTGAAGTATTCAGACTCGCAATATCGTTTCAATTTGGAAAGTGAAACTATTTGGTTCATTATAATTATAATCTAACTATTTGGTTAAACTTATTTCTTCTTGAATAAATTATTTCTTTATTCGTAACTACATTAATAGTTGTGCTTATATCATTCAATCCAATCCTTTCATCAACATGCTTTAGTATTTTCGTTCTTTCATTATCACAAAAAGGACCGTCGGGGACAATGTTAATCTCGATTTCTCCTTGTTTTCTTTGGACAATCTGGGCTAATTTAATATAGTCTACTCCTTTAAATACTGAAGCCAACCTACCTATTGCTGTCCCACTCCTAGTTATAATGAAAGCCTCGGTTCTCCCCTCAATTGTTTCAATATTCGGATCAATGCTCATTATTTTCACATAATTATCTTTCAGTGCAATTTTATCATTGACACGATAGCGAATAAGAGGGAATCTGTTATTAATGAAAGATGTTGTTATTATTGAATTGTCAGAAAATTCATTATATGAATATCCCGGCAATTCAAAAAAGCCATTATGATTTATAGACTCAACAATTGCTATGGTTTTTTCTGTACATCCATACCAATCATAGGTATCACTATTCAGAACTTCCTTAAATAGATTTCTTTGATAATCATATAGAGTTTCGGAGGAAGTAAAACACAACGGAATACTTAGTCTTATTCCATGTTCTTTAAACAGGCAGCATAAATTATAAATAGAACTTGGGAAACCTTCAATAGCAACAGGTTTATGCTTTACGATTTCATCCAAATAGACAGCTATGTTTTGTTGATTGATCAGATAACTTGATAGATATAAGATATTGCCTACCGGTAATTTCAATTTAATATTCTTACTATCAAGATGAGCTCTTAATGAAACAATTGGTTGCCCCTGTTTGTATCCGCAAAGACATCTATATCTATAAAGATAAGCTTGTTCTGATAATACAGCTTTATAATCTTGTAATATTTTCAATGATGCACCTGTTGTTCCACCGGTAAGAGCCGACATTAAAGTTAGTCTATTTCCTATTGCAATATCCTCAATATTTTCACGAACAATTTGTTTATCAATTACCGGAAGCTTTCCGATATCCTCTATGCCGTTTATAGAAACAATATTCACACCGTGTTTATCGTAAAAGTTGTGATAAAAAGCTGATTTATTATATGCAAAATTGACCAATTCTACAAACTGTCTATTATTATATTCATCTAATTCTGCTTGCGACATATCAAACAACTTATCTACTCTACTTAAATAGGGTCTGATTAGTGGATATGACCTTAAAGCATACTTCAAAGTATAAAACAAAACCTTTTTATTCATCTTATTTTAATAAGTCAATATCCTGAAACGGCAAATATGGCCCTTTTTTAATCTCCAAAATTAAAGTATCGGGTTGCAAGACATTAAGTGAATGCCATTCTCCCGGCATGATTTCACAAATAATATTTCCACTCTCATGACTCATCAGACAACGGTTTATAATTTCCTTATTATCATTATATTGTAAAACTTCCAAAGCTCCTTGCAATAAAATAAATGTTTCTTTCTTTGCCGGATGTAAATGGCGATGAATAGGTAAAACTGTTCCCGGCTGTAAAGAATTTAAGAGTTTATGTACCTCTTCTTCCAAAGATTCATGAATATTATAATTCATGCGTAACCGTTCTGACAATTTAGACTGCTCATGCACTTTGGCTATAATATCTTTCCCTACTATTTTCATACTGATTTTATTTTAAACATCGTATTTTTATACGTCTAGCGGATATATAATGACGACAAGAGATTTTTCATTCTTGCATGCCAGGAGATAACATTTTCTGCAAGCTTTCTATTAACCTCCCCCATCTTTTTCAAGTCATATCCGGACATTAATATATCATTCAATTTTTGGCAGATATTTTCTTCATTAAGTTCGACCGGTATAAAACCAGAAGGATTTTCAGATACAAATGTCGCCACATCTCCATATAAATTCAATAATACCGGACGTCCGATAGCCATATAATCTCCCAACTTATTAGGCCATCCCATCGAGCTCCTTGCAACATTATTAGATTTTAAAAGCACAAAAACATCAACACATTGAAGCGATGAGTAATCTTCATAAAAATTAATCCATCCTTTTTCTACAATAATATCACGTAAATCATACTTATCTAATAATGCCGGAGATAGTTTATGCCCAAATACAATCAATTTAAATTTACCTTTGAACCTCTCCTTTTTCAAGACACTTATTAAAGGAAGCAAATCCTTTATCTCGCCATTATCAATCCCTATATATCCAAGAGTTATTATATCTTCAGAAAGCCCCAATATACTCTTAGGCATATACCCAAAAGAAATGACATCGCAAATAGCACCACCGGGAACTAATATAATCTTACTCTCATCTATACCTCTACTTATTGCATGTTGTTTCATCATAGATGACAAAACAACCACATAATTTGCCGATTTCCTGAAATATAGTTCAGCCCATAAAAAGTACCATCCATAGAAAATTTTAAATAGTCGTGGCTTATTATCATAAAAACCACCTTTTCCCAATAGATCCCCCCATTCAGATATATAAATACCTCCTTTCCATTGGATAATCTTACTTGGCCATCCTGCATTTAAGGTCTCTCCACAATCAGAGTATACATAATCATAGTGTTTAGTAAGAGTATGGATAATTCTTGAAAGAAAGCTCAAAAAGCCAAAACCTCTTTTTAAAAGAGTCATAGGAATTATATCTTTGCATATAATAATCTCAACTCCATCAACAATCTCTTTTTTTACTCCAAGTCCCTTATGAGAAGAAGTTGTGAGTAAAGTGACCTCATATCCACATTGGACTGCCGCCTTAGCCAGCGGGAAAGTACGTCCCCACCTTTCCTGATGATAGACATTATAATGAATGAATAATATCTTTTTTTTCATAAAATACTTTGAGTATCCAAGTTAACATATGATTGTCTAAAGATTTAGTACTTCTTCCAAACCATTCTATCCACTACCCCAGTATAGCTTTGAATCAAGTTTACAACTTTAGTCGAAACATTTTCTTCTACATAATCCGGCACAGGAAGACCATAATCACCATTTACATTCATTGTAATAGCCATATCCACAGCTTGCAACAACGATTTTGAGTCAATCCCGGCTAAGATAAAGCAAGCTTTATCCAGTGCCTCGGGGCGTTCCGTACTTGTGCGGATACATACAGCCGGAAACGGACGTTTTATGGAAGTAAAGAAAGAGCTCTCTTCAGGTAATGTACCACTATCGGATATCACAGCAGCGGCATTCATCTGAAGGCAGTTATAATCATGAAAGCCCAGTGGTTCATGCTGTATGACATTTGCATTCAACTTAAATCCATTCTGCTCCAAACGTTTTTTTGAACGAGGATGGCAAGAATAAAGAATGGGCATATCATATTTCTCTGCAATGGCATTGATAGCATTGAACAAAGAAAGGAAATTTTTCTCTGTATCAATATTCTCCTCACGATGAGCGGAAAGCAACATATATCGTTTTTTCTCTAATCCCAACCGCTCCAAAATATCTGAAGCTTCAATGTCGCAAAGATTGGCATGAATTACTTCTGCCATAGGTGAACCTGTCACATAAGTACGCTCTTTGGGAAGCCCATTCTCATCCAAATAACGACGGGCGTGTTCACTATAACACATATTGACATCTGAAATAATATCCACAATACGCCGGTTCGTCTCTTCAGGCAAACACTCATCCTTACAACGATTACCCGCTTCCATATGAAAAATCGGAATATGAAGACGTTTGGCAGATATAGCAGATAAGCAAGAATTTGTATCACCCAAGATTAACAATGCATCCGGACGCGTCTGCGTCATTAATTTATAACTACAATTAATGATATTGCCTACCGTGGCTCCCAAATCATCTCCTACTGTGTCCATATAGACCTCAGGATCTTTCAATTTCAAATCCTTGAAGAAAACACCATTTAAGTTATAATCATAATTCTGACCGGTATGTGCCAAAATACAGTCAAAATATTGACGACATTTGTTAATCACTGCGGCAAGACGAATAATTTCAGGACGAGTTCCGACAATAATCAAAAGCTTCAACTTCCCATTATCCTGAAATCTGATATTTGAATAGTTCATAATCCAAACATTTTTTTTAACGCATTAATGACCAATACACTGACTCTAGAGTTTATTCAATTATCCATTGAAAATACTCTATCAGTATATTGGCCGAATTAGTATATTACACTTTTTCGAAATAAGTATCCGGATTCTGAGGATCAAAACACTCGTTACACCAAATGAATGTAATCATATCTGTATCTCCCAAGTTCTCAATGTTATGTGTATAGCCCGTAGGAATATCAATAACTTCCATCTTGTCACCTGAAACATAATACTCAATAACCCGGCTATCAGGATTTCTCATATCACGGAAACGAATTACCCCCTTACCACTGACCGTGAGAAACTTTTCATTCTTTGTGTGATGCCAATGTTGCCCTTTTATAATTCCCGGTTTTACAATGTTGACCGAGAACTGTCCACGTTCGGGAGTACGGATAATTTCCGTAAAACTACCACGCTCATCAACATTCATTTTTAGCGGATAACCGAATTTGTCTGCCGGCAGATAAGATAAATAAGTAGAATAGAGTTTCTTTGTGAAAGCATCGCCCATATCAGGTACGCTCCAATTATTCCGGCTCTCTTTAAAGCTATAAAGCAAGTCGACAATAGCACCTAAAGTAATGGTATGTACCACAGGCACTGTACAATAATCACCATCATAATGTTCCATTCCACTTAAAGCAGCAATCAGTTCATTCACCACATCATCTACATACACCAGATTCATCACTACACTAGGATCATTCAGTTGAATAGGTAAATCATTGGCAATGTTATTACAGAATGTGGCTATTGCACTGTTGTAATTAGGACGACACCATTTTCCAAATACATTAGGAAAACGGTACACCAGTACCTTTGCTCCTGTTTCTCCGGCATAATCAAACATTAACTCTTCTCCCGCCAGTTTTGACTCTCCATAAGGATTATTCAGAATAGCCTGCGACGATGATGAAATCATCACAGGACATTTGTTCCCGTATTTTTTTAACGTATCCAACAGTACAGAAGCGAAACCAAAATTTCCCTTCATAAATTCTGATTGCTCTTTCGGCCGGTTCACTCCTGCAAGGTTAAACACAAAGTCGGCATTTTTGCAATAGGTATCCAACTCGGCAGGATCACTATCAATATCATATTCGAAGATTTTCAATTCTTCACCTGATATAACATAGTTTTTAGCCTTACCACTCTGAATATTATGCAATTGAGATACTAAATTTCGTCCGACGAAGCCTTTGGCACCGGTAACTAATATATTCATACTAATTTTATTGTTAAAACTCAACTTGCTTTTTTATTAGAGATTACTTTCAGGAAAGAGGAATTGTGAAACAATACAAGTCGAGTAAAAGGTTTTAATAAAAATCTCACAAAATATATTTGCTCAAAAGCATAAAGTTATTCACTTCTGATTTCTTTAGCTTTAGCATGTTCTATCAACCCCAAGTCTTCCTGGATGAAACGCAAACGCATCAACTGCTCTTTCATACCTTCCACATCAAGACGACGAGTATTGTGACTATGATAATCCTCAATTCGGGAAACATCTTCATTCCCTTCAGTAAAGAATTTGTCATAGTTCAAATCGCGATTATCACAAGGAATGCGATAGTAATCACCCATATCTATCGCCTTAGCCATTTCTTCACGAGTAACAAGAGTTTCATACAGTTTTTCGCCATGACGGGTACCGATTACTTTCACTTCCGTTTCTCCGTATTTAGGTTCCACCTTTACATAAATCTGTTTCAAAGCTTCGGCCAATGTAGAAAGAGTCGCAGCAGGTGCTTTCTGCACAAAAAGATCTCCATTATGTCCATGCGTAAAGGCATAGACAACCAAGTCCACAGCGTCATCCAACGTCATCATAAAACGAGTCATATTAGGATCGGTGATGGTAATAGGATTACCTTCTATTATCTGTTCGACCCACAGAGGTATCACTGAACCACGGCTTGCCATTACATTACCGTAACGTGTACAGCAAATAACAGTTTGTGCGTCTTCACCAAGTTCACGTCCCTTTGATATGGCAACTTTTTCCATCAAAGCTTTACTAATTCCCATTGCGTTAATCGGATAAGCAGCCTTGTCTGTTGAAAGCACTACAACGTTCTTTACACCATGTTCAATAGCAGAAAGCAATACATTTTCCGTACCTAATACATTAGTATGGGTAGCCTCCATTGGAAAAAACTCGCAGCTCGGTACCTGTTTCAGAGCAGCAGCAGAAAACACATAGTCTACTCCCCGCATAGCAACGTCTACAGATGTTTTATTCCGCACATTGCCTATGTAAAACTTCACTTTCGGATTCTGTAAACGATGACGCATATCATCCTGCTTCTTCTCGTCACGACTAAAAATACGGATTTCCTTGATATCCGAATCTAAAAAACGACGAAGAACAGCGTTTCCAAATGAACCCGTACCGCCTGTTATTAACAGGACTTTGTCTTTAAATACTGACATAATTATAACGATTTTATAAAGTTAAATATTATATTTCCCGCCTGATAATGCGAATAATTATTCATAATCTTTTGTTTGCCGGCCTCCCCAACCAGTAAGGCTTCTTTATAGTTATCAAAAATATAGCTCAATTTATCAGCAAAATCTTCCGGAGATCCGGGTATAGCCAAATAAACTTCTTTCTTGTTTACGAAATACTCTGCTATCTCTCCTACTTCAGTACATAAGACAGGTTTTGCCGTCATCAAATATTCACCCAATTTCGTTGGAAATCCACCGGAAGCTCTAACCGTATCCGGTTGGGATGAGACTAAAACGTCAGCTTCATTCAATATGGTGGGAACCTCTGTATAAGAAACATAATCAAATGTCACATAATCAGATAATTCATTCGATTTGATTATATGTAAAAGTTCATTTCTATTTGCTCTTGATGGATTGCCATATAAAAATAAATGAAAGCTATACCTGCCTTTTAAATAGTTCAATGATAACAAGATGTTATCCACATTATCCTTCGATAGCTCCATGTTTCCCATATATACAATCTTAAATGTTGCTGGTTGTATACTTACTTTAGCAGGTAGTTTTTCAAATCTTGAAATATCCGTAATAGATGAAACTATTACTCCTTTATGGAAAGATATGTTCTGATAATATTTTAATAGAGTATCGGTCATTGAAATATATCCTGAGTAAAAATGAAGAATGAACGAATATGCTTTCCTTTTCCATGCAGGAATTGCCTTTTTTAGTTTAGCCCGGATAGGAATGGGGAATTCATCAAATATAAATAACAATCTCGTTCGAACCATTATATTGACAAATACCATATAGCATAATACCACCAGATTATCCGAACTGACAATAATTGCATCATATTTGGATTTCCCACCATTCTTAATCAAATATTTCATGAGTAGCAACAACGACCAAAGGACTTCAAAAAGTCTAAAGATTCTATTCCTTGTTCGCTTGCGCCGGAAAGCATATCTATATTTCACACCATTCAATTCCCCGTTGTCATCCTTTAAGTTGTCAATACCTATCCCCGATGGCATATATGAAATAACCTCGACATCGGCTCCTAAGGCAACCAATCCTTTTGAATAAGAAAAAATACGTGTTGTTGCAGCCATTCCATAAGGTAATGGATAACTACATATAATGGCTATTTTCATAAACGGGAATAAAGAAAATCCAATAAATTCTTTGACACTGATTTGTAATCGAAATTATTCAATAAATATTCTTTCGCAGTAGATGCTATACTCAATGCTTCTGAATAGTTTGAAAGAATAAAATCCAATTTATTAGCATATGCGATATGATTTTCAGGTTCTACAATATAAACGTGAACACCATCCTGCACGTATTTAGTTATTTCACCTACATCAGTCAGAATAGCCGGAACACCTGTCGCCATATACTCCCCAAGTTTAGTAGGAAATCCGCCTTCAGCACGTTTCGAATTAGGTTGAGATGAAACTAATAAATAAGCACTTTTTAGAATTACGGGGACTTCCAAACTGCTCACCCTTCCTTTAATAAAGACTCTGTCTGAAAGATTGCATTCTTCGATTACAGACACTATTATATTGTAATCTTTTGGTGAAGGAGCTCCGTACAGATAGAAATCTATATCAGGATATTTATCTGCAATAACGGAAAAGGCACGTATGATATTGTCTACATTATCTTTTGATAATTCCATGTTACCCATATAGCACATATATTTTTTCTGAATATTGCTATCCGCATTTACATTGAACCGAGACGTATCTGTGATAGTAGGCAAAATGTGGTAAGGCTTATTCAATTTACTATTGAAAAAGACATTCAGCTTTTCCGTCATAAAAATGAAAGAATCCTCATATTTCAAAATAAAATTATAGAATCTTTTCTTCCAATTAGGGATATCTTTTTTCAAATGTACTCTTATAGGTTCCGGATATTCATCAGTAATAAAAACAGGTTTAATTCCTAATATCTTAGCCCATAAAGTGAATAAGAACAGCACATTCAGAAAATCATTACTGATTAATAAGAAATCTATTTTATCAGCTTTATTTTCCTTCCAGATATTATAACATGTCACTCCCCAATAATAATACCGCCCAATGAACCTGCAAATCTTGTATTTAGAATAAACACGGGTATTGGGGTATTTATAATTTATACCTTCATAAGTCCCATGGGCGGGATAAGAGGAAGGATTCGTATATAAATCCGTTGGCCTATAGATAAAAACATCTGTTTTCGCACCATGTTGATGAAGTCCTTTCATATAAGAAATAATCCTCGCCGATGCAGCCAATCCTTCAGGAAAGGAAAATGTACAAACTACTGAAACTCTCATTTTATTATTTTTGAATTCGACAAAATGGCATTAAATAGGCAAAAAACAAGGGGCTGCGTTCTATAGGATTCGAAAAAAAGACAATCAATAACATCAATACGAACAACCAGGAAAAAGACGTTCCCCCATACATTTTTTTTAAAGTCTTATAAATTCCAATCAGCATAAAAGATATTCCTGCTATTCCCCACATACGGGCGAAAGTCGCTATACCATTAACGCCTACGAAATTGTAACCGAAGTCATCCTTTATATTATAAACACCATATCCCAATGGATAGTAAAGAAGACGTTCCATATTTAATCTAAAGACAGTAAACCTATCATATTCTATGGTATCCAATCGCTCATTGGTATTTCCATAAACATTGGAATTATATAAATAATCGTTCAATTTTTCACCGATAAATTCTAATTGAAATACAAAAGGAATGGCACAAATAAAAAGTAATAAGAACAAAATCGTTTTGATACGACCTTCACTATTTCTGATATAAAATAGAAGATATAATGCCAATGCCAAGTATCCGGCAGTCGACATTGTTGTCAAAATTGCTATTACATAGATAATTAAATATTTATCTATTTTTACTCCATAAACTATGGAACGATAAATTATCGCAATAATGCAGATCATAGCAAAAGCACCGGGTTCCCACATAAAACCTGAATTACGGACATATGCCAATCCGGGTATTGGAGAATAAGTATAAACAAATACATACCATGCGGTTGGTCGGACTTCTGTATAGAAATCAGCTATAAAATTTCCAAATATGGGAGACAAACGTTCAAATATAAATGGAAACAATAACTGCATACCATAGAATACCAAAGAGATTACGGTTAAAACAAAGACCCATTTTTCAAAACGATGCCAGAATGAACTGCCAATTATTTTAAATCCCAAGTATGATATAGTGAGAGGTATTAAACCACCCAGTACTTTATTAAAAACCCAAGATTCATTAAATACATTAGAATATAAGAAATTGATGAAGAACCAATATATACCTATCCCCACAATAAACGGATCGACCCATCTCTTTTTTAACAAGAAAAATGCACAGAACAAGCCTATCAAAGCAAAAGAGAATGTCTGTTCGAAGCAAATTGAAGCAGTATTCGAGATATAAATAAAGAGGAAGAACAGTACTATATTGTCTATAACCTTTTTAGGTATCAGACTATTTGTACCATATGCTGTTTGGCTTATTCTCATTAGATATGATTTTATAATATTGAATAGGATATATGATCACATATATAAGCATCATTATTATACCCGATATTACTACTCCATATATCCCCATATTTTTCCCCATAACTATTGCCAGAGGGACATAAATAAAAGGAAGTAAAATTGAAATGTAAAACTGGAGCTTAATTTTACCAATACCATTAATTATACTCAGAAATATATTTGAATACATTTGCAATAATAAAAATACGGACAAGAGTATCACAAGATATGTACTTATTTCCATCTTATCACCAAGCCATATATTGAAAAAGAGCGGTGAAATTATTATCATGACTATAGCTAACAGTATAAATCCACAATAAATCCGAACCAATTTTGATTTTACATTTTTAATCCAAGTTATATCTTTCTTTGTATAGGCATCTGTTACTGCAGACCAGAAAGGAGTCGTTATTATAGTAAAAGCGAAAAGTAATATTGAAAGATACTTATTCACTATATAATATTCGGGAACAGCTTCAGGCCCAATAATGTTAGAAATTATAATATTATTACTTTGAAACAGAAACAGGTTCGATATTTGAATGATAAAAAAGGCAGCCCCTAATGTCAATATCTGTCTCACCATTTTCTTCTCAAAGAATCGTAAAGACGGTAATACCCTTTTAAATCTTCCCCTAAAATATTTGAAGGTATAGAAAACATATACTAATACAGGAATGATTACCAAGATAGATCCTATTCCTATTAAAGAAGATATTTTTCCACTCAAATAAAAAATAAAAATAGTCAGCAACGAAATAGATTGAATGGCCAAATTCATATTGGATGTAACATCCGGCATCTGATAAGCTAATAAAACAGATTTAAATATACCCAGAATAAAATTCATACACATCATCAGCACGACTATCAGGATCAAAGTATTAATTTCTGAAGCCATATCTACAGGCGCATTGAAAATCTTGTACCAATTAATAAAAGGATATATGAATACAAATATCACCATAATGAAAGCAAAAATTAAAATCATGGCAACATACGCTGTACTAACCACTTTTTTTGCCTCAATATAATTTTCTTCAGCAAGAGACTTTGCTAAAAGATTCCTTAATCCTTGTCCAATGCCAATATCAAAAAAGCCAATCCAGTTTACTAAAGACATTATTGTAACCCATATACCATACCGTGTCTTATCCAGACATTCCAAAAACAAAGGAACATACAGCATACTTAAAAACAAGCTTGTTCCTTTATTAAGAAACATCCTTGTGATAGCTTTTTTAGCTCTGACTGTACGTCCATTACCTGAATTTAGATAGTGCAGGACTCCCTTTATCAAATTCATCCTTATATGCTATGACAAAAAGTTCACGATTCTTCCACATGCCAGTCCGTCTCCATAAGGATTGACTGCCATACTCATCTTTTTATAAATTTCTGCGTTATCCAATAAAATCGAAACTTCATCTACAATCTTATTATAGTCTGTTCCTACCAATTTTACCGTCCCTGCATCCAATGCTTCCGGACGCTCTGTAGTATCACGCATTACCAATACCGGCTTACCCAGTCCAGGCGCTTCTTCCTGAATTCCTCCACTGTCAGTCAATACAATCGTTGATTTTTCCATTAAATAAACGAAGCTCAAATATTCAAGAGGTTCTATGAAAAACATATTTTTCAGACTAGACAGTTCTTCACCAAATACTTCATATATAGGTTTACGCACATTAGGATTGAGATGCATCGGATAGACAAAATCAACATCAGGATACTTCCTGGTAAGGTCTTTTATGGCTGTACACATCTGAATGAAGCCATACCCAAAATTCTCCCGGCGATGTCCCGTAATGAGCACCAGTTTCCTGCCATCTCTTAAACGGCTTACATCGTAGCCACTTTTTTTCAGCACCTTCTCCAATTCAGTACTAAGGCTAGTATCCTTCTTGATTTTCGTAACGACTTGATGCAAAGCGTCAATAACGGTATTCCCCGTCACGACAATTGAATCAGGATTTATGTTCTCCTTTAAAAGGTTGCTTTTACTTAGTAAAGTAGGTGCAAAATTATATGTAGCAATACGTCCCGTTATCTGCCGGTTCATTTCTTCAGGCCATGGGCTATAAATATTATGCGTACGAAGTCCCGCTTCTACATGTCCTACAGGTATTTGTTGATAAAAAGCTGCAAGAGCGGCAGTTGTGCTTGTAGTAGTATCTCCATGCACCAATACCACATCAGGTTTCGCCTCTTTCAGAATATCACGCATACCTGTCAATACCCTTGCCGTCACATCGTAAAGGTCTTGCCCCTGTTTCATTATATTAAGATCGAAATCAGGTGTTATCTCAAACAAATCAAGTACTTGGTCAAGCATTTGTCGGTGTTGTCCGGTGACACAAACAATGGTTTGAAAGTTTTCCGGGCACTTCTGAAATTCTTTCACCAATGGTGCCATTTTAATAGCTTCAGGACGAGTCCCGAAGACTAGCATTACTTTTTTCATTCTGTCTGTCTATTCTTTAAAGATACCGCAGAAATCGAGGATCACCTTATCTTCCCGATATTCAAGAGCTTTGAATGGTTCATGCGCAGTCAGGAAAACAATAATATCAGCTTTTTCGTAAGCATCTCTATAGTCTGTGAGCTTAAATACATTATGTTCTTCCACATTGGGCTCTACTACCAAAATATTGGCATTGTTACAGCTTTGCATCACTTTCGTGACAATATATTTAGCAGGTGATTCACGCAAATCATCAATATTCGGTTTAAAAGCGAGTCCCATCATAGCCACACAAGGTTTATAATGATGCTCAAGCTCAAATTTCAGCATCTCGCTCTGCACTTTTTCAGCGCACCAGAATGATTTATAATTATTAATTTCACGTGCCTGACCGATGATTTTAGATTCCATTGGGAATTCGGCTGTAATAAAATACGGATCTACAGCAATACAATGTCCGCCCACGCCACATCCCGGTTGAAGAATATTGACACGCGGATGCTTATTAGCCAAACATATCAGTTCCCATACATTAATACCAGCTTTATCACAAATAAGTGAAAGTTCATTGGCAAAAGCTATTTGTACATCACGACTTGAATTTTCAGTCAGCTTACACATTTCAGCAGTCTTGCTGTTAGTACTATGAAGCGTACCTTTTACAAACTGGTTATAGAAAGCGATAGCTTTATCTGTAGACTCGTCATTTATTCCACCAATAACGCGATCATTGTGTACCAACTCATAAATGACATTACCCGGCAATACACGCTCGGGACAATAGGCTATATATATTTTATCTATCAATTCGGGACGCACTGAAAAAATAAGATCTTTCATTTTATCAGTAGTACCCACAGGCGAAGTAGACTCTATGACATACAAATCACCCTCTTTCAATAAAGGAAGTACAGCGCGAGTTGCAGATTCCACATATGAAATATCAGGCTCGTGATTTCCCTTAAATGGTGTAGGAACCACCATAAAATAGGCATCGCTTACTTCGGGAACAGTGGCAGCCTTCAAGCTACCCATTTTTACCACTTCTTGCAACATCTGCTCCATACCCGGTTCTATGATATGCAATTTGCCCTGGTTGGTCATTTCAACGACTTTCGGGTTAATGTCAACTCCGACTACTTGGACGCCGTTTTTAGCGGCAATAATGGCTGTAGGCAGGCCAATATAGCCTAACCCCATAAAACAAGCTTTCATGATTATTTTATTTATAATATAATTGAACTTACTTATTGGATGGTACGTGGATATAAGTCTTATACCACTTCCTTCCGGTTAATTTTTCGTGCTTTACGATGGCTCGATTAATAACAAGATGTGAAGTACACCAAAATATCAAGTCGAAAAGAAGCATGAAAGTTGCATTGATATAAAAAGACAATACAAAATTAGCCACTACCAAAAACAATGACAACATTAATAATGTGATCATTACAGTGCGTATCCTCATCCCCGTACGTAGCAATTTATGATGAATATGATTCTTGTCTGGCAGAAAAGGATTACGTCCACTTCTAACACGGGAATAGAATACACGTACAACATCAAGCAATGGAATAAACAATGTAGAAATAGTTACCATATTTAAATTCAGCTTGAATGGCTCCCAATATTCTTGCTGCATCCAAAAATGAAGAATCAGAAAACTAAGAATATAACCGAGAGTCAAACTTCCTGCGTCTCCCATAAATAGTTTCCGCCCAGATACACTGAATACATTATAATAAAAAAAGGTAATAACAACTCCCAATGTAGCAGAAGCCAAAAGAGCATGAGTCCACTGCCCCACAAGTGTACATACAATAATAAGCAGTCCTAATGCAATACAAGTAAGTCCTGAAGCCAAGCCATCAATTCCGTCTATCAGATTAATAGCATTCGTAATATAGACCACAAGAAAAACAGTCAGAGGCATGCCAATAAATGCAGGGATGGCATGAAGCCCTAATAATCCGCCTAAATCGTTAATCCAAAGACCGGAAAGTGGAAGAAAAGAGGCGGAAAGAATCTGTACCACAAATTTATACCGATAACTCACTCCTACCAAATCATCCGCTACCCCAACAAGATAAAGCAATGTTGTACCAGCAACAAGGAAAAGATAACGCATGAATAAACAGGATGACCATACGAGAGCAACGGGTTCATTCATGTAATAACGGATTCCTGTGATAATACACAAAGATATTAATATTACAGGCAGAAAAGCTAGACCGCCCAAACGAGGAACAGGAGTCTTATGTACTTTACGGGCATCAGGAACGTCAAAGAGACGCTTCTTATAAGATATAAATATTATTCTTGGAATAACAATCGTAGCTAATAGTACTGAAAGTAAAAAAGTACCTCCAATATAAATATACATCATAATAATCTATCGTATTTTAGGCTTAATTCTTTTTCTCTGACCGGTTCCACATACCCTACTGGCATATCTACACAAGCACACCCCAACATATTCAACCGAATAGCAATCTTACTTCTACCATCTACTGTAACAAGCTCTCCCACAAGCCCTGTCAAAGGACCTTTAATAACACGTACTTTTTCACCACGTGCCAAAGGAGCGCTATTCATACAGATTGCCTCTTCTGAATAGTCGAGCATAAAACGGAAACGGGCCATTTGTTCATCTGGAATAACAGTCGGACTGCTCTCACCGCGCATTACCATATACCGACTTACTGTAGAAAAGGAAAGAACCTCTTTACATTCTTTCGAATCAGCATGTACAAAAACCATCATCGGAAGTAGAACGGATTCAACCACTTTGCGACGGTCACTCCACTGATGAATCTCTTGTTGGACAGGAACGAAATTTTCGATCCCCATTTTGTCTAAACGCTCGGATACTTTCTTCTCATGGTGCATACGAACCAGAGCAACATACCAACGTTTTGAGTGTGCTACGCCTTCCCCTGTCCCATTGCTAGGCCCAGCACTTAGTGATTTTGGTTTTGTTAAAATCATGTTTTTTTACCCCATATTCATCCGTTACTTCTTAGGTAACGGATGAACACAGACAATAATGAAATGGGGAATAACACACGTAGATAGGGTGATAAAGAGGAAATTGTCTGATGTTCAGCGAGAAAGTTATTGAGATCAGGCAATAAAAAGTATAGAGCATGAAGATAAGACTATTTCATGTTCAGATGGTTTTTTGCTCTATGTTTCAGATAAAACGAAAAAAAGTGGAGTAATATTTGCTTTCTATTTGTATTTTTGTCTATCTTTGCGTCAAATTTAAATCCGTTACCTAAGAAGTAATGGATAGTTAATATCACTAATAATAAGCTAATTAAACTATTTATTTCTAGCAGGACAGAAATTTTCAATGTAAGATAAATTCCCTCTATTTACCTCTGTACGTTCTCTTAACTCGAAACCTTTTAAATAAATTTGTGTGGTTTTTATAGACTTATGTCCCAGAGATTCACTAATCATTTCAATGGGTACTCCTCGATACTTGGCCGTCGTTGCCCAGGAATGGCGAAATGTATAAGAAGAAACTGGAGAATTCAAACGCAGAGCTCTCGCCAAATCCTTCAAATGATTATTAAATCTCCGGAGAGCAGACTGATATTCACGATATGCCCTTTCATCCTTCCGACTCTTATCGCCACAAAGTATGTCAAACAGATAGTCAGGACAATCGGGAATGGGTTCCTGATTACTTCGGAGTTGATTAATCATCCCCCTGGCAGTATCAAGTACTTCCACGCTCATGGGAGTTTTCGTCTTGATTCGATTATAGCGTAATACACTCTGATCTAAAGCTGATTTTTCCAGATGCGCTAAATCGGCGAATGACATTCCACAAAACTGGAACATCAGGGCGGCAATAGTTTGTGTGCGACGTAAACGCTCCGATTTGGGATCCTCATACAGAAGTTTGTGCAATTCACCGGCAGGCAAAGCTTTCTTTTGCCGGACATCCACGCCTGTATAAACATCATGAAATAATCGGGGAACATAAGGGGCACTACCCGCTTCCACTCCCCGATTGTAAATACTACGAAGCATACGCATATACGTAGAAATCGTATTGGGCTTCAAACCACACTCATAAAGATACTGACCATAACGTCGTAAACGTCCTTTGGTGACCTGTCTGAACGACATATTCAACGTACCGCAAAACTTACTGAAAGAATAAAGGGCATTCTTATAGACGTGCGCAGTAGAATAGCGCCCCTCCTTTCGTAAACGATTGATGTAGTTCTCACCACATCGACTAAATCCATTTTTATTCATCATTTGCATCACTAGTTATTTTATATATATACTATTTGGCAAGCGACAAAAGAACAAATCTTTTTGCACGTTCAATTTCACTTTCCAGATATTATTTTTAGAATTAACACATATTTAACCAACGTTAAAATTAGTAGATTATGAAAAGTAAAAATGCCAAAAAAGGTAGTAAAAACGACAAGGTAAAAAGAAATGTCCAAACAATGAAAAAAGCCCCCAGGAGGCATTCAAGGGAAGAAATCATCAGTGAAGAAGAACTGGATAACAGAATAGCAATCGATGGAGATATCCGTCTTTATTTCACCATGTATTTAAAAATCTTTATTGATGGACATTTCCGCCATCCCAAGAAAAGAAAGCTGATAAATCTAGCCCAATATATCTATGACCAAAAAGTATTATACATCCACAAACACGATGGCTATAAGTTAATGGAACTTAGCAGTATACATGCTGAATTGGGGGCATTGAGAAAACCTGTTGAAGAAGAGTACATGAAAGAAAAAAAGGAAAAAAGAGAACAAGCTGAAAAGATCAAAAGCAAGTACTAAAAAAAATAATGGGACAGTTGGAATATAAGGCTTACCTTCGCCGCCGTTTTCAACCGGTCGAAAACTTACAGATTTTCTCTTAAAAAAATAGTGACGGTATGTTGTTGTCATAGCGTCACTATAATGAAAGGATAGTGACGCTATGACAACAACATACCGTCACTATCTATAAGGGAAGATTTACGCTCAAACAGATTATTTTTCATAATTAAAAACAGAAGAAAATGAGACAAAAAATCAGGAAGAGTAAGTTAGAAGCTTGCAAATTAGTATGGAAAAAACGTATTACTGCTGAAAAGGGGATTTCGGATAAATGCGCAGAGAGAATTGTACAAGAGTGTATTAGACTAATAGAACGCATGTTGTATGGAAATGCAATGATCGCTTTTCATAGGCAGGATGGCACATTCTGCCTGGAAAAAGGAACACTAGTAGGATATGAAAAATTCTTTCATAGAAAATTCAATATCACAGCAAAACAAGAGTCTATTGTCTATTGGAGTGAAGAACAAAAAGGATGGAGAAGATTTATGATCGGGAACCTGATGGAGTGGAAAGCTATTGTATAACTTAGATTAAAATATATTTAACAATGAATATGATTAACAAAGGGATACCTTATTTCCCGACACCGGCAAACTTCTTTGACGAAGAAGTGATGGAACTATTAGAAGCTAAATTTGGAGTGTTAGCTTCTTACATTGTCATGCGATTGCTTTGCAAAATATATAAAGAGGGATATTATATCTCTTGGGGAAAGGAACAAAACCTGATTTTTGTCCGTAAAGTAGGCGGCGGGATTAAAGAGGATATGATGGAAAAGATTGTCGATCTGTTATTGGAGAAAGGATTTTTCCATAAGGAAACCTACGAAAAATACGGCATACTCACTTCGGAACAGATTCAAAGGGTGTGGTTTGAAGCTACTACACGAAGGAAAATTGATTTCTCCCAACTACCTTATTTATTAGAGACCAAGAAGAAAAAAGGGATGCAAAAAGAAGAGTTGAACGCGGAAAATGCAGACATTTTTGAAACTCAAGAGGAGGTGAGTCAAGAAAATGCAGACATTTCTCGACAAACTAAACTAAAGGAAACTAAACTAAATCATGAAGAAGAAGAAACCAACGTTGTTTCGATTGAAATTCCGGGGTATGCCTACAATCTGGCTACACACAACATCGCAGGATTGATGGAGAGTCTGGACAACCATAAAGTGACTGACCTAAAAGAGAAACAGACGATTCTCCGGCTATCGGACTATGGCAGGAAAGGCACCCAGGTGTGGAAACTGCTCTCCAATACAGCCTGGAGCAAAATCGGAGCACCGGGGAAATATATCATTGCAGCGTTAGCCAGTGGACGGAAATAAACCGACTGATTAAAAGCTGATAAAAAAGGTACGAAAAATCTGTGCTTTTCACAAATTCTTCGTACCTTTACGCTCCGGTAAAACAAGTTCTATCCACATAAAAGATAACAAAATGGAAAACAGAAGTTTAGTAACCATTGCCGAACATTCTAAAGAAAAAATCCTCTACATGCTCGAAATGGCGAAGCAGTTTGAAATGAACCCCAATCGCCGGTTATTACAAGGAAAGGTTGTAGCAACCCTGTTCTTTGAACCTTCCACTCGTACCCGCTTGAGTTTTGAAACAGCTGCCAACCGTCTCGGCGCACGAGTAATCGGATTCTCTGACCCCAAAGCTACCAGTTCTTCCAAAGGAGAAACACTTAAAGACACGATCATGATGGTGAGCAACTATGCAGATATTATCGTCATGCGACACTATCTCGAAGGAGCTGCACGGTATGCCAGCGAAGTAGCCCCGGTACCCATTGTCAACGCAGGTGACGGAGCCAACCAGCACCCGTCGCAGACGATGCTCGATCTTTACTCTATCTACAAGACGCAAGGAACGCTGGAAAATCTGAATATTTTCCTGGTGGGTGACTTGAAATACGGCCGCACCGTACATTCATTGCTGATGGCGATGCGACACTTTAATCCGACTTTCCATTTTATCGCTCCCGAAGAGCTGAAAATGCCGGAAGAATACAAACTTTACTGCAAAACGCACCAAATAAAATACGTTGAACATACAGACTTTTCCGAAGAGATTATCGCCGACGCCGATATTCTGTATATGACCCGTGTACAACGCGAACGTTTCACCGACCTGATGGAATATGAACGGGTGAAGAATGTATATATTCTCCGTAACAAAATGTTGGAGAACACACGTCCGAACCTGCGTATCCTGCACCCGCTTCCCCGTGTCAACGAAATTGCTTACGATGTGGATGACAACCCGAAAGCATACTATTTCCAACAGGCACAAAACGGTCTGTATGCCCGCGAAGCAATCCTTTGCGATGTATTAGGTATCACATTAGATGACGTTAAAAACGATATTTTATTATGAGCGAAAATAAACAAGCATTGCAAGTAGCTGCCCTGAAAAACGGGACAGTGATTGACCATATACCATCCGAAAAGCTCTTTACCGTAGTGCAACTGCTCGGTGTGGAACAGATGACTAGCAATATCACTATCGGATTCAACCTCGACAGTAAGAAATTAGGTAAAAAAGGGATCATCAAGATTGCAGATAAATTCTTCTGCGACGAAGAGATTAACCGTATTTCAGTAGTTGCCCCGCACGTCAAACTGAATATCATCCGCGATTACGAAGTAGTGGAAAAGAAAGAGGTGAAAATGCCGGATGAACTTCGGGGCATCGTGAAATGTGCCAATCCGAAATGTATCACCAACAACGAACCGATGGCCACTATCTTTCATGTGATAGACAAGGATAATTGTATCGTAAAGTGCCATTATTGCGAGAAAGAGCAGAAACGTGAAGAGATTACAATCCTCTGAATAAACGTATAGGCCTATGAAACAGGACTGGAAACCAGGAACGATGATCTATCCGCTGCCGGCTGTACTGGTCAGCTGCGGAAAGGAAGAAAGCGAATATAATATGTTCACAGTAGCATGGACGGGTACGATTTGTACAAACCCGCCCATGTGTTATATATCCGTACGTCCGGAACGCCATTCTTATGACATTATCAAAAAAAACATGGAGTTTGTCATCAACCTGACAACGAAAGATATGGCTTTTGCCACCGACTGGTGCGGAGTTCGTTCGGGACGTGATTATCATAAATTTGATGAGATGAAGCTGACACCCGGACAGTGTACGGTGGTTAGTGCTCCGTTGATTGAAGAATCTCCTCTTTGCATCGAATGCCGTGTGAAAGAAATCATCTCTCTCGGCTCACACGATATGTTTATCGCTGACGTAGTAAATGTGCGTGCGGACGACCGGAACCTGAATCCTGAAACCGGAAAGCTGGAACTGGCCGAAGCCAATCCGCTGGTATATGTGCACGGAGGATATTATAATCTGGGAGAGAAAATCGGTAAATTCGGTTGGAGTGTAGAAAAGAAGAAATCATAAAAAGTGCGATATTGCCATGAATATGCTGCGTAAATTCATCCTTCCCGGTTTGTTAGCTATAGCCTGCACGGCTGTCGGCCAGAACTATAACGCAGAAAAAGTAGACCGCCCCAATACAAAAAAAATAAATATCGGTATCAAGGCGGGATTCAACTCTTCCATGTTCATGGTGTCTGAACTGAAAATTAAGGATGTAACTATCGATGAGGTGCAGAATAACTACAAGATAGGTTATTTCGGCGCCCTCTTTATGCGCATCAACATGAAGAAGCATTTCATTCAGCCGGAAGTGTCCTATAATGTAAGCAAATGTGAGATCACTTTCGATAAGCTCGGTTCGCAGCATCCTGCCATCGAGCCTGATTATGCTTCCGTGCAATCGGTGTTGCACAGTGTGGATTTCCCTATTTTATACGGCTATAATGTGGTGAAAAAAGGGCCTTACGGAATGTCTATCTTCGCAGGCCCCAAACTTCGCTACTTATGGGGAAAACACAATGAAATCACTTTTAAGAATTTTGACCAAAAAGGGATTCACGAAAGGCTGTATCCGTTCAATGTCAGTGCAGTGATCGGTGTAGGCGTCAACATCTCCCGTATCTTTTTCGATTTCCGCTACGAGCAAGGCATCGGAAATATCTCCAAGTCCATCATTTACGACAATATCAATTCCGACGGCAGCACAGGAGTGAGCAACATTATTTTCCGTCGCCGTGACAGCGCGTTAAGTTTTTCGCTGGGATTCATCCTTTAAGAATAAAATATCATTAAATCCGGCTTTTTACTAACATTTTTCTTGTACTTCCTTCATTCTTTATTTATTTTCATTAACTTTGTGCGCTTAAAATAGGTATCTCGAATTAGAAATTTAATCTTACTTATAAAAGAATGAAAAGAGACGACATCATTTTCGACATCATCGAAAAAGAGCATCAACGTCAGTTGAAAGGAATCGAGCTTATTGCATCAGAAAATTTTGTGAGTGACCAGGTTATGCAGGCAATGGGTTCTTGCCTGACTAACAAGTACGCAGAAGGTTATCCCGGCAAACGTTATTACGGAGGTTGCGAAGTAGTAGACCAAAGCGAACAAATCGCTATCGACCGCCTGAAAGAAATTTTTGGCGCTGAATGGGCAAACGTACAGCCACACTCGGGAGCACAAGCTAATGCTGCTGTTTTCCTCGCAGTTCTGAATCCGGGCGACAAATTCATGGGATTAAATCTTGCACACGGCGGACACCTTTCTCATGGCTCACTGGTAAACACTTCCGGTATCATCTATACTCCTTGCGAATATAACCTGAATCAGGAAACTGGACGCGTTGACTACGACCAGATGGAAGAAGTCGCTCTGCGCGAGAAACCGAAAATGATTATCGGTGGTGGTTCTGCATACTCTCGTGAATGGGATTACAAACGTATGCGTGAAATCGCTGACAAAGTAGGCGCTATCCTGATGATCGACATGGCTCACCCTGCCGGTCTGATCGCTGCCGGAGTGCTCGAAAACCCGGTTAAATATGCACATATCGTCACTTCTACTACACATAAAACACTTCGCGGACCTCGTGGTGGTGTCATCATGATGGGTAAGGATTTCCCCAATCCGTGGGGTAAGACCACTCCGAAAGGTGAAATCAAGATGATGTCTCAATTACTGGATTCTGCCGTATTCCCAGGGGTTCAAGGTGGACCGTTGGAACATGTAATTGCTGCTAAAGCAGTTGCTTTCGGTGAAATCCTGCAACCTGAATTTAAGGAATATGCTAAACAAGTACAAAAGAACGCTGCTGTACTTGCACAGGCTTTGATTGACCGTGGCTTTACTATCGTTTCCGGTGGTACAGACAACCACTCTATGTTGGTCGACCTGCGTAGCAAATATCCTGAACTGACAGGTAAAGTGGCAGAAAAAGCATTGGTTTCTGCTGATATTACCGTTAACAAGAACATGGTTCCGTTTGACAGCCGTTCGGCTTTCCAGACTTCCGGTATCCGTTTAGGTACTCCTGCCATCACTACCCGTGGTGCAAAAGAAGACTTGATGCTCGAAATTGCTGAAATGATCGAGACTGTATTGTCTAACGTAGAAAATGAGGAAGTTATTGCACAAGTACGTGCACGTGTCAATGAGACAATGAAGAAATATCCTCTTTTTGCTTATTAAAAAACGATTTCAAAGCTAATAGCTTCACTGTTATCAGCTTTATTTCTTATTTATAAGGTCTGCTCTTTGTGAAAGGAGCAGGCTTTTTTTATTTATTAACGGTCCCGCCCGAACCATCTGTCCATATTTTCGTTTTTCTTACTATAAAAGAAATATATGATGTCATATATCACTCATAGCAAGGACGAATTCAACCGTACAGTGTGCAAGAAGAGAAAACTGAAGCGCACTGGACTCTATATACAGTCATCCCCGTCTTTCCACATTTTATTTCATAGGGAAAGACGGGGATTTATTTTACCGGCATCATACCGGAATATTTTTTTGAGGTATATATTTTAGCTCAATCCTTCTATTTCTCCATCCACAATATCGATATGCAATGCTTGCGGTTCTTTGGGTAATCCCGGCATACGAAGAATTTCTCCGGCAATGGCTACAATCATTTCAGCTCCGTTATTGATAACAATATCTTTAATATGGAACTCGAAGTTATTTACCGCCCCATAAATCTTTGGATCGGCAGAGAATGAATATTGTGTTTTAGCAATACAAACCGGATAATGAGTGATTCCCATTTTCTCAATCAGTTTGATACGGTTGCGTGCAATACTACTATAGGTAATAACGCTGGCTCCGTAAATATTAGTGGCTACCTTTTCGATCTTCTGCTGTATGCTATCTTCTTCTTTATAAGTGTAGCGTAAAGATTCGGACGGATTGTTCTCTATGGTATCTACTACCAGACGGGCCATATCTACTGCTCCCTCTCCTCCTTCACTGAACGCATTGTTAATGGCGAAACCCACTCCCAACTGTTCGCAATGTTCGCGCAGTAATTCCATTTCTTCATCCGTATCGGATGCAAACTTATTGAAAGCTACGATGATGGTCTGACCGAATGAGCGAAGGTTACGAACGTGTTTGTCGAGATTACGCAATCCTTCTTTCAAGCCTTCCATATTCGGCTCTTTGATACGGTCGAGACTGACACCTCCGTGCATCTTTAATCCTTGTGCCGTAGCGACAATCACTGTGAGACGTGGTTGGAGTCCGCTCTTGCGACATTTGATATTATAGAATTTTTCTGCACCGAGATCGGCACCGAATCCGGCTTCTGTTATTACATAATCACCGAAAGACATTGCCAATTTAGTGGCCAGAATAGAGTTACAACCATGTGCGATATTAGCAAACGGACCACCATGTACAAAAGCAGCGGTTCCTTCGGTAGTCTGCACTAAATTAGGATGGATAGCATCTTTCAACAACACAGTGATGGCTCCTGCCACTCCCAAATCTTTCACAGTAAAAGGTTGGTCGTCATACGTGAAGCCCAACAGGATATTTTCAATACGGCGACGCAGATCACTCACATCTTTGGAAAGGCAAAGAATTGCCATAATCTCCGAAGCAGGAGTAATATCGAAACCGGACTCTTGGGTAATCCCGTTCGATTTAGGTCCGAGGCCGACAACGATGCTGCGCAACGAACGGTCGTTCACGTCAAGCACTCTCCGCCAAAGAATTTCTTTCAATCCGAAACCTTTTGCCTGGTTCTGATAGAGATAATTATCGAGCAGGGCGGAAATCATGTTATGGGCAGAAGTGATGGCATGAAAATCTCCGGTAAAATGGAGGTTAATTTTGTCCATCGGAAGCACTTGTGCATATCCCCCACCGGCTGCTCCTCCCTTCATTCCGAAACATGGACCGAGAGACGGCTCGCGAAGAGCGACAATCGCATTCTTTCCAATTTTATTCAATCCCAAAGCGAGACCGATAGATACTGTAGTTTTGCCAATGCCCGCTTTGGTTGCTGTGATAGCAGTTACCAGAATGAGATTGCTTTTCTTCACTTTCTCTTCATCAATCAGTTGTTCGGGGATCTTTGCTATGTAGCGGCCATAATTCTCCACTTCCTCACGAGGGATTCCGATACCTTCGGCAACTTGCTTAATCTTCTTCAGCTCAATACTGCGAGCTATTTCTATGTCTGATTTCATACAGAATATGATTAGTTTTATTTTTGCGGATACAAAAGTATAACAAAAAAGCGAAATAGAGAAATTTAAAGTTCGACGGATATTATATCTCTATTTTTCATAACACAACAAACTCTTTTTACGCTATAACTGTTGTAAATGACATAACCTAAAACAACAACTTAATTATGGAATGGATTATTAATCAATTAAGGGTACATCCTGAACTTGCTATTTTCCTGACGCTCTTTGCCGGATTTTGGCTGGGCAGACTCAAAATAGGGAAATTCTCCTTGGGGACAGTCACCAGCGTTCTTCTGGTCGGAGTATTGGTCGGACAACTGAATATCACTGTAGATGGTCCGATGAAAGCTGTGTTCTTTCTGCTTTTCTTATTTGCCGTTGGCTATAAGGTAGGTCCGCAGTTTTTCCGCGGATTGAAGAAAGACGGCCTGCCACAAGTGGGATTTGCCGTACTGATGTGTATTGTCAGTCTGGTAGCCCCGTGGATACTGGCCAAAATCATGGGATATCATGTAGGAGAAGCTGCCGGACTGTTGGCAGGCTCACAAACAATATCCGCCGTTATCGGCGTGGCAAGCGATACGATCAACCAGCTGGGAATCAGCGATGCACAGAAAGCCACGTTCATCAATGCAATTCCGGTAGCGTATGCCGTAACTTATATTTTCGGAACGGCCGGTTCGGCGTGGATTCTGGCTTCTCTCGGACCTAAAATGCTGGGTGGACTGGATAAGGTGAAAGCCGACTGCAAGGAACTGGAGGCTCAAATGGGAACATCGGAAGCTGATGAACCCGGATTTTCCCCGGCTCTTCGTCCGGTTGTGTTCCGTGCTTATAAAATCACCAATGAATGGTTTGGCAAAGGAAAGAAAGTCAGTGAACTCGAAGCTTATCTATGTAAAAATGATAAACGGCTGTTTGTTGAACGGATTCGTCAAAAAAGAGTGGTGAAGGAAGTAGATCCGAACCTGATTCTTCATAAGAATGACGAAGTGGTACTTAGCGGACGCCGTGAATTTGTGATTGGAGAAGAAGACTGGATCGGTCCGGAAGTGATTGATGCACAATTACTCGACTTCCCTGCAGAAACTCTTCCTGTAATGGTGACCCACCGGACTTTTGCCGGGGAAACGGTAGCCAAAATCCGGGCACAGAAATTCATGCACGGAGTCAGTATCCGGAATATCAAACGTGCCGGAATCAATGTTCCGGTATTACCTAAAACGATTGTAGATTCGGGAGATATTCTCGAACTTACCGGTCTTAAACATGAAGTGGAAAGTGCTGCCAAACAAATGGGCTATATTGACCGGCCTACCAACCAGACGGATATGATCTTCGTTGGATTGGGTATTTTGCTCGGTGGTCTTTTCGGTGCACTGGCTATTCATCTGGGAGGTGTTCCTATCAGTCTTTCTACCAGTGGCGGCGCATTGATAGCCGGACTTCTGTTCGGTTGGCTACGCAGCAAGCATCCTACTTTCGGAGGTATCCCCGAACCTTCTTTATGGGTATTGAATAATGTAGGACTGAATATGTTTATCGCAGTGGTCGGTATCGCTGCAGGTCCCAGTTTCATTGCCGGATTCAAGGAAGTAGGCGTCAGTCTGTTTATCGTCGGCGCATTGGCAACGGCCATTCCTCTCCTCGCCGGATTGCTGATGGCGAGATACTTGTTCAAATTCCACCCTGCCCTGTCATTGGGATGTACGGCAGGAGCACGTACTACAACAGCTGCATTGGGAGCTATTCAGGACGCAGTGGAAAGCGACACACCGGCATTAGGATATACGGTGACGTATGCAGTCGGCAATACGCTCCTGATTATCTGGGGAGTTGTCATCGTACTACTTATGTAAAACTATATAAATAAATATCATTATGGAAAAGAAAACAAATAACCCTACCATTACCAAAAGTTATGCCAAGAAAATGGAAACAATCAGCCCGTTCGAGCTGAAAAACAAACTGATCAATATGGCAGATGAAAGTATCAAGAAGATAGCACATACCATGTTGAATGCCGGAAGAGGTAACCCGAACTGGATTGCTACCGAGCCACGCGAAGCCTTTTTTCTGCTGGGACAATTCGGCCTTTGTGAATGTCGTCATGCGTTTTCACTGGAAGAAGGAATAGCAGGTATTCCGCAAAAGGCGGGAATTGCTGCCCGTTTCGAGGCTTTCCTGAAAGAAAACGAGAAAGCTCCCGGTGCTAACCTATTGAAAGAGGGCTATAATTATATGCTGATGGAACATGCTGCCGATCCGGATACACTTATTCACGAATGGGCAGAATCGGTGATTGGCGACCAGTATCCTGTGCCCGACCGTATTTTACATTTTACGGAGTTAATCGTACAGGATTACCTGGCGCAAGAGATGTGTGACCGCCGTCCGCCGAAAGGAACTTTTGACCTTTTCGCGACTGAAGGAGGTACGGCAGCCATGTGTTATCTGTTCGATTCTTTGCAAGAGAATTTCCTGTTGAACCAGGGGGATGCTATTGCTTTGATGGTTCCTGTGTTCACTCCTTATATAGAAATCCCGGAACTGCGACGCTATCAGTTCGACGTTACCGAAATTTCTGCTGACCAGATGACTCCTGACGGTTTACATACCTGGCAGTATAAGGATGAAGATATAGACAAGCTGAAAGATCCGCGGATCAAAGCGTTGTTTATCACCAATCCGAGCAACCCGCCCAGCTATGCACTTGGCAAGGAGACCACCGAACGTATCATCAACATTGTGAAGAATGATAATCCGAACCTGATGATTATCACGGATGATGTGTACGGAACGTTTATTCCTCATTTCCGTTCATTGATGGCAGAGTTGCCGCACAATACGCTTTGCGTTTATTCGTTCTCCAAATATTTCGGAGCTACAGGATGGAGAACCGCTGTGATCGCTCTACACGAAGACAACATCTACGACAAAATGATTGCCCGCCTGTCGGAGGAGCAGAAATCAATATTAAACAAACGTTATTCCAGCCTTAGCCTGCAACCGGAAAAGATGAAATTTATTGACCGCATGGTGGCTGACAGCCGACAAATTGCGCTGAATCATACTGCAGGGCTTTCCCTGCCCCAACAGATACAGATGAGTTTGTTTGCCCTCTTCTCGCTTTTGGATAAAGAGGACAGTTATAAAGCCAAGATGCAGGAAATTATTCATCGCCGCCTGCATGCATTGTGGGATAATACAGGTTTCACACTGGTAGAAGATCCGCTGCGTGCCGGATATTATTCGGAGATTGATATGCTGGTATGGGCGAAGAAATTCTATGGGGATGACTTCGTTACTTATCTGCAAAAGACCTACAATCCATTGGATGTGGTTTTCCGCCTGGCAAACGAAACTTCACTCGTTCTGTTGAATGGTGGTGGCTTTGCCGGACCGAAATGGAGTGTGCGTGTGTCACTAGCCAATTTGAATGAGGCCGATTATGTGAAAATCGGACAAAGCATCAAGTGTGTGTTGGAAGAATATGCCCAAACATGGAAAGCATCAAAAGAATGAACTAAGTAGTTCATTTTATAAATGAGAATTTAATTCAGACAGAAGAACATAAGAACAAAAAATAAAATAGCAGTTAAATAAACAACAGAAATAATTTTCAAAGCGCAGCATTTATGTTCTTTTGTTCTTATGTCTGAAATTTTTCTCGCTCTTATGTCTAAAAATTAATTAGCGTTTATTTAAAGCGGGAGGTATCGACCTCTTCCCTTTTTTTCTCTTTGTATCCTCCGAATTTATAATTAAACGAAATACCGAATGTACGGGTAGTGCGCATATAGTGGTTTTTCACATTCTGCAATCCGTAACGGACTTGTGTCGAAATGGTGGAGGTATTGAACAGGTCGTCACATTTCAACGTCAATTGTGCTTTTCCTTTTGCAAAGGTGTAACGAAGCGCTGCATCCAGATTTCCCGAACGGGGAAGATCGAAAATTCCCTGTATAGCTCTATTTTGATAGAATCCGGTCAGGGTGAATTTTAAGTCGGGTTTGGTGGAAAGGGTGAATGTGTTGTTCATCGTCAAAACGAATGTATATAGTTTACGGTCAAACGGGATATCCCAGAAATCACTATCTTTCTGGCGATAACGAAAACCGATGGCTGTGAAACGGGAGTCGAGCCATTTTTTCACCTTAAAGGGAACTGTCATTACCAATCCGGCTTGTGATGAAAAATCAAAGTTGAAGAACTTGTAAATCTCTACCAAGCGTTCCGGTGATTGGTAGAGGGTTTGCATTTGCTTGTTTTTGGTATAGCTATAAAAGGCGGAAAAAACATACTTGCCTTTTAATATGTAATTAAGGCTGGTTTCATAGTTCGTGGCAGGTTTGAGATAGGGATTTCCTTGAATTTCAGAGTATGCTCCCATGTAAGAGATTGCATTCTGTACGCTCCAGTATTCGGGATATTCCTTGTCACTACTTAATGAGAATTGCAGGACATGTCCGGCAGCGGGCATATAAGTTAGATTGGCTACCGGGTACAGGCTCCATTCATTCCAGATATTTGTATGATATTGCTCTGCTGCCAGAGAAACATCGGCCGAGAGTTTTTCACCGAAGCTTTTGCTTAGTCCGGCATACACATTCAGGGTTTGTTCGCGACGGCGGGAGTTCATGTTATTATCCGGTAACAGGTTATCTGTTTCCGGGTCATAATATCTTTGATAGCTATGGTCTAAAGCGGTCGTATAGGTTATACCATAATTCAATCCCCAGCCTTTGCCCAAGGTATGTTCTTGTCCGGCATAAAAACGCCATTGATTGATTTGCTGTTTATCCCGGCTCAAGAAATTCATTGTCTCTGTTCCCATCGTGCTATATAATAATTGGCTGCCGGGAGAATGATAGGATGTAAATGCCACTCCGGCTTTCAGCCCGAAAGGGGTTTGATAATCTAACTTTGCATTATGGAGCTGGCTGTCTCCCTGCGAGTCGGTAACAGAATTTTGCGCACCGGTAGCTATGGAATAATGTTTGGAATCGGTAAAAGCTGTTGTGTAGACCAGGCTTAACAGATGATCTTTTGCGAGGGAGTAATCCATTCCGAGGCGTATCTGATGACTGTTGGTACGGGAAGTCATTATTTCATCCATATCCATCTGATGTACCGAACCATCGGCTAACGTGTGAAGTGCTTCTTTCTCCGTTATCCTTCGGTCGCGATCATAAGAGTAAGAGTAAAGAAGATCTGCAGAGAATTTACGTCCGGAGTACAGAAGACTTCCACGTTCTGCCAAAGATTCGTAGTGATGTTGGTTAAAAGCTGTATAGAGTTCTCCTTGAAGGGAAGATGCTTGTCCTGTGCCGGGTGCTAATATCAGGTTAATCATCGGTCCGCGTACCTGATAGCGTGCCGGAGCGGAATACATCACTTCCGCCTTTTCAATCCGGCTGACAGGAATCGATTTTAATAAAGCATCCAATTGTTCGGCAGACAGAGTGGTCACTTTTCCGTTGATGACAACAGTTACCTCCTGTCCTCCCAACATCAGACTATTATTCATATTTACTATACCCGGAAGATTTTTCACAACATCATAGGCATTATCCACAGGCAGGTTGCCCACCAGTCTCGGCACGTCATACACGAGTTTGCCTTGTTCGGCTTTCACGATAGGGCGTTCACCTATAATCATCACTTCGGGCAGTTCCTGAAACAAACTATCCATATAACCTATATTCTTGATACTGTCGACAGGTTCCTGTGACTGTTGTCCGACTTGTGCTGTAGCGGATATCCACACACATAGAAGAGACATAAATAGTAAATTAATCCGTTTCATTTCGTCTTTATTTTTGGAATACGACAAAATACGGTAGAAAAAATGGAAATTTGCGTTATCACTGGCTTATCTAGTGTTATTTAGTCTTATCAAAGAGAAGAATAAGAATAGTTTCCTATTATCTTTGTCAGTATGAAATTACCACTAAAACATATTGTCATACTGGTTATCTGCTCATTAATCGGAATCTTTGTTTATCAAGCTTATTGGTTGACAGGGCTTTACCGGTCTATGAAGATGGAAATGGAGAGCAATATCAGAGATGCGATGCGGACGAGTGACTTTAACGAGGTCGTGCTCCGGGTAAATGATTTGCAAAAAGATAATGTGGAACACGGTTCGCTGACGGTATCAGCCGGATATGATGCGGACGGCAATTCATTAGTGACTAAACAAACGATTTCTTATACGGATAGTAGCCGTCAGGATACGATACACTCCCGGACAGAAACTACTACGGATACGGTAAAGGCCGTTGGTAACGCTCCGGAAGATTCTACACCTGTTGCAAGTAGCGAGAACGGGCTGGATGTGTTATTGAAAAAGCAAGATTCGCTAAAGGAGCTGTTAATGAGTATTCAGCAGGGTATTCATTCGGGTGTGGACACTTATATAGATGTCAACCTGCAGCGATATGACAGTTTGCTCACCCATGTGATGAAAGAGCATAATCTCTCTATTCCTCATCACACTCTTTTGATTTATACCGGAATCAGTGCCGATTCTTCCATTGTATATACCGATACATTAGGTATTGCGGGAGATAGCAGCTATATTCCCAGTCCCAAGGCAATCCGCTATGACTATGAATTTAATATGCATCACAGCCAACGCTACCAACTGGTGTTCGAGCCGATCAATTCATTGGTGTTAAAGCAGATGACAGGTATTCTGGTCACTTCATTTGTAATTCTTCTGATTCTCGGATTCTCTTTCTGGTTCCTTATCCGGACGCTTCTGAAACAGAAAACGCTGGATGAAATGAAAAGTGATTTTACCAATAATATCACGCACGAATTAAAGACTCCCATTGCCGTAGCCTATGCGGCTAATGACGCATTACTGAACTTTAACCAGGCGGAAGAGAAAAGCAAGCGCGACCAGTATCTACGCATCAGTCAGGAGCAGTTGCAAAGGCTTAGCGGGCTGGTGGAACAGATTTTATCCATGGGAATGGAGCGTCGCAAAACGTTTCGTTTGCATCCGGAGGAAATCAACCTGAAGGAGTTGATTACTCCGCTCATGGAGCAGCACCAGCTAAAAGCGGACAAGCCTGTACATATCGAATTGGATATTCAACCGGAAACGCTTGTCATTGTAGCCGACCGTACGCATTTCAGCAACATCATCAGTAACCTGATAGATAATGCAGTGAAATACTCGAAAGAGGAAGCCGAATTGTCTATTTCCTGCCGACAGACTGGGGGGACAGTAACCGTCAGCGTTACCGACCGGGGAATCGGGATTCCACTTGATAAACAAAAGCACATATTTGATAAATTCTACCGGGTCCCGACGGGTAATCTTCATAATATAAAAGGTTACGGACTAGGACTGTTCTATGTCAAGAGTATGGTCGAAAAACATGGAGGAACTATCACCGTAAAAAGTGAACCGGACAAAGGAAGCACTTTTACCATTACTTTATAAACCCATAAAATCATGAGTAAAAACAAAATTACCGTATTACTGGTAGAAGACGAACAGACGCTCGCCATGATTATCAAGGATACACTTGAAGAAAATGATTTTATCATTCATACGGCGAATGACGGCGAGGAAGGGCTAAGCCTTTTCTTCGAACTTCATCCGGATGTACTTGTAGCCGATGTGATGATGCCGAAAATGGATGGCTTTGAAATGGTACGTCGCATCCGCCAGACGGATAAACAGACTCCTGTCTTATTCCTGACTGCCCGTTCGGCCATCAATGATGTGGTGGAGGGGTTTGAACTCGGAGCGAACGATTACCTGAAAAAACCTTTCGGTATACAAGAGCTGATTATCCGAATCAAAGCACTGATGGGAAAGGCTTTTCTCTTCACAGAGAATAAGGTTGCCAATCATTTTGAGATAGGAAGTTATCTGTTTGATCCTGTTGCACAAACTTTATTACACGCAGGAACGAGACAGGAACTCTCTCATCGTGAATCGGAAATCTTGAAACGGCTTTGCGAAAACCGGAATCAGGTGGTCAACACGCAGGATGTCTTGCTCGAACTTTGGGGAGACGACAGTTTTTTCAATTCCCGAAGCTTGCATGTGTTCATTACCAAATTGCGGCATAAACTCTCGCAAGATGAACAGATACGTATTGTCAATGTACGGGGAATCGGTTATAAACTGATTGTCAACTAAACTCTTTAACACCGCAAAGTGCCATGAATAAAAGACAATTCACAGGATTTATGTTTTTACTTTGTACCTGTACCGCATTTGCGCAACAGGTGGAAGTGAAAAAGGATAGCATCGACCGTGCGGTTCTTCTGCCACCGGAGCAAAAGCAGCCATTAAATATGGATAAGGAGGGCTTCATCTTACCCGATATGAATATAACGCCGAACGACAGGAAGCCAACCATTCAAACGGATAGCATGACGCTTCATATATCTCCTCCCGAATTTATGGATACTCCCTGGCCTACTCCCAGACTGGGTACTTCTTTCGATCCCTTCAGCCGTGACTATAATCGGTCGGATATTTTCGGGATCAATGCTAACAGCTATTTAAGTACGTATAGTTTGCATAATACGTATCCTACCATGGGGACGCATATTCAGGTAGGTGCCATTTATACGTATGCCCCTAATGAACGATGGGAGCTTTCAGGTGGGCTGTTCAGTGCCAAGTACACAATGCCTTCTTTCCAACATGGTGCCAGAAATGATTTTGGTTTTAGCGGTTCGGCCGCTTACCGGATTAATAAATTTCTGCGTATACGGGCTTTCGGCGAATATTCTGTGAATGGCGAACGAAATGCTTCGCAGGGGTATCTCACTCCTATCTATCCGCAAAGCGGTTATGGCATGATGCTTGAAATCAAGTTCAACGATTATATCGAACTCCATGGAGGTATGGAACGCTCATACAACCCGATGAAAAGGAAATGGGAGACGGTTCCTGTCGTTTATCCGGTGATTAAATTGAAAAGATAAGTTTTTTTCTAAGAAAACATAACGGAAGCGGATAGTCAGGTAGAAATTATCTATCTTTGTGGTAAATCAACCTTTACGAAGATGAAAAAACTGATTCTATTTCTTTCGCTGATATTATCGGTCGGTTTTGCATCCGCACAGTCGGAAATTCCTTCCGATAGTATTCGTCGTGCTCCATCTACCAATATCAAAGAGTTTGGTGGTTTTCTGCTGGATATGGGGTTAATGAACGTAGCAACTCCCGAACTTCCCAAGTTTAATTTAGATATGCCTAATATGACGAAAGATTATAATCAGCTCTTTCGTTTAAACACGGATATTACCTATTCTCAAGGATTCACCGACTCTTTTTCTTCGTCTTCTTACTCCGGGTTTGCCGGTTTTGGATACGGATATGGTTGGGGATTGTCTTCTTCTCCACAGTTTATGCAGATGGGATCTTTCAAACTGAAAAACGGAATGAGAATCAATACTTACGGAGATTACAACAAGGATGGCTGGCGGGTGCCTAACCGCAGTGCTATGCCTTGGGAAAGAAATAATTTCCGGGGAGCGTTTGAACTGAAATCTGCTAATGGTAATTTCGGAATACGAATTGAGGTGCAGCAAGGAAGAAATGTTCCTTATTAAATAATAATTAGGCACGGATTACACGTATGTCACGGTCTTTAGGGTTATCATTGCTGAAAAATAACCGCGTTAATCCGTGTAATCCGTGCCTAAAAAATAGCAATTAATTAGTGGCAGGTACTTATTAGAAGGCTTTGTCTGCCACACTGATTGCATTGGCTATACGGTCACACCACGAATCAAATTCCGGGTCGGGTGTTTGAGTTTCCGGATGAGAAAGCATATAATGTACAGCTTGCCGCAATCCGTCCGCCATAGAAATATGGCATATAAAATCCGGGACGAGCCGCTTTATCTTCGAATTATCGAAAACAACCGTAGCTGCTTTATCTCCTAAGAGTTCCCCCCTGAAATCATAATGATCGCTATGTTTGGCAAGGAAATCAGATGCTACGTGCAATGCGTTCAGAGGTTTGCCTAACGCATCGGCGATTGTCTGGTAAATCTGATTCCAAGTCATACTTTCATCGGTAGTGATATGAAAAGCGTTCCCAATGGCATGTGGATTCGCCATCAGTCCGACATAGCCTTTGGCAAAATCTTTGGAGTGAGTCAGTGTCCACAAAGAGGAGCCATCGCCGGGAATAATGACAGGTTTGCCATCAAGAATCCGTTTGAGAATCTGCCAGTTTCCCTTATCTCCATGTACGGCTACGGGAGGTTTGGTTCCGTTATAGGTATGGCTGGGACGAACGATGGTCACCGGAAAACCACTTGTCCGGTAGGCTGACATCAATACCTCTTCCGCTTCTATCTTGTTTCTGGAATACTGCCAGTAGGGATTGACCAGAGGAGTGCTTTCGGTAATGCGATAATCGGTTAATGGCTTTTGATAGGCAGAGGCACTGCTGATAAAGATGTATTGCCGCGTTTTATTCTGAAACAGGCGGATATCACGCTTTACGTCTTCTGCCGTATAACCGATGAATTGCGCAACCACATCGTAATGTTCAAGTGCGATGGCTTTTGCCACAGCTTCTTCATCATTAATATCCGCAATGATACTGTGAATTCCTTCCGGCATTTTTTTTGAGCCGCGGTTAAGGAGAGTAATCTCCCACCCTCTCTGTTGCGCCAATGCAACTACATCTGTACTGATAGTACCCGTTCCTCCAATGAATAATGCTTTCATAAAACCTGTTTTTTTATATTCTCCGGAGCAAATATATCAATTCCATGACTTACTTCCAGCAATCATTGCCATTTATTTTTCCGCCCGCAAGTTTATGTAGTATACAGATTACTGATTCTTGTACCCTTATTACTGATTTGAGGTATGAAATAAAAAAGATACCTCCAAATGTTTTATCTTTGTATCAGATTAATAACAAAGCATATGGATGAAATAACAAAAATTGAAACCGTCGATCAGTATGACCAGTTGTTTGGACTGGAGACATTGCACCCTTTAGTTAATGTAATCGACTTCTCAAAAGCTACCAAGTCGGTTGAGTATATCCGTATGAACATCGGATTCTATTGTCTGTTCCTGAAAGATGCCAAATGCGGGGATCTCACATACGGACGTAAGAATTACGATTATCAGGAAGGAACGGTTGTCTGTATGGCACCGGGACAAGTGAGCGGAATAGACAACCGTAACCGAACGGCTCCCCGTACCAAGTCGATTGGGGTTTTATTCCACCCCGATTTAATCCGTGGAACTTCATTAGGACAGAATATCAAAAACTATACTTTTTTCTCTTACGAGGTAAATGAGGCATTGCATCTTTCAGATCAGGAAAGAGAAATCGTAACCGATTGCATACATAAAATCCGGCTCGAACTGGAGCATACTATCGACAAGCATAGCAAGCAACTTATCGTACGGAATATCGAACTGCTATTGGATTACTGTATGCGTTTCTACGAACGGCAGTTCATTACACGCAATCAGGCGAATAAAGATATAGTCGTTAAATTCGAGCAATTACTGGACGAATATTTCCAAAATCAGGTGGCAATGACCGAAGGACTGCCATCCGTGAAATACTTTGCAGACAAGGCATGCCTCTCTCCTAATTATTTCGGGGACCTGATAAAGAAGGAAACCGGAAAAACTGCACAGGAATATATCCAGTGCCGGATTATCGAACTGGCCAAAGAAAGAATACTGGAAGGTGTTCAAACTGTCAGCCAGGTAGCTTATGAACTGGGATTTCAATATCCACAGCACTTCAGTCGGTTATTTAAAAAGCATGTCGGCTGCACCCCGAACGAATATAAACAAAAAAACTAGACGTATTTTAGATACAGGAGTCTCAACATCATGGGAGATAAAGTACTCAAAATAGGAACCGTGCATCAATGCAATTGTTGCCTGGGGAGTAAGACACTACACCCGCTGGTAAGTGTCATCGATCTCTCAAAGGCTGACTTGTCAGCTCATACGGGCATCAAGTTCGACTTTTATACGATTCTATTGAGTGAGTGTAAATGTGAAGCGTATATGTATGGTCACCAGTATTATGATTTTTCGGATGGTACTTTGCTCTTCCTTAGTCCCGGAGAGTCTATCAATATGAAGGAAAACAGTAAGAATTTTCCTTCCAAAGGATGGATATTGGCTTTTCATCCCGATCTGATTTGTGGCACTCCGCTCGGACTTAATATACATAACTATACTTTCTTCTCTTATCTGCCTGAAGAAGCATTACATATATCTTTGCGCGAGAAGCAAATCATTCTGGAGTTTATGGATAAAATAAACCAGGAACTCGAACGTTGCATTGACCGACATAGCAAGAAGATAGTTTCCAAGTATATAGAACTATTGCTGGATTACTGTATCCGTTTCTACGAACGCCAATTCATTACACGTAATGAAGCGAATAAAACGATTATCAAACAATTCGATAAAATCATAAATAACCATTTTGAAACGAAACAGGTACCGACTGTCGATATACTTTCACATAAGTATTGTGCGAACCTGCTTCATTTGTCTCCTGAATATTTCAACGACTTACTGAAGTATGAAACGGGGAAATCATTTAAAGAGTATATCGAGTTCAAACGCTTCGAGATTGCCAAAGATTGGTTGGTGAATACTGATAAAACAATCAATCAGATAACGCAAGAGCTGGGTTTTCAGAATCCACAGTATTTCAGCCGGTTATTTAAGAAAATCACAGGTTGTTCTCCGAATGATTTCAGGATACCTAATTGAAAGTATATGTCAAAGGGATTAGAGGAAGATAAAGCAATCAAAAAGTCTTAATAAAATTTGAATTGGAATATCAAATTCTTAATCTATGTTATGAAACATACTTTTTTTCTTGGAATATTTGCTAATTTCGCAATAGTCCGTATCTTTGCAATGTGTTTTTCATAGTATTAGATTTAAGGTTAACAAAGGTTGGAGCAAGGCGTTGCTCCTTTTTTTTATGTCTATACGTAAGCTCTCTCCTTTTTCTTATTCATGATAATATAGGAATTACGCTATTTTTCAATAACTTTGCAAAAAGAGAGATGTCAATTATGTCTCGATAAGACAGATCAAAAGGTTCTCTTTTTACGTTACATATAAAAAGATTATTTAATCCTTGTAGAATAATGGAAACAATGCAACCATATTATCGTCTGATGAAATCAATCCTCTTTGTATTATTTCTTTCTTTTGGCATGATTTCATGTGAGAAAGAGGATCCTGTTTCTACCTCTCCAACTACAAGGCAAACGGATGACTCAACTACTGATCCGACAGATCCCGATCCGACTGATCCTGTTGTTCGTTCGAATAATGAACAGACGGTGTTCATGTATCTACCCTGGTCGAACAATCTCACTTCTTTTTTCTATCAGAACATTGCCGATTTGAAAAGTATCATCGGAAACAATATATTGAAGAATGAACGGGTGATCGTATTTATATGTACATCGGCCACCAAAGCCACTCTCTCCGAACTTGTCTATGAGAATGGCAAAAGTGTACAGAAGACTTTAAAAAACTACGATTATCCGGATCCTACCTATACAACCGCAGAGGGCATCACTTCTATTTTGAACGATGTACAAACCTATGCTCCCGCCAAACGATATGCAATGATTATCGGATGTCACGGAATGGGATGGATACCTGTATCGAGAGCAGTTTCACGCAGCAGCTTGCAGATTAGTAAAAAGCACTGGGAGTATGAACATGCACCGATGACACGTTTTTTTGGAGGAACACAAACGAAATATCAAACTGATATTACTACGCTTGCCGGAGGTATTTCGAACGCGGGCCTAAAGATGGAATATATACTTTTCGATGACTGCTATATGTCTACGGTAGAGGTTGCCTATGACCTTAAAAACGTAACAAGCCACTTGATAGCTTCTACAAGTGAAATAATGGCCTATGGGATGCCATACGACAAGATAGGCCAGTACTTAATCGGAAATATAGATTACGAAAAGGTCTGTGACGGTTTCTATTCTTTTTATTCAAATTATGTGACTCCCTGCGGAACAATCGGTGTTACTGATTGCTCGGAATTAGACAACCTGGCGGCTATTATGAAAGAAATAAATCAGCGTTATACGTTTAACGAAGAATTAACGGGCGAATTACAAAGATTAGACGGATATACGCCTACCATATTCTTTGATTACGGCGATTACGTTTCCAAACTATGTTCCGATCCGGATCTATTAGAACAATTCAACGAACAGCTGAAACGCACTGTACCCTTTAAAAGGAATACCAAACAGTATTTTACAGCAATCTCTTCCTCCTACTATGGAGAAAGAATTGATATCAATACTTTCTCCGGAATCACGATTTCCGACCCAAGCACTAATCCGGGTGCTTCAAAAAAGAACGAAACAGCGTGGTATATTGCCACTCATTAAATCTACTCTAAGAAGCATACGGTGGTAGAGAGTTGATTCTTCACATGTGGTCTGTCAAATCTCTTAATAAAAATTGAATTGAGAAAACCAATTCTTAATCAATGTTATAAAACATACTTTTTTTCTTGGATTATTTGCTAATTTCGCAATAGTCTGTATCTTTGCATTGTGTTTTTCATAGTATTAGATTTAAGGTTAACAAAGGTTGGAGCAAGGCGTTGCTCCTTTTTTTATGTCCATACGCTAGATACTCCTTTAAACATGGCATGACATTATCCCTTAATCACCGCCATTGGAGCCAGCTCCACCAACGGCTTCACCAAGTCCCGCTCATTCGCTATCACTTGCGCAATATCTTTATAAGCTCCCGGTGCTTCATCCAGTTCGTTCTGCGAACGAAGTCCGTGAATGATACCTTGCTGATCCATTCTCTCCTTCTCTTCATCCAGTGACAAACGGCGACAGGCATCCTTTCTTCCCATTAATCGACCTGCACCATGCGAACAGCTTTTGAAACTCTCCGGATTACCCAGTCCCTCAACAATATAAGACTTGGTACCCATAGATCCGGGGATAATACCGATCTCGCCCTCATAGGCACGCGTAGCACCTTTTCGGTGTACAATCACATCCTGATCGAAGTGATTCTCCCAAGCTGCATAGTTGTGGGCAATATTAATCATAGGATCAAAGTCCGTTTCAGGTTTCACTGCCTGGATGGCTTCACAAATACGAGTCATCATCAACTGACGGTTGGCAAAGGCAAAGGCCACACAGTAATTCATTTCACGGAAATAATCCTTTGCCATCTGTGTCTCCATTGGCAGGTAAGCTAGTCCCGATACCATTTTAGAATACCATTTCTCATTCCAATATTGCGCAATCTTATTATAGTGATTGGCAACCTTCAAACCAATGTTACGGCTTCCGGAGTGAATCATCACCCAAACATCAGACGTTGCGGTATCTTTTTGAATCTCAATAAAGTGATTTCCACCTCCCAGAGTTCCTATCTGCTTCAAACAAGCCTCGTACTGATTCTTCAAAACAGGCATCTCTTCAAAGTCGAATCCTTGCGGAAGCAATTCCTGATCCTGCTTTTTATTCTGATGATCGAATCCCAAAGGAACAACTGCACGAATCTTCGACATAATGGAAGTCAAATCCGTATAACTAAAATCTTCCGCTTTTAGATTCGTCTTAATCGCACACATACCACAACCGATATCCACTCCCACAGCATTGGGAACAATCACGCCATTGGTAGCCAACACACCGCCAATAGGCATTCCTTTTCCCGCATGCGCATCAGGCATGATGGCAATATGTTTAAATGCAAAAGGCAGTGAAGTCAAATCCATAATCTGCGACATACAAGAGTCCTCTACTTCATCCAACCAAAGTTTAGCGGGTAAACGTGTTCCCATAATTACTTTTTCCATACATCTTTTCTTTTATCAATTCATATAAATCTCGTTATCGGGAGCAAAGTAAGAAGGGAAGTACGAAATCTATTTGCGTAGTTGATATTATTTTTTATTTTTGTAGAAATAATCTATAACATCTATATATAGAACCTTATGAAGAAGATATTAATTATCGGCGCCAACGGATTCACCGGACGCCAGATTGTAAATGATTTATCTGCTTGTAAACAATACAAGCTGACGGGCTGCTCCCTGCATCCGGATATTCTTCCCAATAACGCGGAGGATTATCGTTTCATCGAAACAGATATACGGAATGAAGCGGACGTTAGGCATCTCTTCAAAGAGGTTCAACCCGATGTAGTCATTAATTGCTCCGCTCTGTCCGTGCCGGACTATTGCGAAACGCATCATGAAGAAGCCTATCTTACCAATGTTACCGCAGTAGGCCAACTGGCCGATTTATGCGAAGAATACAAAAGCCGGTTCATTCATTTATCTACGGACTTTGTTTTTGATGGAAAGATAAACGAAGCTGCCGGGCTGTTATATACAGAAAAAGACCTCCCTGCCCCGATCAACTACTACGGATATACCAAATGGAAAGGAGAAGAGAGAGTGACAGAAACTTGCAGCAGTTATGCCATTGTCCGTGTAGAAATCGTTTATGGCAAGGCACTACCGGGACAACATGGTAATATTGTACAGCTAGTAATGAACCGTCTGAAAGCCGGACAAGAAATACCTGTCGTATCCGATCAATGGCGGACACCAACCTATGTTGGAGACGTTTCGGATGGAGTGCTACGTTTAATAGAACATACGGCGAATGGCATCTTCCACATCTGTGGCGATGAATGCATGACCATTGCAGAGATTGCCTACCAGGTAGCAGATTATATGAAACTCGACCGTTCTCTTATCCATCCTGCCACCACAGAAAAAATGAATGAAAGCACTCCCCGTCCCCGCTTCAGTGGGATGAGTATTGATAAAGCCCGGACAATGCTCGGATACAGGCCCCAAAAGTTAAAAGAGATTCTTGTGAACTGGGATAAATTATAAGGGAAAGAGCACATAACCAACTTTTTACAACCATCTATCTCGTTCCGGATATTCCTTTCTCTTTATTTATTGCATATTTATTTTGAAAATATGCAATAAATAACTATCTTTGCACCAAATTCAAAAAAGACCAATGATGAATCAAACATTACAATTACATAACGCTACTCTTTTTCTTGCAGGAATACCTATTTTCTGTAAGTCTTGTTGCGTGCATGTGCATTGGTTCAGTGGATTCATCTAAATTTCCCAACTATTTCTTTACAGGAACTACCTGCTGACTTGTTTTGTTAGCCATAGCAGTATTCCTTTCTGATTTTCAAGTAGATGTAATATCTTCTTTGAAAATTCTTTTGTGTGTTGTCAATCATCAGTTTAACCTAACCCAAAATATATACAATTATGTTCTCTATTATATCTACCATGTTTTTAGGAATCGGCATCGGCTATGTATTGCGTAACTGGAGTATTCTACAGAAGACAGAAAAGACAATTTCTCTTACAATATTCCTGTTGCTCTTTATTCTCGGTGTATCTATCGGTTCTAATAGCCTGATTGTGAACAATCTTGGTAAGTTCGGATGGCAAGCCATTGTTCTTGCTGTGTCCGGTGTATTGGGAAGCCTGATTGCTGCCCGTTTGGTACTACAATTATTTTTCAGGAAAGGAGGCGAACAATGAAAGGAAGTCTGATCGTTATAGTATTCTTTTGTGTAGGCTGTATCATGGGAGCTTTCAATAAGTTCGAGTTCGATACGCACACAGTTTCCATGTACATACTTTATGCATTAATGTTACAAGTAGGAATCAGCATCGGTTCCAATAAGAACCTGAAAGCCATTGTTTCACATTTGCACCCTAAAATGTTGCTGATTCCATTGGGAACAATTATCGGTACGCTGTTATTCTCCGCCCTGGCAAGTTTGCTATTGCGTCAATGGAGCGTGTTCGACTGTATGGCAGTGGGAAGTGGATTTGCCTACTATTCACTCTCTTCCATCCTTATCACCCAGTTCAAAGAACCCTCCATCGGACTGCAACTGGCTACGGAACTGGGAACCATTGCCCTACTGACTAATATTTTCCGTGAGATGATGGCACTTCTTGGTACTCCAATCATCAAGAAGTACTTCGGGAAACTCGCTCCTATTTCAGCAGCAGGAGTCAACTCGATGGATGTACTGCTGCCTTCCATCACCAGATATTCAGGAAAAGAAATGATTCCCATCGCCATCCTGCACGGCATTCTGATTGACATCAGCGTTCCCGTTTTCGTTTCTTTCTTCTGTAATCTTTAACCCTGTCCGGGAATAATAACCTTATTTATTAATGCCCGGAAACAGCCAATACAAACTTGATATCAGCATAGGAGACAGCGTCTCCTAATGCTACCTTTATAGCGAATATTCCCATGTATTCATGTTCATCCAAATACTTGCGAATCTTCGCTATATTTTCAGCTTTCACCACCTGCTCCACTTTGATCTTTCCCGAACGGACATAATGCTCCAGATGTCCGGCAATGGTTCCGGATACCAAATCACGAGCCTTGGCTATTTCATCTATATTCATTCCCTGACGGAACATTTCATAGCTAACCAACTTCGTATCTTTCTTCGCCTCCTTCTTTTTCTCCTTCTCCGCCTCTTTCTCCTGTTTCTCTGCCTCTTTCTGCAGCTTCGTCTTTCGTTGCCTTACTGTATCATCGCTATTACCGGAGGAGATTAACATATCCGTTATCTCCGGCCTCTCCAATTGATTCTCCGCCATATACTTGCGGATAATACCCAGAATCTCAAGCCCGTATCTCTCTACTCCTTTCGCTCCAAAATAAGGTATCGCCTCCAAAGCTCTTGGACTATCCGGTAGCAGATTCACAATTCCCATCAATGCTTTCTGTTGCATAATCACATAAGCAGGAACATTCATCTCCCTTGTTTTGGCTGTTCTCCATTCAGACAGGGCACGATAAAGCTCCGGATGCAGAATATCCGTAGGAACTTCCACCTTTACCTTTTCAGCACTGCGTGTACGCTCTTTCCGTTCCTTACGTTCTTTCTTCTCCTTCAAAGCCTTCGAAGAACCGGAGGACGTAGAATCATCTTCAAGGCTCAACATTACTTTAGCCTTCAACTTCAAATAATCCGTGATAGCAAACTTCCCTCTTGTAGACACAGCTTCCAACAAAGACTCTTTAATCCACAACGCATCATCCAGCGCCTGCATACGCTCTGCCAACAGCTTTCTCAACTCTTTATTATCAAGAGGCATATTAGTCTTATCATACAAAGCCCGAACCGGTTCCAACTCCTTATGAAAATATCCGGCACCGGAACGAATCCGTTCCTGCAACTCCTCATTCGCCGCATAATCCTCACTCTCATGTATCAACCGGGTATACTGATTGCGGAAACGTTGAGACACCTCCACAATCTTCTCTTTAACATGGGGAGCCAACGCCTTATATTCAGCCAACTGCTTCGGAAAGAGCTTATACAAATCCTCATCCATAAGACGAAGCAACCGTTTATAAGCCTGATCGATCGAATAGAAATTAAACAAATCACTCAACAAATCAAAGAAATACGCCTTTTGCATATCATTCAACTGCTGGCTGCCCGGCTTATTCTGCTCCACCGCTTTGGTGAAATTATCCACCGTAGCATCACTTATTATGGCTTCCCTGCGCAAAGGAGACTCCAACACCATACCCTCCAGCGTCTTGCAACGACTCAAAGCCACGTAAGTTTGTCCATGTGCAAAGGAATTCCGTGCATCAATAATAGCACGTTCAAACGTCAAACCCTGACTCTTATGTATCGTAATAGCCCACGCCAAACGAATAGGATACTGGCGAAACGTCCCCTCTATCACTTCAGTGATTTCCTTCGTCTCCTCATTCAACACATACTTATAATTCCCCCACTCTTCCGGCAACAACTGAAATTCGGATCGATCCCCTTTACCACGCACCACAATACCCGTTTCATTAACCGCTACCACCTCACCAATCATACCGTTATAATACCGTTTCTCGGACGATGGATCATTCTTCAGGAACATAATCTGTGCTCCCTCCTTAATTGTCAGAAGTTTATCCGCAGGATACGAATATTCTGGAAAATCCCCCTCTATCTCGGCACTAAAATGATACGCCTTGCCGGGCAACGATGCCAGTTCGCAATCATTAACCCTCTGTGCCTGATTATTATGTGTCGTCAGACGAATATATCCCTCTTCTTTCTGCGGCTGAAAGCCGGGCTGATAACGACGGTTCAGTTCATTCAACACTTCATCATCCGCCTTATTCTCCCGAATTTTATTTAATAAAGAAAGGAAGAACGTATCACTCTGACGATATACTTTCTTGAGTTCAATCGTCATATATGCCGTTTCTTTCAATGCATGACTTGCAAAGAAATAAGGAGTCTCATAATGCTTTCTCAACAACTCCCACTCATTGTCTTTCACGACAGGCGCCAGCTGTTGCAAATCTCCAATCATCAACAGTTGCACCCCACCAAAAGGTTTCTCCCTATCGCGATACCTCCGCAGAGTTGCATCCACCGCATCCAACAAATCAGCACGCACCATACTGATCTCATCAATAACCAGCAAATCCATACTACGGATGATATTCCGCTTTTCTTTACTATAACGATAATGTGTCTGGGAAGAATTAAAGGTTGTTTCGGGCACAAAAGGAGCAAAAGACAACTGAAAGAAAGAATGAATCGTTACGCCTCCCGCATTGATAGCTGCAATCCCTGTCGGAGCCAATATGACCATGCGTTTGGGCGTATGTTCTTTCAATCGTCTAAGAAATGTCGTTTTCCCGGTTCCAGCTTTTCCGGTAAGAAATAAATGGGTGCCTGTATTTTCAATGAACTGCCAAGCAAGCTGCAGTTCCGGATTATTTTCCATGCTTTTCCAATTTTCGGTAAAGTTACTGAATATTCTTTTTCTTTCGTCTTGATACGAAAGAAAAAGAACCAAAAAGAAAGAATCAAGGCTACGGGTGGAAGCCTTACAATGTGGAAAGCTTAATAGAATAAAAGGCCAACAGAATGATAACCGATATAGCCTATATAATAAAGAGACTTATGAAAAGTTCAAAAATACCCCTTATAAAAAAGCTTTGCCATATAAAAGCCGCAGACGTTATACGACTCAATATAGCAAAGCAGAACAATATATATAAACGATATAACAGCGGCTCACCAAAACAATACCAAGCATATCGCACGGCTCTCCCGCACCTCCATCCAGAACAGCTTCCCCGCAAACCTACTCCACAATACCAGCAGCAACGCCCACCCCGCCAGGTTCCCCGGCCTACTTTTTTCTCCGTCAGGCGAGCGCCCATAACGGAGCGTTAAGAAGGGCAGACTGTTTGAGCGTAGCGAGTTTCTGCCCTTTAGCGAAGTGAAGGAAGCGAGTAGGAGAAAAAAGTCAGCCTTGAATTTTTCTTTGCTTCTTTCTTTTGTTTCAAGACAAAAGAAAGA